>Ga0114968_10000066_pt1 | contig 86894 bp, 78 predicted proteins | sample M_130807_EF_Meta_FD_87020 | JGI IMG/M metagenome (GOLD analysis project Ga0114968, IMG submission 87020) | Freshwater microbial communities from Lake Montjoie, Canada to study carbon cycling - M_130807_EF_MetaG | ecosystem: Environmental > Aquatic > Freshwater > Lake | place: Lake Montjoie... | reverse complement strand
AATTCAACAAAATGGGTGGCTGTCAGCTGACGTTGCTCAAAAAAAAAAAAAAAAAAATTTTTTAAATTATTTAGTAATATTAAAAAAAAAAAAAAATTTAAAAAAAAAAAAAAAAATAAAAAATTTTAAAAAAATAAAAAAAAAAAAAAAAAAAATAAAACATAATAAAACAAAAAAAAAGATTACAACGACTATTTGTAGTAATTTTAATTCCATCGAAACTGATATTATTAGTGAATTCAAAAAAGATTTACAAAAATCATCTTTATCAAATACATTCAATTTAGAAGATTACATAATTAAACTTATTAAAAATGGGCGAAAATTTAAAACAAGACCCCAAGACGATTTCTATACATATATAAATGAGAGATGGTTAAATAAATATAAACCGTTACCTGGACAAAACTATTTGATTAAACAAGACGATTTTCGTTTAATTCAGGACAATGTTTATAAAGATATTGAAGTTATATTGAAAGAGTATATTGAAAAAAATAACCACAGTAAGGACCCTTTTTATACTTCATTTATTAAATTTTATAAAGCAGCTGAAAAACGTTTTATTACACGCCAAAATGATAATACAGTTATTAAAACAGCATACGACATGGTAACAAAAATAGAAGAAATAATTAATAATAACAATTTATTAGAATTATTAACCTGGATTAATAAAAATGAATTAGTTTCATGGGGGTTACCAATAAAATGGGGTATAAAAGTAGATATTCAAAAACCAAAGGTTTATCGGTCATACATAAGTGGTCCTAAATTAACATTATTAGACGTTACTGTTTATTTTGACGATGAAACAAAAATAGAATATAAAAAATTATATCGAAACCAATATTTTTCATATTTACAAAAATTATTTGAATATTTTTTTGGTAAAAACCATAAATATAATATTATTGATGTTTTTAATGTAGAAAAAAAAATTGCCTATGCATTTGCATGTAATAACTCAAACGATAATTTTTATAATTATGTATTTCATAAAATTACAACTAAAGAATCTATGGAGAAATTTAATTTCGATTGGTCTACATATTGTAAATACTTAGGTTTTAAAAGTACTCCTGAATTTTATTATACTGAGGATGAAAATTATATTCAATGTATATTTAAAGTTCTTTTTAAAGAATGGAATACAGATGAGTGGAAAACATATTGGATTTATTTATTTATCAGAATGATTGCTAGGTTTAATAATGATTCTTCAAATATTTATTATACTTTTAATGCAATATTTCAAAAAGGTGCCGAAGATAGACCAAATTTTAATTTATTGATGGTAATTCCATTAAGTTATGCTTTTAATACGTTTTTATCAAAGGAATATGCAAAAAAATATACAAATGAAAATGCTATAAATTATATAAAAATTATAGGTGAAGATTTAAAAAAGGTTTTTATTAAGATATTAAAAAGAAATACATGGTTGAATCCTTTAACAAAAAAGTTAGCTATTGAAAAAGTTGAACATATAAAAATGATAGTTGGAATGCCTAATTATTTATATCCAGATCCTATTTTAGATTATAATGAAACACAATTATGGTTAAATTTAGTAAAAACAAGTGAATATTATCATAAAAGAAACGTTCTACTTGAAGGAAAAAAATTTGTAGAAATATCTGATATTGATTGGTCTCAAGTTCCTGCTGTATTTGCTTATAATCAGTCTTATAATGTAAATGCTTTTTATACACCATCAACGAATAGTATTTATATTCCTTTAGGATATATTCAAAAACCTTTTATTGATTTAGATAATAGATCATTTATTTATAATATTTCTTTTATGGGTCTAACTATTGCACATGAATTGGCTCATTCGTTAGATGAATGGGGAAGACAATATGATAAAGATGGAAAATTTAGCAATTGGTGGACAAAAAAAGATAAAACTACTTTTTATAAAATAGAAAAAGGTATTGTCGAACAATTGGAAGAATATGCCTCCCGTGATGGAATTAAATATGATGGTTGGATAAATATAGGTGAACTTATTGCAGACATAACAGGTTTTACAATAACTCGTGAATATCTGAGAGATTATCTTTTTGTTAATAAAACTATATTCCAAGAAACAATTTTATCATTAAAATTGTTATACACTCTTGTAGCTCTCCAATATCGTCAAAAAATAAATAAATTATCTCTAGTAAATGAAGTAAAAATCAATCCTCATCCTTTAGGAAAATACAGATGTAATGTAATTTTCTCTCGTTCAAGAATATTTAGGGAACTTTATAATGTTAAAAAAGGCGATGGTATGTGGTGGCCAGTAACTACCAGAATATGGGAAACCTAAAATATTTAGCCTTTTTTTAAATTTTAAAAATTTAAAAATTTAAAAATTTATTAAATTTTTTATATTTTATATATATATATAAAATGTCTCGTACACATCGTCGTCGTTCAAGTTCACGTGGTCGCTCAATGCGTCGTGCTCGCTCAATGGGTCGCGCTCGTGCTCGCGCTGCTGCCCGAGGTGCTTCAGCTGCTGCATCAAGAGCTGCTTCGGCTGCCAGAGGTGCATCAGCAGCTGCTAGTCGTGCTGCCTCTGCATCAAGATCTGCTTCTGCATCAAGATCAGCAACTGCCTCAAGATCAGCCTCGGCAGCAGCAGCACGCGCTGCTTCTGCATCAAGAGCAGCTGCTGCTGCTGCTGCACGCGCGGCCTCAGCTGCAAGAGCTCGCGCTTAAACTCATAAACAAGTGTGTTTAATAAATATTAAATTTAAAACTTTTTTAATATTTATCTCTAACTAATTTAAAAAAATTGAAATCGAATTAGTAGTATTAATTATCAATAATACAAATAAACTTATATTGACCAAAACATGACATTTTCATTTCTAGAACTGTTTTTAATTTTCATATTATCATTAATAATATTTCCATCTTTCCATCAAATATTATTAGTTATTTTTAATGAATTAGTTTAAGCACTTCTATTTGTAAGACGACGACAATATGATTTTCTACGTCCTGAAAGTGTTCTTTTGCAACCATTCTTAAGTCTACATCTTGTAAATGATTTTCCACGACAAGGTGAAGACTTTACGCGAGAACGGTAAACCTGCTTGCGTGTTCTAGTTTTACTACGAGTCATAGCCATTTCTTTTTATTATAATATATAAAAATATAAAAAATTATTGAAATGCTAAAATATAAAATATTTTTTACTATATCTGTTTTTACATAATTGGTTGTTGTTGTGGTTCTTGTTGTTGTGGTTGTTGTTGTGGTTGTTGTTGTTGTTGTGGTTGTTGTTGTTGTGGTTGTTGTATAATTGGTTCTGAGATATTATTATTGTTTTTTGATCTATTGATATTTGTTTCATTAACTATATTTGTTGCTTGTTTTTCTAAATTATCTATTTGTTTTTTTGTAGTTTCTAAAATTTTTGATTCAACAATTGCTTCATATAATTTTATACCATTTACATAATCTAACTCACATTTTACATATAATTCAATTATGAGTTTTCTTGTTTTTTCCACTATTTTTTGTAATGAGTTCTCGGTTAAATTAGGATTAACTCGTATTTTTTTATTATCACTATAAGGTTCATTTACAAAAATAAATAATTCATTTATAACATCTAATAATTTAGTTTGGTTATTTGCTGCCGTTTGAATCATATTTTTGATATTTTCTGCATATTCAATAAACATTTTATCATTTCCAGATAAAACATAGTTTTGTTTAAATGCTGGATTAGTACCTTGACAACTGTTTTTACTATTATAATCCCTTAATTTAATATCACTAAATTTTTGTATTTCACTTGGCATAGTTTCATTTCCGGTGAATGCGGTATAAAAAGTTTTTAAATCTTTTTGAAACTGTTGTTTTGTAGATTCTGACATTCCTACAAAAATACCAGTTGAATAATCATAATTATCATCTAAATATAATTGCATTAATTCATTTATACCAGGTTCATCATTTAAAGTCTTTACATTACCATTTTTATCCAGATTAAAATCACATATTTTTGGATGCAAATTAATTTCCTTTGTATTTTCATTAATATCTAAATTTCTCAAACTTCTTACTCGATTATCACAAATATTTAATTTATACAATTTTTTTTTAATACCCTTGGGTATTTGATCTTTTTCTAATAATGTTTTTTTTACACTAACCCCATTTTCTTTGTAAACATAAACAGGATTGATAGTTTTAACAATTGCAGCAAAAATATGGGCAATTTTTACATAAAACTTGGCAATACCTATACAAATTCTTTTTTTTTTAATGGACTTTTGTGCATCATTTTTTACATCTAAACTTTCTAGTTGATCTTTATTAACAAACAGTTCTGTTTCTTTTGATAATTTATTCACTTCTTCACCTTTTTCAATTCTTTGAGCTAGATATGTGATTTCTAAATCAGTGAAGTAGTTTTTAATAATATCTGAAGTAATTACAACTAATTTATCACAATATTCTTTCTCTGATAATTTTGATAAACTTTTAAAATCCATTGTTAAAATATAATAAGTGGCTATAGTATCAATTACTTGATAAAAATTAGAAAATTCTTTATTGTTATTTTTTGAACTATTCGAATTAGTTTTAGAAAATGCAATTCCCATATATCATAAATATATAAAATAAAATTGAATTAAAAATATATTTTCTTATGAAAAGAAAAGAAGAACCGGGGATTTTATGAACAAAGAAAAAAGTAATAGTAAAAGTAAAAGAAAAAAACTATCTGATATCGACAAAAAAAATTTATGGAATATTTTTGATTCTGAAATAAAAAATAGTTCTAATTTTTCAGATCAAAAATCTTCTTTAGAATGCATTTATAGAGAATCGGGTACAAGAGAGTTCTGTGATTATTGTGAAACTATTTTAACTTTCTCTGATGAGGGGTTTTTGACTTGTACAAATAAAACATGTGGGATTATATACAAGGATATTGTTGATCATTCGGCAGAATGGAGGTATTATGGCGCGGATGATAATCAAAATTCAGATCCTACTAGGTGCGGTATGCCTATAAATCCTTTATTACAAGAATCGTCATATGGTTGTAAAATTTTATGTATGGGTGGTATGAGTTATGAAATGCGAAAAATTAAGCGATATACTGAATGGCAATCAATGCCTTATAAAGAAAAGTCTCAATATGACGAATTTCAAGTAATTACAATTATGGCTCAAAATGCTGGTATACCAAAGATGATAATTGATGACGCTATTCGATATCATAAAAAAATATCTGAGTTCGAACTAACATTTCGAGGTGATAATAGAGATGGAATCCTTGCAGCGTCAATTTATATTTCTTGTAGAATCAACAATTTTCCGAGAACTGCAAAAGAAATAGCCAATATATTTCATTTAGATGTAACAAGTGCAACAAAAGGTTGTAAAAATGCTTTATCTATTATTAATGTTATCGAAAAAGATATGGATAATAAAGAAAAAACCAATTTTGGAAAAACAACACCCGAATCTTTTATTGAGCGATTCTGTAGTAAATTAAATATTAATAACGAATTAACAAAATTGTGCCAATTTATTTCAATGAAAATTGAAAAAGCAAATATTATGCCAGAAAATACACCTCATTCTATTGCTGCTGGAATTGTTTATTTCATTTCTCAATTTTGTAAATTAAATATCAGCAAGCGAGACGTAAAAATAATAAGTGAAATAAGTGAAGTCACTATTAATAAATGCTATAAAAAACTAGAAAAAATAAAAGATCAATTAATTCCGGAAGTAATTATTAAAAAATATTCGCAAATTTAGAAATCGTGCAATTTAAGAAATAAAAAACTAAATAAATTAGTAAATGAGCGAAAACAACAATAAAATAATAACAATACCTAAAAGAGTTTTTATTGTTCCTTATAGAAATCGAATTCAACACAAATTTTTTTTTAGTAAATACATGAGTTTTATTTTAGAAGATAAAAAGGATTATGAAATTTACTTCTCTCATCAATGTGATGCAAGAACTTTTAATAGAGGTGCTGTCAAAAATATAGGTTTTATTGCTATTAAGAATAAATATCCAGAACATTATAAAAATATTACATTTATCTTTAATGATATCGATACTATTCCATTTCATAAAATTTTTGATTATGAGACTACTGTCGGAACTGTCAAACATTATTATGGGTTCAAATATGCTTTAGGAGGTATTGTAGTTATGAAAGGGGGTGATTTTGAAAAAATAAATGGTTTTCCATGTTACTGGGGATGGGGTATGGAAGACAATGCATTACAAAAAAGATGTGATAGAAACAAATTAATTATTGATAGAAGTAATTTTTATGAAATAGGAAAACCACAAATACTTCAATTATTTGATGGAATCTCAAGAATAATAAGCAAAAAGGATCCATGGAGAAGTGAAAATGATAATGGTATAGATGGGTTACAAACTATTTCAAGATTAAATTATAAAATTGATAATATATCTGATAATCCAAATGACAATATTTACAACATTGATGATCCTAGATTTTTCTATATTAATATTAAAACCTTTTTGACTTATTTACCCTATGAAGGAGACGAATATTTCAATTACGATTTAAGAGAACCAAAAAGAAAAATCATACGCCCAGATAAAATTAAACAAACTAGACAAGTTGTTGCAACTACTGACGATTGGTCAAATATTCCTTATTATCCTACAACAAAAGAGAGAAGAGAACAAACTGCCATGTATTTAGTTAAAACTGGCAAACAAGTACCAATTAGTCTTTTGAAGCAAATACAAAAAGATAAAGAACAAGATATTGAAAATGATGTATTTAATATTGTTACTAATTCGACAAATGATAGCATATCAAATATACCACCTCAACCACAATTGCAAAAACAAAAAGCACATTTTATTAATATTAATAATAAAAATAATAATAATAATAATAATAATAATATTAGATCTAACCCACCTCACATTTATTCTCCGGAATATGCTAATTATGTTGGTGCTAGGCAACGTGCTGCTTCAAGCGTTAGAATAAAATTAGGAGGTGCGTATTAACTTTGTATTATTCTTTCAATTAATTGAGACTTAAGTTTATCATTTTCATAATTATTATTCCTAGTATGATATGTTATTTGTTCAGTATGTACTCTATAAAGTAATAATTCTTCTTTTATATTACATATAAAACCATATTTTTTTAATAGACGTACTTCCAAATCTAGGTCTTCAAAAGGCAATTTAATATTAGGATTATAATTACCAACTTCTAAAACAGCCGATTTTTTAAAACACAGTGTAGGATGATTTAATAACCAAAAATGTTTTGAAGATAAATATTCTTGGTATGTTAATATTTCAGGATGTTCGCATTCGACTTGATAAAATATTCTCTCTTCTTTAGTATCTACAAAAGGAATTATATCGGTTCCACATAATACACATTCCGGATTTTCAATCATAAATGATAATTGTGTTAATATTCTATTATTAATCATAACATCATCAGAATCCATTCTAAATATAAATTCACACTGGCATAAATTTACACCATAATTTAAGCACTTACTAATACCCATATTATTTTCAAATTTATAATATTTAATTGTAAAATTATTCTTACCTTTTTTAAAATTATTTAATAATTTTGTTAACATTTTACTATTTAATTCATAAGATCCATCATCAATCCAAACTAATTCAACACCAAAATGTCCTACTTGTTGTTCGATAGAGGATAAACATTCATGTATATACTTTAGTTTTGTATCATAACTTGAAATTAAAATAGAAATATAATATGAGGGTTTTATATCATATTTCCAAAATTCTTTTTTATTATCTATAACATTATTTATAACATTATCCATAAAATTTATTTTATAAATAGAACTATTTATTAGTGTTTAATATTTAAAAATATAACATTTTATTTAATTATTATAAGTATTTTATGGAATCTATTAAAGATATTAAAAATGTATTATATATAAATTTAGAATCAAGACCAGATAGGAAAAAACATGTTGAACAACAAATGAATTTATTAAATATAAAAGCAGAAAGGTTTAACGCTATCAGATTAAATAATGGAGCAGTAGGATGTAGTATGAGTCATTTAAAATGTATTCAAATTGCAAAAGAAAAAAATTGGGAACATATAATGATCGTTGAAGATGATATATTATTTTTGAATCCAGAATTATTTAAAAATCAATTAAATAAATTTTTAAAAAATCACAAGAATTTTGATGTATTATTAATCGGAGGAAATAATGTGCCTCCCTATCAAAAAATAGATGATTCATGTGTAAAAGTATATCGTTGTCAAACTACAACTGGGTATATTGTACAAAAACATTATTATGATACATTGATTAATAATATGAAAGAAGGGATTCAATTATTAATAAAATATCCTGAAAAACACGTAATATATGCAGTTGATAAATATTGGTTTCAATTACAAGAAAAAGATAATTGGTATTTAATTACACCTTTGACTGTAACACAAAGACAAGATTATAGTGATATTGAAAAACGACCTACAAATTATACTAGAGTAATGACAGATTTAGATAAAGAATGGTTGTTTAAACAAAAACAACCATCTTCTAATGTAATACCCAATCTTAATTTGATGAATTTAAATTTAAAAAAAAATTGATTAATACTTGTCAATATTTTAAAACCATATAACACAATATATAATACATACAAAATGAGAACATATACACGAGGACCTGCGTTTGTAACTGAAAAAATTATTACAAAAAAAGACATTATTGCTATGTGTAAATTGTTAAATAGTAAGGATGAATATACTAACTTATGTGAATTTGAACCAGAACCTATTTGCGAAGGAGGAATATTGTTTAAATTTAAAGAAAATGTTGATAATAAATGGTATAAAACAGTAAGATTGTGTGTAGATTGGGGAGAAAGTAGAGGAAAATGGGATTGGATAAATCAAAACGTTATGTCTGAGTGGTCTGGAAATGATGATATTATATTCAATAAAAATAATAAATTTGCTGTATTTTTGAAAAGTTTTAATGGTGCACCATTGTTTACAATTGACGAATTAAAAATATGGGAAGATTGTTTTAATCAAATAGGCGTTATAAGAGTTGGTGAATATCCTAGTAAAAAAAGTTTGATAAGTAAAGAGTAAGCAATTCAATCATATTTGCTTTGGATAATCTTCATAATCTTGAAAATACTTATCTGTTTTTATATCCAACATATCCACTTTGAGTTGATCAAGTAAATTAAAACCTATAGCGTAATCTTCTAAAAATTCTTGATTTATACTATTTTTTCTTAAAATTAAATCTGATATGGCTAGTTTGGAGAGAAAATAAAATCTCCCACTGCAATATTTTGTTTGATAAACAGGTAGATGTTTTGGTAATTCAGGATGAATCCTATGGTATTGTGATAAATATGCAAATGGTACATCTACTATATTACCTCCATAATGAGGAGGATTTTCTTTAGTTGATAAAAGTTTAATTAACGTATCCAAAAATAGCGGTTTTATAAGATTTTGGTCATCATCCGTTTTTAAAATATATTTATAATTAAATGTCTTATTTAGAGCTTCATATGCAGAAATCACTTTTTTGGGAAGTGAATTATAATCATCTAGAGTTTTTACCCATAATATTCTCTCTGTATCATCAAAAATAAAATCTTTTTCGATTGAATCGTCGCCAATAACATGATAATAAATTAGTTTTGGGGTAAGATTTTTCAACCAAGTATTTTTTTGATATTCGGCTTTATATCGATATTTTTGACAATTCATTATCAGGAGAATAAAATCTTGTTCTTTTTTCATTTTAATAAATAAATGTAAAATATTTAAATGAAAATTTTAAAATAGAATTTTTAATTATAATGTAATAGGTCGAATACACCAAGATGAACTTAAAAAACTGTTGTGGTCTTGATGTAACCCAATCCAATTACCATGTCTACGTAAATCTGTTTTATGCAAATGTACAATTTTTATCTGAAAACAAGGATTATAAACTTGAAATCCTTGATCACAAAAATTTTGTATTATATGAGTCTCTATGCCTGGAAAATTTTGATAAAAATTTGTATGTTCACTAATAATATTTTTATTAATATATTTTGAATTAAATATATAACTATCATGACTACCACCGTATTGATCGATTAAAGGATGTGTCATATCGTACTCATGTCTAGTCAAAGCATATGCAATTTTATTATCTTTTAATTTTTCTATTAGATCTTCTTGGTATTCATGTAAATATATATCTGCATTTGATATCATACAAATATCATCTTTTAAATTTTCTAAAATATATTCAAAAAAGTCAGAATATACTGGTTTTTTTCCAATAGCAATTACTACTATTTTATTTGAATTGTTGGATATTTCATTTAATCTAATCAATGAAGGTTCATTATCTACAAATAAATGAATTTTTTCAACAATAGGACAAGATAAATTATTAATAATACAATCTTCAAGTTCTTTACTCCTTAAATTATCTAATTCATCTAAATAATTTGAAATATAAAAAGTTGATACAATATTAATCATTTTTATATATATATAAATAAATTTATTATTAAATTCTAAACAAATTATATTATAATTTATTTTAAAGATAAGTTAATAAATTATTGTATTATATATTGGTTTTTTACAACTCATAGATTCAGGATTTTTAGATATATAATCTGGAAAATAACAAATTTGTATTTTATCAGAAAAATAGGCCGCGCACCAAGATAATGTGCATTAGAACAAATCAAAGTCTCGGCTTCTTTCATAATGTAATAATCAGTTAAGACATCATTACTTTCCATTATAAAATTAACGTTTTTTTGTTTTACACCTTTGCACAATTCAAATGTCTACATTATTCGTTTATAAATTATATTAATTATAATTATATAATTATAATGAAAGTTCTTTTAGTAACAATCGCTATTGGAGAAAAATATTTAGCAGAATATAATAATTTATTTTATGAAAGTCAAAAAAATTATGCTTTAAAAAATGGATATGATTTTAAAGTTATTACATATTTTTTAGATAAAACAATTCAACATAGGTCTAGCGTTTCATTTAATAAAATATTAGTATGTAATCAAGAATGGTCAAACGAATATGACTTTATTATATTTATAGATGCCGATATTTTAATTAATATTAATTCACCTCCAATTCATAATTATATTGATTATGAAGGGTGTATTGGAATAATTGATGAATATTCTCAACCATCTAAACAAAGAAGATTAGAAATTCAACGAAAAATGGGATGGGAAACAAGTGCGGTTGATTATTATAAATTATGCGGATTGGATATTCAAACCGATATGGTTTTTAATTCTGGTGTTTTAGTGTTACAACCAAAAAAACACGCTGATTTTTTACAATGCATATATAATAAATATGTGGCACAAAGTTTATCACATTATAGGGGCTTTCATTTTGAACAATCATGTATAGGTTATGAAATTCAAAAAAATAATTTATATAAAGTTATAGATAATAAATTTAATGCTGTCTGGAATTTAACTAAACTGGATAATATTGAAAATATTACTTTAAATAAATATTTTAATGAAAATTATTTTATACATTTTGCAGGGCATACAGATTATGATAAAGTAAAACAAATACAAATGTAATAAAATGTAGGCGTTTTAAATGTGCAAAGGTGTAAAAAATCTATGATATAATTTATATAAGATATTTCAAATTCTGTTTCTATCTTATTAAAAACAATACATAGAGTATCTCCTAATTCTATATTAGTTAATAAATCAACAATTCTCTCTTTAGGAATATACCAATTAATTACTCTATCTTCCAATCTTAAATGCAAAACATATTTATATTTTTTATTAAAATTTGTTGGTGTATTTAAAATATCTTTCATCAAAAACCTCTCTTTATTTCCGTCACCTGCTTTAACGCCATCGGTTTCAATATAATGTGATGGATTTTTGTTAATAAAATCAATTATAGAATTTTTAAATTCTTGATAAATAGTATCATGTTGATAAAAACCAACCATATTTATACATTCATTATTATAATATTTTTTATTTTTTAAAATAAAAATATTATAAAAATCTGTGTCTGTTAAATTGGTATTTTGTGATTCATTTATAACATATTTATAATTATAAACTATGCAAAATAAACTTGCAGCAATATATCTATAAATAGCGTTGCCCAATCTACCCTTTATTATAAAATTAACACGCATATTTAATATATTTAATATATTGAATATATTTAAGTTTAAATACTTTTTATTATAAAATTTATACATGTTAATCCAATATATACCACAACAATTTCAACCTGGATATACAAGTAATTATCCCGAATATTCAAGTGGGAAAAATATGGAAGAAATATTTTATGATTTTTTTTCAACTAACAAAAATACTATAGAAAGTGATTATATTTATTTACCTATTTTTTGGACTTCTTATTATGTTATGCATAATTATGCTAAAAATATAAATGAACTATATGATTGGTTAGATACTTTAGATAAAACAAAGAAATATTTTACAATAGTACAATATGATGATGGTATTTTTGTAAGAAATTTTGATTTAGATATTTTAGTATTTAGTGGTGGTGGCGGTGGTTTAAATATTCAAAATGATAATACTATTCGAATTACAAGATTTTATAATTTAGAAAGATATATATTTTTTGGAAATAAAGGTGATTATGATATTCCATTGATATGTTTACCATTATTTCCAACTATAGATGTTCAAAAAGATGTATATTGTTCATTTATGGGTAGATTCGAAAATCACAATTGTAGAATGGTTTTGAAAAAAATATTAGAAAATAATAACAATTTTAAATTATTTAATTCAGTTAATTTTGAAGAATACAAATCAATTATAAATAGAAGTATTTTTACTTTAGCACCAAGAGGTTACGGGTATACATCTTTTAGAATATACGAAGCAATAATGGGAAATAGTATACCTATTTACATATGGGAAGATAAAAAGGTATTGCCTTTTTCTGATATAATAAATTGGGATGATTTTGCAGTTGTTATTAATTCAAATGAAATAGAAAATTTACCAAATATATTAAAAAATATAAATGTAAATGATAAATTAAACAATATGTTAAAGGTAAAAGATATGTTTACTTTTAATTATACTTATGAATATATTAAAACAAAAATAGAAAAACAATCTTTTATATCGGTTGCTATACCACATTTTAATAATACTAATTTTATACGTGATGCTATTGACCCATTAATAAACGACACAAGAATAACTGAAATAATAATTTGTGATGATAAATCAAATGATATTGAGGAATTAGAAAAAATAATACAAAATTATAATAATAAAAAGATTTGCTTATTTAAAAATGATATTAATTTAGGTTGTTATCATAATAAAATAAATGCTATAAATAAATGTACAAATGATTGGGCAATATTATTAGATTCAGATAATATTTATGATAAAAATTCTATTGATGCTATTTATAAAATTACTAAATGGGATGAAAATACTATATACGCACCGTCTAATGCAATAACATTCAAAAATACTATTAATGATACTATTCCTTCTCCTAATTTGAATTATTCAAATTATAGTAATCAATTTATTACAAAAACATTTTATCTAAATGAATTTAATAATATTAAATTTCAATGTTTAATTAATAATTGTAATTACTTTTTAAATGTAAAAAAATTTATTAAATGTATGAATCAAACTCAACAAGATTATAAACGTGAAATTATTGATTGTTTGGATTCAGCTGTTTTGTTCACAGACTGGTTAAGTGATGATAAAAATATTTTTATAGTAGATTCACTTCAATATCATCACCGTTTACATATAAAATCAAACTATCGTCTATCTAAATCTCATCGTCATAATAAACGTGTATTGTCTTCACTATTTCATAAAATAAAAACTCAAAAATAATTATATTAAAGTAAAATTGATTTAAAAATACTAACATAAATTATAATAAATGTTGATATCATTAGACGAAATTATTAATAAATATAATTTAACCCTCAAAGGTATTTTACATGTAGGAGCACATGAATGTGAAGAAATAAATGATTATGAAAAATATATATCAAGAGATAAAATTTTATGGGTTGAAGCCATGAATGATAAAGTTGAATTTTGTAAAGAAAGATATCAAGGAATAAATATCGAACAAGCTGTTATTTCAGATAAAGTTGAAACTGTTCCGTTTAATATAACCAATAATGGTCAATCTTCTTCAATTTTGGAATTTGGAATTCATTCACTACACCATCCTGATGTAGTATTTGTAAATTCAATTAAAATGCAAACACAATTATTAAAAGATATTATTTGTAATTATGATATTGATTATAATTTTATTAATTTAGACATACAAGGTGTTGAATTAAGAGCCTTAAAAAGTATGGAAGATTATTTACATAAAATTGACTATATTTATTCGGAGGTTAACTCTGATTATGTTTACAAAGACTGTAATTTAATAACAGAAATGGATGATTATTTGAAAACATTTGGATTTGTTAGAGTAGAAACCAGATGGGCAGGTGAAACACGTTGGGGTGACGCTTTTTATATGCGAAAATAAAATAAAATAAAATTTATAACTTTAGAATATTTATATTAAAATATATATAAATATAATTATAATCATATTTATAAAATATAACTTATATTTTATAATTATGCAAATAACATTTTCCAGTTGTTTTTATATTATTAAATCGAAGTTTGAACCAGATATTTATATAAACTGGATGAATAATTTTATTTCAATAGTGAATAATTTTAATTTAGTAATTTATACAGATGAAAATAGTTCAAAATATATTGATACGAGAGAAAATCCAAGAATAAAAATAATAATTAAACCTATAGAAGAGTTTTACAATTATAAATATGAAGAACATTGGATTAAAAATCATAAAAAAAATCATTTATTAAAGGATAAAATAGAATGGAAGATTAATATGTTGTGGAGTGAGAAAATATGGTTTGTAAATGATACAATAAAAAAACAATATTTTGATACAAAATTTTATGGATGGTGTGATATTGGTTATTTTCGTAATAATTGGGGTGATATTCCTACCTGTCATTTAACTAATTGGGCAAATGAATCCAAGATTAGTGAGTTAGAAAAAGATTATATTTATTATGCCCTTATCAATAATAATGATAATTATATAAATTGTTTGAATAATATTATTAATAATAAGAATGATATTGGATTACCTATTGAACCAATACCGGCCGACCAAACATCAATTGCCGGAGGTTTTTTTATTTTACATCGAGATAAAATTGATTGGTGGTGTCAAACGTATGAAAATAAATTAAAACTATATTTTGAAAATGAATTTTTGGTAAAAGATGATCAAATTATTTTAATAGATTGTATTCTTTCAAATGATAATAAAAATGAATTTAAATTAATTAGAGAAAATGATCCTAGGTTTGATAATTGGTTTTTATTTCAACGTTTTTTGTTTTAGTCTTGTAAGATTTATTTATATAAATAATTATATAAATAATAATATAAATAATAATGAAGATTATTTATATAATTAAATATTTATATAAATGATAAGCATATTATTGCCAATTTACAATGGAATTGAATTTATAGAAGAATCATTATCTTCCATTATAAATCAAAATTTTAATGATTGGGAATTATTAATTGGTATTAACGGTCATCCACCAAACTCAGATGTTTATAAAATAGCCAAAAAATATGAAGAAAAATGCCAATATGATAAAATAAGAGTTTATGACTTTTATCATTTTACAGGTAAATCCAATACTCTGAATACATTAGTAAAGTATTCTAAATATAATTGGATTGCTTTAATGGATGTAGATGATATTTGGGAAAATAATAAGTTAGAATGTCAAGTAAAATTTACAAATGAATATGATGTTATTGGTACACGAGCAATATATTTTGGTGATTATTTAGACGGCATATTACCAGGAATACAATCTGGAGATATTACAAATCATAATTTTTTGGATGCAAATCCAGTTATAAATTCAAGTAGTTTAATTAAAAAAGAATTATGTTTTTGGAACAACGAAAATGATGGTATAGAAGATTATGAATTATGGTTAAAATTACATCATATAGGTATGAAGTTTTATAATTGTGAAGAAATTGCGGTAAGACATCGCTTACATTTTAATTCATCATTTAATACCAAAAATTTTGACGATAAATTAAATGATATCAAAAATAAATATAAAAAAGAAGAACCTCAAAAACTCGAAGAAGAAACAATAGAAATAAATATTTCTTCTTCCGAAAATTAAATTTTTATCCATTCTGGTGGGAATAAATCAAATGTTTCTTTATCGCATGCAGGACCAAACCATGTTGATGGATAACACACTAATTTATCTTCAAAATTATTAATATAAGCACCCCACCAACTAAATGAACTATTGGCTATTATATTGTTTCTACAAGAACTCATTAATAATAATTGTTGCCAATCATTCAAAATATTGGGTGCTCTTGAAAATTGAATTGAAGGGTATTCAATATTCAATTTTGTGATTGTTTCATTTACCTGAACAATATCTTGATCTTCACAAAAATATAAGATATTTGGTGTATATTCTATATTTTTTAAAATATAATCTATTGAATTTTTATAATATTCATAACTCATAATTGGATGAAATTGTTGAATATTTTTATAATCACCCAATCTAAAATGCATTGAAATTGACGTTTTTAATTTTACTATATTTAAAATATTTTTTTTAACACATTCTTTTAATACTTCTTGTTTTTTCTCAAAAATATCTAATACAAGACAAATAAGTTTATATTTTTGTTGAAAATATTTATAACTTTGAAAATAACCAACTAACATAATATTTGTATTTGGTTGTAAAAAATGTCCAGGAATATTTTTATAAGTAGCCTCTTCTTCTCTATAAACTATATGAAAATTAGGATTTTCATCAAATAAGCATGATGATAATTTTGAAAAAAATGATTTCCAATACGTATTTCTAACGGTTGTTTCACCTGCTCCTAATTTTTCACAATTTAAAAATTGGAAATCATGATTTTGACTAATTGCATATGAAATAACTGTAAATATTTGAAATAATTGATTTCCTAACCCACCCATTAAATTACACGTGATCATAACCTACAAAATTTTTATGTAAATAATATTAATGTTTTGTTTTTAAATAATAAAAAAATGATTTAAATTATTTTATATTTTAATTGTAAGTATAAAATAATATAAATGTTGACTGATAAATACAAACCGATTAATTTTGAAAATTTTGTAGGAAATTCACAAAATATTACTTCCTTACAAAATTGGTTAATCAATTGGAATTTACAAAACAAATCCTATAAAAAATGTGCCTTAATTTCAGGTACTAGTGGAATTGGTAAAACTTTGTGCATCGAATTACTAATTAAAAAATATAATTTGAACCCTACCTATATATCTCCAGATGAAGATGTAGATAAAAAGTTTTTCCAAGATTCTGTGCTACCATCTATTCAAATTGAAAAAAATATATTATCAAAAAAAAATATACTTGTAATTCATGATATTGATTGCTATTACGATTATGGTTTTATTGCTAATGTGTGTTTATGTATAAACGAAAGTAAAATTCCTATCATAATCACATGTAATAACCGTTATGAACAATCTTTAAAACCTATTCTGAATTATTGTTTTGATATTAAATTTCTGAAACCACTTGCATCAGATATTATTAAATTTTTGGCACCTATTGTTAAAAAAGAGTGCCATGTAGTAATATCCCAAAGTCAATTAAAGAAAACAATTGAAGAATCGAACTGTGATATACGTAATATATTACTTAATTTGCAATTAAATTATTCAAAAAATATTACTATTGAAAATACGCACAATGCACGTGATACATACAAGTCATCATATATCAATTTAAAAGATAAAACAATTGCACAGACCAATATTTTTGATTTAACAAAATCATTCATGTCCCAAAATATTGATATAAATGAAAAAAATTCATTATTTTGGTTGAATAATGATATATTACCATTAATGGTACATGAAAACTATCCATTAAATATTATCAAAATGAAGAATGAATCAAACTATATACAAAATATGGCAAGTTGTATTGGAAGTTTGAGTGATATTGATTTAATTGATAAAGAAATTAAAAAAGAAGCGTCAAATTGGGAATTATTACCATATATCGGTTGGGTATTAATTAAATGTGTTAATAATTGTCATGCAAAAACCATGATTAAGTTTACAGGATTTTTGTCCAAAGTGTCACAAATAAATAAAAATAAAAATAACAAGTCAAATAGCAAAAAGGTAATGATTCAAAAACCAAAGGCATCTAAGAAAACAACTAAACCTATAAAAGTTAGTGTATCCAAAAAAGTCAAATTAATTATCGAGGATTAAAAATCCTCACTCAATTCAAATGTGCTATCATCTTTATTTTTATTGGCCAAAGCATAAGAATCATTCAAACGTTCGAAAAAATTGACTTTGCCTTCCAAACTAATTAATTCCATAAAATCAAACGGATTTGATACATTGTAAATTTTATCATATCCCAATTGAATACATAAACGATCCGCACAAAATTGAATATATTGAGTCATTAATTGTGAATTCATTCCAATTAATCTACATGGTAATGCTTCACAAATAAAATCAGTTTCAATTTCAACTGCTTCCTTAATAATTTCATACACTTTAGATTTTTTAACTTTATTAATTAATTTATTATATAATAATACTGCAAATTCACAATGAAGTGCTTCGTCACGTGAGATTAATTCATTTGAAAATGTTAACCCTGGCATTAAACCTCTCTTTTTTAACCAATAAATACTACAAAAAGCACCACTAAAAAATATACCTTCTACACAAGCAAAAGCAATTAATCTGGTAGCAAAACCACTTCTGTTGTCTTTAATCCATTTTTGTGCCCAGTCTGATTTCTTTTTAATACATGGAAAATTTTCTATAGCATTAAACAAACGATTTTTCTCTTCTTTGTCTTTAATATATGTTTCTATCAATAAACTATAGGTTTGACTATGTATATTTTCCATAGCAATTTGAAAACCGTAAAATGCTCTGGCTTCTGATACTTGAACGTCTCCCATAAATCGGAGTGCCAAGTTTTCCAAAACTATCCCATCGCTGGCCGCAAAAAAAGCGAGGATCATTGATATAAAAAATTTTTCGTCGTGTGTTAAGGTTACCCAATGGGAAATATCTTTTGATAAATCAATTTCTTCGGCTCGCCAAAAACAATCTACTTGTTTTTTATACATTTGCCATATATCTTCGTATTTAATTGGGAACATTACAAAACGATTATCGTCTGAATTTAGTAAAGGTTCAATAACATTTTTAGACATCCTAAATAATATATAGAGAAGATTTTAAATTTTTTATAAAATATAAAATATAAAATAAAAAATAAAACTATAATTTAAGAAATATTTTCGATAATGGAAATAATGAGTATAAACCGTCCATTAGAGTTAACTGACCAGGAATTTTTGCAATTACAATTGGTAATAGAAGCTAAACGAAATTTATTACTTAAAAAACAAAAAAAAATACAGAGAATTTCAAAACAAAATGCATTTTTAGAGCAAGTAAAAGATGATTATGTAAAATATAATAGTTACATCATTAGACAAAAAGAAGATCAAATGAAAGCACTTGACTTATTAAATAATTATATAAAAGACCTAACTACTTCAGGTCATTTAAGTGAAAATAACATTAAAGATGCTAAACATGAACAAAATAAAATTAAGAAAGAATTAAAAACAATTAGGTCGGGTTTAGATAAATTAATGAGTGATATAAATGATATAAATACAACTTTACAAGTTAAAAATTAGTAATGGGTCAAATCTAATTTATATATATTCCAAATATATTCCAATATATTTCAATATATTTCAATTATTTATATTACTATATATTATATGGCACAACCTGCTATTAGACAACCAAAATATGATAGAGGTCAAAAAGATGGTTTTTTAGCTCAATTTCAGCAAAGTTTAGATACATTAAATCAAATAAATGCTGTTATAGATAAGAATAGTCAAGATAAACAACAATTTTCTGCCTTTGTAAAAGATCAACTTGCAAAAATAAGTGCAAAGGTAGGCATTCTTATTCAGAGAATTGATGAATTGAAAGCCAAATTAGTTGATTTAGAAGGTCAAATAAATCAAAATAATGGGGGAATACAAAATAAAGATGCTGAAATTGTTAATTTAATAATAGAGAGAGATTCTCTTACAGCACAATTAACCGAGGCACTTAGACTTCGTGATGAAAGTAGAAATATTGCGAGTGCTTTACAAACAACTATTGATCAACATGAAACTGAAATTAATCGTTTAACAGGCGAAAATGCTACATTAAGAAATGATATTAATCAATTGAATAATGATATAAATAATCGAGGAGTGGCTGCCGAACAACAACGTGCGCAAGAAATAGAACAATTAAGAAGAGATAATGATGCAATTTTACAAAGACAGGCACAAGAAGGTCTTGCACAACAACAGCAGTTACAACAACAAATTGATGCAAATAACCAACGTATACAGGAATTAGAACAACAAGCCCAACAAAGTGCTGCACAAATTCAACAATTACAAGAACAATTAAATCAAAGACAAGCTGCTTTAGATGCCAATGTTCAACGAATACAAGAATTAGAACAGGGAATTGCTGAAAGAGATCAAAGAATTCAACAATTAACTGACGAAGCCAGACAAGGTTATGGAGATTTACAACAAAGATTTGATCGAGTCACGCAAGAATTAGAACGATCTCAAATGGAAAGAAATGGATTAGTTGAAGAAAATGATGACCTTATTGATCGAATTGTGCAAGCAACTTTAGTTATACAAAATGCAACACAACGTTTACGCGAATTAACTGATGAACAATTTTATATTCAAAATAGAGGAGGTGTTCAAACTGATGTTGATGCAATTATACAACAAATTGAAGGATTAATTCAAAGCATAAGTAGTGCCTTAAATCCGGTAGGAAGTCGTGGTGCACCTCCTCCACCTTCAGGAAATCAAGGTAGATCTTCAGGAGGAGTTAATTTTCAAAGACCAGTAGGAGTATTAGAAAGTCTCTCAACTGGACAACCGGTTAATGTAAATTTACAACGGCAAAGTCAAAATGGTGCAAAAAAAATCACAATTCCCGGAATTAAAGAAATGACTTTTTCAGACTTTATGAATGGTCTTCATAGAAAAGCAGAACAAGCAAATAGATCTGGTTTTCCTAGTAAGTATCAAACGGCATATGATTCTCTTCAAAATAATAACGACTTAAAAAATACTCCGTTAACACCAAATCAAATAACTCAAATAATAACAAATACACTTAATGCAAATAATATTGTAATTAAAAATGGGCAACTATTTGGAGGTAAAAAAACACAAAAAAAATATAAAATGCGTAAATCTTATAATAAACAGAAAAAACATCAAAGATATACTAAAAAAATAAAACAAAGAGGAGGATTTTTATATGGTGACAAAAAAACGACTTCAACTAAATCATTAACAAATTCTAGTAAGACAGCATCCACAAATACAATTTCTTCATCCACTAAATCTCAAAAATCAAATAGCAATAAAAATAAAAAAAATAAAAACACACTTAGAAAAAAAACAACTATTCCATAGTTCAACTTTTATAATCTGAATCAAAGAATAAGCATTCCTCGCATAGAAGGCATATAAGAACAATTATATGGGTATTTTCCTGTTATTTGTCTATATAAAACTGAATCTGGACGACATCTTAATTTAAATATTTGTTGTCTCTTTTTATAAATTTTTTTCCACGCACGTTGTATAATTTTTAACCAAAATGTTTTTAATATGCAAACACATTCATCGCCTCGTAAATAATGCATTTCGCCAATCTCTGGTTTCATATAATTAGAATTTTTAATTATATTATTATAATTTCTAATATAATTATGTTTTACATTATTGTAATACACTTTATAACATTTATTATAAAATTTACACCTTTTTTTTAAAATATAAAATAATTCATCAAAGCATGTATTTGTTTTAATTATAAAAGATTCTTGGACCACCAATTGCCCATTTATGTTTGGATCACTTTCCGAAGTAATTCCGTGAATTTGTTCATTAAAAATTTCAGGTATTAATAGTTTATATTTAGAACTAATTATATTTATAATACTATTACTATTTTCACTGTAATAACTACGATTATAACTCAATCTATCACTGAAACTATCACTGAAACCACTTTCGGTGGAACCACTTTCGGTGGAACTAGTATCAATATTGTCATTATCTCTATATTCAGAATTATTAAACATAATTAATGTTGCTATTTAAACTATTTTAATTATTATAATTATTATAATTAATATTTTAATTATTTATCATTTTTTTTATTAAATATATATATAACTATATAGATGAAAATTAAGTCGGGAATTAAAAAATTACTCTCCAGTAAAACTATATTATATACTGTAGCTTTCGTTCTTTTTTTAAATATTACTTCCATGATATTGAAGAATGATATAAAGAGTTTGTTATTTTTACTGGTATTAATTGTTATAATACATTTTTACAGTAAAAATATGATAATTGTATTAGGTGGTTCTTTGATTATTTATTATATTATATATTCACTAGGGTTTTTTAGTGCAACAAGTAATTGGAGAAAAGAGGGGTTAGAAAATAATGATGATATAAAAAAGACAGATGAAACATCAGAATCAACTAATAAGGCTAATGATAAAACCAAACAAGAAAAAATAGACAAAACTATTCAACAAATCAACAAAAAAGGTAATCCTTCAAGTAGTAGTCAAGGGTTAGTTATGACACCTTTAGACAATTCTTCTGAACCAACAACTAATACAACTGACAGTAGCGCAACTACAGATGAATCATTTGAAGTTGGAAGAAGTAAAAAGAATAGTAATGGTTATAATGTAGATTATGCTTCAACTATTGAGGACGCTTATGATGAATTAAATAAAATTTTGGGAAGTGATGGAATTAAACGATTAACTGGTGATACACAAAAATTAATGAAACAACAATTACAGTTAGCGGAATCCATGAAAGGAATGCAACCTTTAATTGCCGGTATGGCACCATTGATGGAACAAGCCAAAGGTTTACTCGGAAACATGGGAGAGAACGGTAATTTAAATAATTTAGCTAACATTGCCGAGAAATTTTCATCTAATTTTGGCAATAATAGTGCCAAATAATAAAAAATTATATTTTATAAAAATAATAAAAATATTACAAAACATTTTTTTATTATTTATCTTCTTTCGAATTATAAAAAGTAGTTCCCATAGCCGGAAGTTGATCTATACACATTTTAATTAATTGGTCAATTGTATAAATGTGGGTTGCGGCAAAATTTTCTTTCGAATACTTAAAAAAATTAAATGTTTCATCAAATAATTTTCCATAAAAAGTTTTTAATTCATCTTCTCCCCTAATTTCTCTATCGTTATCCAAAATAAAAAGAACTTTTACCAAATAATTAAGACTTCGAGGTATCTTTACTGTTAAAAAGAATCTATTTTTATCTACCGAAATATTCTCCTTTTCTGAATAATTTATCATTAAATAAATTCTTTCATAAATTAAACTCTTTATCGATGGACTATAAAACAGACCACTCGTTTGTCCCAATAAAAATGGTTTTCTATAAATATCATTCATATATAAATTGCGTATATTATCAGGCAAAATGTTGTAATCAATATCAACCAAAGGTTTTTTATTTTTATTTAAAATAATTTTAACTATTGGATGCGTCTTATCAATATTGGGTGTTTGGGTTAATATTAAATTATTATTTTCTTCAGTAACCCAAATTAAAAAATTGGCTATTTGTTCAGCCAAAATCTCATTCTCATTATTCTCATTATTTGGATTATTCAAATTATTTGTATTAATTAATACAATATCAATATCATTACTTTCATAAGGAACCATAAATTGGGTTAGCACTTGAGAACCTACATTTTGAATGGCCGAACCACCCTTCAGCATTAAATAAATTCCTTGTCCAATTAAAGCATTTGTTAAAATACCTATTAAAATAAATAATAATGAAATTGTATTATTGGTAAATTGATTTTCACTCGAAATAAAATTATTTGAGTAGGCCGGTAATATTTCTTTCAATTCTTCAAAAGCATTATTATCTTTCAATAATTCCATATTTTCAATTTCAGTTTTTATTTTTTTTATATTTTCCACGCTATCAAAATACTTTTCCCAAAAGGAAAATACCTCCTGTTCTATTCTATCTTTTTCTATTCTAGATAAATTTTCATTTTTAAATGTTTCTATTGATTTATCAACAGCATCTTTTATTAGTTTTTCTTCTAATTCCGCATTTTTTCTTTCTTCTTGAGTCACTCTCTCTTGAAAGATTCTCTCATTTTCCTCTTGTTTTTTTAATTCTTGTAAATATAATTGTTGTTCTTTTTGAAAATTATCTTCCTCTTCTTTTTCTTTTCTCTTTTTTTCTTCTTTTTGTTTTGCTTCTTCTTCTCTCTTCAATTTATTCTCAAGAACTTTTTTTTGAATCTTTTCTTCATTTTTTCTTTGCTTGGAAAGTAACTCTTGGTTTTTTTGGGCAAGTTCTTTGGCTTTTAGTTTTTCCTCTTCTTCTATTAAAAGGTCCGCATTAAATTTAGAAATTAAATTTTTAATATCCTCTTGTTTTTCTTGTTTATCCTCTGATTGCTTTTGATTGTTATTTTGATTGCTAACGACCATTTTTTTCTGTATAATTTCTCTAGCTTTTGCTTTCAATAATGTATTAATTTCAGTTGAGTCTTTTGAAAGTTTTAAAGCCGTCATCCCAGATTGGTCTCTTAAAGAAATATCTGCACCTTTTTCTAATAATATTGTAACAATTTCTAAATTATCTTGTAATACTGCATTCATAAGTGCAGTTAAACCATTTAAGTCTTGGTCGTTAATACCTTCCATTGCACCATTTTCCAATAATAATTTGACCAAAGATAAATTATTTTGATATACTGCATACATTAATGCTGTTGCACCCATTTTATTTTGATTATTTATAAATTCTCCGGCACCATTCTTTAATAATAATTCTACCATATTTAAATTTATCGTCTTAAAACATGCAGTTTGTAATAGATTGTCTCCAATATTATTTTTTATATTAATAGGTATTCCTTCATTTATAAATCTTTGTGCTTCATCAAAATTTCCCATTGCTACTGCCTTAATTAATTTATCCCTTGATTTGTCTGTATCAATAAATAATTTATAAATTGTCTTATTTATACCATTTTCATAAAGATCTTGTGAAATGTCCAGGGCAGTTTTACCATTATAGGTTTTTACATTTTTGATATCAGCGCCATTTTGTAATAATAATTCAATAAGATCTATATTTTTACTTCCAATGGCATACATTAATGGCGTTATTTGTTGATTATCAAATTCGTCTATATATTTTCTTGCACCTTTATTAAATAATAAATGAAACAAATCAGATACATTATTCTCATCCGAATTCAATAAAGTAGCCGTAATTAATAGTGACTCCCCCATTTTATTTTTATAATTTATATCTATACCATTTTCTAATAATAATTTAATAACTTCAAAATTTCGATTTATCGTTGCAAAATCTAAAAGAGTATTTCCTTTTTTATCTTTTTTATTTAAATCAGCACCTTTATCTATTAATAATTTTAAGGCATCTATTTGTCCACTTTCTAAAGCATAAAAAATGGGTGTCCGCCCATTTATATCTATAACATTTATGTTGGCACCATTATCTAATAATATTTTCATGCATTCAATATCTCCTATAATAGATGCGTAAATCAATGGAGATGCACCAGTATTATCCATAGGATCTATTTCAATTTCTTTTTTACTCAATAATTTTTTTAAAACAGAACTATTTTTAGTCCTGGCTGCCAAATGTTGCGGTGTAATACCATAAATATTTTTATAGTTAACATTTGCTCCCCTTTCAATTAATATATTTGCAATTTCAGTTTTGTTTTCATTTATTGCCGTATTTAAAGGGGACATATTGATATTATCAAGCAAATTTATGTCGGCACCATTATCTAATAATACTTTAACAATATCTGGTTTATCATATATAATTGCTTGTTGTAAAAGACTTGTATTTTTTTCTCCAACTTGGTAATTAATTATATCTGGATTACTTTTCAACTTTTGATCCATATCATCAAAATTATTTTCTTTCATGTAATACATTAAATCAGCAAATAATTTTAACATATCATGTTCTTTTGTTCCTCCTTTAATTCTATTTTTGGTTTTTGTTTTTGTCTTTGTTTTTTTGTGGAGTTGCTTTTTATTTTTATGTTTAGTTATAGTTTTTATTTTTTGCTTTAATAATTTTTTTTTGTATGTTTTATTGTGTTTTTTTTTAAGTAGTTTTTTTTTGCTTTTGTTCATATTATAATATTATAATATTATAACAAAATAATTTATTATATTTTCATATAATATAGTTAAATAATATGAAAAAATGTCCTCCAGGTGTAATATGTTTTGAAAATATCACTATATTTTTTATTATTTTAATAATAATTATAATTTGGTATTTTTGTTTTATTACCCTAAATCAAACTTCTAATACACATGTTAATACCTATACAAAGAATAATACCAATAAAAGCAATAAAATATTAATATCTCAGATTCCAAATTATCCATATACTAATTTGATTCCGCCTCCTGTTCCTGGAGATGTTTTATTAAACCCTTATGTTCCTCCTTTGAGAGATGAACGTTACTTAATTCCTCAATTGAATGTCATTCCCCCAGGAACTATTCCTATAAATATATCGACAAATGTAGGTGCTGTCGATACTAGTTACAGACAGGTAGGTATGTTAAATCCATTAAATAAACAAAATAAAGATAATCTATTGCCTTTAATGGGAAGACCTGTTTTTACAAATAGAGATAAATGGCAATATTATACTATTGGAAATCAATATAATAGTATAAAATTACCTGTAATTGTTAAAGGGAGAAGTGGGTCCAATGAATATGGGGTTGATAGATTGATGAATGGAGACACAGTTTACATCGAAGGTTTAAATGATACTTATAGAGTTACGATTTATGATAATGATACTATCAAATATTTACCCTTTATTTGAATTTTTATTTGTTTTTGGGTGATTTTCGTGATTTTTTTGTTATCCTGAATTTTTTACGTTTTATTTTTCCTCCTTCTAAATTATTTCCTGTGTTATTTGATGTTGCCATTATTTCAGTTGCTTGATTAACTGCATCATAACCATTTTGAATATTTACTGGATTATTGTTATTATTTAAACTAATATTTTCGGTTACTTGATTAGTTATTTCATTTGTTAAATAATTTAATACTGTATTTAATGATTCTGAAACGTTTTCGGGTAGAAGATTATTTTGTTGCGTCATTTCATTTTCGTTTTCATTTCCATTTTCTTTTCTATTTTCTATAGGTATTTCAGAATTGTCTAAAATTTGTTCATTATTTTCTTCTTTATTTAATTCTTGTTGATTAGTAATCTGATTATTTGGATCATTGACATTAACATATTCTTGTATTTCAGGTGGAACATTAGTATCTAATTCTTCTAAAGAATTTGTTCGTTCATTAATTGGCGGAATAATGATTGATTGGGTTAATAAAGGATCCTCATCCATATTAGGTTTTATAGGATTTTCTAGTGCGGTCGTAGTCGTAGTTGTTTCTTTTATAGGATTTGTTTCTAGAGGATTTTCAAGTGCAGTCGTAGTCGTAGTTGTTTCTTCTATAGGATTTGTTTCTAGAGGATTTTCAAGTGCAGTCGTAGTCGTAGTTGTTTCTTTTATAGGATTTGTTTCTAGAGGATTTTCAAGTGCAGTCGTAGTCGTAGTTGTTTCTTCTATAGGATTTGTTTCTAGAGGATTTTCAAGTGCAGTCGTAGTAGTGGTTGTTTCTTTTATAGGATTTGTTTCTAGAGGATTTTCAAGTGCAGTCGTAGTCGTAGTTGTTTCTAGAGGATTTTCTAGTGCAGTCGTAGTCGTAGTTGTTTCTTTTATAGGATTTATTTCTAGAGGATTTTCTAGAGGATTTTCTAGTGCAGTCGTAGTCGTAGTTGTTTCTTTTATAGGATTTGTTACCAAATTTTCATTTAGTCCTCCAACTTTAGATTTTTTAATTCGACTATTTTTCAAAGTTTTATTGGCTAAATTTAGATGCTTTTTTTTTCTAAATGTATTAGTATAATTTTTTTTTTTTGTTTTTTTATTTTTTCTATAGGTTTTTTTACTTTGTTTTTTTGTATTCAATAATTTATTTATTTTCCCTTTAGTTAATTTCATTTCTATATAAATAAATTAATATTTTTATTTATATAGTTATATATTAATGACAACAATTAATATTACTCAACAAAATATTTATGGTAATTGTGATTTAAAATGTTCATATAGTTTTAATTACAATGCAAGTAATTCAGTTGCCACAAATAAAGGTGTATTTATTTCTTTATCTTATGACAATGATAATTCTTCACCTGTAACATATAACAATAAAAAGTATCGTGTTTCAAGTGTCAACATTTATAATAATTCTTTACATAAATTCGATGGGAATTATGTTAACTCTGAACTAATTGTTGAACATACACCGGATTTAGGAGGTGAACTATTATATGTTTGCATTCCAATTATCAAATCACAAAATAACTCATCTGCAAGTAATACCTTGAGTGAAATTATAAAAATTGTTAGTAGTAATGCTCCTGCACAAAACGAAAAAACTAATCTAAATATATCAAATTTTAATTTAAATAATATTATACCTAAAAAACCATTTTATGCATATACAGGAACTAATGGTCTACAAGGTCAAGTCATTGTTTTTGGTTTAAATTATGCGATTGCTTTAAGTTCTACTATAATAGAAAGTTTAACTAAAATTATAAAACCTTTTCCTTTAAATATAATCGGAGGCAATTTATTTTTCAATAAAATTGGTCCAAATAAAATTCATTTAAACGATGAAATTTATATTTCATGTCAACCTACTGGTTCGTCAAAAGAAGAAACTGAAGTATCTTATACTACTTCAAATTATAGCAATAATAATTTAGCCGATATTTTTAATAGTTCAAATGGCAGTTATATTTTAAGAATTATTTTTATATGTATTTTTTTTATAGCAATATTTATTACTTTAAAATTTGTGTATAATCGTTTATCACCTTCACCCAGAAAAATATCTACTAAAATTAATTAAGTGTTTACTTTTCTTACTATTATTTTATTTATTTATTGTCTTATTATATATATTATTATATATAAATAATCATGGTAGAAATATCTTTTGCAGAATTCAAAGAATTACCAAAAAAAGATGTTGATAAAAAAACATTGGTTCCAGGTAAAAAATATTATACAATAAATACTGCATCCAGAAATGAAAAATTTATTCCGGTTTTAAAAGGTACATTTACTCAAAAAGTAGGTGACAGATATGATTTTAGTGATGTAGAATTTGTAGTAAATCCATTTGATGAAGGAGGAAAACCTAATAGTTTTTATAACAGAAGAGAACTTAAGTTTTTTGAAGTAATTGAACGTCAAAAAAATATTCTAGAAAAACTTCGTCGAATAGTAAAAAGGGGGAAGACGGGTTTCTAGAAAAAGAAGAATTTCAAAAAAATAGATTTTTTATATTTATGGAACATCATTATAAAATCTCGTTAAATAATATTTTATAATGATGTAAAGAAATTAATCACTTGCATTTACAGGTGAAGCATCATGATCATTTTCTAAATATGGTTTAAAACTGGCTTGTGTTAATACACTTCCAGATTGCACAATTGGAGCCATTTTTTTTACTACCTCTTGCTCTAAAGTATATGGAAATTGATTGTATTTTGTAAAAGGATATTGTGACATTCCTGGTCCATCGGTACAACCAGGATTTAATATTTGTTCTATACGGGTGGCTGCATCTGTGTTATAATATTTGGAACGTCTAATTAAATCAAAAACAACTAATAAAGACAAAACTGCTAAAACAGGGTTTTTATATAAAAATAAATAAAGTACAATTAAAAATAACAATAATTTGCCAATCATACTATTTACAACATAGGCAACTGATTCAGGCGTTTGATAACCCATGACTAAATATATTACAAATAAAATAAATAAAACAAGTTCTCCCATATGTTCTTTTTTAAATAATTTCGAGAAACTATCCATATATATCATATTAATATATTTTATTTATTGTAATTTTATTGGGGGAAAGTTAAGTAAAACAATATAAATAGAATTTACTAAATATATTAGTAAATGAAAATAGATATAAATAACAATAAAAAAACATATTTAGGACAAAAAGGGTATACGATTCTTAAAAATCAAATAAGTATTGAACAACAAATCAAAATCAAAAATGATTTAACTGTAAAACCATACGTTGGTGGAACTATTGGTGCGGCCAATAATGCAGTTACATTCCCAGCATATAGAGAATCTGATAAAAAATTGTATGTACCACATTATTACGGTGTAGAGAATTTTGGTCCTCCAAAAGAATATAATTTATCTAATGGTGTGGACATCAATTTAGAATTTTCTGGAAATTTACGCGACTATCAAGAACCAGTTGTGAAAAAGTATCTTGATTACGTTACTAATAATGGTCTTGGTAGGGGTGCTGGAGGAGGATTATTAGAACTACCGTGTGCATTTGGGAAAACTAGTCTATCTCTTTACATGATTAGTCAATTGAAAAAGAAGACCTTAGTAATTGTTCACAAAGAATTCTTATTAAATCAATGGATTGAGAGAATACAGCAATTTTTACCAAAAGCGCGCATTGGACGAATACAAGGACAAATAATAGATATCGAAGATAAAGATATTGTTATTGGAATGCTACAGAGTCTTTCTATGAAGGAATATCCACAATCGGTTTTTGAGAGTTTTGGATTTACCATCATAGATGAAGTACATCATATTTCTAGTCAAACATTTTCAAATGCATTGTTTAAAATTGTAACAAAATATATGTTAGGACTATCAGCCACGATGAATAGAAAAGATGGCACTACTCGTGTGTTTAAAATGTTTCTAGGAGATGTCATTTATAAAGGAAAGAGAGATGAAGAACGGAATGTTATAGTAAGAGGAATTGAATATCATGTAGATGATGATGATTTTAATAATATTATAACCGATTTTAGAGGAAATGTAGCCTACAGTTCTATGATTTCAAAATTATGTGAATATAGTCGTCGCAGTGAATTTATTTTGAAAATATTGGTTGATCTTTTAAAAGAAGACAACAAACAGCAAATTATTGTACTTGCACATAATAAAAATCTATTAAAATATTTACATGATGCTATTAAGACACGCAATATTTCTACCGTTGGTTATTATGTTGGAGGAATGAAAGAACAAGCACTAAAAGAATCAGAAAGTAAACAAGTAATAATAGCCACCTATAGCATGGCAGCCGAAGGTTTGGACATAAAAACACTCACTACATTAATCATGGCAACTCCTAAGACGGATATTCAACAATCAGTCGGTAGAATTTTGAGAGAGAAACATAGTCAACCGATTGTCGTAGATATTATAGATAGTCATGAACCATTTAAAAATCAATGGAAAAAGCGTCGTGCGTTTTACATGAAAGAAAAATACAAGATTGTCTATACTACAAGTGACAAATATAAAAATAGTAATGAAAATCACGATGAATGGACAACTGTTTTTGATATTAATACATCTTGCAAAACAATTAAAAAATCTAAAATTAAGGCAAAAACAAAATCAAAATCCAAAAAAAGTAATAATTCTAGGAGTACAACAGATAGAAGTATTACAAATGATTCTGATATTGATTCAGATAGTGATTCTGATTCAGAACATGATGGTGAATTTGAAAAAAAACTCAAAGAAGATTTAAAAGAAATATTAGAGGAACCAATTGATTTGAAAAATAAAAATAATATATTGTGCGGTAAATGTTTTTTAACTATTAAGAAATAATATCCACCGTTTTTTTGTGTTTTAAATTTTTATATTATATATTTATTTATATATATATAATATAAATATATGATATGGAATTTCAAAATGAAAGATTAAAATCAAAAAGAATAAATGATTATGATGATGATATTATGGATGATATTGAATTTCATAAACAAAGATTCAATGCAAAAAGAATAAAAGATTATGACGAATTCAAAAACGAAGATGAAAAAAAAGAGAAGGAAAACGAAATAAGTATTAAAAATTGGGGCACTGAAAATTTTATTAAAAGAGAATTAACAAATGAAAGACAAAGATTAGAAAGAGATAAAAGAAAAAAAGAAGGGGTATTTGAAATAAGAGGGAAAAAAGGTAAAGGTGTAACTTTTTCACCAACTCTTTATGAAAAATATGAATATGAAGATGAACATGAACATGGAGGAAAATTTACTAGAAAAAACAGAAAAATCAAAAATAAGAAATTAAGAAAAACCAACAAAATGAGAAAAATAAAACATAAAAAATCTAAAAAACGACACAATAAATCATATAAAAAAAATAAAAAATGAAATAAACATATTTATGCAAAAATGTAATAAATATATTTTATTTAATGTCCTGGAGATGCAAAACCTTTACCAGTAAAATGTGAATAATTATCTACGCAATTTACACAATTTGGTGACTGCTGAATTGGTGGTGGATTGGCTAAAGCTAAATTATTGGATGAAAGAACACCGCCAACAGAATAAGATGGTGTACTAGGAAAATTATTATAATATTGACTATATCCTCCTCTTAATGTGCGATAGCGACGACGGTGTGAATGACGTCTAGATGCTCTAGTAGATTTATTACGACGACCACCATATTTGGCACGAATTCGCGATTTAATAGAACGCACGTGTCTTTTTGCACTTCTCTTATTTTTATACATTTTTCCCTTATATCTTTTAGTGATATTTTTTATTTTACTTTTAAGTTTTTTATGTGCCCCTCCCTTAAATAAATTAAAACCCTTGAATAATCCAATTCCAGGGTCTACTCCAGCTGCCGCATTTACATTGTTTACTCCACCAAATAACCCTCCATTTCCTCTATATATTTCATTAGAACTAAAATTGGCCGGATTATTAGAACTCCATTTATTTACAAATACAGGATTTACATTCGAACCATAAGGATTTAATCCACCATAACCAATATTGGAATTATCAGATCCAGCTGACATATATTATATACTATATATACTATATATACTATATTATATCTATTTTCATAGTTTTATTTTTTGTCATATTTTAATAATTCTGATTGTTGTATTATTTTATAATTATTTGGTGCTAAACTTATTGGATACCATTTCTTAAATTTATAATTAAACCCACATAACATATTATAAGCAGTATTTAGATGAACAAAACGGTCTTCGCGTTCATTTTGAAATTCTTCTTCATCATCACTTTCTTCTAAGAGGTCCAAATTTTCATTTTCTTTAATATTTCTAAATAACTTATTCATCATTACACTTGTTTTATAATCAGGAATATATGCAACCCTATAATATGTTTCAATTAAACTATCATCTAAACAATATAATTGATATACATCATTTTGTATATCGGGTTTAATTTTAAAAACAACTTGTTTGGGTGTATATTGCGTGTATGATGTATATAGTGTATATGGTGTATATGGTTTATTTGTTGTAGTATCAGCGCGTTGTTTTGAACACTGCTGTTGTTGACGCGGTTGCTGAATATTTTGTTTTGGGTTTATTTCCTCTTTTGGTTCATTTACAATGACAATTTTATTGAATTCTAAAATACAATGATCTATATCAAAATTTTTATACAATATACAATCATATGAATTAATTTTCTTTAAATTTCGAAATTGTATATTATATATTTTATATTCTATTGAATCGATATGTTTTTTCAAATCTTCTAAATTAGAAGATAATAAAGGTAGTCCAAACACCATATATTTTTTATTATAACATATTTGTTTGATATCACCCATAAACAATTTTGATATGCATTGAAATTTATCATACCAATTATAATTTGTCAAATCACTACCTTTCCAATAAAATATGTTTTCAATCGAAAAAAAATTGGTTTGATTATAATTAAAATGGGTTCCATATAATATTGTCCCATTTCCATATGTTAAATCATTATTAAAAACACAATTATAGATTCTAATTTCAGATATACTTTTATTTGGCATTAATTCCATAATAAGACATACATCTTCATTATTAAATACTGTGAACCACGCAAAACATTTTTTACCACACGGAATTGCTAAATATAGATTATAATCAGAATTTTTATTACCTAGAACTTTGTTATGAATAATATTTTCATAAGAAAGTTTAATATTTGGAAAATTATTCAAAATTCCCTGCTTTTCTTCAAAAGTAAATTGGTTATTCATAAATATTACTATTGTTGATTAATCTTTATATTATCTTTTTATATATTTATTGTTTTTCTTTAGTTCTAAATAAAAGAATAATTATTGGTACTATTATTATCTAAATATGAATCTAATTTTGATATACTAGTAGAAGTTTGATTACTGTTATTAGTAATAGTATTAGTAATAGTATTGGAATTATTAAATTGTTTCTTGATAAAATTTTTCAATTCATTCTTCATATTAACGTCATTTTTAGGTAATAACTTTTCGATATCTAATTCGTATTTATTATTACCGTTATTATAATTGTCATTATTATTATTGGAATTAATTACATTAAATATATTTTCATATTTTTTATGAGGAACATTTACTAAATCCTTTATTTTAGGAACGGTAAGTGCCGATTTGAAAAAATTAATTAAATGATGAATCAAAAATATTAAAATAATTGAAATAATAGTGATTTGAATTGTCCAAGATAACATATATTATTATTATATTAGTTTAACATAGATAAAAACACACTACTATCTGTCGCAAAATTCGATATATCATAATCTATTTTTGAATCTATTTCAAAATAATAATCAATCGGTTTTATATTCTCCTCGTTTATACACTCTATAATCAACTTCCAGGGTGAATTATATGTTAAAGTATATTTTAATATAATTAAGGGTAAATTAATATGTTCATGCGGTATTTGGTAAACTATTTTTTTGTCTACAACACTTGTATAAATCAAATAATTCACTTTGTTTATTATTTTATTTTCTATTTCTTCTGATTGAATATTTTGTTTGTATGTATTTTTTTCATTTATATGAAAAATACCTTCTTTTGAATAAATATCTATTCTATTTATTTTATCTACTAAATATTCATCCATTTTTTTACATTTTATAAATGACATTAATTTGGCAGGATTTAATTTTTCATTAACATATATTTTCATATTTTTCATTTATGTAAATTAAATATTTATATAATAAACTATTTAAACCTATTCATAAAACATTATAAAGCAAATGACAGAAGAATCTCACCCTTTAGATATTGTAATTGTAGAAAAAACAGGTCAATTAAAATTATTATCTATTAAAGATTATAAAGAATCCGAACTTTTCAAAAAATGTGGATTTAAACAATCCGAAGGTTTCAAAAAGCAACATCAATGGACTACTAAAATAGATGGCACTTATTATATAGTGTCTGTTTTTGCAAAAACAGACGGTCGCGCCAATAGTGAAAATAAATATGATTTCCCACCACCAATCGACACAAAATTATTTTTTGGAAATTGTGCTATTGTTGCAATAAAACAGTATGTAAAAGAAAACAATGATTCATGGTCAAGTTATATTAATTTAACAATTGAATTATGGACAAAAATATATGAAAAATTATTTGGCGGATTTGAAGACTTGGCTGCAACAGCATTAGAAGATGAAAATGAAATTGATGAATTAAAAAATGTACCAAAAGAAAAAAAGACTAAAAGCGGTTATTTAAAAGATGGTTTTGTTGTTGATAGTAGCGATACTGAAGAAGAGGAATATGAAGGGTCATCAGAAGAAGATGATGAAGATGTTGAATCTACAGAGGAAGAAGATGTCAAAGAGGGAGATGAAAACGAATTAGAAGATATAGGTTCTGAACTAAGCAATGATGAATATGAATATTCTAGTGAAGATGAAAAAAAATAATAATAAAAATGCAGTTACAATTATTTTTTTCTTAATTCAATATGTTTACATATATTATTATCACCCAGATGCACCTTGCCACAACGACAAGTTAAGGGTAAACCTTCCAAATCGTTATCATAATATTTTAAAAAATTTTCGGTTCCATCAACATTGTCTACATTTATATGATTACCAAATTGACCAATATTTAATATAGGGTCTCTAGTTATTATATTAAAATCCAACACACAAATCTTAATATTATCTATTTCTATAATTTTATTTGTATATTTAATATTATCTAAAATAATTTCTTCATTAGAAATCCTATGATTATTATTAACTATAAAATTCATTATATTTACTTGATCACTATAAGTATTATATTTCTGTATTTGCATTGATTCATAAATGTTTTTCATAAAATTAATTGCGCTTGGTTTAATTATATAAAATCCTGTACAAACACCAAAACCCAAAATTTTACTGCATTCTTTTGGAAATGCATTATCATTACCAATTTCAGTTGAAATAATAAAATCGTAATCTAAGACTACCAATGGTTCTATATCTTTCTCAATTATTAAATCCATATCAATATTTACAACTACTTTATTTGTTTCAGAAATAATATTTAAATTATTGTGCAATCTTACCAAATCCCACCATGCATATTCATAACTTTTTGGCAAATCAATATTATTTTCTGTAAATATTTTTACGGATGCATTTTTACATTTATTTTTTATTCTTTGTTCCCATTTTTCTTTAATTGGTTCATATTTTGAACCTGAACAAAATGTTGTAGCATAATAACTCATTTTATAATAATAACTATAATAATATTTTTATATCTTTTTCAATAATTTTATTATATAAACCTTTGAACATTATTAATAAAATTGAAATTGAAATTATTTAAATATAAATAACTATATTTAAATAACTATATAAAATGCCATCATCATTGCGTAAAATTGAAAATTCTGATAAATTTCGTGAAAATATTAGAGGTAAATTAAATGAATTAATTCAAAATGAAAAACATAGTGCTAATTTAGAAAAAGGAATCTTTAATTTTGCTTTAAATGAAGCCAAAAACCGAAAAGTAATTAAAAAGTGGGATAATCCTTATTTCGTTCAAATTTATATTGATAGATTAAGAACAATTTTCACTAATCTTAAAAATCCTGCATTATTAGAGCAATTAAAAAATGGTGCTGTAAAAGCCCACGTAGTTGCATTTATGACACATCAAGAAATGCTTCCTGAAAAATGGAATGAACTTATTACAATTAAAAGTAAAAGAGATAAGAATAAATTTGAAACTACTTTAGAAGCTGCAACTGATACTTTTACATGTAGAAAATGCAAATCGAATAAATGTACATATATGCAATTACAGTTACGAAGTGCTGATGAACCAATGACTACATTTGTTACATGTTTATCATGTGGTAATAGATGGAGATGTTAATGTAATTTACATTTAGACAGTAAAAAATTTATTTGTGCTTTTTATTTCGAGAACTTTTCTTTAGAGTTCTTTTCTTTTTTTTATAACTTTTTATTCGTTTTTTTTTACCACCTAGTTTTGTATTAGGTATACCTTGTTCAGGGTCATATGGCATGATAGCATATTTCGCAAGGGTATTTTGTTCATTTGGTATAATATTTGATGGTTTATTGCAAGAATAATCTAATAAATTTATTATGCAATCATGCGATATTATGTCTTTAACTATTTTTATAAGAACACTCAACTTTATAATTTCTATTTTTTTCCTTAAATAACCTAACGTCAAATTCCAATTACCAATACTGTCATATAGTTGTCTTCTTATTTCTTCTATTTTTATTGTCTTTTCATTTTGAATTAAATTTGAATTTTTGTTAATATTATTTATCTCGTCAATATAGATTTTTACATCTGGAAAATTACTTGATAATTGTTCTATATTTGGCATTTTAGTTTTAAACATACTAGATAATCTATTTAAATCAGTGACATTCAGTAAATTTATATTATCATTGGGATTTGTTGGATACATTAATTTTTTTCCTCTATGAATTGATATTAAATAAACACCATCTATATAACCACCTACATCTAAATAACTTCCTACAGATAATATCTTATCAAATGTTATATTACCAATTACCATTCCATTTTTCGTTTCTTGTAACATATCAAACGTTGTTTTTGATTCATCAATATCATGTGCAAAATAATTTTTTAAACTTTCAACTAATACTAATTCTTCAACAAAATTTGTTTTATAAGTTTTAAACCCTCCAGCACCACATAATAACCTTACATTTTCGAATATATTTGATGTTTCATTGATTAAATCAAATGTAAATATTGAACCATGCATTTGTATTGCAATTGTTACAATTAATTTATTATCTATATCCATACTTGTATATAAATAATATTATTTTATTTACACTTTATTTAGTATTTCAACTTTCCACAGTATTCATCAAAATAGATTTTATTTGTCGTTCATTAAAGTGTTCACGACTATCTACAAAATCAAATAGATTTTCAAGATTTTTTTTAATATACATTCTCTCCAAAGTATTTAAAAAACAAAAATCTTTGTTTGCTTTATAAAAATTGATTAATTCATTTGTTTGTCTTTTTATAACGTTTATAGAATTTTTATCATTTCTTAACCAACCACTTATCGATTGTTTTTTAATGTTCTCTCGAATATTTAATATGACTTTGGTTTGAGGAAATAATTCGCGGAATTCTTTTAGTAGTTCTAATTTTCCTTCATAACGAATTTCTTTAAAACCCCATGTTGTTATATTTTCATTTTTTTTAAACATAGAAATAATTGTTTCGCGAATATTATTTTTTATAATTTCTATATCAAACGTGTTAAACCACGCTGGTTTAATTCTCTTTTCAAAAATTTTCGAAATATCTTTTTTTTCTTCATCACTAAACTCTTTGAATTCAGTTTGAACTTTTTGTTGTGTAAATTTTATTTGTTTATAAAATTCTAATAAGTGTGTTAAGGCACTATTATTTTCACCACAAATATTTGAATTTGGGATTGTGTTTAATAATAATTGAAGAGTAGTTGAACCACTTCGCGCTACTGCACAAACTAATATGATTTTATCATCATTGTTTTTTGTCATATTAATTAATATAAAAACTTTATATTTTAATTAATAAAATTAAACCTTTTTTATTTTTTTGTTTTTCTTGTTTTTCTTGTTTTTCTTGTTTTTCTTGTTTTTCTTGTTTTTCTTGTTTTTCTTTTCTTATAACCTTTCCCCCCTTTTTCAAATTGATTAAAGTTTATCCCATTTAACTCGGGGGTACCCATTAAATGTTTTAATAATTTATTGGTGTTGTTATTTTCAGATAACTTAGATTCATAAAATTTATATCTTGGAGAAGTTTGACTTGGTTCAATTCTAAAATCATTCACAAAATTCATTCCTGTAGTTTGATTTTCTCCCAATACACTATTATTAACTTCATCTTTTACAAATCTAGCATTATTAAATTCTGAACTTATTCTAATTCCATTTTCAAACGTACGTGTGTCATTTTTGACAAATTGTCCTTTTATTACACGAGTAAAATTATGTTGATTATCTCTAACGAGCGCTGGAGGATCACGTTCAATTAAATATTCTACACCAGCACGTAATTTATCTGGACTAACTTGTTGCATTTAATTGATATATTAAGTAAATAAAAAAACTTACTAAAAGTATAGAACCTATTAACAAACTTGTAAAATGATTTGTTAAAATATAGTAATGAGAGAAATTTGTATTATTTTTAATAAATTCTCTCAATATTTCATCAGGAAAACTGGGATGAACTTTTCGTATAAACATTGCATATTTATTTTTGTCTAAATTTTCTTTTATAAACGCAATATCCAAATCGTTCCCGTCCTTAAACAAATGAGGACTAGTAGGACTACTCATACGAACCCAATCTGTCAAATGTGTTACATGAGAGATTACACTAGTAATTTTTTTATAATGCATCAAAATAATGGCAAATAAACTTTCATTGGCAAGTCCACCTTGACATATCAAATTGCATAATTTATTTTCATTCAACGCAAAATTGATACAATCTATTGCATTTTCTCTCGTCAGTATAAACCAAGGATCATTTGCAAGATGATATTCCTTAGGTAATTGATTTAGATTGGCGCGTCTATGAATTTCTATATTCCAATGAGCCATTGTATATTTCATAATACTTTTATTGTAATTTTCTTCAAAAAGTTTTCTAAATTTTGTTGGACTAATAATTGGACAACATGAATCAGTTAAATAACAAAACCATTTATTTCTCTTATCATTCAATAATGCAAAATTTAATATTGATAAGTAGGCCGGAACAACATGATAATAAGAGGTATGACAAATATATTTTGGCGGTATAGTATTTTGATAAATCCATTTAGATCGAATTTTCTTTAAATCACTGTAAAAAAAATAAACATTTATTATATCTTTATTGGGTTCAATCCATTCTTTCCAAATATGTTCTTTATATAAAACATGTTCATAACTTATAATAAAACATAATGCAATTTTATATGATTTATATGACATTTTTAAATTATATAAGTTAATATATTTTATGAAATAAATTTAAATATTAATTACAAAATATTATTAAAATATACAAATGACCAAATTTTTTAGGTTTATTTTTTGGGTATTTATTAATTTTTTATATTTTATTAAAAGTGGAAGAATAGTAGGTAATATTATAAATCAAAACAAATATACAGATGGATTAAATAGTATGCAGACCTTTTGTATGAATGAAAAAACAACAAAAAATCCTCAATGTGTAATTACTAATAAAAATAATTTAATTTATTATGAAAAAGACCGTGATTTATTTTTAGAAGAAAATAATTTCATTAAGAATAAAAAATTAATATCGATATCCCCAGGAGGATTGAAAGGGTTTTATGAATTGGGAATATTATCCTATATAAAGGATAATTATGATATGGAAAACTATATTTTTTCGGGCGCTTCGGCTGGTTCATGGAATGCATTATTTATGTGTTACAAAAAAGATACCAAAAGGTTTGTGTATAATTTATTAGATTATAAATTATCCCAAATAAAAAATATTAAAGAATTGGAATATTTTTTAAAGTATAAATTACTTTCAAGTTATAATAGCGAAGAGTTTGATTTGAGGCGCCTATTTATAGGAGTTACTGGAATCAAAAATTTTAAAAAAACTACTAATATATTTTCGGACTTTGATAACTTAGAAGATGCAATAAATTGTTGTATAGCCAGTTCACATATTCCTTTTATTACAGGTGGTTTAACGAATAGATATCATAATATGTACACTTTTGATGGAGGTTTTAGTAATTATCCATATTTAAATTTTACTGAAAATGTATTACATATAAGTCCTGGTATGTGGAAAGATTTGGAAAATGATTCTCCTTCTTCAAGTAAATACAAATTTTTTAAAAGATTTAGTTCATTAAATATTATTTTTGAACTGATTTCTATGATTAAAAATAATAATTATATGGAATTATTTGATCATGGTTATGCAGATGCAAAGAGTAACAAAGCATTATTAGATAAAATTTTTTCTACTTATTTAGAAAAAGACATAACCAAAGGTACGGATATTGCTACTGATGACATTATTGTAAAATATGATGGTAAAATCCATCAATATCCTAATTCACATTTAGAACTTAATAAAGATAATGATAGTTATTAGTTTGGATCTGTATTATTATTTTCGGTTGTAGTTACTATTGTCTCGATAATATCTTGAATAATAATGTTTGGTTCTTCTTGTGTAATAATTGGTTCTTGATAGTATTTATTTTCTTGTGGTGTAACATTTTGTTTATAAAAATTATTTTCCATATTAAAATCATCTAAATTATAATAATAAATTCTGTTTTTTTGTTTAGTTATACAATCAAAACAGCATAAGAATAAATCAAAAAGATACTCTTTTATTTCAATATATTTTTTTGCATAATAATTCATTTAAATATAATAATTATTTTATTTATCTTCAATATCCTCATTATTGTTTTTTATATTCAATTTATCGATGATTTTATTTATTTTATGATAAATAATAAAATTAAAAAATAAATTTATTGATGTAGTTAATATTATAATAATAAATATCTGTTTCACTTGTTTCTTCAATGTAAAAATCTTAGAAATTTTATTGAAATTATAAGGCAATAATTTATAAAATTCCATGTAAATTATATAAATTATTTTATTTTTCTTTATATTATAATAGTTTTAACTTTATAAGTGATAACACTACCAACAGGTTCAATTTTAAATACATCTGCTATTTTTGTGTAAATAATTTCAACATTTGTTTGTTTTTTTAATCTAGAGTATTGTTTACACAATATAGCACCTTGTTTAATAATTTGTTGTTGTTCTTTTTTATTCAATGAATCAAAATCAATATCATAATAATTTGGTAATTCATCGTCATATCTGTTAAATGTGATATTTTTCAAACAGGCAATTACGTGACACGAAGAAGTATTATTAACATGAAACCATAAGTCATCCTTATTGGATTCGTTAATTATTTGATGATTATTTTCGGCATCTTTTCCAACTTTATATACAATATTTAATTTTAAACTAGGAATATATTTTGTTACAATTCTTTTCATATCTACTCTAATCATTAATAATATTTTTAATTAATATTATTTTTAATAATATTAGATTTGATTCATTTTTTTATTAAAATATTAACCTACATTTTATATGCTAGAAAAAATGTAAAAAATGTAAAAAATGTAAAAATGTAAAAATATAAATATGATAATATAATAAAACTAATTTATTTATTAATGGTTTTATGAATTAACGCTATCTCTATTTCAGATAAATTGTATAGTTTAAATACCATCTCTTCACTTGTAATTTCTTCTAAATTAATTGCTTTTATATTTTGTATTACAGTATCTCTTCCATGAATATTGTCAGTCATAGTAATTAAATTTAAATATTTGATTAATCTAGAATTAACCAATATAACAAATCCATCATATTTTTCTTTAGTATCACATAATAAATATATCATATTATCAGATAAGTTATATTCACCAAACTCATCGTAAGAAGGCATAAGATATCCACCTGTACACATTACAATTTTAGGTAATCCGTGTTGAATCATTAGATGTTTATTATAATATACATCACCAGGAAAAGGAGTTGATTTATTAATTTTATTAATAATAGGATGTTTATAACAGTTATCTAGTGTCTCAGATATATCGCCATTAATTATATGTGTTTTTCTTATTCTCTGAAGTGTTTGTTTTTTATTTATTAAATATGTTGCCTTTTTAATATCAAACGTTTCGTGTAAATTACTCAAAATATTAGAACACTTATTTATTATATCTAAATCTGTGTTTGATAAACATAACGGTAATTCTTGTTTTTCAACAATAGTTATTTCATCCTTTTCAATAATTTTATTTCGTAAAAACTCAACTTTAGTTTTGCAACTAGTAACAACTGTATTTTTAATCAAGAAGTAAGCAAAATAAGTATTTATTCCTTTAAAATGTCTATTTACTGTGTTTAAAGATAAATAAACTATTTCATAAAATTTATCTATATATTTTCTATTCTTATCTTTGTTAGTAATATAATTTTTTATATTAGTTGGTGTTACAAATAACAAATACATATCTTTTTTTAAAATGCCTAAAGAATACTGGATAAATTCCAAATATAATTTATTATCTCCAGTAGCACTTGGATCATCGTATGGGGGATTTCCACAAATAGCCTCAAACCAGTGAATATTCCATTGATCTCTAATATTTAATTCTAGTGTATTACCTGTATAAGTATTAAAATCATAATCTAATTCATCTAGACCGCAATAATGTTGAATATGACATTTCAGTATCTCTGTAGTGATAAAAACATTTAATGGTGTTAAATCAGCATAATAAATACATTGTGTCATAATAACCTTACATCTATCAATTTCATCTGGATACATATTTTCAAGTCCTTTATAAAATCTATCAAATATACCTAGTACAAAATTACCTTTTCCACAACAAGGTTCGAAAACTTTTTTAGGAGTTTCCCAAAAATCCTTAGGAAGTGTATCTAACATTTCTTCAATAACTATAACAGGACTAGGAACTTCAGCGTGTCGTTTTTTTTCATCACTAGTAGGTATAAAATGTTTTTCAATCAAAAGACGTAACTTAATTGATTGTGCTATTGAATAAATTTCTCTAATATTATTAATAATTTCCTCATTATTATCAATAATAATGTTCATTATATTTACTATAATATAATAATTGTCGTTATTTACTTCAATTTTTTTGTAATTTAAAAACGAAATTATATATATTTTTGTTTTTTCATGTATTAGTATTTCTTTAAAATCAAATAATTTAAATGATTTCCCTAACAAACTTAAATAGGGAAATAAATATTTACATAATTCTAATGTTTTATTTATTACTATTTTTTCTTTTTCATCGATTATAATATCTTCCTCTATGTCATCAACATCTTTATTTTCTTCATTAATAACTGTAACCGGACTATCAATTAAAATCATTGTTTTATCACCTTTTGGACAATCTTGTTGTTCACCTTCTACTAATTCACTGTCTATCTTTTTTTGCTGCATTTTATTTTCAACTATCATTTTTATTAAAATATCTCTCATATCATCATTACAATTTAAATTATCTAATAAAGACGTATCATCCAATGATTTCCAAATTTCTTCGGCTTCTTTTTGATAATATGATATTATATCAATAGTTCTTAAATTACCATTATTAATCTCTTGTGGATTAAATAAGAATATATTTTGTTCAAATAAGAAATGTAATATTTCTGCATTAGATTTTGTTGTTTTAGTATTTTTGATATGTTTTTGTATTATATCAAGTAAATACAAATATGTTCTTTGAATATTCATGTCTACGTTAATTCCTATGGTTTTTCCAGGAGCATCTGTAAGTGCTCTTGAAAATCTTTGTTTTTGATTATCTAAATTATGACCATCATCCAGAGATATAGTTACATCACAATCATGGTAAGTAATACCAACACTTCCTTTGTTTCCTAATAACAAAATACAACCTTTTTTATTATCATTCTTAGTTTTAGTCATTATTTTTTTAATAAAAACATCATATTCTTCTTTTAAAGATCCAGTATCATCTTTTGAATTTGAATATTCAATATTATATTCACTCCATAATCCATGATGTTCTATAAATTGTTTCATGGTTTTTTGTAGTAAAGATATAGTATTGTTTCTTGTATTGGTAGGAAGATATATTATAAATAATAATGGACACTCTTTCGATGATTTTCTTGAACTACGAATAGTTTGTGTAGTTTCAATCTGTTTCATAATTGTTTTTGTCATTACATCATCATCATGATTAGAAATAATACACTTAAAGAAACCTTTTAGTATATCACAACCATCTTGTGTTTTAGTTAATTCAAATTCTTCTTTGTATTCATATTCATAATAATCGTAACCTTCTTTAGTTTTTATAACCTCACCGCGTTCATCTTTCTCTGGATGAGATTTTTTAGATTTAATTAAGGCTAACAATGAAGCACAATTATAACCGAAATTTGTTCCATTTTTAGAGTTGTATGATTTTATTCTATCAATCAATGATTGAGGAATAGAATGTTTCATTAATACTTGAATTGGACAATTGGAATAATCTTTATTCAAAGAATTATCGTTGAAGCAATCTAAAAATACATCACCGTGACGTTGAACCATGCAATTTATAATATCATCTCTATCTTTTTGAGATATAGACGAGTGTGTTAATTTTTTCATACGCGCTTCATCTTGAATTTCCCATTCAAGAATACATGATTTGTCAATACCATAATATTTTTTTGTTTTATCTGCTGTACCTGAAGCAAATATATTTAGTTTAATATTGTCACGTATATCTTCTATATCACTAACAACATCTAATATATCAGTTTTAGTTTTATATGTTGAACCTCCCAAATGACTTTCATCTATAAATATAGCATCAAACCCAATTTTTTTTAAATACTCTTTTTTTTGTTTTTTGTTTGTTTTTAAATATTCTGTACTGCAAAATACAATTCCATTGAAGGTTTGTTCAATTATAGTAAAGTCTTTTTGTAATTTATAATTAATATTTTTAAAATCAATATAGTTTTCTAAATCTTTTACAAAACTATTAATAGTTGATGGAACTGACGTCATAATTAGTATTTTATTAAATCCATTTTCTAATAAATATTTACAAATTAATATCATAGTAATACTCTTTCCACTTCGTGGTTTATGACATATGCACCACATTTTATGTTTATTTTTTAAAAAGGTTTTAATAAAGTTCATTTCTGTTATTTTTTGGTGTAATTTTTTAATTAATTTTACTCTTGGTGATAACAAGTAATCAGTGTTAACCATTTCAATAAAATCATCTATGTTTAATTTATTATTTGAAAAACTTTGGCAAAATATATCTAATGATCGTACAATATCTTTTTTATCGAATAATAAACCATTTTCAATTATTTTAGCAATATCGTGTTTATCGGTATTATTGCCATCAATATATCTATGATTTATAAATTCTTCTTTGTCTTTCACGATTAAACCAATCTTATAATCGTATTTAACATTATGTTCTGTGATTCGGCGGATTATGCTGCTTATATCTGTCTCACAAAAGGGTTTGTATTTAATCGAAAAGTGACTATATGTGTCACATTGTTTGATTGTAAAATCAACTTTATTATTTCCTTGCCCAGTAACATTTTTATTTAAAATCAACTTGACATTATTGATTTTATTCAAATTTTCTACATGTCCTTCATATATTTCTGAGTAATTGATATTTTCTACACATTTCAAAATAATAAGAATTTGACAAATAGTTTCAAAAATGTATCCTTGTCTGGGTGTTGTCTTGGAAGATACCGATACATTTTGTTTTTCGTTCATCAATAACTCAAATAATTCTCTACCAGATAATTGTGTATTTGCTAACATATTTGCCAATATATCTTTACGAAATACTTGAGTAATAAAAGCATTTTTTTCTTCCTCTTCAATTACTAACTCAATCTTTTTTTTTGATAAACTAGATTTCATTTTGTCGGTTTTTGTTGTTTTTCTAACAACAGTGGAAATATTAATTGGTTTAATTTCACTCATCTTTAAGTATTGTTGTATAACTGGTATTGTTGTAATAATTATTTAATACAAAGTATTTCAATTTTTTTTATTTAATAATTCCTACTTCTTTGGCAATTTTTTTGATGATTTTGGTGTCCTTATCAAAATCATTGTCCCCTTTTCCTCCCATAGATTCATAAACAATTTTATTGTATTGATCATTTTTCTTCGAGTCATATTCTTCGCAATCAGGATATTTCTCTCTATATTCTTTAAACATACAAATATTTTTATGAGCAATCATTCGAATTGCTTTGCGCAATTTCTTGTTATTTTCATCTTCTTTTTCCCAAATATTTTCATCTTTTACATACATAACCTCTCTTTTTTGATCTGCACAATGAACTGGACGTTTATTAACATCCAAAGCTTGAAGGTTTTTTATGATTATATTGGATATCCCTTCAATATAACCAACTTTCCCGACATTTTCTAGATCAGATACTTGTAATTTAACTGACTCTACAAAATCCATTATATTCATAGCATCTTTACATGTTTCATTTAAAAACACTTGTAGGTTAAATGTCTTGTTATTAGAGTTTATAATATTATTTGTATTTATATTATTGTTATGGTTAGTTCCATTTTTACACAATTCAATTACTGATTTTTGAATATCTGTGTTTGATTTAACTAATTCACAAATTAAATTTGTTAGGTTTACAATCTCATTATTTTGTATTGATTCATTATTTTTTATAATATTTAAACTATTTTGACTATTTAAACTATTATTGCATTTTTTTAAATGTTTCCATAATCCGGTTCGTTCCTTAAAACATTTACTACAATTTTTACACGTTAATATTTCAACTTGCTTGTTTTTGCTTGTTTTTGTTGACAAAATGTTGAAATTCATGTTTTTTTGATGTTTTGATGTCAACAAATGATTGTCGTAATTTGATTTCTTGCTAGTATAATAGTGACAAAAAACGCATTCGAAATTATAGTGCTTTTTTTGCTTAATTTCTGTTGACATTTGTTGATATATATTGTCAACAAAAAAAAAGCACACAAAAAACGAAAAAAAAATTATCGTAACAAAACAAAAATTATTATTTTTGTGACCAGACCATAAAAATTAATTATGGTAACAAATGTTGCTTTTTTTGGAAAGTCAATCGAGTCTTTCAGAAAATGGACAAAAAAAATGTCCAAAATCGAAAACCAAAAACACTTTTTGGATCAAAAAAACTTACAAAATTAACAAATAATATAATAAATTCCCAAAATAACTTAAAGAAAAAACCTATCGGTCTTTAAGTTATTTTACAATATAATTTTTAATACAATTTAAACACAATCTGGACCAATTTAAAATGAGATAATCTCCAAATCTTTTAAATTCCAATATTCACTTCCTCCATTTGGTAATGGCCTTCTAATAATAAAAGGTATCTTTTTTTGTTGTAACTCCAATTCAGCAATTATATAACCATCTATAATATTTTCAGGAACTCGTACAAGTGGTTTAGCACCACATTCAATTTGTTTAGCTCGCTGTCCTAAGATTCTAGTTTTTTCATATTTAGTTAGAAATGGAATTGTTTTATGTAGTGGATCAATAATAATATTAAATTCGTCTCTAGTTACTTTTGATAACGCATTTATTTCATCATAATTATGATTCATACATTCTGGATGAAATTCCATAATATAATTTTTATTTATTTCACTGTTAAATTTTTGTAAATAATTTTCATCTTCATCTTCATCTTCATTATCACTATCACTATATGTATTCTGTGAATCAATATTTATTTTAATATTTGTATTATTTGTTTTACTATTTTTACCACCAGTTTGTTTTTTTATTTCAAAATCTTCGTCTACGTTTGCCTCAAACTCGTCATCTTCATCTTCTTCATCATCTTCATCATCTTCATCGTCTTCATTAGAATTGTATTCAATTTCATTAAATTCATCATCTAGTTCTTGATCTACATGATCGACAGGATTAGTTTTTTCATTTTTGTCATCATCTTCAATATCCGAACCTTCAATCGAATCTTCATCTGATTCATTTAATTGTATTCCTTCATCATATATAAAAGATGAATGTGTTTTATTAAATTTTTTATCATTTTTCCTTAAGTTAAAATCTAATTTTTTTTCTTCTAATTCAGAAGATGAATCTGAAGAAGTTGAATATCCATCATCGTCAATATCAATATCAGACATTTATTATATTTAATACAGATACTTTTAAATATAATTATTTCAATTTTATTTAAAAAAATTACAAAATTACAGAAATAAAATAAATATATCAAACAAGCAATTAATAATCCATTTCAGTTTTCCATACAGTATCACAAGTAGAACAAACATAAATATATTTCATATTTGTTTCATCATATCTTATATAAATTATTTCTCGTTCAGTATTTTTAGTATTTGTTTCGCAGTCAGGATTAGGACATAATATTGTATTTATTCTTGGTAATGTTGGATCTAATTTTGTGTATTTATTAATCATATGATCAAATGATTTTTCATTTTTTTTAATTTGTAATTTTGAAACGCAAATATTATCATTTGTAATATTTGTATCTTCATTGCCACATTGACGACAATAATATACTAACTTATTGGGATCCTTATCATTAATACGGATATAATACATGTTTTGACAATTACTACAAAAATGCATTTTATATATGTATATATATTTTTATATAATTTTATATTTATTATAGTTTTATCTCAATTTTGTTTTTAAATAATAAAATAAATAAAACTTAATAATCAATATATAATTTCAACCTATTTCTGTTTTCCCATTTTTTTCAAATCTCTTTCGATTTGTAAAATTCTTTTTTTTAAATTAACATAGTCTATTTTAACAGACATATTGTAAAAACCTCCTTGAATATTTATAGGTACATTTTTACAATTTTCAAGTATTTTGCCATTTATAAATTGTAATAATTTATCTATATTTTTTGAAAAATTCTCTTTCATATCAATTTCAAAATGCTCGAAAAAACTCAAATGTAAACCATGTTTTTTGTTCATTATATCACAAATAGCTATATCTATATTAGAATATTCTATTATTTTTGTATAATTATCTAATTCTCTATGACTTTCACTAACCCCAGGTTCATTTAATAATGGATTTTTACATAATAGTGTACATAACGTTAATAAAACAGTTGATATAGTTTGACATGATGTCCATTGTTCACCTGTCCATGTATTTAATAATGATACACATACTTTTCCACATTTATATAAATTTGGATTAAATCGAATATTATTGCCATGTGTACAAAATGTAACGCGAGGAGGTGAGTGAGGATAATCATTCGGAAATTTAAATTCAAAAAAATAATAACCTCCAAAATAAGGCGTATCTTCTGGTCCAATGATCAATGCATAACCTTTTAACATATCTGTATCATCATGAACATAATAAATTCCATTTTCAGATAAAGGATTTTTAATAATTTGTTTAACATCAGTTAATAGACGTGAAATACTTTCTTTCGTTATAAAATTATTCATAAATAACTAACTACTATTTATTATATTTTAACGTATATTACATTTATATAGATTTTTTTTAATTATAAAAAAATGAAATAGAAATATATAAATATATTATAAACAATATACATGAATGAATTTAAAATGTCTACATCGCAAAGCACAGACCTAACCGACTTTTTAATAAAGCACAGCATAAAGAACTCTGAGAAAAAAGACAAAGACATTGATAGTAGTATAAATTCGACTCATACTCGCATCGGTAGTAAAGAATTAAATATTTATGGCGGTTCTTATCTTATTCCAAAAGAAGATTTACAAGACTTTTATAGGTTATATTATGATCATATTTTTGTAAATAAAAAGAAAGAATATTTGACAGAAAAACAATTAAGCAAAGAAGGACCTATTTTAGTAGACGTTGATTTACGGTATAATTATGATGTAGACACTAGAAAACACAGTAGAGAAAATATACTGGATATGATTCTTTTGTATCTTGAAGAACTTAAGGAATGTTATTTATTTCAAGAAAATAAATCGTTCGATATATTTATTTTTGAAAAACCAGATGTAAATAGATTGTCAGATAAATCATTAACAAAAGATGGAATCCATATGATGATTTGTATTCAAGTAGATCATACAATGCAAACTATTATTCGTGATAAAATTGTGAATAAAATCAAAGATGTATGGGATTTACCGATTATAAATACATGGGATTCTGTTTTTGATGAAGGTATTTCAAAAGGAATTACGAATTGGCAATTATTTGGGTCAAGAAAACCTGGCAATGACGCTTATGAATTAACAAATTATTTTAGTATATCCTATGATAAAAATGATGGTGAGTTCATGATGGATGAAATGAAGGTAGAGGATTTTGATATTAAAAAAAATTTTTATAAATTATCAGCCCAAAACTCTAACATACCTGTTTTTGAAATGAATCCAAAAATAATAGACATATACAATAAACGTTTAGAACAAAACAATACTAAATTTAAAAAACCAACTAGTCGGACAAAAGTGAATTTGATAATGGATAACGATGATGGTGACGATGGATGGGAAGTAATTTCTTTAAATGATATAAAAAATAAAGAAACACTTGAAAAGGCTGTCGATTTAATGTTGAAAAGGTTAAAACCAAATGAATACGAAATAAAAGAAACCCATTTATACACTCAAATATTACCAGCTAAATATTATGAACCAGGATCCCATTTATTAAACAGACAAGTTGCTTTTGCATTGAAACATACAGATGAACGTTTATTCTTATCATGGGTTTTATTGAGAAGTAAAGCATCCGACTTTGATTATGGAACAATTACTAGTCTTTATAATGATTGGTGTAAATACTTTAATACTGGTAAAAAAGGTGTAACACGTAAATCAATAATGTATTGGGCCAAACAAGATGCGTTTGAAGAATATGAAAAGGTTTTGGAAAATACATTGGATTTTTATATTGAGGAGACAGTGGAAACTCAAACTGAATTTGATATAGCCCAAGTTTTATATCATAAATATAAAGATAAATATGTTTGTGTTAGTTATGATAAAAAAGGTGTGTGGTATGTTTTTAAAAATCATCGATGGGCACCAGATAAAGGTCTTAGTTTACGATTAGCCATATCAAAAGATATTCATAATTTATATTCAATTAGAAGAACTATTTTGGAAAATGAATATCTGCATTATGACCAAGAAGATGACCGCGCCGATTTTATTAAAAAAAAGATGAAATCATTATCAGATATAATGTTAAAATTAAAACGAACAACTGATAAAGATCATATTATGCGTGAAGCCATGGAGTTATTCTATGACAAAGAATTTATTACAAATATGGACACAAATAAATATTTACTATGTTTTAATAATGGTGTAGTTGATTTTAAAGAAAAAGAATTTCGTGTTGGTTATCCTCAAGATTACATAACTAAGTGTACAAAGATAGATTATATTCCATATAATCACGATACTAATAATAAAGAGACAATTATTCAAATAAATGAATTTATGGATAAATTATTTCCAATTCCAGAATTAAACAAATATATGTGGAATCATTTGGCCTCGTGTTTAATAGGTACTAATGTCAATCAAACGTTCAATGTGTATCATGGAAGTGGTAGTAATGGTAAATCGATATTAGCCGATTTAATGTCTTTAACTTTAGGTGATTATAAAGGCACTGTTCCAATTACATTAGTGACCGAAAAACGAAATGCTATTGGAGGTACATCTTCAGAAGTAATTCAATTAAAAGGTATTCGTTATGCAGTAATGCAAGAACCATCAAAAGGCGTAAAATTAAATGAAGGTATTATGAAAGAATTAACAGGTGGAGATCCAATTCAAGGTAGAGCACTTTATTGTGAAAGTGAAACATTCGAACCGCAATTTAAACTGGTTGTCTGTACAAATAATTTATTTGATATTGAAAGTAATGATGATGGTACATGGAGAAGAATTAGAAAATGTGATTTTGTATCAAAATTTATAGATGAAGATGAACAACATACCGATGATACACAATACGTTTTTATGAAAGATAAAACATTGAAGGAAAAACTACCGGTATTTGCTCCTGTTTTCGCAAGTATGTTAGTTAAAATTGCTTTTGAAACAGACGGTAATGTACCTGATTGTGAATATATTATTAATGCTTCAAATAAATATAGAAATGGGCAAGATCATATTGCTGCGTTTGTAAAAGAAAATCTATTAAAAACTGGTGATAATAAAGATCGTATCAGAAAACAAGAACTTGCCAATCATTTTAAATTTTGGTTTACACAGGAACAAGGTAATAAAAAGATGCCTAAAGGTGAAGAATTATATATGTATATGGATAAAAAATTTGGTTTTCATAAACCGACTGGATGGCATGGAGTCAAAATATTATATCCAGATGAATCAAATAACGAATTTGTAGATGATTTGTAGATGATTTGTAGATGAATTATAAAAAAAATGAAATTATAATATTTATTTATTATATTTATTTATAATATATTACACCTTTACAATTTACAAGAATGTTTTACTTAAGTAGTGAAAATCAAAAAAATAAGAATAAGAATTATAAAAAGGTAAAATTTGAAAATATTATCAAGGTAGTATTTATTCCAAAATATAGTGATATTTGTGATTGTAAAGATATTTGGTGGACAGAAATAGACAAAAAAGTTGCAATGATATTTATGAATAATGAAATAAATACTTTACTAAGAATTCATCCATCTATGAATACAAAACAGGCTATGAAATTATTATATCAACCAAATAATATTCGGTATTATGATCCAACTAATTTTGTATAAAAAATACAGCCTAAAATAGATTAAAATAAAAAATTGAAAAATAATAATTATTAATACTATTATAATATTATTAATTATTTTACAAAAATGCCAATTAAAGTGCTCGTTGATTCAATTGATTTTACAATCATTGAAAAAATAATGAAAATATACAATAAAAAAAAAGAAAAAAAAAATGCACCATTAGAATTATTGAATAGATGTGAAGGAGGGTTTATGATTAAAAAAATAAATTTTCATGAATTATCGGGTAATGAAAATTTAAAAATTAAACAATTAAGATGGCAAAATAAATATTTAAAATCATATAAATTTTATAGTGGTTTTGATTTACAAGAAGAATTGTTATTATATTCTTGTATGAAAGAAATTTTATGTGAAAATGTTTTATTTGAAGATTAAATATTTCTATAAGCATAACTAGGTATATAATCTTTTATACGATTCACCATTTTTTTTATGAAATCAAAAACGACCATTAAAATAATTGGATAAACTATAAGTAGTATTAATATAATAATGCGTGTTAATATAGAAACAGTTGTATTAACAAAAATACACGCTAATGCAAAAATAACTACAACAATAATATAGACTATTAAAAAAAAATAATAAAAATTATTTAATTTACTAATACCTTCTTCTTCATAATAAGTTTTTCTATTATTTGTAATAATATCAGACGTTTGATCATTTATTTTTTTTTCTAATAAATCATTATCATTTTTGTATTTTTTATATAAGTCACCTACATTTGTTACATTTAAAAACAAACTATTGAATGTGTTTATTTTATCTTTTATTGTATAAATATTTTTATTAAAATTCGTGTTATAATTGTCTGCAATAACAGACCCCTTTTTTTCTAGTTCTTTATCTAAATATTCATTATAACCAGATTCTCCTTTTGTAAAAGTAAGATAATTTTTGGTTGCATCATGAACTTGATATACTGCAGTTTTTTCATTATTTTTGGCAGCTAAATATTTATTCTTTAAATTATTTTCGGTTTTTTTTTTTTGGCAATTTGGACCCCAACTGATTGCACTTTTTGCATTTTTTATTAAATCATTAAAATTATTTAAGTTAAATGATGGCATGAAATTAGTATTTAAGTTATATTATAATTATAATAAAAATATGAGATTTTATTATAATTAAATCCAAATAAAGTTCAAATAAATTTCAAATAAAGTTTAAATAACGTAAAATAAATATGTTATTTTTTACCTAAAATACATTTATTAATATTTGTGTCATATAGGGTTCCTGGAGAACAGCACGCATTTCCTATGCAAGTTCCTAAATTTAAATTAGATGATAACCATGGATTACCTGAAAATGAATTATTTCTAATGGATGGTGCTCCTTTTTGATTAAAATTCCAATTATATGCCTGATAATTCATATTATCCCGATTCCAAATAGATATCAGTTTATTAATAATATAAATAGAACCTACAAGTGTAATAATGACAATTAAAATATAAAATAAAGTAGATGGTAATAATCCAAAATTATATAAAAAGCACAAGATTATAATAGGCAATAACATATAAATTATATATTTCATTAATGATGCATGTTCACTATATTTTTGACCATAATAATCATTAATTTGTATCAATCGTATTTTATTATTTTGTTCTTTTTTTAAATAATTTAATTTTTTCTTGGATTCATTTAATTGGTCTTCCACTACTCGTATAACTTGTTTTTGTTGGTTTGAAACATTTTTAGCATTGGATAGTACATTTTGGTAAAATTGATTAACTCCTCCTAAAGTTTTGTATAGATTTAAACGCATCTCAGAAATTTTATTGATTTGATCAACTATTTTTTTTTGCTGATTAGTTGTCAATAATGTATTGGATTCTAAACTATTAAATAATTTTTGTTCAATATCCTGTAAGGATTGAATATCATTCAATAATTTTTCAATATTTTTTGTATTGTATAAATCTGTCATATTATATAAATTATGAAAAGATAATTAAATAATGTAAATTACAATAAAATTGCACTAAATTGTAGAAAACAATTATTTTTTTACATTTATAGCAACTAAAACAATTGTAATGGCAATGATGCTCCATAACATGTATTTATAATTTTCTTGAAGTGTTTTTATTTCTGTCTCTTTTAACATATTATCAATATTATTATTCATATCAAAATGCTTTATCTTATGATTTGTTTTATTAACATTCGAAATATTATCATTGAAATATTTGTTATATTTTTCCGTATCTAATTGAATTTTATTATTTTCATTTAGTAATTTATTAGTGTCTCCACTTAATATACTGGATAATTGTTTCAATCTAGTTTCTAATTGCTGCAATAGTTCTTTTTGAACCGAATTTAATAATGTTATATCTTTATCAAAAATTATATTATTACTGTTAAATTTTGTATAATTATCGTATCTTATACTGTCAATATTATTAATGATATTATTTATACCAATTGGAGGGTTAATAACTTTTTTATCGCGTATAAAAGTTGTGCTATTTATTTTTGTTTTAAGTATATTAGACCCATAAAACGATTTGTTTAGTTTTGGATTACAAACAGGTGTAGCACCTATCGTATCATATACAAATCCACTACAATTATCTAATTTATTACAAGCATTAATACAATTTTCTAGAGAAGAATTTGCAAATTTAGCATTAGGAATATCATTACCGTTTACATCTGTATTTTCTAAAATTGAACTATAGAGAGACCCATATTCTATATTTGATGATGGATAAGCGTGCAATTCTGAATTAGTATCAATATAAGCAATTGAACCCATACTAGAAGTATTACCTTTTAAACCAATATCATAAATCGGATTGGTATCAACGCCACCATAATAATTATTTCCAGTACTTACATTAGAAGTACAATTAGTTAGGAATGTATATAAAACCAAATTACCATCTGTTTGCATGATTAATAAAAGTTTACCATCATTACTTACTACCCAATCGCCTTTGTTTAGTACTTGATCATTCTTTAAAAATGTCACTCCATATTTGCTCTTTTCAAGAGAATAATTGCTATTTGTTTCTAACTGTTTGCCCGTAGTATTTGGAGACCAAATCAATGTTGTATTTTGTGTATTTGGTTCACCTCTATATATAGACATGTTACCATTATTTTGCAAGTCCAAGAAATAATTACAACTTAGATTAGTATTATTCGTGCAAGTAGTACCGTTTGGACTTGTAAAATATGGATTATTATTTGAATCACACACATTTAAAGTCCCATCATTTTTTAATATAGCATAAGATACAGGTTGCCCGACTGTATTTGATGACCATAATGGAATAAAATTATAAGATAATCCGTTTTTAGTACTATTGGTTAAATCATTACTAACTGCACAATAACCTAAACCAGTTGTTAGATCAACATTCTGTAAAGCAAAATATTGATAACTTTTGTCTATTGCAGACGATTTGCATTGGTTAAATGTAAATTTTCCTGATGGTGAATCAGAAGGTTTATCTCCTATAAATGTCATAGAAGGGATAGTAGTATTATCTTGATAACAACCTTTATAAGTAAAAGTTGGATTACTAATCATAGAACTAACATAAACATTAGAACCTTCATAACCACAACTTTCCCCTATTTGCATTTCAGTTCCAACTAGTAAAGGAGGGTCCAGAGGTATGTTTTCTCCTGGAATTTTATATTTATATGACCATGGAATAGTAAGATTAATATAATTATTAATAATTGGACAACCATTTTTACCAGCAATACTATTTAAGATGGTGGGGGATGGAACATATTTAGCTACACCTTTATTTGTGACATAATATATTTCCCCAGTGTTGAAACGTATATATTTATTTAAATATGAGTTCCCTTTACTATTGCGTTTAATATTAATCGAAATAGATTTTGAAATAGATTCCAATAAACTATTATATTCTTTCAATGTTTTATCATATTCTTCTCTAATTGTATTTATAGCATTAGATTTAGAAACTTTAAATCCTTCTTTATGTTTTTTATTATTTTCAACAATACCATCCATATTAATAGTTATTTTTTTTTCAGTGTTTTCAGAAATTTGCTTTTGATATTCTTTAAATTTATAACCTTGAGAGAGAGATGGTAATTGTACATTATTTTTTTGTGCGATATTATAGGACTGTTTTATATTTTTTTTTTCACTTTCATGATTGTTTTTAAAGTTTAAATCTAAATTTAAATTGCTTAATAAATTATTTATTGTGTTCATTAATATAAACAAATACAAAAAATTAATTACTTTATTTTTTTTTAGTAAAAAATAATATTAAATTTGCAATTAATACTGCAATAATAACAGCAATTAATATTTGACCTCCATTAATAGATTGATCATTATTATCAGTAATAACTTTATTTACAACAAATTTGCTTAAAATAAATACACAAATACAAAATAATAATAATATTACTAGATATCCATAATAATTTTTATTTGTTATCAACTCACTATATTTTTGTTCATTTTCTAAATTCTCAAATTCATTTATTTTATGTGAAAATTTAATTTTTTCTAATTTCAAATTATTTAAATTTTGTTCTAATATATTATATTGTATATTTTTTTCATCAATTATATCATTATGTAAATGTTTATGATCTTTTATAAATTTTAAAATTTTACTATTTACATCAGACAATTGTGAATTTAATGCTTGAATAGTTAATAATAACTGTTTTTCTTTTTCTACAATAGCATAGTTATTTGAACCTGGTGAAGGTATAACATTTCCATCATTTTTATTTAACCAACACTGTGGTTGTTCATAATCTATAGGATTAAAAGTAGCGCTTTTGCATGTAGGGTCCGCACTACACAAAGCAATACATTTTTCAATTGTCTCTGCTTTTTTAATAATCATATTGGAATTATAAACAACATAACCTTTTATACTTGTTAAATCTTTATTAGTTATTATTCCAGTTTCTCCTGTTTCTCCTGTTTCTCCTGTTTCTCCTATTGCCAAAGCAATAGGACTAGAAACTGCTGTCGCGAGTGCCGTTGCAACTGCAGTTGCTGCTGCAGTTACCGTTGCAATTGCTTTTTGAGTTGGTGTTGCTGTAGGTGCAGTTTTGGCTTTAGGTGCAGTTTTGCCTTTAGGTGCGGCTTTGGCTTTAGGTGCGACTTTGGCTTTAGCTGCAGCTTTGGTTTTAGATGCAGCTTTGGCTATAGCAGAAGCTTTTTCTTTAACTTTTGTTGCAAGCGTTAAACCTTCAACTATCGGTGATTTGATTTTTGTATTATTTAAATAATTAGCGTAATCTATTTGTGCTTGATTATATTGTATTAATAAATTATCATATTTTTTTTTAAGAATTTCTAAATCTAATATATTTTTACTTATTTTTGACATATATATATATTAGATAAACAAAACTAAAATTATCGTAATTGTAAATAATATTTATAAGACATAAAAAATGTAACCAACAATACAATACTACTGCTAGTAAAAACATAGACTATTTTTTTTTTATAATTAGTTATTTCATTATTATACTTTTCAATATTCAAATTATTTTTTGTTATTTCTTCTAACATTTTTGATTGATTGCATTCTTTTAGATCAGTATCTTCATTTTCAATAAAATCATAAAAAAAATAATCATTATTGTTACTATTTTCATCGCCAACTAGAGTAATTTCTTTCATTTTATTATTTCTTAAATAATGATTATTAAATATTTTAAAATTATTTTTTTTAATATATTTTTTTATATCTTCATTCATAGTAATATTTTTTTTTTTATTATAATAAAAGGAGAACATTTATATTTTATTATTTTAATATAATAAAATAATAGAATTTAACTTAATAGAATTTAATTATTTATTGTGGTTTTACAATATTATTTTTTTTTGTAAACATCCTCACCAATAATATGATAGTAATTATAACTCCCAAAACTATAAAACAATTCATTAAATAATTCCAATTGTAAATTTCTTTATAATTATCAATTAATTCTTTTGAACCATTGTATTCATTGTTGTACTGAGATTCTGATGATTTTAATTTATTGTTTCTAGTTTTTTCTTTTTCAATTAATTTATTAATTTGAAGTAATTTATTAGTTATTTGGGAAATATTACTGTCAGTACTATTAGATATTTTAATTAATTCATTTTCTATTTCTTTTAAATTAGATTTTAAATTATCAAAAATACTTTGATATTCATTATAATTTGGATTTTTACTATAAAAAACATAATATTTTTTAAAGTCATCTAAAATTGCAGGTAATTGTTGTTTAAATGTTTGAATAATATTTAAATAGTCACTTGTAGGATTATTTTTTGGTGTTTGTGATGATGTTTGTGGTAAATCACCAGAAAGAGGTGGTAAATCAGGTAAATCACCAGAAAGAGGTGGTAAATCAGGTAAATCACCAGAAAGAGGTGGTATATCAGGTAAATCACCAGAAAGAGGTGGTATATTCGGAAAACTAGGTATATTATTCGAACTAAATAGACTTGGCATATTTTATTATTTATATAAATTATAACAATAATAAAATTATACTTCAAAATTAAAAGCATTTATTTTATCTAAGTATGTTGTAGTTTCATCGTAACCACCTATAAAATCACCTTTGTAAAAAACCATAGGAAATACTTTACACTCTTTTTTTGCACAATTTTTAATGAAGGCTAAAAAAAAATCTTTGTTTTCGAATAAATAATCATCGCAATCAACTAATTCATAATATTGATTGTTGTTTTTTAAGAAATCTTTTACTTTTCTACAATTAATACAACCACTTTTACTATAAATTGTGAAATCTTTTGATGATGGAGTGGGTATTCTCAACATTTATGTAATTAAACATAAAAATCCTTTTAATATATTTTACCTAAACTAAATACAAATACGATAATAATTAGTAGTAATTGCAGTTTTACTAGAGCGAACTATTTTACAAACATTTCCAGGTCTTAGTCCAATAACTCGTGCAACAGGATCGAATCTAGATATATCAGGTAGATCACTTTTATTTAAAATGTTATATCTTTGCATTACATCCTTAATTTCTGTTTCACTAATAATAGTATGTTCTGGAACTAGACTATGATTTAAAATATTGAATTGTAATCTCTTAATATTCTCAATAACGATAAAAATCCCATCTGTTTCCCATATTTGTTTTAATTCACTAATAATAGTATCATTCATGTCATCTTTAATAATAATGAAAAGTGTATCATCTTTAGTAAGTACTTCTTCTAAATTAAATAAATCATCTATCATTTCTTGAATATTTGCAGGTCTTATCATTTTTGTTAAATAATAACATATATAAATTTTATTTTTTCTTTTTGTTACTGGATCAACCTCATTTTTTTCTAATAAAATATCTAATTGGTTGTTTTGTTTCATAGAATTTACTTCAGTGATACTAAAATTAGAATAGTCATTTGTATTATAACCTTGTTTTTCCATTAATTCTAAAATATTTTGTCTTGATTTATAAATTAGAGATGTTAAACTACTTAAGTTTTGACTTGCCATTTATTAAATATATATTATATAATCTATAATATTTATATTATTTCAATTTTTTATAAAATTATTTTTTTTGTTTCTTGTATTTCTTCTGTTGTATTATTATCTGTTTCAGGAATTAAATTACCTAAATCAGTTATAATTACTTTTTTTTCTCCTTGATTATTTTCAGTAGATTCATTATTTTTGTTTTCTTCATTTATTTGTTCTGGTGGTTTTTCAACCTCAAGAATAGACATTACTTGGGTTGATTGGTTTGGTGGATTAACTTCTTCACTACTAGGAGGAGGACTATTTGATGGTGTCCTTGGTCCAATTTCAGGTTCATAAGGAGGACTATTTGATGGTGTCCTTGGTCCAATTTCAGGCTCATAAGGAGTACTATTAATTTGACTAGAATCCTCTGGATTTTCTTTTATATCAATTGGAATGAAGGGTAATTCGGTTTCTTCATTTTCTTCATTTTCTTCGGGTATTTCTTTAATGTAATTAGAAGATTGTTTTTTGTCTTTAGTTAAATAACTTTTAATATGTGATTTCACTTTTAATATATTATTTTCTAAGTTGGTACTTTGAGAATGTAATAAATTACCTATATTATTTGAAAATGATAGACTTAATAGTTGATCAATATTATCATCAGTTATTATTCGCATTTGAATATTCATTGCTTGTAATTCTTGTATTAATAATTTAAATGAATAAGGTATTCTTAATAAACTAAATGATCTTCCAAATTTCGATATATTTTTAATATTCAATGAACCATTTGGGTTTGTATGGAAATTAACAGGACCATCCGCAAATGGACTTAAAAATAAATTTTTGTCTTCATTATAAATTGCTATGGCACCCGTTTTATTACATACTGCCATAAAATATTCATCTCCTCTTACTAAAAATGATTCATTCAAAAAATAAGACATACCATGTGCAAGCACACCGTCACGTTCCATTTCACCAATTCTTAAACCGCCGTCATTTGCTCTACCTTGAACCGTCTGTCTAGTCAAATTTGTTCGCGGTCCAGTTGCACGATAATTAATTTTATCTTTTACCATATGTTTCAAACGCATATAATAAGTGGGACCAATATATATATCGGTCTGTATCTGTTCACCATTCATACCATTGTATAAAATTTGATTACCTGTAGAATTGAAACCAGCTTCTACTAGTAGTGGAGCATAGGTTGAGTAATTAGGACCTTTTACTTGAAATGCCGTACAATCTCCATAAGTACCATAACTAGTACAAACTTTTCCAAATAAAGATTCAACAATTTGTCCAATTGTCATACGAGATGGTATTGCATGTGGATTAATTATCAAATCTGGTCGAATACCATCACTAGTAAAAGGCATATCTTCTTCAGGAATAATAAGACCTAAAGTACCTTTTTGTCCGGCTCTCGAAGCCATTTTATCCCCTATTGCAGGTATTCTCTCTTCGCGTATTCTAACTTTTGCAATGTTAAAACCTTCTTCGCCTTGTGTAATAAAAGATTTATCAACAAATCCTAATTGCCCCTTTTTTGGTTTGACAGAATCATCAATAAAACGATCTCTATTTTCTAGATCAGAAGTTATTTTACCGATTAATACAATTTTATCATTTAAAGGGGTGTTCTCTCGAATCATTCCATAATCATCTAATAAACTATAATCATACCCAGGTTTAATTTTCACAACATTATTCTTTTCTATATTTGCAAATTTAGAATTGATTGTGCCCGATACTTTGGAACTCTCTTCACGCGCTTCATACATAGAGAAATAGGTAGTTCTAAAAATACCTCTTTGTATAGCACCTTCATTTATTAAAATAGCATCTTCTACATTGTATCCTGTATAACTCATAATTGCAACAATCGCATTAACACCATAAGGTACCTCTTCATTATTGATATATTCTAAATATCTGGATTTAATAAGTGGAGTTTGTCCATAATTTAAAACTACGCCCATTTTATCAATACGCATTTGATAATTTGTATGATACATTGAAACAGCTTGTTTACTTTGACCACAAGAAAAGGAATTACGTGTAACTGGATTATGTTCAGGATAAATAATTAAATTTCCCATTACACCTAATATAAGTGACGGATCAATTTCAACATGAGTAAAAAATTTACTTTTCTTTACATCTTCATCATAATTAGCAATTAGTGCCGACTCTTCTTCGGCTGTATCTAAATAATCAATAACAGATTTATTTTTCATTAATTCATTATACATTTTAGTAAAATTATTTCCTCCATTATCTTCATTCCGTTGACTGCTATCATTATTCCAATCCAAATCATTGTATAACTGATTTATTTCATATACTTTATTCATTTTGAAAGAAAAATTTTCATCGTTTTTAACTTTGAATCCTGCAACAATTTCTTGCCATGTTATTTTATTATTTTCAATTAATTCTAAAATGGGTTTTCTATTATAACTTTGACTATGATTATCTATATAGTATATTGGTCTTGATAAACGTCCTGCATCAGTATAAATATATATTTCATTCAGTTCATAATTAAACGAGATACTTGTAAATACTGAAATAATACCATTTCTTCTAAACAATTTTAATAATTCAACAAGTCCTAATTCATTCTTATCTGTTGAAATTGGTTTATCAACAAGTCCTAATTCATTCTTATCTGTTGAAATTGGTTTATCAACTACTCCTATCCAATTTCCATTTACAAAAACTTTTGTGGTATTAGCGAGATAGTCAGCATCACATTCTAAAATTAATTTCAATGGTGTATTATTTTTCAACCATTTAATAATTGATTCACTAGAAGTACCACTTGTAATATGAGTTGCAATAGATAGATGTTTATGTAAACCAATATTTCCACCATCTGGAGTATCAATCGGATCAATTACACCCCATTGTGAACTATTTAATAATCGCGGTCCAACAACTTTCGCACTAGCATCTAACGGCAAATTTATTTTTCTTAAATGCGATATAAATGTGTAATAACTTAATCTATTTAAATCTTGAACAACACCTAACCTTTTTGTATGACTTTCAGCACCCCAATTTCCTTTAAATGCTTTTTTAAATCCATTTTCTACATCTCTATCTTTGAAAAAATTATTGAAATTAGTTTCAATTAATCCAATAAAATTATCACCATCTTTGTATTTATTTGATTCATTTGGTAGGGTCTTTTTACTCTGTTCATCGACAACACCCTTATTTTTATACTTATTTTTATATTCGCCTTTATGATAATAATATTCTTCATCAATTTTCTTGAAAATATTTCTTTTTTGTATTAAATAATATTCACGAAACAAATCATATATGAGAGAACCAGTAAGTTCTACTCTTTTAAAACGAAAATTATCTCTATCAGTAGGTTTCTCTTGAAGTGTATATACTTTTAATAATCTATAAACCATATATCCAATAAAATAGGCTTTATCCAAAAAATTAATATCACCAACATGAGGCAAAAAATAATCAGATAATATTTCAATAACACTTGAAACAGTGCCTCTTTTTGTAAATGAAGCTATATATTTAATTGCCGTTTCTTGATTAAAAATTTTATTTGCATCGTGTACTGATGGTATAAAAAGATCAATATAATCTTCATTTTTATCTAAATCCAAAATGCATGTTTTAATTATTTCTTTATCTGATATAACTCCTAATGCTCTCATTAAAATGAAAAGTGGAACAGGTTTTCTTACATTAGGAACTGCGACTACAATTTGATTATTCGATAATGATGTAGATGGCGCTACAATTTTAACTGCAGTCGTGCGTATTGGTTTTGAAGCATCTTCAGAGACCGATCGAATCTCAGCCGAATGACTGTAAATATCATCTGATTTGTTTTTTCTAATATAAAGCATATTATCGGCAAATTTCTCTTGACAAATAACAACTTTTTCTTTACCATCAATTATAAAATATCCACCATAATCATTTTTACATTCTCCCATATTGAAACGTACATCTTTACTTAAAGATTTTAAAATACACAAATCTGATTGTAACATAATTGGAAAACGACCAAGATAAATTTTATCAAGTTTTATAGAATGTTCAATTTTTTCATCGCCTTTATAATAAATAAAATCAACATCTACATCATAATGGATTGTTATTGCGTAAGTCATATTACGAAGACGAGCATCATTCGGATACATATAATGAGCGTGATTATCATCATAAATAATTGGTTTACCAAAATATATTTTTGTACCATCTTTGCCTCCTAAATATAATAAACATTCATTTCTTTTATTAGATGATGAGGATTCATCTTCTCTCTCAATAAAACGTATTGGGTTATTTTCTCGAAATATTCTGTTGATACCATTATTATAAAAATCATTATAGGATTCTAAATGATGGGCTACTAAATTATTAGGATTTTCATTAAAATATTTATCAATTATTTTCCATGATATTTTATCCATTTTATATTTTATATTATATAATTATATTAATCATTTATTTTATTAGGAAATCAAACATAATAATAAAATAAATAAAACAAATAACATAAAATTAAAATATTAAATATCATATCTAATTATATCAACTATAATAAAAATATTGTAAATGTATAAAATTAAAATATTTTCTGATTTTTGTAGTAGTGAAAAATGTAAATTAAACTTTGAAAAGGTATTCAATGCAGAGAATTGTGAATTTTATGGTGAAAGTAAACAGATTTATATTACAAACCAAGAAGATTATACACACGCAATTATTTTAAACACGTCGATGCCAGTACTCACTATTCCAAAAGAAAATGTAATAGGTCTTGCATTTGAACCACGCGAATTATTGGATTTAACAGAAGAATTTATAAATTATGCCAAAATACACATAGGTAAATACTTAATTGGAAATAACACGAATTTACCAAACTTATTTATAGAACATTATTCATTCATGTGGCATAATAATCCAAATAGACCGATTCCTGTAGTAAAAAAAAACAAAAAAATGAGTATTGTTTTTAGTGATAAAAATCTAGCACCGGGACATTTATATCGTACATCATTAGTAAATGAAATATTGCGCGAAAAATTACCTATTGATATATATGGTTCCGGTTGTAGGTTAATAAATGATTCGCGAAAATACAAAAATGTAAAAGGTAGATTTGAGTCTACCGAACCGTATGATGAATATTTATTTTCTATTTGTATTGAAAATTATCAAAGTAATGATTATATTTCTGAAAAAATATTAGATCCTTTATTTCATAATTGTAATCCAATTTATTTAGGTGCCAAAAATATCAAAAAATATTTTGATAATATTATTCTTTTAAAAAGAAATATCTTATTTGATATAGAAATGTTGAAAGTTATACTAAAAAGTCCCCAAAAATATTATAAACAAACAAACATCGAGAGAAATTTAAAGCAAATTAATTTTTTTGAAAATATTTTACAATATTTTATAAAATTATAGAAAAAATAATTTAAATAGGACGCTATAACTTTCATTATAAAATATGATAAATGCTATTTGTCTTATTACCATAATACCAAAAGAAGAATTATTGGAGTTTTATGATAAAATAAAAAATTATGATATTTTTGTTATTGTTGATAATAATGATTATGATTTATCTAATTTAAAGTTAAAGTTTCCAAACTTTAACTTTGTTCAAATAGATAATAATGAATGTATTGATAATGGATTTCAAAATACTCATCTTATAAGTTACTGTAAAAACGTAATAGGTTGGGATAAAGTTATTTATAAAATGTGTCAGGAGAAAAATAATTATAGATACATGTGGTTTGTTGAAGATGACGTTTTTATTCCACATGAAAAAACGTTACTTGATATAGATTATAATAAAAAATATGAATCAATAGATTTAATTGCCAATACCGATTATACAGAGGGTAAGTATTATGAATGGTTATGGCCAAGAATTGTAGACACTATTAAGTTTGAAAAACCTTATTATTGTGGTATGATGTGTGCAATAAGAGTTACGAAAAATTTATTAGAAAAAATCGAAGATTATGCTAGAACACACAAAACATTATTTTTTCTGGAAGCATTTTTTCCTACTATGGTAAAACATTATGGGTTAAATTGTCTTCATATAGATGAAATAAAAACAATTACGTATTGTGCTGAATTTGATGATAAAAATATACAATCGTCAAATTTGTATCATCCGATGAAAAATATTGAAAGACATAGTAAACTTAGAGAACTTTTATATCTTTCTTCTTCTTTTCGTTGAATTTGTATTACGGTAAATACTTTTCTTTCTAATATAGCGTTTATTTACTGCAGAAAATTCTGTCCAAGGTTGAGATGGTCTATCTTTTAAATAGGGCGCAAACATTTCATATTGTCTATTTTTTTTAATATATTCTTTTGTTACGAATGGCGTACCACAAGAATTTCCAAAACGACCACAAATTGTCATATTTCTTGCCATTTTTGAATCACAAACAAAACCGTCCACGGCACCATGTGGTGCAAAGGCTACTGGTCTTCCTGGTGCTGACATATATTCTCTAGGGTCTAAGTCATAATGAGAGCAAACAGTTCGAGAGCATTTATTTTCTTTTTGTAAATAAACGTCATAATGATCGGCAATAATTTTTTTAGCCACATTAATATTTAACTTCCCTTTGTATTTATCCATTAAATCATTTAATCGAACATAACGTGCTCCCTGATGTCTTCGTATATCATAAAACCCGGAGTTAGTACATTCTAAATTTCTTATTTCTGGACTATAGACCGAATTAAATCCAATAAAATAACCGTTTGTTGTTCTCTCAACATTATGATAATTTAAACCCAATTCAATTCGCAATATTTCATTTGTATTTATATCCCCGAATAACCACGAATTTGCATAATCGCCTGAATTGCCATCTAATAATATTTTAACATAATCATCAAGATTATTTCCATATTGCATTGCTTTTCTAATACGGTACCCAATAGGATATTTTTTTTCATAAGGGAGAAACCCTCCTATCGTCGTTTCAGTTCCTATTATTCCTTTTGACGTTACAAAAAAATCTGTCCCACTCCAAATCCAACATGGACTAGTTTGCATTATTATACGATGTCCTTTATCAGGATTTATATCAAGAACTATATTTGAATATTGACCATCAATAAAATCACAAAAAGAATTATGAGCCACTACAATATTTCCGTCTTCAGTCCAATCTTTTCCAACTGCAATAAAAGCACTGCAGCGATCTTTTGAACCACCACCTTCTCTTGGACCAACCAAAACACCGGTTTGTCTAGTGTCATCTGGATTGGATGTTTCAATAAAATGCGGATACCAATATGGTATAGACATGTAAAAATTCCATGCAATTATTTCGTCAACATTAGTTTTACAACCATTTGCAACACATCCTTCGGCAATTCCATACATTTCTTCATAAAATTCAGGAAATTCTTTTTGAGTCATATGTTTAAAGTCTTGTTTAATTTTTTCAACGAAATATTCCCATGTTTTACCATATGATTCAAAAATAAAAAAATGTAACATTTTTTGAATATCTATGAAATCTTTGGCACATAGATATCCATACGCATACCCTCTTTCTCTCGGTTTACCATAAATAGAGATATATTTCCAACCATTTTTTTCAACCATAAAACCATTTTCTTTATTTTCTTTATTTTTTTCATGATACTGATTATGTCGATGTTTATTTTTGTATTTTTTAATTGTCTTAGTTTTTTTATTTGTCTGTTTTTTTATTTTCATCTTATATTTAATGAATATTTTAAATATAAAATTATTTAATTTATAAATGTTTAATAGTGTTCAAATTAACGGTGTTAGGTAATTGGTCTTTCCATGGCAAAGGATTTGTAGGTGATGCATATCCGTTTAATGCATTATAAGCACTACCCATACCAAATCCAAGTTGTCTACCTAAATTAATAAGATCTTGTCCTAAAAAATTACTTAATGCACCACCACGTTGTTTTTTTGTTTTAGTCATGGAGAGTTTTTTATGGGATTTCCCACGTTTTCCTCCTCCTAATCCAAAAAAACCTAAAAATGGTCTGTTTGCGCCAACATCAACCATTTGTCTAGAAACATCATTATTATAAGTATTTAATTTATAGAAATTTGCGTCTCCTGGTATATGATTTGCACCAGGTAAATTAGATTGATTTATATAAGGTTTACCTACTAAACCATTAGGATATGGAACTCCATTATTACTGGTGGAACATCCTCCTCCTCCGGACATGTCTCGTTTTTTTATTTTACAACTGCTACATCTACAACCGTCACGATGTTGTTTATGTTTACAGGTTGAACAATTACAAGTAATAGAATGGTTATTATTGTGGTTTTTTTTATTTCTAGCACCACCACTCATAGATGGTGATGTAATTCCACAACCACAATTACCACCGCGTTGATTTGTTATTGGATTTAAAAAATTGAAACCATTAAACGGTGGACCTGTATTTGGATACAAAGGATTTGCACCATTTACATTAGATGTAGTAACTATTCCTAAATTAGAAGGTGGTTGTGGAGGCAAACCTTGTGGACATTTATAACCGCCTTTAATATTAGTGGGTGCTAAAAATGGATTAGGAGTGATTGGTCCTTTATAAGGATAGGCTAGATCATTAAAATCTCCCGCGAGTTTTGTTCCTCCACAATAACTTTTTTTAGTATTTTTAGAACAACCGCGCATTCTATATATATTTTGCTTATGGTGTTTATTTTGTCTACTTTTTGTCATATATTATATATTATATATATTATAACTACAAAAAAATAGAATACTTAAAAATATTAATTCAAATTAAATTAATTTTTTATTCGATATCAACATGAGTGAGGAAATGCCTGCGACAACACATTTTTTTCATATTTAATTCATCTAAAACTTCACCCTCAGGAGTTTTATCATGAAATTCTTTTGTTAAATAAATAACTTTTTCAACGTCCATAGATTTAGTCAATTTTCTTTTACGCACTTCTTCTGTATAAAACCGATATTTATCAGCTAGAACCATACCACAAGTAAAACATTTAATAGGAATAATCATTATTCTAATTTATAATAGGATAATATTCTTATATTTTTTAATAACTAAATCATTTTTTTTATTTATATATATTATAATTTAATCATGCCAAAGTCTAGATCGCGTAAATATAATAAAAGTAAGAAATCTTCAAAAAACGGTATTCGTATGGTAACTTCTGGTGTAAAAAATGTCGGTTCTTCCGTAGTGAAGGTAACAAAAACAGCCGTTCCTGTTGTCGAAAAAGGTGTTGGAGTAATTTACGATACTTTGAACTCGGGTTTTAATTTAGGTGTAAAAGGAGTTAAAAAAGGAATTTCTTTTGTAAGTAAAAAAAGTAAAAAAAATAGAACTAAAAAAAGTCGCAAAAATAGATCAAGAAGACATTAAGTAATAAAATTTATTTTAAAAATAAAAACAATATAAAACAAAAATTATAAATAATAAAATAATTATGGATTGTTATGAAGTATTATTTATAATTTATTCTTGTCGTAAAAAATTAAATTTATCCGAACAATTGTATGATATGGTAAATGGCAAATTAAACAATTGTAAAGTTTTTTTAATGTATGGGGATGAATCAATTAGTGAAGAATTTAAAATAATCGACAATAAATATTTGGTATTAAAAGTTCCTGATTATTATGAGAATTTACGTGAAAAAACAATCAAAATGTTTAGTGTAGTTGAAAATACATTTCCAAATGTGAAAGGTTGTTTTAAATGTGATGATGATATAATTCCATGTGTAAAATCATTTAATAATTATATAGAATTTTTTTTAAAACATGATATACATTATGCAGGAAAGGTATCTCATGTACATGAAAGTGGTCAAATGTCATGGGATCATGTTGGAAAATGCCATAATTCTGAATTAGATAAAAATTTTATGTTTATACACGGTTGTACTTATGTAAATGGACCTTTGTATTACTTGAATATAGATACAATACAAAAATTCAATCAGTCAGATAAGTCTATTTATATGTTTAGTGAAGATGCTATGGTTGGTTTTCATTTGAATAGAGAAAATATTTTTCCAATAAATATTGATACCTATACCGATTATTTTGATTTTAAGGATAATATATCTTTTCAAAATATCAATAATAATATAAAAAATATATATGTAAAGATACACGGTGGAATTGGAAATCAATTATTCCAAATTGCATCTAGTTACGGAATTGCTCGAAAACATAATAAAATATTAATAATTGTAAATGATAATAATCCCAATACTTTTAATCATAATTCCTATTTGAATGTATATTTAGAAAATATTTTTAGAGATCAATTTTTAATGATTAATGAGGACAAACTCGATAAAACAGTTGCAACTTACAGTGAAATTAATAATATTGTAGATTGTTTTAGTTATAATGATAAAATTATCGAAAATAGTAAAATAAATAATACTGAGCAAGATTTATTTTTATATGGTTATTTTCAAAATGAAAAATATTTCAGAGATTATAAACATGAAATAATTAAATTCTTTAAAAATGAAAGCATTATATCTGAACTAAATAAAAAATATATACATTTAAATCATTCTTTTTTTATACATTTTAGAAGAGGTGATTATGTTGGTAATAACTTATATAATATCAATCAACATAAATATTATTGGAAAAGTTATTCATATATAAAAAACGATAGAAATTTTATTAATGCTCATTTTTACATTTTAAGCGATGATATAGAGTTTTGCAAACAATTTGATATTTTTAATAAGTTTGGAATGAGAAGAACATTTATAGAAAACGAGACTGCATTAAATTCACTTTATATAATGACATTATGTAATTTTGGTGGAATTTGTAGCAATAGTACATTTTCATGGTGGGGATCTTATATGAATGAAAATCCAAATAAAATAGTTATTTTTCCAGATAAATGGATTGAGAATGGTAGATATGGAAAAGAAAATGATGTTTATTATGAAAACTCGGTATTAATTGATGCCAGATAATTATTATTTTCAAATATAAGTCCTAATTTGTATCCAATTAACTCTTGTATCATAATAACATATTTCAAATTTATTCTTAAAAGTAAAATTATAATCATAAACCAAACCTACATTATTAAGTGAATCAAAATGAAATTCAAAATAAAAACCAGAATTTTCACATAATTCGATGTCTTTTATAATTTCTAGTTTTTTAAATATGATTGGATGTGATATAGAATATCGAAGATCATTTTTAGATATTATATCAACATAATGTCCATTTCTATATTTAATTCTTCCATCATATTCTAATATTATATGTAACAACTCTTTTGGAATATTATTGATATTATAAGAAAACATTATAATATAAATAAAAATATTTTTATATTATAAATTATTTAATAAATAAAAAATTGATTGATTTATGAATATATAAATTATAAATCAATTACCGGAATAAATTAAAATGGATGAAATCGTATTTAATAATAATATAGTAAAGTCTTTCATAGAAATTATTATATGGTTATTTTTAGCGTTAATATATTTTCAATTCTTATTGCCTTATTACTTATCAACAATTTTCAATGATGATTCAATTAATAATTCAATTAACAATTCAATTAATAATTCAAATATTATTATTCCAAATGAAACTCTTATATTTGATAAAATAAATTATACTAATAATAATATATACATAGAAATATGAAAAATATGGAGCATATGTCTTTTACAGATTATTTTGTAATGTTTGTCATAAGTCTAATTGCAGGATTTTTATCAACGATGAGTATTTGGGCAGATAATTTTAACGACATGAGAACTAGTATAAATGATGTGTACATGGTTTTTCTTATGACAGGATGGATGTTTTTATTTATGGGTTTATATTATAAAACCCTTAAGGTTTTTATATTTGGTTTATTAGTAGTCATAATTAATATATGGTGCATAAGAACTCAGTTTCTTGTTACCGAAGAACAATATAAATTAGGAATGATACCCCATCATTCCATGGCAGTTTATATGAGTAAAAAACTTTTAGAAAAAAATAATAATTATACCAATCCTAATACCAATCCTAATACAAATCTTAAAAACTTTCTTACAAATTTAATAAATACCCAACAAGAAGAAATCAAATTTTTAAAAATGTAATTACATTTCATAAATTTTAATACCTAATGTGGTTTTTATTTTTTTATGTTGTTTGTTCTTTTTTATTGTGCTATCATTTTTATGAAAATTATCATGACATTTTTCGCATAATGTCACTAAATTGGCTGGATTATTTTTATGTATTTTCACACCATTCATATTGATATAACCGTCTTCTCCCGCGTTAGATTGATGTTGTAAATGATGGACTTCGGCACCCATATTTATACCACACATTTCACACATACCCATAATTTTTTTTGCATTAAAATGACTTTGTTTGAGAGAAAGAATGCTCGCTGACGCTGGATTGTATTTCATACGAATATTATATGCATTCTGTAAAAAATCTTGGGGTAAACTCAAGGATTTACATACTTCCAAACCATACATACAATTTCCAGGTCCATCTTTTAATTTACGATCATAAATCAAACAATCATTTTGTTTATCATATATGACTTCCATATGTTTTATCTTTAAATTAGAGATACCAGTTATTTCTTCATAATCAACTATTTCATGTAAATGTGTTGCAAAAATATAACTACACCCTATAGACGCTAATTTTTGAATTCCAGAAACGAAAATACTTATTGCCGAAGATATTTCAGTTCCAGAGCATAATTCATCGCCTAATATTAAACTATTTTCATCTGCAAGTCGTAAAATTGTACGCAATTCTGACATTTCTACTGCAAAAGTAGATAATCCTTTGAATATATTATCATTACCTAATATACGTGTAAAAATATATTTATATGGTACAAAATTAAATTCACTACAAGGAACATATAATCCGGCTTGTGCCATAATAACGGCACTACCAAGTGCTCGAATTAAACTTGTTTTACCGACTGCATTTGTACCATAAATCAAGTTGCCATCTTCGTCGCAGGTGCCTATTTTCATATCATTTGTAACATAAAATTCGTTCGTTTGTAAATATTCAATTAAACAATGACGTAAATTTTTAGCCTCTACAAAAGACTTGGTATATTTATTATCGACCTTCACTATATTTGGTTTACAATAGTTATATTTTTTACTAATAAATGATTTTGTGTAAATAATATCAATTAAAGTAATAAATTGAATAATATAATCTAGATGATTCTTAAATTTCTCTCCAAAATCTTCAACAAATTTGTTATAGACCAGAGAAATTAAGTCTTTCATCATATTTTTAGTGTTAGTTATTATTTTACAAAGTCCATCAATTTGTTCATCTGAGATAATCATATTTGAAGCACTTTGTTTAATGTATGAAAAACTTTTTTTTTTAATTATAAAATCAAATTGTTTTTCTTTATTATCCAAAGAACAATTATAATTCAATGTAATAGTTTTAATGTCATTAGGAAATGATTCATCTAATAATTTACATCTACGATTTGTAGTTAATAAACTATAATTATTTTTTTCTGTTTCATGTATTTTCACATATTCAGCACTAGTTTTAGTAGATTTAGTTGATTTTTCCTTATTTTTAATAAAATTATTCAAACAAACTCGAATAGCTTCTAATTTATTTTCGCATACTTTCATAATTTCTGTTTTTTTATCTATTTTTTCATCGATACCAATATTAAAAAAATTAATACTGAATTGTTCAAATTGTTCAACATCTTTTGCAATATCTAATGAAATATTTTTTTCAATATAATTGGTAATATCAACGCAAAGTGAAATAATATTATCAAATTTTCTCTCGAAACTTGATAAATAAGTTAAAATTGTTTTATCACTTTGAATAAAATTAAAAATACTAGTAATAGTGTTTATATTTTTATGTAAATTATAAAAAGTTTTGGGTGTTATTTTTTTAATAAAAATTTGCCTTTCCCATTTCGAAAGGTCTTTAATATCCTTTAATTGTTGTTTTAAAAAGGTATCATATTTATCATAATGTAAAATCATATGTTCAACTATATTATATTCGCGTTCCAGATAGGAAATATTTGTAGTAGGGTTCAAAAATTTATGTGTAAATTCTCTCTTCCCCATTGGAGTTAAACAGCAGTTCAACATTTTCAATATAGATGAATATTTACCAGTATAATTATTATCATCAATTATATTGAGTTGTTTTAGAGAATGATTGGCTAAAATTAATCTATCTGAAAAATTATCAAAAATAGGTTCACTAATTTTATAAACTAAAAATGGATTGTGTTGATAAACATAATCTAATAAAAAACAAAACGATTGTGTTGCAATTGTATTATTATAAAAATTTTGAAAAAATACATCAAAGTCGTGGATTTTATAAAATTTATTTAATAATTCTTTTTGATAAGTTTGTTTTTCACAATTATTTACTCTCTTTAACATTTCTGGTTTGCGTTGTTTTCCTTCTTGTGTTTCAACAGACGAAGTTGTTATTATTTGTATAGAATTACTGCGTATACTTACAAAATTAATTACTTCTTTAATTTCGATATCTGATAAATTTGATATAATAATTACTTCATTAGGGTTATAAATAGAAATAAATCGTTCTAACTCATCAAAAGTAGTTGGATTATGAATATAATTTTCTTTATATTCAAAAACATTAGTTTTACCAGTGAAAATATCAATGTTTGACATTCCTACAATTACTACTTTACCATTGGTGAATTTATTATTTACCATTTCAATCCATATACATGTCAAATTATTTGTTAAACTTGTGGTTTCATTAGAAAAATATGTTCCTGGAGTATAAATTCCTTCTAAAGACCTAGTAGTATTTTTAACGGCTTCATCTTGTTTATATACGATAGTAGTAAAACCAACCTCTTGTATTTTACGTAAATATTTTTCAAGAAATTCTACTTTAAAACCAGCCATAACAACATTTTCTTCACCGACGCAAGTATTTTTAGATACGACATTTAATTCACAAATTTGAGAGAAATTAGTTATTTGACTGCCATAAATAATATCATCACCTTCGTGATTCGTTGTTTTTTTAATTCCATAACATTCATAAAAACTTCCTACTTGCATAAGTAGAATTGTATTTTCTCCATATTCATTCAAATATTTTTTTGTCAACTCAAAATATTCTTTAATAAGTGCCATTTATTTAATATATTAAAAATAAGCTTTAATATACTATAAAATATATTTTTATAACTTAACAAAATCATCATAAGGTTCGCCTATTAATGGACTTAAAATAAACCTTTTACCTTTTTTATACCATTCATCTGGGATAATATGTAATTTATAAAATAAATATTTCAATATTATTAAAAAAAATGTGGCATAAAATGGAATAACAGATTTTAATTTATGTTCATTAATAATTTCTCTTTTAAATTTTTCATTGTAAATAGAAAATTCGACTACTAATTTATTTTTTAAATCCCTGTACATAAATTTATATCCATTTATTAAATTGCCAGTGGTATTTAATTTCCATATTGTTTTGTAAAATTCATTTTTATCAACACTTAAATAACTAGATAATTTTGTAATTGTACTATTTTCATTTTCTGTGAATATATCAACATCAATATCACTTGAACCTGGAAAGTAATCATTGCGCTGTATACTTCCAAAAAAATATAATTTAGTATCTAAATAATTACTTAATTTATTAAAAAAAAAATTTTCATAATCAGTCAATTTATTTTTTGTATTTTCCATATTAAACTAAATAGATATTAAAAAATAAAAAAAAATTGAAAATATTGAATTTTTATGTCTCTATTTCATGTTTCATAAAATTATGTAACAATATATCTTTATTGTTATTTGTTATTTCACCTGTTAGTATAGAAGACTCATAAATTTTTCTTAATATATCATTTGGCGCATTACTTCCAATTTTAATTAAATTGTGATTTCGTAAATATTTTTTTATATCGTTAATAGAATGTTGCTTTAATTCTTTTTGAGCTGATAAAATGTTTTTTCTTGTTTGTCTATTTTTTAATAAAATACCAACTTTATTTTTTATTTTAGATTTTCCTAGAGTATATTTTTTACATATTGTTTTTTTATGAATTTGTTTTATAAATTTATTATTATTATTATTATTATTATTATTATGTATTTTATTATTGGTTATTTGTGTATTTTCAGTATTACTATTTATTACTATATTTGTTGACGTATGAGCAAATTCATTTTTATTATCGACAGTTGAATGTGATAATAACCTTTTTTGCTTTATTTTTTCTTTTAATGTATTCAATTTATTTTCTCTTTCTATATCTTCAATGTTAGTAACATTGTTTATATCAATAATAGTAGGATTTTTTTTTTGTGTTTTATTCCAAGCGCGCATAGTAGGTTTAACCCCCCCTTTTAAATTACCATATGGGATTGCATTATCTACGTTATATTTAATACTTAGCGGGGTTTCAGTTGAAACTATAATGTTACTAGAATTAACAGGAATAAGTTTTTGCTGTAATTCTTCAGGTAATTCATTATATACAAAAGCACTATTATCTAATGATGGTTCTTGAGATTGAGTCATATAAGAATAATTTTTTAGTGTTTTATTATGTAATTCTTGTCGTTTTTTCTCTCTATTTTTTTTATATAAAACTTTTTCATCATCGATTTTTTTTTGTTTTGATAAACTTTGTAAATAATTAATAGAATCATTAAATTCATCGCTATATTTAATAATATCATCATTGTTTTTTACAGTATTTTTGATATTATTGTCATCATTTAAATTATTATTTATTGTTTCATCTTTTAAACTATTATCTGTTTTGCTTTCTGTTTTGCTTTCTGTTTTGCTTTCTGTTTTGCTTTCTGTTTTATTTTCCTTATTTTTATGATCCTTTATTCTTTTAAGTAATTTATTTTTTAATATATTGGGAGATATAATAGGTGTAATATTTTTAGGAGACTTATTTTTTTTAGTTTTATTTTTACTAGAACCTCCAACGGAAAATAATGATGGATTAATTGAAATTGTTTTATTAGACATATTTATTATAATAAAACAACTAATTATTTTATTTTTAACTATACATAGAAAATTGCAAATGTGTTTTAAAATATTCTGTTTCTTTTCTATTTTGAATTCCATTATTATTTAAAAAAATATTCAATCCTTTTTCCATATCCTCATAAGTAATTTTTTTTTTTTCACTCAAATCTTTACAAAATACTCTCCTACTATGAGCAATTTTTATTTTGCCTAAAAATGTTTCTATATCTCTTCCATAAAATTTAAAATGTTCTTTATTTTTAGCAAACCATTGAGGATTTATACCTGACGATAACTTTGAATCTATATGAATAGACCATCCTATATCATTTACTTTTTTAATAAAAATATAATATAAATCTTCTGAAGTATAATCATCTGTTTTAAATCTCCATGTAAATCTTGAATTAAGACCTTGATTATAATTAAAAAAACAATTTTCTAATTCATCTTCATAACCGGCAATAATTACCATCAAATTATCTTTGTGATCACTTAAAGCTTCACAGAGAGTATCTATACATTCTTTTGAAAAAGAATCCTTTTTTTCATTGTTACCGAGAGAATATGCTTCGTCAATAAAAAGAATCCCTCCTAAATTATCCTTTATAACTTCTTTGGTTTTAATAGCTGTTTGTCCTAAATAACCACCAATTAAATCGCTTCGTGTGACTTTTTTAAATGTGCCCTTTGAGAAGAGGACATTAATTTTTGAAAAAATTTTACCCAAAATCTTTGCAATTTCAGTTTTGCCTGTACCAGGTTTACCGTAAATTACTGTGTGCATAAAATCACCGTTGTACACAAGTGATTCTGATTTATTAAGTTCTTGAATAAAATAAATAATTTGGTAAAGAATATTTTTTTTTAATTCTTTCATACCTATCATATTATCAAGTTCAATTAACGGTTCTTTTATATCGTGTAAAAGTTTCATGTTAATATTATATTGAATATTTTCATCAACTTTATAAGTAGAAATTAAATTCAATAAATCATTGATATCATTTATTTCTACATTTATATTAATTTCTGTAATCTTTGTAATGTTTGTAATGTTTGTAGTTTGTTTTTTTATTGGCAATTCTACGAGTTGTTGTTTAGGTTGTTGAACTTTATTTGCAACTATTTTTATAGTATTATTATTATTACATTTGCCTTCTATACGTGTTTTACTTATGGTTACAAGATATTTATTGAAATTATCTATTTTAAATGGTGTATTATAATTATTATTAATTTTCCTTTTAGTCATTTATTATTATGTTTAATCATTAAGTTTTTAAATTGATATTTTGTAATTTTATGCAAATTATTTATGAAGAAAAACTAAAAACAAAAAATTAAAACAATTATATTTTAAAACAATTTAAAAATAAATTGAAATAGTTAATAAACTTTTAATGATGTCAAACAATAATCTTTTCAAAATGAATACGAGTGAAACTAATAAAATGAATAATACTGATGAAGAGGATGTATTTAATATTAAAACTGATCAATATATTGAAACGCCGTGGACTATTATAGAGTCGTATTTTAAAGGTCAACATTTGGATAGATTAGTTAGACATCAATTAGAGTCTTATAATAATTTTGTAGGATATCAAATTATAAAAACAATAGAAATGTTTAATCCAGTTCATATAGTTTCAGAACAGGATTATGATACTGTAAATAAAAAATATTCATTAGAAATTTTTATAACATTTGAGAATTTTAATATTTATAGACCACAAATTCATGAAAATAATGGAGCTATTAAATTAATGTTTCCACAAGAAGCTCGTTTAAGAAACTTTACATATTCTTCCTCAATGACTACTGATATTAATATTAAATATGTTGTAAGAACTGGAGAAAAATTAGACAACATGCAAATATTTTATAAAACATTACCAGGTATTCATATTGGTAAATTGCCTATTATGTTAAAATCAAATATTTGTGTATTAAATCAATATAAACATTTTGAAAATACTCAAACAGGCGAGTGTAAATATGATGCTGGAGGATATTTTATTATAAATGGTTCAGAAAAAACTGTTCTAGGACAAGAAAGAGCTGCTGAAAATAAAGTATATTGCTTTAATGTTTCTAAAAACAATACAAAATATAGTTGGATTGCTGAAATGAAATCGGTACCTGATTCTAAATGTATTTCACCCAAACAATTGAATATGATGATATGTACAAAAAATAATAGTTATGGTAATCCGATTCATGTACAAATATCTCGTGTAAAACAACCTGTTCCATTGTTCGTATTGTTTCGCGCTTTGGGTATAGTTTCAGATAAAGATATTTGTGAAAAAATATTATTGGAAATTAATGTAGAAACAAATAGTGTTTTATTAGAAGCTTTAAAAGCATCTATAATTGACGCAAATAATTATTTAACAAAAGAAGATAGTATAAAATATATCATGACATACGTAATGTATACCCCTATTAATATGGATAGAGAAACTGGACAACAAAAAAAGTTGGAATTTACTTTGGATATTTTAAACAATGATATATTTCCTCATTGTCATAGTATGACTGAAAAAATATATTTCCTTGGATATATGGCAAATAAATTATTACAAGCTAATTTTGAAATGATTAAACAAGACGACCGTGATTCTTATATAAATAAAAGGATTGATCTCACAGGTACATTATTAAATAATTTATTCAGAAATTATTTTAATAAATTGGTAAAAGATATGGAAAAACAAGTTATTCGTGAAATTAATACTGGATCATGGAGATCGAAAGATGATTATGAAAATATTATTAATTATACCAACATTTGTAAAATAATAAAATCAACTACTATTGAGAATGGTATCAAACGTGCACTGGCTACAGGTGATTTTGGAATTAAACATACTAATTCAAATAAAGTTGGTGTAGCTCAAGTGTTAAATCGTTTAACATATGTTTCTAGTTTAAGTCACGCTCGTAGAATTTCAACCCCTACAGATAAAAGTGGTAAATTAATTCCTCCTCGTAAACTACATAATACGTCATGGGGGTTTTTGTGCCCTGCCGAATGTTTTGATCCAGAAACAATGATTTTAATGTGGAATGGTACATTCAGACGAGCAGGTGATATAAAAATTAATGATATTCTTATAGATGATTTAGGTAATCCGACTAGTGTTCGTTCTACCTGTGAAGGTTATAAAAATATGTATGATATCATTCCAGATAAGAGTAACTTTATGAAACATCGTGTAACGGATAATCATATTCTTACACTTAAAATACGAGGTCATAAAGTAATTAGAAAATCAAATAGAATTGATAGAAGTTATACACATATAGTAGAATATTTAAATCGTGATAAAATAATATTCCAAAACAGGTATTTCAATTCTTTGGAAGAAGCCACGGATTTTGTAAATAATTTTAATGATGACGACACAATTGACATAACGATTGAAAAATATTTAACTTTAAACAAATGTGTAAAAGATAAACTGGTGTTGTTTAAAACAGAAGGTATTAATTGGGATAAAAAAGAGGTAGAGATGGATCCATATTTACTTGGTATGTGGTTAGGTGATGGTTTAAGTGATGGAACAGGATTTGCATTAAATTATAAAACTGATTTTGAAACACTGGATTATTGGGAAAAATGGGCCGAAGATCACGGTGCTGAGATAGTAAAAGGAAAAAGATATAGTTTCTCAGTAGTTTCAAAGAAAAATAAAGAAGCGTCTACTATTGGTTTATGTAATAGAGTAGAAGAAGCACCACTAAAAAAATACCTTCGCAAATATCATCTATTAAAGAATAAACATATTCCAAATGAATATCTTACAAATGATAGAGAAACAAGACTAAAGGTTTTAGCCGGATTAATAGATACGGATGGTAATGTTCGCGCTGAAGGACGTGAAATACGTATTACTCAAGGTCCGGCCAATTATAGAATAATAGAAGATGCATATACACTAGCAATGTCTTTAGGATTTTCATGTGGAATTAAAGAAGGTAGGAGTCAATGGACAGATGAAAAAAGTGGTGATAAAAAATATAGTACTTATAAAGAATTAACAATTACAGGTCATAAAATTTATGAAATACCTACACTTCTTCCACGTAAAAAATTACTACATGTAGAGAATGAAACACAAATTCTAAGAAGTAAATCCTTTATGTGTAGTAAGTTTAAATTAGTGGAAGTAGGAATTGGTCCATTTGTTGGATGGCAACTGCACGATAAACGCGGACGTTTTATTTTAAAAGATGGAATTTCTGTGCACAATACCCCAGAAGGGCAATCCGTTGGTATAGTTAAAAACTTGAGTTATATGACACACATCACAATTCATTCAAACTCCACACCTTTATATGATTATATAATGCCAGATATAATTGATATCAATAGTGCAACTCTAAAACCAGGAGATTTTTACAATAAAATAAAGGTTTTTATAAATGGTTCATGGGTAGGTATAACAGATCAACCATATGAATTATATAATTCTTTAAAAGATAAAAAATACAAGGGTATTATCAATATTTACACTTCCATTATATTTGATTATAGGAATGGAGAACTTAGAATATGTAATGATAGTGGTCGTTTAATGAGACCATTAATGCGAGTTAAAAATAGTAATATTTTGATAAATAAAACTCTAACAAATAAATTAAAAAATGATGAAATTAAATGGGAAAATTTGTTAACTACTATGGATAATGATGAGTCTATATTAGAATATATTGACGCTGATGAACAGGCGTGGTCTATGATTGCAACATATCCAAAAGATTTATTAAATAAAACTTATAAATTTACTCACTGTGAAATCCATCCTAGTACAATTTTCGGTGTACTGGCTTCATGCATTCCATTTCCAGAACATAACCAATCACCGAGAAATTGCTATCAATGTGCACAAAGTAAACAAGCAATGGGAGTGTATGTTACAAATTACGAAAATCGTATGGATAAAACTGCATATGTATTGAATTATCCTACTAGACCGCTTGTAGATACTAGAACAATGAATTTGATTCAATTGAATAAAATCCCTTCAGGAACAAATGTAGTAGTAGCTATTATGACACATACAGGTTACAATCAAGAAGATTCATTGTTGTTTAATAAAGGTTCTGTTGATAGAGGATTATTCGTTACAACAATTTATCATACAGAAAAAGATGAAGACAAACAAAAAATAAATGGCGATGAAGAAATTCGTTGTAAACCTGATCCAAGTAAAACAAAAGGAATGAAATATGGAAATTATAATAAAGTAAATAATAAAGGTGTTATTCCTGAAAACACACTAGTAGAAAATCGTGATATTATTATTGCTAAAGTTACACCTATAAAAGAGAACCGTAATGATCCTACAAAAGTTATCAAATATGAAGACCAAAGTCGCATTCATAGAACAAATGAAGAGACTTATATAGATAAAAATTATATTGATCGTAATGGTGAAGGTTATAATTTTGCTAAAATAAGATTGAGAACAATTAGAAAACCTGGTATCGGTGATAAATTCTCTTCGCGTCATGGACAAAAAGGAACCATTGGCAATTTAATTCCCGAATCAGATATGCCATTTACTTCCAGTGGCGTTAAACCGGATATTATAATTAACCCTCATGCAATTCCATCTCGTATGACAATTGGACAATTAAAAGAGACCGTATTAGGGAAGGTTTTAGTAGAACTAGGATTATTTGGTGATGGAACGTCTTTTGGTAATTTTGATGTAAAAGATATATGCGAAGAATTGCTTAAAGTAGGATATGAAGCACATGGAAATGAATTATTACATAATGGTTTAACAGGAGAACAAGTAGAATGTAGTGTATTTATGGGACCAGTATTTTATCAACGTTTAAAACATATGGTAAATGATAAGGCACATAGTCGTTCCATTGGTCCGATGGTAAATTTAACAAGACAACCAGCTGAAGGACGTAGTCGTGATGGTGGTCTAAGATTTGGTGAAATGGAAAAAGATGCAATGGTTTCACATGGTGCTGCAAGATTTACCCGTGGTAGAATGTATGATTCATCAGATAAATATTCTGTACACGTATGTAAAAAATGTGGTTTAATTGCGGCCTATAATGATGAAATAGGTATTCATCATTGTAGAGTATGTGATAATAGAGTAGATTTTGTATATGTAGAAATACCTTATGCATGTAAATTATTATTTCAAGAATTAAATACTATGAACATTGCACCAAGATTTATTACTAACAACTTTTAGAAAAAGTTGTGCAAAAAATCAACTTTTAGAAAAAGTTGTGCAAAACATCAACTTTTAGAAAAAGTTGTGCAAAAAATCAACTTTTAGAAAAAGTTGTGCAAAAAATCAACTTTTAGAAAAAGTTGTGCAAAAAAAAATTTATAAATTGTCTTCATAATATTTTTTATAATTATTTTTATAATGGTTTGAAAATTTATCATAAATTATACTAAATTTGCCATGCATTCCTTCATAACTCGTTTTATCAATATTGTCTACGATTGCTTTATCTTGTTTTAATGTATTGTACATTGTCTTATATGTCAACTTATCACCAAAATAATTTATTAGACTTTCAAAAGGATGTAATAAATAAATGGTATTTTTTTCATGATAATGACACCAATAGTTACGGTATGCCTTAACAAATAATTTAGTTTTAAATTTTGAAATGGGTAGAGCATGTGTAATAATTGTAGAAGTCATATCCCCAAACTTTACTCTAGCTACTGTAGAGTGAGGTAACGCATATTCATTTTCAACAGTAATATTATCAAAATTATAAATTTTATTAACTAATGAATTCTCTCCGGCTATGTATTCGTAAATAATTTTATAATGATAATCATTGTCATCCATTTTTAATATTTTTGTATTACGTAATGGGTTAGGACTTTTTTTATTTCCAAATGTGTGAACAAAACCAATATGGCAAATATCTAGACTATTTACACTTACGAATTTGGCCATATGTTCAAAATTTTCACTTAAATATACGACACGTTGATTATTATCATAAAATTCGGGTTCGGTAAATATATATGTTTCATCTATTTCTTTTTTCATTTTTTCATCCGCAATAGGAATTGTATTTAAATAAACCATACCACCTTTTTCGACAACCTTAAAACAATCTATATTATGTGATGTTGAATCAATATGAGTCAATTTGGGTATTTGTAATAATTCGCCATTTGTACCATCAAATATATAACCGTGATATGGACATGTAATAGTATTTTTACAAGTAGTGCCTAATATAAATGAGGATCCTTGATGACTACAACTATCTCTTATACTAAAATATTTATTGTGTTTATCTTTCCATACAACATAATTTATATCTCTAATAGTTACTCGAGTAGGTTTAAAATTAAAATCATTAGAAAACCCAATTGGGTACCATGTTAATTGACCTTTATCATTAGGATACTCCAATCTAGGAAATATGCCAAAATGGTAAGCTGTTTGTTTGGTTTCATTATTTTCTAAAACATATGGCATATTCAAAGTCATAAAATTTGTAGTATGACTTATTTTATTTTTAACGAAAGTATTTGTTGTATGGAAACAAAAATTAAAGTTTATAAATAATAAAAAACTACCTATTGTAAATAATAAATGCATAATAAAATAACTAATTGTATATATTATACTATATAAATTATTTTATATTATTATAATAAAATATTAATTTAAAAATATATATTGTTTTATATAAAATAAATAAATGTTATATCAATATATTTTATTATTGTGTTTTATAAATAAAGTATATTGTTATAATAATTATAATGGATTTTTAAATTTT
>Ga0114968_10000063_pt1 | contig 88494 bp, 72 predicted proteins | sample M_130807_EF_Meta_FD_87020 | JGI IMG/M metagenome (GOLD analysis project Ga0114968, IMG submission 87020) | Freshwater microbial communities from Lake Montjoie, Canada to study carbon cycling - M_130807_EF_MetaG | ecosystem: Environmental > Aquatic > Freshwater > Lake | place: Lake Montjoie... | reverse complement strand
CTAGTTATAGCAGCAGCATCAACCGCTATCGCAGTTTCTGACGCTGAAGTTAATTGTCCTTGTGCATTTACTGTAAATCTACTTGCGTACGATGCGCTTCCGTATGAACCAGACGAAACGCCAGTATTTGCGATAGCCATAACACCACTAACTGTAATAACTCCGTCAGTATCATCAATAACTGTTAAGCCAGTTCCAGCAGTAACACCTGTAACGGTTCCACCTAACCCAAATGAATCTATAGTAATCTGTCCTGATCCATTAGTTATAATAGTACCGTATCCTGCAGTTAGTGTAGTTTTAACCAATGATCCAGTGCTAGTTTTACCTATCAAGATTTGCCCATCAGTATATGCAGATTGTCCTGTTCCGCCATAACTTGTACCAACAACTGTAGCGTTCCATGTTCCGGTGTTAACTGTTCCTAAATTACTTGTTGTAGCATTAAGTGTTGTGACATTGTCTGTAGTTATATTTGCAGTAGTAAGATTTGCAGTAGTAGCACCTACTGTTGTAAATGCTCCAGTGCTTGCAGTAGACGACCCAATTGGCGTAGCTTGTATGCTACCTGCATAAACAGCACCAACTATTCCTACACCACCTGCTACTTTCAATGCACCAGATGTTGTAGTTGTTGAAGCAGTTGATGATAATATATTAACGTCACCGTTTGCTTGCACGTTTGTTGCATCAAGTATTAGCATACCTGTACCGTTAACAGCAATTCGTATATCGTTATTACTTGCAGTATTTTCGATTGTAGTATTTGAAAATCTTAGATTATAAAGATCAAACTCTGTTTCTTTGATTGTTCCGATTTCAACATTGTTAACAAGTACTTGTATTTTGCTAAGTCCGCCTGAGATAGAATCATCAGATGCTATTACAGAAGTATCACCTTGCACAATTCTTCTAGGTCCAAATGTATCTAATCTTAGATCTAAATATCTTTTGTTAGGTATGTGGTCATCGTCATAAACATTAAGTTCATAATCTTGTGTTCCAGCAACAGTTAATACCCCTGTTCCTCTACCTATTAAAACAAGACTTTGTCCTGCAGTATCGATAGAGTTAGTTCTAATACCGTTTAGTCCACCATTTTTAGTTCTAAAAACAAACACACCGCTTTTTTGTAAACCATTAGGTGATTCCCAATAAGGGTCTGTTCCAACTTCACTGTCGATCCAAACTATTTGAGCATTACCGTAAGTACTATTTGGACCTCTATCAATTTCAATACCTGCTATACCTTCACCGACATAACTTCCAGTCTCACCTCTGTTGAGAACTATAAGATTATCAAGTATATTAGTATTGGTTGTAGTAATCGTGCTAGTTGTACCTAGCACGTTTAGATTTCCAACTATGCTCACAGTACCACTACTTGATCCAGTATCTAACGTAATAGTACCGCCTACGTTAGTCTGGATCTTGTAGTCGCTGTTAACTCTTACGACATTTGCTGACATTATTTGTTATTGAACCTTATTAAATCGCTGTTAGACGAATCATATCCTGTGAGCTATCGTTTTCAACATACCATGTGTAACGATTTCCGCTCCAGTCAGTTGCTGTTCTTTTCTTTAAACTACGAATAGTTACAGATCCAACATGATTGCTGCTTGTGTATCCAACCATACGCATTTCGCCTGCTGCTGAAGGTGTTCCGCTAACTAGTTTAGCTACTTGTGTAGTTCCTGCTGATTTATCTTGTACAAGATATCTGCTAGCACCTTTTTGTTTTATAATAAAAACATCTGATTGATTGCTTGAAAAATATGCTTCACAACGTATACCAACTGCTGTAGTTGTATAATCACCAAATACTTCTGTACCTAGTATATCTTTTCTTACTGGACGACCCATTTGTTTTCTCCTTTAATTTAAACCGTTCTAGGGCTACGAGGTTGGGATTCCCCATAAACCGTTATGGTACTTGTATTTATCTTTTAGCAAGAGATGCTATCAAGTACATCTTGGAGAATAAGCGTGTAGTATCGTTTATTTCTTGTAATTTGTCTTTTCTTAACTGTTTATAATAAATTGAATCGCTGCGTCTTATTTTAATATCAAGTTCTGACAATTCTTTGATTTTAATCTCTAAGTTTTTACGTATACGATAGTAATCTTTATAGAATTCAGGCATTATGCGGATAAGTTTTTTTAACGCATCATCGACTCGGTGCCAATCATCTGGATTTTCTATCATAAGGTCTTGCATGTTGAACATTGTAACAGATATTTAAGTCTTGTCAACTGGTCAAAAGAAAAGCGGGACAATGCCCGCTTAACTTGTTATTATCCTAACGTATTAGGAGAACTTAACGTTACCGTTAGTGATTGCAACCTTACCTAGGTAGTCAGCTGCGTTACCGAGCGAAGAAGCTGCATTGCTGAGCTCAACGTAACCATAACGTGTCATGAAGCTTACTACTGGTTCGAATGTTGCAGGATCAAGTACAACACCGCTTGACATTAGAGGAATGTATGGGCAGTAGAACGCAGGAGCGTCTGATTCACTTGTTCCTTTGTAACCGATTAGAACATCAGTTGAGTCACTTGCATAAGCATTTACATATATACGCATTGCACTGTTTAGAGTACCAACGAACTTAGTGTTTGTTGGTGCTTCGAAAGTGCCTTCTGTAGTACGAGCAAATGCGGATGTTGTAGCACTCTGTAGGATTGTTAGCGCGAATGGGCTAACAACTGCATAGTTACCTGCACCACGACGTGTACGTTGTGCAATCAAGTTAGATACACGGTTGATCTGAACAGCTAGAGCAGCATGTTCGTCACCAACGAATGTAGCAGTACCTGAAACAGCAGCCTGGTTGTATGTTTCAACAGCAGTACCTGCTAGGTTGTTTAGAGAAGCTAGGATTTCCTGGTCAATTTCAGCAGTAATTTCCTGTGCAAGAGCTGCCATGATTTCTGCTTCAATATCGATACCTTGCTGTGCTTGTGCATCTTGAGCAGCTTCAAAAGTCCAACGAGCTGATAGCTTGCGAGTCTTCGCTTCAACTACCTGCTTGAGGATCTGTATGCTCATTTTGTTTCCAGCGCGACCTTCGAGTGCTGCTGTGGAAGTACCACCAGCAGTTGCTGATTGATTGCCTGAATATGCAGCAGCAATCTTGAATGGGCTTAGTGCTTCTTCACCTGCTACTACAGTGTCGCCACTTCCTACTGTGTCTGAATAACGAACACGTAGTGTGTGGATTTGTCCTACTGGACCAGTCATTGGCTGAACGCCAACTAGTTCATTTGCAATAACTGTCGGCATAACACGACGAATTACTGGAAGAATAACTCTGTTAAGAGTTGCAACGTTACCGGCAGAAGTAGCACCAGCTGTAGCACTTTCTGCGAGATACTTACGTGTATTCTCGAGAGTGACGGCCATTACTGAACGCTTATTACCTCCAAGGCCTTCTAAAAGTGCCTCTTTTGTCTCATGCCAGCGGCTTTCTAGTAGTTGTGACATAGTTTAAAACTCCTTATTTTAATCCCGCTAGTCTACGGATGTCAATTATATTGCTTTCAACAGTACTGTTTGTAACTGTTGTTGCTTGCTTATTGCCTGTTATTTCTTTTGCCTCAACTAATGCCTGCTTGGTTCCGGTACCGTCTGACATAACTGCCGGTAGGTACTTATCATATGCTTGACGTAACTTTGTTGTCTGTACGCTTTCTAGAAGCTCCGACATCAATGCTTTTTTGTCTTTACCTAGTGGTGCTAAGAGTTCACTCATAACTTCTTTACGGTTATCAATATCGCGCATTTTTGTAATTTCACGATTCTTGCTTTCTACTAAGTTTGCTGCTTTAGAAATCTTTGCTTTTGTTTCTGCTAATTGGCGATCCTTATCTTGGATAACTTTGAATAGCTTTGCAACTTCGCTCTTTTCGCTAAGGTAGCTGTGTGTGTATTCCGAAGCAAACGCTTCGAAGATTCTGCGTCCGAAATCATTCTTTCTTGCTGAAGAAATATCTTCTTTAAGTTGTGCCATCTCTTTTGTGATAGTATTAACTACAGTTGCTTCAACTAACTTAGCTGAACGTGCAATGAATTGAGACTTAACATCGTTGAGCTGTGCTTTCGCTTCTCTAACTAGTTTTACTTTTGTCTCTACTACTGCTTTCTTATCTGTGTCAAACTCAGCTATTTCTTTTGCTAGTTGCGTTACTACGAACTGCTCTAGCTTTTGGAAATTAGATGACATCATTCTGTGATCTTCGTGAAGTTCAGAAATTTCAGATTTTAATTGATGGAATACGAATTCCTTCATTACTTCTGCATCTTTCTTCATCTTCTTTGCATACTTTGCCTTGGCTTCGATTAGCTGCTTCTTATCATCGATAAATTCAGCTATTTCATTTGTTAGGCGATCTTCAAGCATTGAGTTTAATGATTCAACCATTAAACCTTTTTCATGTTCAAATTTCTGTGCAAATTCTTCACGTAGTTCAGCTGTGACTCGGTCGCGGTTTTCCTGGATTTGTTTTGTCCAAGCACCTTCGATTTCCGTCTTAATATCTTCGGAAACCACATTGTTCTCAAATAATTGTTTTAGTACTTCCAACATAATGTGATTCTCCTACTTTATTGGAGTCCTCGTATGATATTTACGAGTTGTTCTTTTAAAAATTTCTGTGCCTTTGGGTCTTCTCTAATTTCGCCTGCTAATCTAAATGCCTGATTTCCACCTTTTGTGTTCATAAGGTGTTCGTAGATCGGAGTAGGATAGGCGCCAGGAGCACTAGGTTGTGCAACGATATCAACTGTTACGATTTCAAATTCACTAACTTGACCCGTACCGTCTTCTTTAACGTTTCCACTACCTCTGCTACTGACACCTAGTTTTACGCCTGATTCTAACATTGTTTTCACTAATTGTCCCATTGGGGTTGGCAATATTTTTAACTTGCCATACCCATTGGGCCCATCCATCCACATTTCAGTGATTATGTGACTTACACGGTCTAAATTAATTTTTAGATCCTGTGGATGATCTACTTCTCCCATTACACTATATCCACCTTGCAACTGATCATTGAGTGTTTTGACAGCCTTAGCGATTTCGGAGACTGGGTACACCCTTTGGTTCGCATTACGAACGCCGCCTTGGATGCAGATACCCTTCAAATGAAGAGTCTTACCATCTTTTTCGTCGCTCTCAATGACCACTTTCGCTTGATCAAATGTTAAGTGTTCTTGGAGATAGATTGTTTTCACTATTGTAATCCTTACTTAAATAGGCTCTTTTTGTCAGTACCACCTACTTCGCCGGAACCCTTCTTTTCAGCACCATGGCCTTTTGAATTGTTCTTATAGAACTGCTTTACATTAGTTCCACCGACTTTGTTAACATTACCAGTATTCATGTCTTTTGGCTTACCGCCTAGTAGACCGTTTCCTTTTAGAACGCCTTGGTTAGCAAGTACTTCGTCACCTTTTGCATTTTGTGCGATGTTCTTTACAGTACCACCCATATCGTTCTTGTTGAACTTCAGGCTGTTCTTGTTTGTAGTGCTTGGGCTGCTGTTAGTTGCACCTACTGGTTGACCTTCAGTTGTACCGGCAACTTTTCCGCCTTTGTATGCTTCACCCATTTTGTCAACATACTCTCTCATCATAGCAGCAGGTGAACGATCAATGGATTCGATTTCTTCTTCGAATGGCATCATCATCTCATCTTCTTCGCTGTCCATGTCGTCCATGCTTTCCATGTCATCTTTCGGTAACATACCGCCGTGGATATCTGGGTTTTCTTCTTCTTCGTGACGTTCTGCATCTAGCATCTGAGCAAAATCTGCTCTAAGATCATCAAATGCTGTCTTAAGATCCATTATGTCGCTCTTAGAAGCTGGCTCATCGCTGTCCATGCCGTCGTCATCTGAATCGCCTTCGGCACCAATGTCATGCATCATATCATCTGTTTCGTCGCCGCCGACGCCATCATCTTCGCTGTCGTCTTCGCCTTCTTCTTCTTCTTCTTCTTCTTCGAAGCTAAACATTTCGTCTAGGTCAGCGTCTTCTTCTTCTTCGGCGCTTTCTTCGATATCGGCATCGTCGTTGTCAGCGGACTCTTCAACGTCATCTTCGTCTTCCATGCCTTCTTCAATATCGTCTTCTGGCATTTCTTCTTCTAGAAGATTTTCGTAAATCTCACGTGACTTCGCAACCACCAACTGGTGGAATAATTCTTCTGCTTTAGCTTGCTCGCCGTTTACAACAAACTCGAGCAGTTGTTCAAAACCGTTCTTGGCCATAGTAGTCTCCTTTTAATGTTCTAAGGCTGTCAATATGTATTTAAAGGAATATTTATATCAATGGGCTAAAATAGCCAAAAAATGAAGGATTTGGCATCGTGTGCCTATGATCCCTTGATCATGACGTAAAACTCATCATAGCTAATGTGCTTAAAGTTATTTATCCCGTCCCAATCGCGTATTACTCTAGTATTAGGGTCAATAACACGATAAAAATTTATCCTTGGATATTCTCTAAAAATCGTTTCTGTCTGTTTCATCCAATTACCAAAATAGGTAGATACTTCATCTGATCTTTTGTAATTTCTAGTATCTGCGTATACATTATTAAAGAGATCACCTATTCCGTAGTAATCAAACCCTAATATAAAAATTTCTGTGTTTAAATCCATGCAGCATTTTAGCAATGCAGTGGGTCCGCTAGACCATCCTCTTGGACTTTTAAAATAATTTAGATTGGTAAAGTCTTTAAATCTAACATTAGGATTAGTCCATACTTCGTTGCTTATTTGCCACTTAGCATCACATATCTCAGCTATCATCTTAGGATCAACTGCTATCAATACGTTGGGATTGAATTCTCTATATAGGGCATTGCACCCGTATACTTTTCCCTGCTTCTTTAATTTTTTTAGATTAACATTTAGGCGGCTACGCCCATTTCCTAATACAAATGCTCGGGTCATTATTGCTCTGGTGCTGGTTGTGCATACATTTGGCCAACGAATTCTATGTCTTTGGCACTTTCAATCTCATGTAAATCACCTGCTCTACGCAGACGATTTATCTGTTTAAGCGATAGTCTTAACTGTTGCTTACGAGTATCTTTCTTTTTTACAACAGAATCATCACGATCAGCGTCATAACGGTCGTCCTGACTCATTTCTTTTTGATTGTTGTTCATATAAAACAGTTCTCGTAGTATCATGAATATATTTACCTATTAAGCGCCTGGAACCATTGGTGTTGGAACACCGCTTGGTCCTGCTGCTCCAGTGTCAGCCATTGGTGGTGCTACTGCACCATCGGGTGCTATTTCGTCGTCCGGAGGAGCCATAGCATCATCTAATCCACCTGGTGTTATTCCTGCGCCACGTAATTCTGCTGCTGCAGATTCTTCTGCTCCGCCGATTACTCTATTCTCTTCGCGCCATAGGCGTTCGTTTTCAGAAACTTCTTCTTGGGTTAGACCTAAGAATCTTTGCATAGCAAATCTCTTACTCATGTAAGGAATTTCCTGTACTGCTTGGAATGTAGTTACACGCTGTCCGTCAAGTTCGCTGAGTCTATAAGCAGCGAAGTTTTGCGGAGGATTAAACTCAATCCTAAATATGCTATCATCGATAGTAATACCGTTTTGAAATAGATAAAGTTTAAATTCTTTATCAATTTCCTGTTCCATTAGATTTTGTAGACGTTCGCAATACTTGTTGAATCTCAATTCCTGTATGTAAGCTGTTCCAACTCTACCATCGTTAAATGTTGCAGCACTGTCGTCGGCACCTGTTGGTAGATATGAACTTGGAATACGTAACGCACGGAACAGTTTGTTAGTGAAGTAACGCAAGTCGTCAATTTCACCGAGGTTAGTACCGCCTGGTAGAGTTTCAACCTTAGATCCGCGGCCTTCTGCTGTTTGTGGGAAGAAGTAATCTTCGTTGATACTTAATGGATTATACGAAGCATCAATGACGCTTGTAGCACCGCCAGTAGCACTTGGTATTCTACGCTGATGTATTTCGTTTTTTACTCTTTCAACAAAAGACATAGCCATGTGACTAGGCATATTACCAACATCAATATAGAATACACGTCTTTCAGGAGCACGTTGGACACGATAGATGATAATAGCATCTTCTAAAAGTTCCTTCTGCTTATAAACTTTAAACACAGACTCAAGCAATGAGTTACCGAACGGATAGTTGTTATCAAGCCCTTCGCTAAGACTTATATGAACCATATGTTTAGCTTCGATAGCCATTTCATTCTGTGCTACATTAAATCTTGTTCCGCTCTGCTGAGGGAAAGCACCAGTCATACCACGTGCACCAGCTCCTCCAGAAACATAAGCTGTCCCGCCTGGATGATTATTTTGATTTGACGGGTTAATCTGTGTTACTACTAAATGATGAAAGTTAGGATTAAGGTCACGTATAATATACTGTTCTGGTTTCTTACCATCGCTTTCGTTTACGATAATCTTAGTAATTTTACCTGGATCTAAATAAAACCATTTTTTAGTTTCTGGATCGCGTATGAAAAAAGTATCACCATACTTACAGGTGTTACGGAAAATTTTAAATATTCGAATGTCTAACTGTTGTAGCTTTGACCACTTCTGTAGGTAATCACCTAGCAGTTTTATTTCGACGCTTGTAGCTTTATCAAGGAAGTTAATACTAAAAGGTGTATTGTTGTCTCTGCTCTTTTGTGTAGAAAATTCTGCGATAATATCAAGAGCAGCATTTACTTCGCTGTCCATATCCATAGTATCATACTGTAGATATCGTTCGATACGATTCGGGCTACCAGTATACACATCTGGCAGATAGCTGCTATAGTTTGATGCAGCAGCACCACTCGTGGGCATGTTGCCCAATGGACTCATTAATCCGTTAGTGTTTACAGGTGTAAAGAATCTTTTCCAGCTCATCTATTTCTTATCTCTTAGTATGATGTACGAATCGCATCAAGTTTGCCGGCTGCATATCTTAATTGATCTATTTGCGTTTCGTGCAGTTCATTAGTTTTATCATATAATTTTTGTACTAAGATATTTAGTTGAGTCTGCTTGTCTAACGAATTTTTTAATACGCTAGTTTGTTCGTCAATCATCTTGTTCAAATCAATAGCTGCAGGTGTAGGAGGTGCTGCTGGTGTAGTTTGTACTGCTTGTGCCGCTGCTTGTGCCGCCGGTGTTGCGTGTGCTTCTGCTACTCGGGCAGCAATTTGTCCCGGATTAGGAGTCGCAGTTGCCGGTGTATTAGCATACATGCCTTCAGTTTTGTTCTCTTTCTGATTTTTAATGTCAGTATTAATCTTTGCTTCATCAAATCCTAGATATTTGGCTCCAGGAATTTTTGATATCGCTAGTTTTACATAATTTCCAATGTTTGCGAGGAAGTTTGCAAATTTATCAAACCCTTCAGCAAATCCTGGGAACACTGTATCGAGTATTTTTACTGTATTAAGTAAAACTGCGTTTGCACCTTCGATGGCTTTTTTAAGTCCTGAGCTAACACCATTAAAATCTCCATCAAGTAATGCAGAGAATGCACTTCCAATTCCTTTGAGAATATCAATGGCACCTTTAGCTCCATTAACTAAAGCAGGTACTATAATCGATAAACCATCATAGATCATTACAAAGAAATCTTTTATTTGTATAAACGTTTCTTTAGCTTTTTGAAAGTTTGCTTTAAGATCGTTAATAAATGTTGCAACTTCACTTCCTGAAATAGATACGATAAGCTGGTCGACGAAATCTAAGAACATTTTTTTATATTCTTCGTATTTCTTGATAGCAAGTTCTTTTATTTCAGTAAAACTTGCAGTACCAAACATGTCAGTTAATAGATCATCAAAAGTTTTCTTAATACTAGTAAAGAATCCTTTAACTGAAGTCTTTATAGATTCAACTATGTCGCCTGTGGTAAATCCAAGCAATTCTCCAAAGAAGCTTTTAATATTGTTCCAAGTATCGTTAACTGTTTTCTTAACCGATTCCATAATGCTAGATTCGCCGCCGCCAGATTCGCCGCCGAATACTCCCGAAAACCATCTTTGTAGACCGTCCCATACTTTAGTAACGGTAGTTTTAAAATCAGTTCTGCCACTAAAGAGGTCAGTTAATGTTTTTGAAATTTCATCTACTGCAACTTTACCCTTAGAATATAAATCTTTTGCTATTGCTTGTATGCTTTCAGGCAAGTTTTCTATAATTCTTCCCATTATTGTATCGAGATCAAATTTTTCATCTGCTTTGGGTAGTATTCCTTCTAACCACTTAGCAAAACGTTCAACTCCGTCGGTTATCTTTTTAAATAAATCGCTTTCGAGGAATTTTGTCTTAATCGCAGCAAAGAATCTTTCTGTACCGTCCTTAGCAGTCTGCAATGCTTTTGAAAATGCTGCATAATTCTTATTTTCTTCCTTAGCATTTTCTCTTGCCTCAGCCTCGGCTGATTTCTGTCTTTTTTGTATTTCTAATTGCGTTTTAGATAGACTACTATATCCTTCAGCGGCCATTTGAGCTGCTGCAGACATTCCACTTGTTTTTTTCTGTATATCTTTACCGACTTGATTCATAAGCTCACCTCTACGTTTCTCGTCAAGTGTACCTTTTTTCAATCCTTCGGTAAGTTCTCTAAAAGCAGAGGAAAATCCATTTAATTGATTAGCCATTGGGTTTTCACCTAAACCGATAATCGAATCTTTTAAAGCATTGGCTAGATCTGGGGCTGTAGCATTAATGTCCCTCATACTGGCTAGAAAGTTATCTTGCTGGTCTGTACCCATTCTAGTTACTATTGCTGCAACTCTAGCATCTCTTAATTCAGCAGCTTGTTTCTTAGCAAGTTCGTCTACGCTTTCACCTGTTAATCTCGATAGTTCTTGTAATTGTTTTAAGTACTCACCTGCACCTGCTCGTATCTGTGCATCATTTTTCTTTTGTAGATTTCCTAACGAAGATTGTAACTCGATGTAGCTTGATAATCCGTTGTTAAGATCTTCAGCACTATGCCCCAGTGCCATCATCTGTTGACCAGCAGGACTTTCTCTAAGGTCTTTACTTAACCGTCCCATACGTTTAGCACCTTCAGTAACAGTACCACTTAAACTTGCCATAGCCGAAGCATTTTTTCCAACAAAATCTTTAAATGTATCTAAACTCATACCAGATGCTGCTGCTGACTTATTAAGTTCTAATAAACTTCCATTGAAACTAGCACCGACATTCGAAGTATCACGTAGTACATCCATGCTTTGAGATATAGTATCAACCGTAGTCTTTAAAGCAAATTCAAAAGCAGGCAATAGACCAAGTGTTATGATATTACCAAGCCCTTTAGCAAAGGAAGATAAAAATCCAGAACTTTCAGTTGACGATCTACCTACATTTCTTAATCCATCATTAGCTTCTCTTAAGTCTCTAGGACTCAAACCCTGACGTGCAGCTTCACGGTGTGCGCTTCTTACTCTGCCGCCGGCACCGGGGTGTTGTTTTTCCATCAGATCTACAAGCCGTTGAAGTGTTTCTTCGGTTGCTGCATTTTCTAATTGAGCACCGTCAAATTGTCCACCGCCTCGTACTTTTACACTAGCCATTATTTTCCACCAATAATCTACGCATATAAATATAGCGGTAGACGTATAGTTTATTTATTGGAGACAAAAACATGGTAGATAATAGAACTAATCCCTTAACAAAATATTTTAGACAACCTAAGATATATCTTCGTTTACCAAGCAAGGGACGTTATTATCCAGCAGGTTCATTAGACATGCCCGATAGCGGTGAATTACCAGTTTATGCGATGACTGCAAAAGATGAACTTATGTTTAAAACTCCGGATGCGCTACTTAACGGCGAATCAGTTGTTGAAGTTATCAAGAGCTGCGTTCCTAACATCAAAGATCCATGGAAAATGCCCAGTATCGACAGCGATGCTATTTTGATAGCAATACGTTTAGCAACATATGGTGAAAAGATGGGGATCAGTACTATGATTCCAGGTACCACCGAAGAAAGAGAATTTGAAGCTGATCTAAGAACTATGTTAGATCGTTTAGCTGATTTTGAATATCTTCCATATGTAGAAATTAATCCAGAAATTACAGTAGAGCTACGCCCAAGCACTTACAAAGAATTTACACAGAGTTCGATACGTACCTTTGAAGAACAGCGTATATTCAAGATCATAAACGACGACACTATCGCAGATCAAGATAAGCTACAGGCATTTACTAACAGCTTTAAAAAATTAACAGACATCACATTAGGTCTTGTAGTTAACAGTATAGTTGCTATCGATACACCAGATGGAAAAGTTACAGATTTAAGATTTATATCTGACTTCTTTGAAAACTCAGAAAAAGATACTTTCAGAAAGATCATGGATCATCTACAGGTAATGAGAGATAACAGTACAGTCAGACCTTTGAAAGTTATCACTAGTGAAGAAGATAGAGAAAAAGGTGCTCCGGAAGAGTTTGAAGTTCCAATTACGTTTGATCAAGCAAATTTTTTCGCATAAGACTCTTATCGATGGATCTTCCTGAGATCCTAAAAGAAGTAGATCGGCTAGATGGAGAGTCGAAAGAATTTAAAGCCGAACTTATAAAACTATGTTGGTTTATGCGAGGTGGATTATCGCTCGATGAAGCTTTCTCGTTAGCATACGAAGAAAGAATGTTGATAGGAAAGATAATTGAAGATAACTTAGAAACTACTAAGAAAACCGGAATGCCGTTCTTCTAAGTTACTTTAGTCCAGCTAGTTTCTTTATATCGTTTAGCATCGCTGATTCAGTTAGAGCATTTACTTTCTGTTTAGCATAGTTTACAACATTTGCTCTATCTCTAGTACGAATACCCTGTATGTTATTTACGGCTTGGTCAATCTGTGCTTTAGCTTGTTTAGCACCAACTTTAGGTACAGCAGGAGCAGGAGCAGGTGCAGTACCACTAGCAGCACCAGCTACAGCACCGCCTACAGCTTTAGCACCTTTAACTGCTGCACTACCTACAGCTTTAGCACCTCTAGCAACAGCACTTCCGACTCTTGATGCAGAACTTGGACTAGCAGCCGGAGCTGGAGCAGGAGTAGGAGTTGGTGCAGGCGCAGCAGGAGTAGCTGCGGCAGCTGGAGCAGGAGTTGGTGCAGCTGGTTGTGCTTGAGGTGCAGCACCGCCGAGTGCTTGTGAAACTTTCATTAGAATAGCATTAACTTGTTTTTTTCCAAATGCTGCTGCAGGTGCAGGAGGTGGTGCTGCTTCCGGAGTTGGTGCAGGTGCAGATGCAGGAGTTGGTGCAGGTGCAGGTGCAGGAGTTGGTGCAGGTTTTCTTGCTCGCTTTACTGGAGCAACTCCAGCAGCACTATTGATGATTTTTGAAGGAATACCAGCGGACTTTAAAAATGCAACAAGTGATTGTTGGCTCATCTGCTGTCCAGTCCTACCTAAATAGGTATTATATTCTTTGTAAAGCTGGTTAGCTGCTTTACCAGTTTCGAGAGAACCAGTAGCTTTCTGTCCAATACTTCCAGGAACCATACTCTTTAATCCCTGTACACCACGCTGTATCATACCCATTGGTGCTTCATTAACTTTTGATTCAGATAGCATCTCATGCATTTTCATATCAGTTCTCTCTTTTGATTATCTATTTATAATTTTTGTATTAAGTGATGAGCTAAAGCTCATCAGTAATTGCTTTCGTAAACTCAAGCAATTACTATTTTTTTTAATTAGTTAAATTAATTATTTTAAATTTCATGTAGACCACTTCAGTCAGACGGAACCTCTTCTAAGGTCCCGTTAATCTTGGTGAACTTCATGTGAGTCACAACAGCCAAGACTTGGAAGTAGGTATTTTCATCGCTCCATGGACTCTGTGCTTTTCCAACCTACCACGACTCATCAATAAAGATGCCCAGGACTCGTTCCTTGTCTCCTGGGTGTTTAGGAGCATAATGTTTTTTTGAATGCTAACAAACATCCTATATCATCCGATACTCCAATTTTAATGATGAGTCGAACAATATGTTACGTGTCCGGGTGTTAACCGGTTTTTCCACAGCAGTAAAAGATTTCCGGCCTGCTAGCCTTAAGTGTTAGATAACTCTTGATATCTGCGCCTAAGTTCATCTTGTGCCTGTTTTTTAAAATGAGTTCTTATTTTAGGATTTTCAATAACCCAATCTAAGTAATTGAATGGAAGTGAACTGATAGGTTTTTCAAAATATTTGCCTTTTTGCATCCAAACGCCTTCTTTTCTAGCATATTCATTAATAGAATTGCTAGGTGAATAACGTTCATTAGCACTTTGTATTTTACTTTGACGACTTAATTTTTCCCAATCAAGTTTTGCCATATCATTTTCCTATTTTTTGCCTAGTATGTGTGAACCGTGAACACGAACAGATATCTGTCCGTTATAGTAATCGTTTGACTCTAATACTCGATGATTAAACTGTTCTCTTGCCTCTATGTACGAACACTGTGCCTTTGAATTACAATAAAAAAGTATTTCTCTTGTAAATTTTTCTTTGCCTATTGAAGTTACATCTTCGTTTAGTTTATCGTTCGATCCGTAATAGTCTCTCCAATCTGAATCAACTTTGCTACGGATTTTCTTCTTCTTTTTAGTACCGTTCTTGAGTTTTACTACTTTGTAAGTTGTCTTTGCAAACTTTGCTAATTTCTTGCCTATGTACTTCTTGCCTGAAATAGTATTTGTTATTAAGTAAACAAACCCAACACAATCTTCGGGTAGTGATTCTACGATAGTACCTTGGTATGTCCAATCATTCTTCTTTACTTCTTTCAGCACGTACTTTTTTCATCCGTTCTTTGCGTAACGACTGCAACTCTTTGCGTCTATCACGGGCTAATATACGGATGATAGCTAGCGCATTTCTAGCTAGCATACCTGCTTCATCACTAGTACCACCTTCCCATTTTTCGTTACAACGAAAGTATTCTCGGAAAGCCAGCATCAGTTGTTCGTGTGTATCTTCGCCTTTGAGTATATACCCACTCTTACTCAAAAACTTCGGTGGAATTGGCATAAGAAGTAAACCCGTCCTCTTTAACAACTTTTAATACATTATTCACACGACCAATCAATTCATCTTTGTGTGAGATGAGATAGATATTTTTACCACGCTCTCTACCCATCTTCTTGAGAATAGCTAGAGCATTCTCAACACCAGCAGTATCCATACCGCTATCGATTAATTCGTCAACAAACAACAGGTTTATAGGCTGATATAGGTTTTCCCACATATCACGAAATGCCCAACTCATGGAAAGTATCAGTCGGTTACGTTCACCTCGACTTAGGTTATCGAAGTCTAAATCTTGTCCTAATTGTGTAATTTCTACAGTTAAATCGTTTTGAAAAGATACCTGATGTGGAAGCCCAATAGCTTCGAGATAGTGACTTAATCGCTGGTTTAGATAAGCTAAGTTCTGATCGATAATTTTCTTGCGTATGAAACTATCTTTGTTGGTTAACAGCTTCAATAGGAAGTCCTGATGATCTTTTAGCTTATTCAATGTATCGATCTGTGAAAAATCAATTTCTTGTAGTGCTGTACGAGCAAGCTCTTCGATCTGTTCTTGATAGGGGTCGATCTCATCGTTCTTAGAAAGATATTGGTTATGGAGGTTGTCTAGATTATTTTTGTGTTCGTAAGCATCTTCTATCTTATCATAGAACACAGATGGTCTAGGACCAATGTCTCCTATCTCATCTATCTTAGAGATAGTAGAAACGAGGTCTTCTGCGATTTTAAGTTCGTTAGCATGTGCACCATCGAGATCGCTATTGATTTTAGCGATCATCTCTTCTTGTTTAGTATCGTGCAATTCTTGACCGCAAGCATGACAAGTATGGTCTAGTGTGCGTTTCTTTTCTTTTTCTAACCTCTCCACGGCTTTTTGGGCTTGTCCCAGAAGTGTTTCACTGGTAGCTTTTTCTTTGTTAAAAGCTCGGAGTAAATCGGAATTTGTGGTCCAAATTTTGAGATTGGCATGATCTTCGAGTTCACCCTCAACATCGAGCGAGTGTAAATGTTTGATAGCTGTTTCGATTCCTTTGAGCTCTTCATCTTTTTTTGAGATCCAGACTTTTTGTTTAAGAACAAGGCTATCAATCGTTTGTTTAATTCGCTCGTTGCTGGCTTTGTTTGCATCGATAACTGCGTTTTCTTGGGTAATGGCATCTTTAGTTCCTTTGACTTCTTCCTTGAGAACTTCTGCTTTTTCACTTAATAGAGTAATACCAAGTAGCTGTTCGATAACTTCTCTTTGATCAGAAGCTTTCAAACTCAAAAAAGGTTCAGTGTAGGTATTGAGTGCTACAATGTGCTTAAACATAGTGTGACTCATTCCTAGCAGTTCAGAGATAGCCTCCTGTGTCTTACGACTATCACCCTGGCTTTCATCTAAGTCAGCAGCTTCTTGTTCACGCTCATTAACATAAAATTTTAAAACATTGGGTTTACGACCGCGTTCAATTCGATAGTCAATCCCGTTCTTTTCAAAATTAACAGTAACCAACATGTTTTTGCTATTGATCTTGTTGATCAAGTTCTCACGACGGATGTTAGTTAGTGCTTGTCCGTATAGCGCATAACTGAGAGCATTGATGATAGTAGTCTTACCTGTGCCGTTTCTTGAGCCACTGTCGTCTCCACCCTGATCTAAATTTTCACCTAGCACAAGGGTTAGTTGATCTTGTTCAAAGTCAACAGCTTGGGTAACGTTGCCCACGCTCATAAAATTCATGACTGTTAAATTCTTAATTTTAATCATAGGTTACTATAAATTCCTAAAAGTACATTTGGATCAAAGTTATCGCTTTCGATGTTGATTAATTGATTAGTGACAATCTGATCAACTGTTTCAAACTGTGTTATCTCAACACTGCTTGTTACTTCGAGATCTTTACGTTCAACTAGCATACTACACTCTCTTGCACCATATTGTTCGATAGCGAGTTCCTTGATATACTTTGCTTCGTTGTGTGAAAGATCGATATTCATGTTAACACGTATATGCATCTTTGGTTTGATTTTAGCTTCCATATTGTCTAGTAGTTGATCTAGTTTGAAGATACGATATCGTGGTATGTTTGGCCAATTTATGTACTGTGGAGTACCATTCCATTCTAATATCATCATACCGCGATCGTCGTCGCTTGTATCTGCGAAGTTATGAGGAAACGCATTTCCAATGTAATGTATGTTTCCTCTAGCTTGTCTTTTATGGAAGTGTCCTGTGAATACGTATTCGTTGTTTCCGAGATCATCTGCTTGTATTTCACCATGATCCGGCATCTGCACCATAGCGTTCATCATGAATAGCGGAAGTTCAAAATGACCGAACATGTATCGGCTCTTCATCTTTTTAAGTTTCTTCCACTCCTCACCAACTAACCAAGGAACAAATGCAACCTCGTCTATAACGATAGGTTCAGTTAGCATAGTTATACCAGGAATATGCTTCCCATATGCTACTGAACTCATATCTCTACGATCTTTGTAATAGAGATCATGATTGCCGGGAAAGAATACTACCTGCTGAAAAGCAGCACCTAGTTTTTCTAATAGTTCGATGCCGGTGTTCAGTGTAGTAATATTAATATTACTACGGTTATGATTCCAGTCACCACAGAAGATAGCAGTTTCACATCCATTCTCCTTGGCTGTTTTGATAAACCAATCAACAAATTCTACACAGTCGTCGCTGTGTGATTTAGAATTAGATTTCAATCCAAGATGAAGGTCGGTAAAAACAGCAGCTTTTTTAAAAAATCCCATAAGTTATCCTCATGTTTATAATAGCAGGAACGTGTTTTAAGGTCAATCAGAACTTCCGCTACCGCTGTTATTACGATCGGTAGCTAACTGCCATTCATGGTTACTTTGTCTAGTATAACTTGGATTAAAGTTATTCATTTCTAAAATATCATCTCGGATGTTTTGATTACGTTTCTCGATATTAATAACTCGTGTAAAGCTATTTGTTACTGCTGCTGTGTAGTATGCGAAAGGATTTTGTGATTTACTTTCATCAAACTGTAGCCCAATCTGTGTAAGTTGTAGTATAGCTTGACCACGCATCTCGTCGTTGTAAGTATAACCTCGGACGTTACTTCTAGTTCCGTATCGTTCGCAGAGTTTCATAAACATTCTAGCTAGTTTATTGGTAAACTGTCCATGATCTTTGGAGAAGTGTCCATTCTCCATACCACCGATCCAATGGCTTTTACCCACGCATAATAGGTTTCCGTTTTCGTCAAACTTCCAATGTTGGAATGGAGGGAAGTTTACTTTATCATGCGAGTCTGCTACAGTTCTAGCCTTCTTTTTTCGGCCAGGGGCCAGTGGAATATGATCAAATGTCATGATCCTAAATACGATATCTGATTTGTCTATCTTTCTATAATCAATTTCGCAATCGCTTAGTTTACTTTTTTTATCTCCTGCGAGTTTGCGTCTTTCAAATTCTCTTGAAGTTAGTTTTTTTGCTCTTATTCTCTTAGCTTCTGCTACAGTTCTAACATTTATTTTGTCTATGGTGGGCAATATTAAATCATATTCTCCGTATGACGGATCAACATAACTGCTGTATGAACTTTTACTTTTATGAATCTCGTCTAATAAGTCTTTATTATTAAGATAATTTACTTTAGCCATCAATAGTCCTCCAAATACATTATAATATCACTGGATTTTAAATGCAATAAATATATTTAAGGAGATTGGTATGGGTACATTTGGCGGTGAGGATGACAATAATTGGCCAACGACAGATTTACAATCTGACCCCGGAGCCGGAGATTACGGACAGGGAGCTACGCCTGATATAGGTGGTACGACCGGCGATGATTCGTACAATACACCTCTTGCTACAGGTGATAGCAATCCTGGCGACCAGATTAATAATTATGATGCTGCTGCAGATAGCGATACAGGAAACCTAGGTAGTGGGTATGGAACCTTTATAAACGATAACGGTGAAGTTGAATCTCTGATGCCCGACAAGGCTAACCAATCCTGGGGATCATCACCATATGGAAATAATGCTCCTTCTACTCCAGAAGCTACTGCATCAAACACAGGATTTAGAGGTGGTCCGGATACTATACCAGGAGATGTAACGAGTTCTTCTCCTAGTAACACAGGATTTAGGCAAGGAGTTGATGCTGTTCCTGGCGATACAGTTTCAGTAGCACAACCACCATCGCGTCCGTCAGATTTAGGTGATGCCACTACAGGTGCAGGTGCGGGTACAGCCGATAGCCAAACTTTTGTAAACGAAAATATAACCGGAGGAAGTATATTAGGTGATATCGGAAACGGTATAACCAAAGGTATTGGTTCTGTTCTCAATGGAATAGGACAAGGTGTTGGGGCTGTATTAGGAGCTTTTGGTGGCACTGATCCAAATGGATTAATGAGTTCGTTTAGGATGCAAGGTATACCGTATGGTGCTGAAGTTTCTTATGGTAGTGGAAACACTATGGCTGAATTCTCAACTGGAGCAGAGCATAAAGATTGGCGAGTTAAGATTTCAAGTAACATAATATATCGAAGTAATGCTATGGCACCGTTAGCAACAACGGGTGGAATGATTTTTCCTTATCTTCCTACTATCACTATGAATCATACTGCTGTATATGAAACTATGCCTGTAGTTCATACTAACTATCAATTCCAAGCATACAAGAACAGCCAGATCGAAGATATTGTTATATCTGGAAAGTTTACTGTACAGGATATGGGCGAAGGTATGTATTGGTTAGCTACGATGCACTTTTTGCGTTCAGCAACTAAGATGTATTTTGGTCAAGGACCAAATTTAGGAAACCCGCCACCAATATGTACACTTAACGGTTACGGCGACTTTGTTTATAAAAATGTTGCAGTAGTGATAAAATCATTCAGTATACAATTACCAGACGATGTTGATTATATATCAGTGAATATGGGTGCAGGCGGATCAATGAACGGAACAGGTAGCCAGATAAGCTACGTTCCAACACTGTCGACTATATCTGTAACAGTATCGCCTGTAGTAAGCAGAGAAAAATTAAAGAGCTTTAACTTAACTGCATTTGCTAGTGGAAATTTAGTAACAGCACCTGACGGAAAAGGATTCATCTAATGGCTAGATATACATCTTCAAGCCCCTGGTTTGAAACTTCGCAAAACAGATTGTATCTGGATATATGGATACCCAGACCGGTACCAGCAGCAGCTGATGACTTTGAATATACGATTAAACCACAGTATAACTATAGACCAGATCTGTTAGCCTATGACTTATATGGAACACCGAGGCTCTGGTGGGTATTTTCACAGCGTAATGTAGATATAATATCGGATCCTATCTATGATTTCCGTGCAGGTATCACGATCAAACTTCCAAAGAGAAGTAATTTATTAGCAAAATTAGGATTAACATAATAACATGGGTATCATGGGAGAAGATGGCAACGATTGGCCAGATATGAACATGGAACCAGGCAGTCCGTCGACTGTTGTTCCGGGTGCTGGTGAAGATCCATATTCAATAGGCGGATCAATGGATTCGCCAAGCAGCTCAACCGTAGTGCCTGGCTCGGGTGATGATCCTTATTCGCTTGGTGGATCGTCTACTCCAGTAAGTTATACTACTGATCCCACACAGAGCAGTGTTGGTGGCGGCAATGAGTTTGGTGCAACCAGTAATGGTGAAAATATTTCGTCTTCGGGATTTAGATCCGAAGCTGCTTCGGGTGATACAAGTTATACAGACAGTAAGTCGTTTCGACAGACTGAAATCGATAGTATGAACGCGATACAAACTATTGATACTAAAAATGACAATGGTAGTCCTGCTGATAGTATGAGTAGTCCTACTTTTCTAAATAGCGGAAGTAAAGATCCTGGTAGCACTAAGTTAACAACTTCAAGTGACAATTCAACATCAGGAGAGAGAGCAAAATCCGGTTCGCAAGATGGAAGCCTATTAGGTACCTTAGTTAACGGTGTCGGAAATGGAATAACAGCTATTGGAAGGGGTGCCGCAGCAGTTCTTTCAGGTATGGGAAATGGTGTTGGAGCATATAGCGGACTAGGATCTTTAGGACTGGGGTTTAATGCAGGACTACTTGGATCAGCAGCGTTCGGCGGGCAGTTTGGCGACCCTGATTCATTAGCACAATCGGCGGGGTGGACCGCCGCTGGTACAAATGCTCTAAGAAAGTATTCATCGTTTATTCCTCTCTTTACATTAAGTGCGATTAGCAAATCAGCGCAGAATAGCGGAAGCTTCAACAAACAGATGTTAAATAAAAATATCATAGCATCGACTAAAGGTGATTGGGGCGGGCATGGTGCTAATCGAGTAAAGACAGAGTTTGGGTCTTTTGATTATTTCATTGACGATGTAGTAATATCAACTATACCAACTAACAGTGAAGAGACCGGAAACACAAATGCTTTTAAGATTACTTTTAAAGTAATAGAACCCTATAGTATGGGTTTATTCTTTTTAACCATGCAGAACGGTGCTAATGCCTGTGGATATGAAAATTTTAGAGAAGCTCCTTATGTAATGATGATAGAATTTGCAGGGTGGACCGATGTTAATGGTAAATCGGGAATAGATCCTAGTTTAAATCGATACATTCCCATTAAGATGATTAAATCTCAGATGAGAGTAACACACAGTGGTTCAATTTATGATTGTACTGCGATACCTTATAATGAATTGGTCTTTAGAAAAGAAAACACAGCAGTAATGCGCGATGTTACATTGCGTGGTAAGAGTGTAAAGGATCTGTTAGGATCAGGCGAAGGCGGGTTGGTTAAAGCATTTAAGTCAATGTTCCAAGGGGACGTTAAGTCTGGATTAGAAAAATCTACTGATCAGATTGACATACATTTCCCTTCTCAATTCTTTGTCAAAGGAAATACCGGAAACGATATTGCTAGCAGCGACCTTTATAAAAATCTATCAGATAACGGAACAGTACCGTTTCCTGATATGCCTAAAGTATTTGATGTTGCGAAACAGATTTACAAAGATAATACAGTTAAAATCGATAAAGATAAAAATATGCATTTCCCACAGGAAATGAAAATAGAAGATATACTTACAGCAGTTATACTTAGAAGTGATTATATCGTAAAGCAGATAATCAACCCTACCTTAATGACTAACCCCCTGGGAATGATGCATTGGTTTAGGATCGAATCAAATGTTATAGACAATGCGTACAACCCGCAGTATGGTAGACAAAATAGAACTAGGATTTACAGGGTAGTACCTTACGATGTAGCAGTTGATAAGTTTATGCCAGTAAATGTGCAACCTCCAGGATTAGAAAATCAAAAGAAAACAGTAAACAGAGTTTACAGTTACATATATTCTGGAGAGAATACTGAAGTATTAAATCTAGATCTACAGTTTAACGTGGCGTTCTTTACTGATCTTCCTGCAGACGGTACTGCTTCAACTTCACAAAATAATGCGAATCAGGGCGGGTTGAACGAAGATAAAGATCCTAAGAAAAACATACAAGCAGGTAACGCTCCAAATAAAAAAGAACTCCCTGGTAGTGTATATCCTACATCTGGATCTAATCAAACAGACATCAAAGGACACGGATCAGACAGTCCAGTTAGTAAACAAGCAGAAACTATGCAGAAGCTATTAACTAACGAAGGTGATATGGTTAAGATAGCATTAACTATAATGGGAGATCCTTATTATATTTCTAGCAGTGGTATGGGTAACCAACAAAAAAACCCAGTTGGTGCTAACATGTTAGAAGATGGGTCGATGAACTATCAAGGTAGCGAACCTCAGATAGGAATAGTATTACGAACTCCGATCGATTTAAATCCAGTAACTGGATTATATAAATTTTCTACACAGGTTGACCAACTGAGTGGGTTGTATAAGATAATAAAAGTAGAATCTAAATTTATGGGAGGAAAATTTACACAAGTAATACATGCTGTTAGGTTACAATTCCAACTTTCTAGCAGCGGTAGAGCTTCATCATTTTTTGGATTTTTAGGACAGTAAACAATGGCAGATTCACAACGAAATTCTAGTAATGAATATAGAGATAGACTCTCAAGTCCAGGACCTTTTATTGGGAGAATAGTTAATAATATAGATCCTATGAGGCAGGGTGCATTGGAAGTTGAACTCTTACGAGATGTAGGTAACCAAAACTCAGCTAATCAACAGTTATATGTAGTAAGATACTGTAGTCCATTCTATGGAGTTTCAGATCTCGCCGTCAATGGCTCAGACGATAAAGATTTTAATCACACACAAAAGAGTTATGGTATGTGGTTTGTTCCTCCAGACATTGGATGTTTGGTAATGGTTATCTTTGTTGAGAGCGACCCAGGACAGGGATATTGGGTTGGTTGTGTGCAAGATGCTTATATGAATCACATGATACCAGGCATTGCAGCAAGTAAATCGGTATCGGATACTGTAAATGACAGCACTGATCAAAAATGGACCGGAGCAAAGAAAAAAGTTACAGACAAATACGGTGATAACCCTGTACCAGTAGCAGAAGTTAATAGAGCTTCTGTTAAAGAAGGCAAACTAGCTCCCAATGCTAAAGTCGATGACATGAAGAAACCCGTTCATCCAATAGCAGATAGCCTATCAAAACAAGGAACACTTGGAGATCCGACACGCGGAACACATACTAGTTCAGCTAGAAGAGATACTCCTAGCAATGTTTACGGTATCAGTACCCCCGGTCCGCTAGATAAACGAAACGGATCACATAAAGGTAGCATCGGTAGAAAAGACAGCAAGATAACGAAGTTTACTAGCCGCATGGGCGGGCATTCGATAGTTATGGACGATGGTAACGATCGTAAAGTAAGAAAAACTAAACCAGATGAAGGTCCTATTGAATATGTTGATATAGAAGCAGGAGGAAGTGGAGGATTAAACAATTATCCTCAAGATGAAAGCTTTCGTATCAGAACTCGTACAGGACATCAGATATTATTACACAACAGTGAAGATTTAATTTACATAACCAATTCAAAAGGGTCAGCTTGGATCGAATTTACCAGTAATGGTAAGATAGATATCTTCTGCGAGGATAGTATTAGTATACACAGCAAGGAAGATTTTAATTTTGTTGCCGACAGAGACATTAATTTACATGCAAGTCGAGCTCTAAATCTATTTGCAGGAACTAGGATACGGGGACAAGCTGTAGAAAATGTTGCTTTTAATGCCGGAGGTAACGTATTGTTTGGTGCTGCTAGTGATTTTTCAGTCACTGCTGGTGGTGCAACATACATTTCGAGTTCCAAAGGGTTACACGCCAAAGGTCAAGATGTACGTTTAACTTCGGGCGGTATGACAGAAATAATGTCTGGTGGAGCAATGCACGTAACGTCAGGCGCGAGTTTAAACTTATTAGGAGCACAAACTGCGATATCATCGCAAGGTACGTTTGATTTGCTTGCAGGTGGTGCTCTAAATATAACTTCTGCTAGTTTAGGCATGGGCACAGGCGGCAATATTGTTATTAAAGGTGCTAAAGTTGACATAAATGGTCCGGCACCAACTACTGCAAAGCAAGCACAGTCCGCAGTTAGCGCCGAATCTTCGCATCATACGATAAAAGAACTAGTATTATATCCTCTTCCGGGTGTTGGATCAACAATAGTTAAGAGAGCCCCGTCGCATGAACCTTGGGAACATCATGAAAATCTGAATCCTCCAGGCTTTACTTCAGAACTTACCAACAGAGAAGATCCACAGATGCCTTATACCAAGGACGGTGAACGAACAAGAATTGAACGAAATGAAGATAGTCAGAGGATATCATCAACACAGGGCGGTGATGCAGGTTACGAAAAAGGCAATAGTAGCGGCACTATGGGTGCTGGCAACTTTAGCAGAACATCTCCAACTAGTAAGGGTGCCACCGCAAACCAAGAAAACGACACTAGAGCAGATTCTAATACTGTTTATCCAACAGATTATAATGATGGATCAATAGATAGAATGCCAAAGAGTTGGTTACAGGATGAAGAATTTATAGCTAAAACCGGTAAACTGGCTTCAAAGTATGGAATGAAATTAGAAGAAATGATGACCCTTATGTTTATTGAGTCATCTTGTAGTCCTACAGCAGTAAATCCAAACAAGGTATTCGTTGGATTGATACAATTTGGTAATCAAGCACTAACAGCCATTAATCAAAAATACAAAACAAATTGGAATATTAACAATATTGTAAGTCTATCTAGGGTACAACAGTTAGACATCGTAGAACAGTTCTTTGATTTAAACAGACAAGTATATAAGATTGGTAACCTCACCTTAGGAAGAATGTATCTATTACAATTCTATCCTGCGATGGTGCGCGATCAACCCAGTGCAGTTATAGCATATCCCTATGACACTCGTAGTGCTTTTCAGAGAAAAGTTTGGGAACAGAACAAAGGATTAAGAGAATCCCCAGGCGGACCAATTACAGTAGCTAGTGTTATGGCAGTTCCAGAAAAAAGTGTTGAAAGAGTTAGACTTATGTTAGATAGAAGGAACAATAAACCTTAATAATTTATTCAATAAATATTAGAGAAGAGAGAAACAATGTCAACACAGGGCTATAACAATTTAAATATCAATCCGATAAACACTGATCAGAGGCATGTTGGATTCTCTCCTAAGAATTATCGTGGGTTTAGCACAGTTAGTACTGCTGCATCTAATTCGACACTCTATGATTTGGCATTGATTAAACAAGATCTTATCAATCATTTTCATATACGTAAAGGTGAGAAACTTGAAAATCCTGAATTTGGAACAATTATTTGGGAAATGTTGTTCGAACCAATGACAGAACAAGCCAAAGAGCTTATAGTAAATGATGTTACTAGGATAGTAAACTATGATCCCCGAACAAATCCAGTTAACATTACTGTAACTCAAAAAGAACAAGCCATACAAGTTGAAGTTGTGTTGAAATATGTTCCTTATAACATACAGGAAACTTTACAATTTGGTTTTGACTCACGTAACGGCCTGCTTTAATAAAACGTCAGATTTTTATTAAAATAAATAAACTAAACGGGGTAATTGATCAATGTCTACAACCGGACGTCAAAATAATCTATTTCTGTCAGAAGATTGGAAGAAAATCTACCAAACTTTTAAGAACGCCGACTTCACTAGTTATGATTTTGAAAACATAAGAAGGGTGATGATCGCGTATTTGCGAGAAAAATATCCAGAAAATTTTAATGACTATATTGAGTCTAGCGAATATCTAGCTTTAATCGATCTCATTGCATTCCTTGGTCAGAGTTTAGCTTTCAGGATCGATCTTAATGCACGTGAAAACTTTCTCGAGTTAGCAGAAAGAAGAGAAAGTGTTCTTAGATTAGCTCAGATGTTGAGCTATAATGCTAAACGTAATATCTGTGCCAACGGTCTATTGAAGGTAGAATCAATATCAACTACACAAGAAGTTATCGACAGTGCTGGACGTAATCTGCAAAACATAGAAGTAGTTTGGAACGATCCATCAAACGGTAACTGGTTTGATCAATATATTAAAATAATGAACTCTGCGATGGTTGCTCCGCTAGAATTTGGAGTTCCACAAACATATGATATGGTAAGTGGTGTTTATACAGAACAGTATAGGCTCGCTAGTGCGATCGGTGACTTACCTGTATTTCCATTTAATAAAACTATAGATGGTAAGTCATATTCATTCGAAGTAATGAGCACAGTTATTAAGGACAGTGCTATACAAGAAGATACCCCATTGCCTTTTAATCGTGTAGCGATTATCTATAGAGATGATCAACAGGGATATGGAAGTCCAAACACTGGATGGTTTATGCATTTTAGACAAGGGGTACTTTCAAAGCAAGATTTTTCATTAACTAACCCAACTACAAATCAAATAGTTAATATCAATGATGTTAATATTAACAATGATGATGTTTGGTTATACAGCCTAAACAATCTAGGTAATGAATCGACTATTTGGAAGAAGGTACCAACACTTACCGGAAACAATGTTATCTATAACAGTATCGATAAGACGATAAAGAACATATACGGTGTTCAGACTACTAGTAATGATGGAATATCTTTAGTATTCGGTGATGGTGTATTTGCTAACCTACCAAGAGGATCTTTTAGATGTTATTATCGAACATCTGCTGGTGCAACCTTTACTATAAATCCAAAAGATTTGAGAGGGGTGCAGATAACAGTACCTTATCTAACAGTTTCAGGTAGCACTGAAGAATTAAAACTCGTAGTATCATTAAAATCTTCAGTTAGCACAGCAACAAGTACTGAATCTAATCAAGATATTAAAACAAGAGCACCTGCGACATACTATACACAGGATAGAATGATTACTGGTGAAGATTATAATCTAGCTCCTCTTGCGATAAGTCAGAGTATAGCTAAGGTTAAATCAGTTAACCGTTCTGCTAGTGGTATCAGTCGTAACTATGATCTAATAGATCCTTCGGGAAAGTATAGTTCAACTAATGCGTTCTGTACTGACGGTATACTTTATAGAGAGAATATACATCATCGTTTTGATTTTACATTTAATTCATTAACAGATATTGAAAATGTAATAAAAAATAAGATAGAACCACTTACTAAACTATCTATGATGAGAGATTTTTATTATGCGTATTATGATAAGCTAATATTAACTGATATATCTCCTATTTTTAAACAGGTAACCAGTGGGTACAACGAAACTACTGCTTATCTCGCAGATAAAGATAATGAGTTACCGTTTAGTGTTGGAATATACACAGGTAGCATTTTAAAATACGTTGAACCAGGATGTTTGTTAAAGATAGTTCCACCAGCTGGATATTATTTTGCAAAAAACGGAACATTAGTAACCACTGAGTCGTCGACCACTTCGGACCGCATGTGGGTAAAAGTAGTTTCGGTAACCGGTGACGGTAAAGGTAATGGATCAGGAAAACTAAGTTCCGGATTAGGCCCAATATTAGTTAACGACATTATTCCAGACGGATCGATAGTTAAACAAATTATTCCTAAGTTTTTAAGTTATCTTTCAAGTACAGTTACATCTCAAGTTCTTGATTCTATATTCAATTATAGGAATTTTGGTTTAAGATACGATTCAACTTTAAGAATTTGGTCTTTAGTACAGGATAGAAATTTAAATCTATTGTCTGCTTGGAGCTTAGGCAAAACTGGAGACAACACCGGGCAGAAACTTGATAGTAGCTGGGTAATTTCTTTTACTACCGACGGTGAAACTTATAAAGTAGATTATAGAGGTTTAGAATATTATTTTGAATCTATCAAAGAGAATCGTTTCTTCTTCGATGGATCTAGAAAGATATATGATTCAGCAACCGGGTTAGTACAAAAAGATAAAGTATCTGTATTAAAATTTAATACTAAACCTAATAGTAGTAACAGTTTAGTTAAAGATTATGCTTGGGAAATAATCGGAAATACTGCAGAAAGTGACGGATATACTAGTAGTAAAGCTGTAAAAGTTACATTCTCAGACACAAATGACGACGGAATAGTTGATAATCCCGAAGAATTTGATATTATCGTTGATCCATCTTCGAGCAATCAATCTCGTTTTGTATTTTTTGAAAAATATATCACAGACAACTATGTAGAAGACTATCGTTACATTAGTAACGATACTGGTATGTTTAAAATATTAGAATCTGAAACACAGGTAACAAATTTAACATCATATAAAGATGGACAATTATTCTATTTTTATCAAAATGATATAGTTAAGAAATTAGATATGTCTTTGGGACGGTTAGTTGTAACTCAAGACTACTATGCTAACATTGGTCGTAATGATTTATATTTCCATTATATCCATAATGCCGAATCAACTATGAGAATAGATCCTAGCTCAACTAACATAATGGATATCTATCTATTAACAAAGAACTATGACAATGAATATAGAAAATTCTTAAGAGGTGATATATCTGAACAACCATTGCCACCGAGTAGTACAGATCTAAGATTAACATACGGAGTTAATCTAGATAAGATTAAAAGTATTAGTGATGAGATAATCTATCATCCGGTAAAATACAAAGTTCTTTTTGGACCACAAGCTGATAAAACACTTCAAGCATCTTTTAAAGTTGTAAAAAATAAAGAACAAGTTATTACTGAAAACGATATCAAGACGAGAATCGTATCGGCTATAAATCAATTCTTTGCATTAGATAACTGGGATTTCGGTGATACGTTCTATTTTAGTGAATTGTCAACATTTGTAATGAACAAGTTGATGCCATATATTACTACATTCATTATCGTACCATCAAATAATGATCAAGTATATGGTAGCTTACAACAGATTACCTCAGCGCCGAATGAAATTTTTATCAGTGGTACAACTGTTAGTGATATTGAAATAATAGAAGCACTAACGGCAGCAAAGATGAAAACGGCAGGTTACATAGTAACTACATCGATACAAGAAGTGAATACAACTAACATATTGAGTTCTATCAGTTATTAAACGGAGTTTGGATTTTTAAATGGCTAATAATGATCAAAATGAAAACGGGATACCTATATCTGTAACAGCTTTAAACAAAAGAGCGTCAGCAGATCATCTTCCTAGGTATTTCCGCACAGATCAAAATAAAAAATTCCTTGGAGGTACATTAGATCCCCTAATACAACCAGGAAAACTAACACGAATCAACGACTACATAGGTCGCAAGGACGTTCCAAACTACTCTGATAGTGATAACTATGTCACCGAAGGGTCATTTCCTCGACAATATTATCAATTAGAACCAGCATATGTTTATGAAAATCCAGTAACAAAAGAAGTAGAATGGTATACTGACTATATTGATTATATTAATACTTTAAGATACTTTGGTGCACCTGTTGGAAATCATAGTAAACTAAACAAAGTTGAATCGTACGCATGGGATCCATACATTGATTGGGATAAGTTTGTTAACTTCAGAGAATATTACTGGTTACCGAGTGGCCCTGATCCTATTAGCATTTACGGAGAGTTAGAATCTACTACATCATCTTATAATATAACTTCAGTTTCTCAAGGAGATAATATTTCTTATGTGTTTACTCCAGACGGATTAACATCAAATCCTCGATTAACATTATACAGAGGATTAAAATATACATTCCGTATTAATTCACCCGGTAAACCGTTTTGTATAAAAACAAAACCAGTTATTGGTGATACGTTTTTTTACAACGTAGGACTTACACAACAAAAAGTAGAAAGAGGAACAGTACAGTTTGAAATTACAGACAGTACTCCTGCGCTATTATACTATATTGATAATAACAATGTCGATACTGTAGGTATGATAGACATACGTGATATATCTGAAGCTACAAAGCTCGATGTTGAAAAAGAAATAATTGGAAAAAAGTATTTTAAAAGCAGTACCGGAATACAGTTTGTAAACGGCCTTAAGGTAAAATTCATAGGTCAAGTTGCACCTGCTATGTATGCAGAAGGAAATTGGTATGTAGAAGGTGTAGGAGAAAAAATAAAATTAGTTTCAGAAGCCGACATCCGATCTCCTGCTATTAACAATTCAGATATTGACGTTCCTTTTGACGAACAGCCGTTCGATTCTCTTCCATGGGAAAGCGCATTAAACTATCCAACAGCTAAAGATTATATCGTAATCAATCGTTCTTCTACAGATAGAAACACTTGGTCTAGAAATAATAGATGGTTTCATCGTTCGGTAATTGAAACAGCAGCACGAGCAAACAAGCGAGTATCAAATCTCGATCAAAACCTCAGAGCTTCTAGACCTATTATTGAATTTGATTCCAATATTAAATTACACAAGTACGGCTGGATAGCAAAGAAAGATGTTCATCTAGTAGATACTTTTACTACAGATGTTTTTTCAGTTATAGAAGGAAGCACAGGATATAGTATTGATGGTGTATCAATCGTCCCTGGGCATCGAATTCTGTTTACAGCAGATACTGACCCGCTAGTTAATGGTAAAATATTTGAAGTAACAAATATATCTACAGAACAGAGTGCAAAGTTTATCGGATCTATATCCGGAACAACATTAACAGTAACTTCGATGATTACAGGAACTATACTTGTTGGACACCTTATTAATTCATCAAATGTTTCTGTTGCGAATACCATTATTACAGCAAACGGTAGCAGTATATCCTCATTAAAAATAGTTGGAACTGGCGGAGAATTGGAAGTATCGTCTGGCACTTATATTCAGGGCGAGAGCATCTTTATTAAAGGTAATCTGATATATGGTTCAATTGTTGGATATGATCCTGCTGGTACAACATATTACATCATGTCATCCTCGGGCGACAAATTAACAAATATAAGAATTACAGACACTTATGCACATGCTATGGCTGGACTCAGTTTTCTCAGTACGACTTCTGGAATCTATAATGTTATAGCCAAGGTTAGTTTAAATCCGGGCAACGGGGGTGTTGGAACATATACTATTAACAAGGCACAGATCGCTTTTAGAAGTACATTTGATGCTTACATAGCAAACCAAGTTACAACTAAACAGATAAATCTAGTCGAAGTTACAGACACCGACCCGGCAGAAGGTGAAGTAGTTTATGTTATTGATGGTGCTTTGAATAGAGGCTCGTCTTATTATTACCAAAACAATGCTTGGAAAAAAGCACAACAAAAAATATCTGTAAATCAAGCACCGTTATTTGATCTCTTTGACGAGAACACAGTTAGTTTCTCAGATGAATCAACTTATTCGAATAATAAATTTTCAGGAAACAGATTATTTGGGTATAAAATTGGAACCGGAACAAATGATACAGAACTAGGATTTCCAATATCTCATCTCAATATTAACAACACAGGCGATATACAGTTTGAGTTTGACATACAAACTCAAACATGGACTTACAAAAATGATACTGAAGTTACTACAGTTTCTTCAAAGACAGGATTCGTTAGAAAATATGATGATTACGGTAATTTTGTTTTTGCAAACGGGTGGACAAGGACTAATATAGATTTAGAACAAGCAGTAGTGAGGATACTAATAGTTACCGCACCGACTGATCTTGTTCCGGTTGATGTTTACGACGACAGCGGCACTATTTCGGATATAAAAATACGGGTCTACGTTAATAATATTAAGCGATCAGACGTAACTTATCAATTAGTTAACAGTGTGTCTTATATGAAATTTGGAACTGCTTTAGCAACAGGTGATAAAGTTGTTTATAAAGTAAGATCAGTATCGAATAAAAATTTAAAAGGTTATTATGAGATACCTTTGCATTGGCAAAACAATCCTCTTAACAATGTAATCGAAAACTTTACGTTCGGCGAAGTTACTGACCACGTTCATACTATTGTTGAAAATCTAGATCAATATAGAGGTAATTTTCCAGGATTGGGTAATTTAAATGTCCTAGGTAACGTTTCAGCATATGGAAGAAGATTTCTAAAACATGCAGGATCTATGCCTCTTTCTGCTTTCGTGTTAACTGACCGACATGCAAACATAGTTAAAGCATTAAGGTGGACATCAAGATCATATTCAGAATTTAAGAAAGAGTTTCTACGTCTTGCTAAAACTACATCATATGGTGGCACTGTAGCAGAGATATTTGATCAGATAATGTACAAATATTCTCATTCTAGACATATAGATACTTCTCCTTTCCATTCTTCAGACATGTTTCCCTATGGTGCATCTAGTGATAGAGATTATACAGTAGTTGATCCTAGGATGCCATACTTTATAATAAACAGTATTTTTGATCCACAAGCGCAGGATAAAAGATCAATACTGGTATATCTAAACGATATACAATTAGTTTATGGACAAGAATATTTCTTTAGTGATATAGAGCCGTTTGTACAAATCACACATCCGTTAGAACTTGGAGATAAGATAAAGATCAGAGATTATGCTAGCACCGATGGTTGCTATGTTCCGTTTACTCCAACAAAGCTAGGACTTTATCCTGCATTTGTTCCAGGTATTTCGATCGATTATACATATCGTGAACCTACAGAAATAATACAAGGGCATGACGGTAGTATAATAAAAACATATGGCGACATTCGTGACCAACTGTTACTTGAACTCGAAAAGAGAATATATAATACCTGTCGCGTTACATATGATGATACATTATTCAATATACATGATGTACTCGGAGGACATTATCGTCGTAGAGATTATACCAAAGAAGAAATCAACGAAATCACGTTGATTGATTTCTTAAGATGGAATAGCATTGCTGATCAGGATTTTGCTAGCAATGATTATTGGGTTGACGGTGAGAGTTTTACTTACAATTATAATAATTCTATTTCTCCAGTAACTAGAGAAAATTTATACGGATACTGGAGAGGCATTTACAAATACTTCTATGATACAGATCGCCCACATACGCATCCTTGGGAAATGCAAGGTTATAGTATAAAACCCTATTGGTGGGAGCGCACATATGGTGCAGCTCCGTATACTAATCAAAATAAAATCATGTAGGATTCAATCGAAGCAGGTAAGATTAACGATCCTAACAATAGAAGGATTGATCTAAGATATGCTCGCCCAGGGATGAGTATGCATTTACCTGTCGACGGTGACGGAAATCTAATCAGTCCTCTGGATAGCAATCTAGCACAGGATTTCTCTCTCATACTTTCTAAACAAAATTATGATTTCGGTGATCAAGCTCCAGTTGAAACAGCCTGGCGCAGATCGAGCGAATATCCATATTCTGTTATGGTTGTGGTGTGTTTGCTTAGAGGATCAGAATTTATAACAAAGATGTGGGATAGATTTACTGTAAAAAGAAATCTTGCTAATCAAATATATTATACTCCAACGGGTGATAATTTTAGACCTTCAGATTTGATTTTTTCAGATGTTGTGATAGGAGATAAAAATAATCCAAACTCACCAAGAACTTTTACTTCAGGATTGGCTAACATAATCGAAGAATACATCTTTATGCAGAAGTATGTAAACATTGATCAATACAAAACCCAATTAACTGGGCTTAATGCTAAACTTTCTCATAGAATGGGAGGATTTACTAGTAAAGATAAGATAAAAGTATTGCTAGATAGCCGTACCCCAAATGCAACTGGTACAGTTTTCTTACCTACAGAAAATTATAAGATATTCTATGATAAAAGCGAACCAGTTGATACTGTTACATATAGTGGAGTGATTGTAGAAAAACTTGGAACTAATTATCCTGCTTGGCAATCTGGTATAAAATATAGAAAAGATCAAAAAGTAGTTTTCCAAAATGATATCTATCGTTGTACTGTTAATCATACCAGTAATAATGATACATCTTTAAATATTTCCAATAGATTCATCGCTGATTTTAATAATAGTATTTGGATTAGAGAAACCTTAGCAAGAAACGGATTTAAAATAAAAGGGTATGATACTGAAAAGAACTATTTTGAAATATTTCCAATACGATCAACCCAGAGAGATATAAACATATCTATCGGTGGCATATCGGAATCGTACGTTGATTGGACGTCAGCAAAATATTACATTAAAGGTCAAATCATAGCCGACAATAACAGGTATTATAGAGCTAAGATAGCACACACATCGTCGCCTGATTTTGCTGTAGATGCTGAAAAATGGGCACCTTTAGCACAATTACCCACGGTTGGCGGAGTTAGTGCATATCGTCGTACGACATTTGATGATATATCTGTTAGAATACCATACGGCACTGTTTATGAAACCGTGCAAGAAATGGTAGATTTCTTTTTAGGATATCAGAAAAGATTAGAAGATCTTGGTTTTGAGTTTACTGATTATAGCAAGGCACTTGAAACACCGTTGAACTGGTTAACTAGTGCTAAAGAATTTATGTTTTGGACTTTACAGAACTGGTCAGAAGGTGCAGTAATAACATTGAGTCCAGCAGCAAATTCATTGACGTTTGTTCCTAAAATAAACGCATCAGTTGATCAAATGGATTCAGATTTTTATGATTATAGTATTCTCAAAGCTGATGGAACACCATTAAACATAAGTTCAGCAGATGTTTATAGATCAGATAATGGATTTACATTAAAACCAGGAGCAACAGTTAGCGATGGTATATTCCATATTAGAACAAATTTAGTATATCGTGAACATATATTACTACTTGATAATGTTAGCGTCTTTAATGATGTAGTATATGATGTAGTTGCCGGTTACAGACAAGGTCGAGTTAAGTTGTATGGATTCAAAACTACTGACTGGAAGGGCGGGTTTGAAACTCCAGGATTTATGTATGATGAAGTAAAGATAAACGAATGGATGCCTAGTACTGATTATAACATAGGTGATATCGTAAAATATAAAAATCATTATTTCACAGCCGCTAATAAGATTTTAGGAGCAAATGATTTTAATTACGATCTATGGACGCAGATAAATTCTGTTCCAGATTCTGGGTTAATACCAAACTTTGATTATAGGATAGAACAGTTCCGAGATTTTTATAGTTTAGATGCTAGTGCTTATGACACCGATCAACAAGTTCTAGCAAGACATCTTATTGGATATCAGAAGAGACAGTATTTAGAAAACATTATCATCGACGATGTTGCACAATATAAATTCTATCAAGGATTTATCAAAGAAAAGGGAACGTATAACAGCATTACAAAATTATTCGATGCATTGCGTTCAAGCGGATTTAGTACAATAGACGTTAAAGAGGAATGGGCATTTAAAGTAGGAGACTACGGTGCATCAGATACCTATACTGAACTAGAGTTTCCGTTAGATGAACTTAAATTCCATCATAATCCTCAAGATATCGTATTAACATTAAACAACGAAGATTTTTCAGATCTTTCTATCTACAATGTATCTTCGAGATCGATGACAATAAAGCCAGTTAGCTATGATGGTAATCCGTTTAAAATGTTTAAGCTGGATCATTCTCAAAATGATTATGGAATATTCAAATATCCAGTTGCAGGTTATGTTAGAGATGAAGATGTAAATCATCTCATGTTTAACGAAGCTACTTTGTTAAATTATGACATTACTCGCTTTGCAGAAAAAGATAAAATATGGTTAGGATTTACTGCTACAAATGATTGGGATGTTTTAGAATATTTCAATACCGGAGTCACGGTTACTAATTGGTCAATTGACGGTAATATCGTTACTTTAGAATGCAGCGCAGCACCAGATATTGCTGAGGACGACATAGTTACATTAACTAACCTTGATGCATTAGACGGATCGTATAAAGTACAGAACGTTTACGGAAGAATGGTTGAAATCTTTACTTTCAATTCAGTTCTTTATAAGTTAGAAGAAGATAGCACACAAGGATTGATGCATACTATCAAATCTGCAAGATTTGCTACTCCTGCAGCGATACAGACTAAACGATACAATCGTTTAGACATACGTGGCGAAAAGATGTGGGTAGATAGTGACAAATCAGGAAAATGGTTAGTACTAGAGAATATAGATGCTTTTACTGAAAGTGAATTATCTCCAAACATCAAACAAAACAATCAACAATATGGATATGATATAAAGCTCAGCGGTGACGAAAAATGGATGTTTGTAAGTGCCATTAACTATTATGATCAAGGAGCTGTTTTAGTTTACAATCGTCCTAATCATGTTAGTAAATGGAATTTTATCGAAATTTTACGTGCTCCATCTAATTTTGCTGATACAGGTTTTATTAAATTTGGAACTAGCATTGACGTTTCTTTTGATGGTAGTGTTTTAGCTGTTGGTGCACCGAGCACAAGTAATGTTAAAAGTTATTTTTTAGGAAATTATAGCCCAACTGGCGTTTATGTAACAGGTGATGTAGTAAAATTCCAAGGTAATTTTTACGAGAATCTTGTTTCACAAAATGCAAACGGCCCTCAAGATATAAGCACTTCAGGAAACTGGAAGTTAGATTACGTATATGAAGCCAGACGTGTAGGTTATAGTAGTGGATACATGAACCAAGGTATGGTAGTTGTATACACACATAATCCTTCGAGCAATAGATACATTAGAGAAATAGTATTGGCGTCCAATGATCCAGTCTCAAATGAACAGTTTGGAAGTAAAGTATCATTATCATATGATGGTACCGATCACTGGTTGTTTGTTGGTTGTAAGGACTATCAAAATGCCACAGGGCGTGTGCAGATATTTAGGAAGACGATCGATAATCAATCAACATATTCTTGGAGATTTAACAATCAACCAATGTTAGATTTTACTAATATTAGATCTAATACTGGTACCTTCTATTCAATCTATAGTCCATCAGCAGGAAGCATGTATGGATATGATATTTCTTCGAGTGTCGATGGTAGCCGTGTAGCAGTTTCTGCTCCGTTCCTGGCTACGGGCGCAGTTTATGTGTTTGATCGTATAGATTCTATTCATGAATATGAATTAATAGAAATAATTGACGGACACACTATAGCAACAGGTAAAGTTCCGAACAAAGTCGGTGGTGATAGCTATCTCAGTGAAACTGATATGTTTGGATACAGTATCAAGATAACAAATAATTTCTTGTTTGCTTCTTGTCCAAACGATGACATCGAAGGAAGCAATGTTGGATCGGTTTACTGTTTTGAAATAGCAGGAGAAGATAGTTCAGATAGTGTTTATCAACTAATACAATTAATCGTACCCCCAACTGTACTAGACAATGAAAGATTTGGATCAAAAATTAATTTAAGCAGCGATGAACGTCTATTAGTTGTTGCTGCAATGGGTGGCAGTAATGTTACTACGCTTACTTTTGATAAGCACAATGCAAGATTGAGTTTTAGTGACGGGTCGACAGTTAATTATGAATTAGATACCAATAGCGCAGTATTACGTGGAACGTCATTTGATGGAAAAACTACAACATTCCATGACACAACTCCTTATACAGGATCTGTATTTGTTTACAATAGGTTTGATCAGACGTTTATATACGGAGATAGACTAAGTGCAGCAAGTGAACTTGAAGCATTGGACAATTTTGGTGCATCTCTAACGCTAATGAGCGGCAGTTTGATCGTTGGAAGTCCTGCAAATCATACAGGGAACATCAGTTATGGATCAATCTTTATATTTGATTATGATACGTTAAGTTGGAATATAAAAGCATCGCAAGATTCATTAGTTGATGTGTCTAAATTTAAAAAAGCATTTATCTATAACACGGCCAAGAGTGAATTGATATCAAATCTAGATTTTTATGATCCTGCTAAAGGTAAGATACCTGCACCGGCTGAGCAAGAGATCAAATATCAAACTTATTATGATCCTGCGATTTACGAATATGGATTAAACACGGGTGTTTCGATCGATCATACTAATCCTTGGACTGACGAGCATGTTGGAGAGTTATGGTGGAATCTATCTACTCTAAAGTATACCTGGTATGAGCAAGGCGATTCAACTTATAGGAATATACATTGGGGACGTCTGTTCCCAGGATCTATGATTGAAATATATGAATGGGTTGAAACAACACTATTACCAGGTCGTTGGGCAGAAATAGCAGATACAGCCGATGGACTATCACAGGGTATAAGTGGATTACCAAAAGATCCTGATAACTTTACATATAGCAGTAAGTTCAAATATGATCCTATTAGTGGATCAAAGACAACTCTTTATTACTATTGGGTAAAGTATAAAAACACTGTTCCAAATGTTCTAAACAGAAAGATCAGCGGAGCAGTAATTACAAAACTTATATTAGATCCTCAATCGCAGGGTTATCGTTACGTTGCGGCCACTAACAAAAATAGTTTGTCATTAAACAATGTTAAAAATAGTTTAATTAACGCTGATGTAAGTTTAAATCTTGAATTTTATGAAATTGATAATACTGATCTTATCACACATAGACAGTATGCGTTAGTAGCAGACAATGATGCTAGTGCTATCATACCATCGACTATTGAATCAAAGTGGTTTGATAGTTTAGTAGGATCGGATTCACTAGGACGCCAAGTTCCAGATACTAAGTTAAGCAAAAAACAAAGATATGGCAACCTTAATAGTCCTAGACAGAGTTGGTTTGTTAATAGATTCGAAGCATTAAAACAATTCTTCGAATATGTAAATTCGGTGTTGTCAACTAATCAAGTAGTTGATAATGTTAATTTACAAAAGTTACAGATGAATGAAATGTCTCCAACTTTGAATTCGGGAGATATAGATAGGGTTATTGATGTTCTATATGAATTAAGATTCGTAGGTACTGAGAAATTAAAAACTGCTAAACTATCTGTGCAGGTTGTAGATGGAAAATTATTAAACATATTCATAGATGAACCCGGATATGGTTATGTATGTAACAAGCCTTATACCAAAGACATAGAAGGAACTCCATTAACTTGGTATGGTCCAAACGTAAAAATTATTGGAACTGGATCAGAAGCAGAAATACTTACTGTTATTGATAAAGAAGGTATGATAATAAAAGCAGAAATAATTAAAAATGGTAGAGAATATGATTCCGATACTAAGCTCGAAGTACGAGGATTTTCTGTTTTAGTTAATACAGACGAAGACGCAAATAACGGGTGGAGCATTCAAATATGGAATCCAATAAAAAGCGCATGGACTAGGACCAAAACACAGGCATATGATGTTACACGATATTGGTCTTACAAAGATTGGTATGCTACAGGTTATGGATTAGATTCAGATGTAAAACATCTAGTCAACAAAACTGCTGATCTCAATGGTCTTACTGTACGTAAGGGAGATATCGTAAAAATTAAAGATGCAGGCTACGGTAAGTGGTTATTGTTAGAAAGAAGATATCTAACATACAGTGCTGATTTTACTAACGATTATGTAGTTGTAGGTAAACAAGCAGATACTATTGAGTTCTCATCAAAAATTTACAATCTAAATCAAGACCTAGGGTACGATACTAAATTTAGTTACGATTTAAATCTATATGATACTGGACCAACTAAAGAATTAAGAATTATATTGAACGCACTACGCGATGATATATTAGTAGATGACTTCAAGATAGAATATGTAAGATCTTTCTTTAATAGCATACATTATGTATTGAGTGAACAGCTATATACAGATTGGTTGTTTAAGACCAGCTTCTTAAAAATTAATCATATAGTTGGAACCTTAAAACAAAGAGCTACTTTCCAAAGTGATGAATTAGCAAGTTATCAATCTTATATAGAAGAAGTCAAACCTTATAAATCTAAAATAAGAGAATTTGTAGATTCGTATGATTACATAGAATCTGCAAGTCAGGCAATGACTGACTTTGATTTACCTCCTTATTATGATTATTTCTTAAATCGAATCGATAGAACTACTAAAGATTCTTCGAGAATTGATTATTATCCATGGAAGAGTTGGTCAAAAAATCATACATATCAATTGACATCTATTGTTATCGATGATCAAGGTATGGATTATACAAGTGTTCCAAAAGTTATTATAACCGGTGGATTCGCAAGCTCCACAGTAACAGATGTTGCTACATTGTCAGGAACCTCAAGTACAGATATAAGTGGTGCAGCTGATGCAGCACAGCTAGGAAGAATGACATCAGTATCTTCATCATGGACGATATCTAGCGGTACTATTAACATAACTGCTACAGGATTACCTTATCATAGTTATGGAATAGAATATAACGATAGTTCGATACCAATGAGTACTCCTACACCTCAAGAATTCAATCACACATTCTCGTTACGTGCAGGAACAGATCAGCCTGCAGCATCAGAAACTACTGTTGGTTATGGATTAATTGGTTATTGGTTAAATGGCGTTTCGATGTTTAACATGTCAGCAGCAAATGGTTCGCCTAATGGATGGCCAGCTGCTCCGGCAGGATTTAATTATAATGCTGCTGCATCAGAAGGCATAGACGCTGGTTATAATTTTGGTGAGGATTCAGCAGGCGGTCATGCTTCTCCCCCTGGACAATATCATTATCATGATTTTAGTTTTGCTAATGCATGGTTAAATGGTACCGGACATGCAGCAGGATCGGTAAACTCAACAGGTATAGCCGAAGTGTCGTTGATACCTTATCTAAAAGGCGGGTTAAGACATCCGGATGGACATTCTAAAATATTAGGTTTTGCACTAGATGGTTATCCAGTTTATGGACCGTACGGATATAGTGATCCGACTTCGTCTTCAAGCGGAGTTGCAGCTTTAAAAACTGGATTTAATTTAAAGAGTCCGTCATATCGAAGTCTTACTGGTGCTGCCGATACTGGCAAGTTTCCAATGGGAATCTTTGTGCAGGATTATGAATTTACCGGGCTTGGCGATCTAGATATACACAACGGAAGATTTGGTATTACACCAGATTATCCTAACGGGACTTATGCTTATTTTACAACAATCGATGATACAGAAATTCCTGTGTTTCCGTATGTGTTAGGAACAACCTATTACGGTAATCCGGCACAACCTGGCATTAACAATGCGCTAACTGGTGGTGGTATAGCACCTGTTGCAGTAGATCAAGCAACAGGAACTGCAACCGGCACAACAGGCATCGTAGAAATACCTGCAGCAGCCACAGCATATGTATCTAATGGAAAATTAACTAGAATCGTAATCGATCGTCCAGGATACGGATATATATCGGCGCCAAAGATTTACATCAGTGGCGGTAACGGCGATGTTGAAACTAAGAGAGCAAAAGCATATGCCGTTATCGGTAACACAAAAGCAAGAACTCTAAAAACGATTATAAAGTTTGATAGAATAACTGCTTCATACACTGTTGATAGTTTTGAATATGTTGATACTTTTAAAGGAACTGGAACAAAAGTAGATTTCAAGTTGTCATATGCTCCCGAAGCTAGCAAAAATAAAATTACTATCACAGTTGATGATATTGAAATATATGGTGTACAATATTCTGTAGCTCTATCACGAGCCTTACACGATACCTACAATGCATTAGAAGGTACTATTACGTTTACTGATGCACCTGCAGCAGGGTCAACTATTAAGATAGGTTATTATAAAAATATACGACTATATTCTGCAGCAGATAGAATCAACTATGCTTACGATCCTTCGGCAGGACAGTATGGTAAAGATCTAGGGCAACTTATGACAGGGGTCGATTACGGTGGAGTGTCGATTGTAAGTTTAGATTTTGATGTAAGCAGTGGGTGGGATGTTTTAAATTGGGATGTTTCAACATGGGACGGAACAGTCACTAGTAATGACGACTATATAGTTGGAATCGATGGAAGTACTAGATCGTTTACTTTACCATATACTCCAGCAGCTGGCGAAGTTATAAATGTCTATATAGATGGAAAACGTGTAGACGATCCATACTATAGTCAATACGACGGAAGTACAGTATTAGCAAATGGATTATCGACTGCCCCAGATGATGTGTTTATAGATTCATTTGTTGGCGACGGACACTCTAAAGTTATCACATTTCCAGATATTTTACCAGTGAATTTACAATTCATTGGAAGTGAAGTATTATTCCGTAAGAGTACTAGTGATGGTACAGTATTACCGACAGACAGGAATCTTTTAGACTCATTCTTGATCGGCGGAGATTTACCATATGCTACAGCAAAAGGTGTATTAGCAGAAGAAATAGTAATTGACGGAGATAGGTTTGTCACTGCAGATACTAGTCATGGGCCTGAGGAATTAATACAAGGGCAACTAGTTGATGCTCTTAATATGAAAATCTATACTCTTCCAAATGCTGGAGGACCAAACGTTTACAATACAGATTATACCGGAGATAGTGTAACAACTGACTTTAAGATTGACAAGTTACCTACAAGTAATGACGGTGTAATTGTGCTAGTTGACAATAATCTTGCAGATTTTGATGTAGATTATTATGAAAAAACTGTAAAAATGTATTACGCTCCGGCATACGGAGCTAGAGTATCTATTACTGTAATAGATACTGGAGCATATGATATACTCGATAAAGTAGATTTTATCGGCGATGGAAGCACTACAGAATTCTTAACAGCAGCAAGATATCATTATGACCTAGTTCAAGATTCAACTAGAAATGTATCTGCTTATATAACAGTTAACGGTATAATGGTAGATTACACTCTTAAAGAAAGCGACGACACATACACTTCTTTAGGTAATGTAATAGTTGAATTTGATCAAGCACCACCGTTTAATTCAATAATACAGGTTATGATTCTCGAAGGAAACATAAGAAAATTCAGTAAAGTGAATTTACAGATCACTAATATGGTTGCTGGGCAGTATGAATATGATTTAGAACAAGTACCATCGGTATTGGGCCCATTATCTCATGCAGCACTTGTTATAGTAGATGGGGAATTTTTAAGATCACCCGACTGTGAAAACTTTATATATGATGGATCTGTATATTTTATACCAGATTTAAGATATGAGCCATATCTTCTAAAACAAACCGACATACAGGTCTATCGAAATGGTATTGTACTATCTCCGGTGATTGAATACCGATTCGATTCGGCATTTTCTTCGATAACACTAAATGCAGGTGTTGCAATCGACGGTGATGAGATAACAGTTGAAATATTCTTAGACAGCGACTATAAGATCGAGAATGATAAGATAGTTATTTCTAAATCTTATAATATCGTTAACAAAGAAATATTACAGATAACTACATTCTCAAATCACGATATCTTGAAAATTAAATCAGAAAACGTAGGCTTTAGATTTAAAACTAGTTATGATTCATTGAGATACGATACTACTAAGTACGATCCTCTAAATTCAGCTATCAATACTAGTGGAATAATAGATCTACCTAGGGTTGTATCGGATACTAGCGGTGTGTTTGTTGGATTAAATAGAAAGTTACTTTCACCAAATTTCGATTACGTTGTACTAGATAATCGTAGACAGATAAGAGTTACATTACCGGATAACTTAACAGGTAAAGATTACATCGAAGTGGTAACAACAAGCGATAAAACTATAAGTCCAAGTTATGGATATAACATATTCAAAGATATGTTAAACAGGAATCATTATAAGACTTTGGATAAAGAAAAGATAACATTCTTAGCTAAAGAATTTAATTATTTTGATACAAGGATAGAAGTTGCAGACGGGGCAGTTCTCGATGATCCTGCAGGATTAACTAATGCAAGACTCGGTATACCTTGTGTTATTGAAATTGCCGGTGAGCGTATCGAATACTTTGTTAAAGACGGAAATATATTAAGACAGCTACGTCGTGGTACGCTAGGTACTTCGATAAATCAATATGTTTCGGCGGGATCTAGGGTTATCGATATCGGTCAATCAACAACTGTTCCATACACAGATAAAGAAATAAAAAAGACACATTATGGAGATGGTTCTACACAGATTTTTGATTTAGATTTTACCCCAACTCCGACAGTTGGCACCATCGACGATGACAGTACAATTTATAAAGAATGGTATAGAGAAACTAATGCTGTTCCGATCAATGCTGGCAGCTTTGTTGTTGGAACAGAATATACTATAGCAGTAGTTGGTACAACTAATTTTAAATTGATTGGTGCTTACAGCAACACAGTCGGAACTAAATTTATTGCCACCGGAACTGGATCCGGCTCGGGTGTAGCAAACCTTATTTCTTATCCAAGCATACCATACAACTATGGTCAATGTGATGAGATCGAAGTATTTGTTGCAGGGCGTCGTTTAAGAAAAGCACCAATGACTATATATGATCAAGCACTGGGACAAGACAGTTACAAGGGAGCGGGAGATAAACAACTCGAAGCAGAATTTAGTGTCAACGAAAATAGCGACGTAGTGAGGTTAACTGAAGCACCTAATGCAGGTGATCTAGTTGTAATCGTTCGTAGGACTGGAAAAGTTTGGTTCAAATACAACGAAAATTCTTCATTAAGAGACAGTAATACTGACATTGCTAGGTTCCTAAAAGTAAGACAGGTGGATTTACCTAAATAAATAAAGTGGAAGAGAATATGGAAAAAGACAATATTAATACTCAAGAGATTAATGATCAGGATAAAGAAATGAACACCAAACCAGACGAACACGGTCCTTTTCATGTTGAAGGACACATTAAGATTTTTGATCCTGAGACTGGAGATGTTTACATCAATAAGCGTAATGCTATCCATTACGAAAATATGAGTGTAGCATTAGCACAAAGTTTATCGAATCAAGGACGCGGATTTATCTACGAAATGGCATTTGGTAACGGTGGAACTAACGTCGATCCTACAGGTATTATTACATATTTGACACCAAATAGTGTAGGTACTAATAGTACTTTGTATTATCAAACTTATAAAAAGGTTGTGGATAATCGTAGTGTAACTAATCTAGATCCAACAAGAAATAGATTAGAAACTAGACATATTACTGGAACAGTGTATACAGATGTAGTAGTTTCTTGTTTGTTAGATTACGGTGAACCAGCTGGGCAAGAAGCGTTTGATAATGCAAATGATATTAACAATCAATTTACATTTGACGAGCTTGGGTTGTTAAGTTATGACTCGAGCGGTACAGGTAAATTGCTCACACATGTTATATTTCATCCTGTGCAAAAAAGCCTTAATAGGCTTATACAGATAGATTATACGATTCGTATACAGAGCTTGTCGGGGTTTAACGGATAATGTCTTACACAATTAAATTTACAGATTATGTTGGTAAAGGTTCTATCATTGTAAATGATGGAACTGCAAATGAACAAACCAGTTTGGTATTTCCAGGAAGGAATGCCAGAGGCTATGGTGTAGATATATCTGAAAATTTCCTACACCTTTTGGAAAATTTTGCAAATACCACCCCTCCAACAAATCCGATCGAAGGGCAGCTTTGGTATGATAAGAGTAACGGTGTTGAAGATCTAAAAGTTTATGACGGTAACACTTGGAAATCATCGGGTTCTATTAAAAAAGGAAATAGTGCTCCGACAGTTGGAAATAGCATAACGGGCGACATCTGGGTAGACACTAAAAACCAACAGTTGAATCTATTTAATGGCTCGAGCTGGGTATTGGTTGGACCGGCATTTAGTTCCGGATTGTTTACTGGAATGAAACCTGAAATTGTTACAGACTCAACCGACGTTGATCGTGTTATAGTTAAAACATATGTTGAAGATGTGGTTGTGTCTATATACAGTAACACAGAGTTTATACCAAAGAAAGACATAACAGGTTTTACCAATATCAAGAAAGGTATAAATCTAAAATATACCATACTTGATAATAATACAAAATTTTGGGGAATATCTGAAAAAGCAGAGTCGCTGTTGATCGGTAATACCGCAATTGGTGCTTCACAATTCCTCAGAAAAGATACATCGAATATTACTGATTATGGGTTTGGTATCAGGAACGATAGCGGTATAACATTAGGAGCACAGGGGCAGTTAAAAATACAAGTCATCAACGAAGTTGGTGAATTATATCATGCTACTACTAATTCTGCTTTAGATTTAAAAATCAACAGAAATGGTACACCGATATCGTTAGTAAGATTAGATGCTACTCGTGCTACTGTAGGTATAAACAATTTAGCACCAACCGAAACGCTAGATGTCGATGGGACAGGAAAGTTTACAGGTAATGTAAAAATAACAAGCACAGACAACTCGTTAAATAGCCAAACTGGTGCTTTAGTAGTAAGCGGCGGCGCTTCTATTAATAAAGTATTAAATCTAGGCGATGATCTCAATATAACCGGACAGATATATGTAGATTATAGTGGATCAGGTATAATACCAGTAAACAACGGCATAACAAATTTAGGTTATGAAGATGTTGTTACTCCAGCTAATAATAAAAAATTTAATATAGTTCATGCTAATACATTCAAAGGAAATCTCGAAGGAAGTATAATAGGTGATGTAACAGGTAATATATCTGGAAGTGCTACTAAACTAACTTCTAGTACTATTTTTAAGATAGCAGGCGATATTGCTAGTAACGAAGTTAGCTTTGACGGAATACCTCCTGTAAATGTTGATCCTAGTTTAAATGGAAAAGTAGTACTTACATCAACAATATCACCTGATTTCATACACAATAAAGATCAAATAAGCGATAACGAAGACGTTGACGAATTTTTAATATATCGACCAGGAACTGGTGTTCGCAAAATATTAAGAAGAGACTTCTTTGCAGACGTAGCATTGGTTCCAGTCGGTACAATAATGCCGTATGCAGGAGAATCAACTGCAGTTCCTACAAACTATCTTCTTTGTGATGGTAGCGAAAAACCTATAGGAACCTATCCAGATCTGTATGCTGTTATTAAAAACTTATACAATGGTGCCCAAGCTTTAGTTGGTGCTCCAAATACCACATTTAGATTACCCGACTTAAGAGGGAGATTCCCTCTAGGTAAAGATAATATGGATAATGGCGATAAGGTTTATGATAATAACGGAAGCCAAGTTGATAGTGGCGGCGGCGCAGCAAATAGAGTCATAGATGCTACAGGTTCTATTTTGGGCAACTCTGCAGGTAATGAAGAAGTAGCATTAGATGTTACTAACTTACCTCAACATACACACGATCTCAAAGGCGATCAAGGTACTCAATTCTATGCTATGCGTAACAGTTCAGCTGTTAGTGATACAAATGTTAGTTCTGGAAACGGACCAACATCGGCAGGTATGGGTCAGTATTTACCAACCACTGGTAATGTTTCTTCTATAGGTAATACACCCGCAGATATAAACATTATGAATCCATATTTGACAATTAATTACATTATCTATGCAGGAAGGAAAATTTAATGGCATACGTCATCAATAAAGCAGACGGTACAGTCCTTACTACCTTAATAGATGGAACAACTGATACTACTACTGATCTAACATTAATTGGAAAAAACTATTCCGGATTTGGATTAGCGATAAATCAAGATTTAGTTAAATTGTTAGAAAACTTTGCCAATGCAACACCGCCCAGTAAACCTATAACTGGACAGCTTTGGTATGATAAGTTTGAAAATAGATTAAAAGTATATGATGGTGCATGGAAAGCAGCAGGAGGCACTATTGTACAGGGATACGAACCTCTGAGTTTTACTACAGGTGATCTTTGGGTCGATAGTGAAGAAAACCAATTATGGTTTTTTGATGGCAGCGATCTTACTTTAGCAGGTCCAAATTGGAAAAAAAGCCAAGGTAAAACAGGAACTATAGCAGAAACAGTTTTTGATATCAAAGGCAACGAAAGACACATACTAAATCTTTATGTTAATGATACTCGCATGGGAATATTTTCTTCAGAATTATTCACACCAAAAGATCCAATAACAGGATTTACTAGTTTATTAAAAGGTTTTAATAAGAATAGTCAAGTTGATTTCTTATTCAATGCGACGATGACTAATTCTCAAACTTTACAAAATTTATCAGCAGCACAATTTATGCGTAGCGATACTTCAACAGGTACTACGGGTGCATTATCTGTACAAAACGATAGTGGTATAACTTTAGGTTCAAACCAAGCAGCTACACTATATCTATCTAGCTCAAATCTAGTAGTTCAAAATTCAGTAAGAAATGCAAACATATCTCTAAAGATCAGTAAGACTGCTGGAACTGAAGATGCTATATTTATTGATGGCACAAGAGATCGAGTGGGAATTTTTACAGGTTTTCCGACTGCTACTCTTGATGTTAACGGGGATGTTAGCATTTCTGGAAATTTAACAGTAATTGGTGCTTCTACTACGATTAATACAACATCAATGACGATCGAAGATAAGAATATTGAAATCGGAGCAGTAACGGCATTAGCAAATATTTCCGGAACTATTACTGGGTCCGGAACAACTACTACCGTTACTGGAATCGTGTCGACTGCACAGATGATTCCAGGACAGGTATTGTATCAAGCTAGCGGTACCGGAACGATGGGAAATAATCCTAAGATCTATACTGTTGACAGTTTGACTCAGATTACTATAGTGAGTGATACAGCAAATTTCGCAGGAACTGCTATTTTTAGTGTCGGTGGTGCAACTAATGTTACAGCAGACGGTGCAGGTATCACTATAAAAGGAACTACAGATAAAACTATAACATATAATAATACTTCAGTTGCATTTGATATTTCAGAAAATATAAATTTAGCTGCTGGAAAAGTATTAAGAATTGGAAATGTTGATGTTATATCTAGTACTGCGTTAAGTGCATCTATCACAAGTGCATCCGGTATAACACGAGTTGGCAATCTAGATTTTCTATTATCGGGAGATATCTCGGTCGCAGATAGCACTAATACTAATAGAATTAGTACCACTAAAACCAATCAAGATCTTGAACTAGATCCAAATGGTACAGGTAATGTTGCGTTAATTGGTAGTCCAAAAATTACAGGATTAGGTGCGCCAACAAGTAGCCAAGATGCTACTACAAAAACATATGTTGATACTAACATTAAACAAGTACCGTTATCAATAACATTTGTTGATAATAGCGGTATATCAGTTAATGCTAAGATCGTTTCTTTACTTACAGACATAGCTACCCCTGCTAATTTTGTAGATGGCAAGGAAGCATATGTACACGTTCAACGTATAGATTTTGTTGCACAAACGATCACACGATCGTTGAAAAAATTCGTCATCGCTAGTGGAGCATGGATATTCACTTCAGACTTAGCTAGCAGTATATGATAAATATCTTTAATATTATGATTTAGGAGCCCCTAGTATGCCATATCAAATTAATCGTTTTAACGGAGTTCAGCTGGTAACTCTCGAGGATGGTACCCTCGATCAAACCACAGATCTTAAACTAGTCGGCAAAAACTATGCCGGATATGGTGAGGTTCAAAACGAAAATTATGTCTTCTTGTTAGAAAGTTTTTCGAATACAACTGCACCTCCAAAACCACTAAGTGGTCAGATTTGGTATGATTCGAGTACTAAGAAATTAAAATTCTATGATGCGAGCAAATGGCGCACAACAGGGGGTGCTGAAATAGGTCCAACTGCTCCGACTGGGCTTACTACTGGTGATTTTTGGTTTAATACTACAACTAATCAGCTGTATGCATGGAATGGTATTTCTGCAGCAGGTATTGCTAACCAAAACAATGCAGGATTTGTGCTAGTAGGTCCACAAGCAGTATCAGGACCAGGTACTACAGAACTGCTTAGTAGAACAGTTAACGATCAAACTGGTACACCTCATGATATTATACAAGCATTAGTAAGTGGTGATACTATCTTTATTATTAGTACTGATAATTTTACACTAGACGGTGCAACAAATGCGATTACTGGATTTTCAATTATTAAGTCAGGAATTACACTTGTAAACAGTTCAACTGGATCAACCTCTACTGCTCATAGACTATTTGGAACTGCTTCAGATACAGATAAACTAGGCGGATATACAGCTAACAGTTATGTTTTAAAGGCTGCTCCGTATTTTTCAGTATTAGCTACGTTTGCTGATGCAGGATTTGCTGTAGGTAATGACGGTGATATAGCTGTATATGTTGATGGTGGTACTACTGCAACTATTAAAAATACACAAAATAATTCATTAACTTTTAAAGTTGTAGATGGTGTAACAGAACGAACACCGCTAAAATTAGTAAGTCAGACTGTTGTGCCAGGTATAACCGATACAATCGATCTTGGAACTCAAACATTAGAATGGAATAATGTTTGGGGTAAAACATTCCACGGTACTGATTTTTATGGTGGTACCTTCCACGGTACATTTATTGGTGGATCAGACAAAGCTGATACATTATTGTTTAATGCAGGCTATCGCTCAGCTGACAATACTAACGTAGGGAACACTATAGTTGCTCGCGATGTTAATGGTAGTTTTGCAGCTAACATTGTTACGGCAACAGCAACACAGGCACGTTATGCTGACTTGGCAGAAAAATACGAAGCTGATGCTACTTATGAACCAGGAACTGTAGTTATATTTGGCGGTGAAAAAGAAATAACAGTAACAACTATTGCAGCAGATTCTCGTGTAGCAGGTGTAATTTCAACAGATCCTGCTTACATAATGAACAGTAACTTAGCAAATGGTGCATTGGTTGCGTTAAGAGGAAAAATTCCTTGTAAGGTTATTGGAGTTGTAAATAAAGGAGATATTTTAGTTTCTTCAAGTACTCCAGGATATGCAGAAGCTATATCAAATAATTTAGAACGTGGTCCAGCACATCCGATAATTTTTGCTGCTGCGATTATTGGAAAGAGTTTAGAAAATAAAACAGACCCAGGACAGGGCACAATTATGGTTGTAGTATAATGGCAATAAATCAGATCAAGGATATGTATTAAAATGGCAGCATCAATCGGATCATTAATATCCCCAACTGATTATAATGCATTACAAGCTCGTATTGCTACCATTATGGGTGTTGGTTCAGGATCTTCTGGATATAATCAAACTGTATTAAGTAGTCCAGTTTCACAGAACTTAATTATCTATGCATCACAATGGGCCAATCTAAAAGGTGATATGGTTAAAGCAGCGATCCACCAAGGTACGCATACAACAAACGCGATTAAATCAGTAATTGGTGCTAGATTTGTAGGAACAATAACAGGTAATGTTTTAACAGTTAATTCTATCAGTAGCGGTTCAGGAAATTTAATTAACGGATTAGAAATATACGGAGATAGTATTATTAATGGAACAACTATTAGTTCTCAATTAACCGGAAACGCAGGAGAAATAGGAACATATCAATTAAGTATTACGTATACTTCACCTGTTGCGCCTCCTTACATTTCTGTAGGTACTTATATAACATCCGGAGATACTGTACAAGCATCTCACGTTGATATATTTACAGCAGCAATGGATGTAATCGAAGTTAACAAATACTCACTAGGGCCGGATCAGTACAGTGATGAATCTCTGTATGACACTGGTGGTAATAGCATAAGTCAAACCCGCAATAGTACCTGGTCTACCCAAGTTAAACATGCATTTACTGTAGATTTTGGTACAGCCGATAAGGCGAGAGCGTTCTTTAACTCCGGAAGTTCTATAAGATTCACATCAGCGAGAGCTGAGGGTGCTACAACAACCCAAAATACTAGTTGGACTACCATGTTAAATTCGATAGGATCAGTAATTTTTAATTACAATGGTGCAACAGCATCATCAGGAACTTCTACAGGTATTGGATTTAGTAGAATTACTACTACACCACAACAAATATTTGTAAAAACCGGTAGTGGTAGTTATAGTATGAATGATTACAGCATAGAACTGAGTTGTGATGTTGCAGATAATACTAGTGGCGGGGCTCGTTACTTGTTTATAACTGCATATTTTAGAGATGGTCATACTAACTTCTATGGCGATTCTGTTAGCGGAACCCTGACCCACACTGTTAATATTCGTAGAGCAACAGGTGGTAATGTTCTAGTAGCTTCTCCGGTTGCTACAAATACGACTTTATTAACGGCATCGTAATCTCGAATCTTATATCTATAATCGTGTAAATACTATTAGTTATATAGGATAAAAAGATCGTGACAATAGCCTCAGTATCAGCAGCAGATAAAGTTTCAAAAACTAAATTCAATGAAATTCAGTCGTTGGTTGCAAATATTATTAGCACAGGGTCGAGCAATTATGGGTATGGTAATGCTATCAGTAGCTCACAAAAAAGTCAAGGCGATAAAATTAAAATTAATGATTGGGCAAATCTAAGTTTAGATCTATACAAAGCTGCATATCATCAAGGTTCTACTATAGCTCCTACGGCGATAGATGCTAATACAAAAATATCAACAACCATTGTTAATACCTACATCTCAGCAGCTAACACGATCGATACAAATAGATTTCTCATAGCAGAGTATTCAGACGAATCATTATTATCAAGTACTAGGACAACATCGTGGAATACAACAGCTACCCATGTTTTTTATATAGATTTTGGAAGTCATAATAATGCTAGATATTTTTTTAATAGTGGCGGTGATTTGCGATTTACAGCCAGTATATCGGGGTATTCTACAAGCCAAGGTACCGATTGGTATACAACATTACGTAAAATAGGTACTATTGTTTTTAATTACAATTCTACCACTTCGTCGGGCGGTATACCAACAACCGGAGGAACTCCAACGTCTAGTTTTGGATTTTATAATCTAACCGGATCTTATCAACAAGCATATATTATTTCAGGTTCTGGATTATATTCTGCTAATGATTATAAAATTAGTATGTATTATGATAGTGCAGGAAAGATTTATGTTAAAGTTGAATTTGAAGATTTACATTCAAGCGTTTGGGCTGATCTAGTTGATGGCACACTAACTAGCACTGTAACTATGCGTAGAGCTACCGGATCGCACATTGTTGCAACTCCACCAACTGGAACCAATACTACACTACTGTCGGCAGGCTCGATGTCTTATCCAGCATATGGTACGTATCTCTCTCAATATTGCAGTGGTTATGATCTTTACTACCGTTATGCTAACGGTAGCGGTGGATATTATGATACTTTATATCAAGCAAATAGTACAACTTGCGGATATACAGCCCCACCGACTTATTCTTTCTCATCGATTCCTACTAGTATCAACGAAGGATCTTCTGGTAGATTCTATGTGTCGACTACAAATGTAGCCGATGGTGTTACATTATATTGGGTAGTAGCAACTAATGCAGGTGATTTTACTACAAATAGTGGTAACTTTACTATTACAAGCAGTGCAGGATATTTTGATGTAACACCGACTACTGATGCTACTACTGAAGGAGCAGAAACATTTACTGTAGCACTGCGTACATCAGCAGGAGGATCAAACATAGTAGCAAGTAGTAGTGTAACTATCAATGATACTAGTACTAATCCAAATCCCCCATATGGTACGTATCTAAGTAACTATTGCAGTGGGTATAATCTCTATTATCGTTATGCTAACGGAACCGGTGGGTACTATGATGTTCTACATGAATCAAACAGTGTATCTTGCGGTTATGTAACACCGGGATCTCAGACTTTTACATCTAACGGAACATTTACTGTACCAACATTTAATACTTTAATTGTTGTTGTACAAGGCGGTGGCGGCGCAGGAGAATTTGATACCTATGGTGTTATATATGATGGTCAGAATATTTCGTCTTTCACACGGGGTAACATGACAGACGCTAGTGGTATAGTTAATTTAGGATCCAGATACGGAGGTACTTCTAGCTTTGGCTCTTACATCTCTGCAACAGGTGGACAAAATGCATGGGTATATGATGCCGGATACACTACGATAGAGTATGCAGGCGGCGGCGGCGTTGGAGTTGGGGGTGATCAAAATTACACAGGTTCAACCGGAGGTGCTCCAGGATTTTGGACTGGTACATATAGTGAAGGGCAAGGTGGTGCTGCAGGAGGTTACGGTGTTTATGCAAGTGGCGGCGCAGCTCAAAACCCAACAGTTATCGCTTCGACTTTTGTTTCAGGAAACACAGGAAACTCCTACGGCGGCGGCGGATCTGCAAGAGCAAGTGAAAATAAATTTGATAACAATATTCTTATTGCAGCAGGCGGCGGCGGCGGCGGTTTAGCTAGAAAAACATGGACTAATAATACCGGATTAACAGCAGGATCAACAGTTGCAGTAACCGTTGGTTTGGGTAGTCCACAACCGTATTTTAGTGACGGAGCTACTACTGTATACGGCGGAGCCGGAGCTCCTGGTGTAGTCTTTATGAGTTGGAGTTAAAAAATGTTTTACCTTGTTTCGACTATAGATGACAAAATAGTTCAAACCGTTGATAATTCTTCAGAAATTTTTGAAGTTCATAATGATTTAATTTGGGTAGAAGGCGAACCTGCCCCTTACGGATTTAAAACAGTTTGTAGAAATAGAGAAATAGCTTGGGAGCAGTTAGCAGAAAGTACTAAATCATTTCCTATGATGCACAGCGTATCTGGAAGAGATTTAGTTTTCTGTTTCGGGTCTTGTGCACCAAATACGGAATTTAATAATCCTAATAATTCAACCGGGTCTTACAATCAATGTGTATTTCTGCTCGAAGGATCTGCAAGTGCTTCAAATTCAGACAACACACAACAACTAGCAGTCGATAATATAGGTTGTTTGCATGATGTTAGTTCCTTTAAAGGCTCATCTATAAATTATAATATCCACAATAGTGGCGCTAAGTGGGTTGCAGTTAATCCTTTAAACAATATCGATGTTAGTGTCACTGTAATAAATGGCCCAACTAATCAAATTATAACAGATAACACAAATGGAATAACGGTATTCAATGCCAAGGGAACAGTTATTGTTAATGGCGTATATCCAACATTAAACGATCCGGTATTTTATCATCCAGACACTGATTTAGATATACAAGTAGATATAGACAGTTACCTTATCGTTGTAAAATACTAAATCATATCTTGATATTTTTCTTTTTTGGTTGTATAATTACTCTTATACATCGGAGAATGAGTTATGGATGAAAAGTTAAAAGCTGCTCTCGATACAGCAAATTATATGGTTACATATAATAACCAAAGAGAAATGATAAAGCAAGAGATTAAAGAACTTTTACTATATCATGAAAACGGACATCGATTTACTATAAACAGAGAATTAATTAATTTTTTGAATACAGTAATCAATATGGGGCATGACGAGATGGTTATTTTAGATGATTTTGAAAATCCATATATGGTCGATAACACAAAGAAATTTTTAGAAAACATATTCGATGTATATGTTGAAAGCTCAAACAGCTATTATTATAAATTTACTGAACTAAAGAAAAATCGTTCTATAGAAAAAATCGTCGGAGTATAAATGGATAACTCTAAAGGTGTACTTCTGTTCGCTCACAATAACAGCGAAATAGATTATGGAATGATGGCATATATCTGTGCCAAATACATCGAAAAGAATTTAAATGTGCCTGTTAGTTTAGCAACTGATACAGGAACAGTTAGCTGGTTAGCTCGGCAAGATCCTAAATTCAAAGATCAGTTTGATCAAATAATATTAACAGATCATATACTGAGTCCAGTTTTTCAAGAAAAGAAATATTACGATGGGTCGTTAGAATATAAGAAGTTGACCTTTGGTAACGGATATCGTTTTAAGTGTTATGAATTTAGTCCATATGAAAAAACATTAGTATTAGACACTGATGTGTTGATCACAAATGACAGATTAAAACATATATGGGATTCTAAAACAGATTTTATGATAAATTCAGATCATTTTGATCTAGCAAGAGATAGAGATGTATTTGAATTTCAGCGAGTACAAGATCACGGAATTGATTTCTATTGGGCGACTATGTTTTATTTTGAAAAGACAGCATGGTGTAAAATCTTTTTTGATCTATGCAATCATATAATAGAAAATTATGAATTTTATAGATTTGTATATCAGATACCAGGGCAGCTTATGCGTAACGATTATGTAGTCAGCATAGCCATACATATTATTAACGGGTTTGATAATAAAGTAAAACCAGAAAGTTTACCCTGTCAGATTTATTATACAGTAGATAGAGATGAACTCATAAAGGTTGATTCAGATAAAGAATTCTTATTTCTAATACAAAAAAAAGAATACGTGGGACAATATACATTGTCTAGGACATCAAATCAAATATTACACATAATGAACAAGTATAGTATTATTCGAAATGCTGATAGATTGTTAGAGGTTTTAAATGTCGGATAAAGGATACCTAATATTAGCTCAAAATAATCAAAACGATGATTATTTAAAGATGGCATATGTTTTGGCATTATCGATAAAGTTAACACAACCTAATATAAATTCTGTAGCATTAGTAACAGACGTTGTTGAAAAAGTTCCAGAACACTATAGTCAAGTATTTGATCATATAATATCGATCCCGTGGTTTGACGATGCATTAGAATCAGAATGGAAGATCGAAAATCGTTGGAAGATGTATCATGTTACTCCGTATGAACAGACTGTTCTTTTAGATGCTGATATGTTATTATTATCTGATATTGAGCATTGGTGGCATTATTTAGAAAACAATCATGATCTGTTTATAACTACAGATGTTATGACCTACAGGAATGAAATAATAACAGAACGGCATTATCGTAAAACATTTGATGCTAACAGTCTTCCAAACACTTATAGTGCATTTACATACTTTAGGAAGTCACCTAAGGCAGAAGAGTTTTGGGATTTAATAGAGACTATGGCCAAGAATTGGGAAGATTTTTATGATAGATTTTTACGAGAAGACCGACCTAAGCATCTTAGCATAGATGTACTATTCGGCTTAGCAGTTAAGATATTAGGAATACAAAATTCAATTTCTACTCCATTCGATTATCCTACTTTCACACACATGAAAGGACAGATACAGAATTGGAGATTATCATCAGATGATTGGATGGATTATGCAGGTGTGTATTTAAATAGAGAAGGTCAGATGAAAATCGGAAACTTCCAACAGCATGGCATATTCCATTATACTGAAAAGAAATTCTTAGATGATTACACTATGTATGTTTTTGAAAATCTCTATAAGGAAAAGCATAATGGATAATCAAGAGATAGATATTTTTGAAAAACTACGCTTACTAGAAATCGAAGCAAATTCTATTAAGAAGTATTATTTTTATTACGACCCAGCGACTATGTTTCTAGTGCATGTTCGTAATTATTTAGAACAGGACCAATATCCTTACGTTGAAATTACCGAAGACCGATTGCCTTTTAAAATCGGAGAAATTAATATTGGCGATCTTATGATTCTAGATCAAGGTGGTGAATATACAATAATTTCAAAACCTTCAGTTAAAGAACGATATATTGTTAAGACGATAGATAGTATCATATTTAAAGTATCTAAGATTACAGCTAAGTCTCTCGATGAAGTAGATGTTAAAAATTATGATCTTTTAATAGAACAAGACGATAACAGAAAAGAATTTCGTATAAGATTAACATCTAAGAACTTTAAAATAAAAGAAGATTTTAAGATGTTAGTGTATGTTACAGCTGAAAATGATCCTAATATATTATACAAATCGTTATATATAGATTTTAATAAATTATTAGATTATACGTGGTATACTGTTGCGTATGATGATTTTAAAGGATCTCATTGCAGCGTATTCTTTACAAAATATCTTGAGAATTATTTACATGTGGTGATAGAATGACAAAATTAAATTTATATGAAATTGATACTATTTTTATCAGCTATGATGAGCCAAATGCTGATAGAAATTATGCAGAATTAGTTAAGACTATTCCGTGGGCAAAACGTGTACATGGAGTAAAGGGCAGTGACAATGCACATAAAGCTGCTGCAAATCTCAGCGAGACTGAGAGATTTATTACTGTAGATGCTGACAATATAGTAGATCCTAAATTCTTTAATTATACAATCGAATTAACCGATACCAACAGCGATTGTGTATTTTCGTGGACAGGAAAAAATTCCGTAAATGGATTAGCATATGGTAATGGCGGATTAAAATGCTGGACTAAGAAGTTTGTGTTAGATATGAAAACACACGAAAATTCAGATAACGATGATCCTCGTAGTTTGATTGAATTTTGTTTTGATGAGAAGTATATACAGATTAACGACATATATTCAGTTAGTTATATAAATGGTAGTCCAATGCAGGCTTTTAGATCAGGATTTAGAGAAGGTGTTAAGATGAGTCTCAATGAGGGTTCTAGATGGCCTATTTATGATTTTAAACGTAAGATATATCAAAAGAATTATCACAGGCTCCTCATATGGATGAATGTAGGTGCGGATGTAAAGAACGGTCTTTGGGCGATGTATGGTTCTAGGTTGGGTTGTTACATGACAATGTTAACGGATTGGGATCATGTTAATGTGCGTGATTTTGAATATATTAATAATCTATTTGTAACAGAATCTAAAAACATTAATGACGATAATATATTAAAAAAGATAGAAGAGTTGGGTAGTAAATTACAACATGAGTTAGATATTCCAACTGGAATGTTAGCTCCGCAGCAGAGTGAATTTTTTAAAGAAGTTTATCAAAATCCATTGAGAATGGGTAGGGGATTATATGACAACTGATAAATCTAATACTATATGTGCAGTGCCTTGGATGCATCTTGCATTTGAACCTAATGGTAAAGTAATACCTTGTTGTCTTACATCAGTCCATAACTATTTTGCAGGAGATTTAACAACAGAATCGATTGAAGAAATTTGGAATAGTGATAATATGAAAAATCTGCGTAAGCAGATGGTTGACGGTAAAGAGCCCGAGATATGTAACAAGTGTTTTGATCGAGAAAGAGTAACAGGCGAAAGTGGTAGGGTTTATCAAAATAGAGAATTTGCGAGTGTTTTAGAAAAGATTCCAGACATCACGTTAGAAGATGGAACCTGTACAACAATGGATTTGCAGTATTGGGACTTTCGTTTTAGTAATCTATGTAATTTTAAATGTCGGACTTGTGGTCCAAGATACAGCTCCGCTTGGGTTCCAGACATTAAAAAATTAGGTTGGAAGATGGAATTAGAAAAAGTCACCAATATCCAAACAGTAGACGACAAAGATAATTTTGAATTTTTAAAAAACCAAATTGATGTTGTTAAGAAAATATACTTTGCAGGCGGTGAGCCATTATTGATGCCTGAGCATTGGGATATTTTAGAAATGATAAACGAAAAAAAGAGATTTGATATCAGAGTAAATTATAATACTAATTGTTCAACACTAACATATGGAAAGAAACACGTTTTAGATTATTGGTGTAATTGGGAATTTCCAAAGTTAGAAGTATGGCCGAGTATTGATGAAATTGGCGAACGTGCTGAGCTAGTACGTGCAGGAACTGTTTGGTCTAGGGTAGAAGAAAATATAAAAGAGATATCAAAGTTTGATAATATTATTCTCCGTCCGGGTATTACTGTTGGTGCTTTGAATGTTTTTAGATTACCAGAAATTATACATCATTTAGTAGATATAGGCGGTATAAAACCTAAGATGAAATTTAAAAACTTTTTCCTTAATTTAGTCGAGCATCCGTTGCATTATCATGTACATATCTTGCCAGATCATTTTAGGAAGGATATTATAAAGAAATTAGAAAACTTTATAATGGATTATAAAGAAAAATATGACACCGATATTGAGCCACTCTTTACTCATGTATTACATGAGCTCACTAAACCTTTTGATAAGAAATCTGCAGAAAAGTTTTTACAAATAACAGAACAGCTCGATAGAATACGTAATGAAGATACTTTTAAGATCATACCGGAAATGCAGATGGTAAGGGAAGCAGTTAATGGATGATTTAAATTCTTTAAGAAAAGAAATATTAACTAGTGAAACTTTTTGTTTTTATCCGTTTTTAGAATTAAGTACAAACCCGTCAGGTCATATTAAACCTTGTTGTAATTATGTTGGAACTATGAAAAATTCTAACGGTGATGATATTAGTATACTCAACGGTGATACATTTGATGGTGCCTGGAATAGTCACACGATGGTCGATGTTAGGAAGCAATTACATCAAAATAATATACCTTCACAGTGTAGGCGATGTATAAGAGATGGCGATGCTAGTATGCGACAAAGATCCATACACGAATATAAGAATGATATTGACGTTCTTAATATTGTAAAGACAACTATTGACAATGATTATCATTCAGAGCATCAACCGATAATACTTGAACTTAAACCAAGTAATCTTTGTAATTTAAAATGTGTTATGTGTAATAGCTATGATAGTTCTCAAATTGCTAAAGAATTAAAAGAACTGTCTAAGAGTCTAGGAGGAATAAATGTTAGAGATGGGCGTTTTATTTCTGTATCGGATCAACCCGGAATACACGAAAGCAATCAGTCATTTAAAGACGTAGATCAACCTGAATGGGATGATAACGAAGAGATTTGGCAAAACTTTGAAAGAATTGCTCCATATCTCAAAGTATTAAGTTTTGCAGGAGGTGAACCCACAATAATGCCTTCGGTGTTACGAGCATTAAACTATTGTGTCGAAAAAGATCATGCTAAGAATATAACAGTCTTTATATCAAGCAATTTTACAAACTTAAATAAAAACTTTTTTGAATTAATGCCAAATTTTAAAAAGTTTGAACTTATCGCAAGCATTGATGGATTTGATAAAGTAAACGATTATGCTCGTTTTCCAAGCAAATGGTCTCAAGTTTCAAAGAACTATATGTTAGCAAAAGATTATATGAGATATCCTAATGTAAAAATTCTAAATAATATTACAGTCAGTCTTTTAAATATTATCAATTTAACTGACTTATTATATTGGTTAGAAGATAGAGCCGATGAATTGCCTTGTTTCAATGAATGGCCTTATAATATAAATTTAATTTTCTATCCAGAAGAACAACAGATAAAACTATTACCGGATCATTTAAAGATTATCGCAACTGAAAGACTTGTTGAATATTTAGAAAAAAGTAAAATATTAAAAGAATTTCCGGGGTTAGACTCTAAGATATATTTGTTAATACGAGAATTAAAACATCCTTGTGATAACAAATTACTTGATAATTTTAAATCTAGGATTAAAATTTTAGATAAACATCGAAAGATAGATATTAAAAACTACATTCCAGAGTTGAGAGAATTATTTGATGAGTAATACCTTATGTGCTTATCCGTGGAGATCTGCCGCAATAAGACCCAATGGACTTACTATTCCCTGTTGTAGATTTCCTCATATCGACGACAAAGATAGCTTTGTCTCATCACCAACTGTTCGTAATACTCCAACATGGAATAAGATTCGCGAAGACATGTTAGCTGGAAATCCAGTAGAAGGTTGCAAAAGTTGCTATCAAGATGAAAGCAATGGGTTAACGAGCATGAGGCAACACAGTCTTAAAAAACTAGTTCCTGTTGAAAATAAAGCACTTCCAATAGAACAGTTGGAATTGTCATTTAGTAATCTCTGTAATCTAGCTTGTGTTCATTGTAGCAATTTCTTTTCTACAAAATGGTATAGCGAAGATGTTAAGGCTGGTAGATTAGAAAAATCTGGAGTATTAAATAATGATTTTAATTTTGATAAATGGGATTTATCAAATATCCGAGAAGTTAAAATTATCGGAGGAGAACCATTTATGGAACAGGATAAATTTATTAAATTTCTATCAAATTTAAATTTATCTAACATAACATTACAGATATGTACGAATGGTACCATACTTCCTAACCGGCAATTAAAATCATTGATTGAACAATGTAAAAAAGTATATCTATGTGTAAGCATGGACGGTCTCGGATCTACTAATGATTGGTATCGTTGGCCCGGTAAATTTGAAACAGTAATTGATAATATGAGAAAATACAACGAATGGTGGGCCAATGATAAACAGATTGTTCCAATTATTCATCATGTAATTAATGTTATTAATATTTTAGAATTAACAGATTTTATCAATTACATGAAAACTAATTTTCCTAGATGGACAGTTGAATGGGATTGGATACGTTGGCCCTATTGGCAACAGTTATCAAGTTTACCTACTGAATTCAAAAAAGATCTTATTGAAGAGTTTAACCAATTATCTAAAGACCATCACTCAGAATACAATCGTATACCTAACCCATATGAAGTTTCGATAAGTAGATTACAAGAAGATCCCGCGGTTACGTGGGATATGGTTATAGATGAGATAATAAAAATTAGTTCAGAAAGAAATTTGGATTTTTTAGAAATGGTACCAAAATATAGTAAATTGTGGATACACAGTAATGTCTAAAACATATTGTCCATTACCGTGGAATCATTTTTCTACACATGCAGACGGTACGATGCGTCTATGCTGTAATTCTACAAGTGATGGTAGATTAAAAAATAACGATGGAACATCTGCAATGATTGATAAAATAGAAAATATTTCTGATTTTTATAATATCGATCATTTAAAAGATATCCGCAAAAAAATGATCTCAGGTGAACGTACTATTGAATGTGAATATTGCTATGCAATTGAAGATAATGGAGGTACTAGTGTAAGACAATCGTTTGTTAAAAAATGGCCAATGGAATCTTTTCTAGATAGTACAGATCTTAATACAGGAGAAATTACTAATCTCAATATTAACTATCTTGATTTAAGTTGGTCAAATAAATGTAATCTACAATGTAAGATGTGTACACCTTCTGCTAGTGACCAATTAATAGATGAATTTAAAATTATACACGATGGAAAAGATTGGACAAACTGGGATTTTAAAGAACACTGGGATTATAAAAAAATTAAAGATATATTAGAAAAAACAGTTACAAACAATCTCAATGAAATATTAGTTACAGGTGGCGAACCTTTAATAAACAATGATTTTTATAAATTCTGTAATATTTTAATCGATACTGGGTTGTCTAAACAGATTGATATGTCTATCCATACTAACTTAACAGTGACTCCGAGTAAATGGTTTACTATATGGAAACATTTTAAAAGTATGACAATTAAGATTAGTATAGATGCTGTAGAAGAAATGTATGAGTATGTTAGATATCCAGGAAAATGGAATATTTTAAAAAAAAATATCGAAGATACAATAGAATTTTCAAAAACTACCAACAGTGTTGGAATAGAGTTTCATACAGTAATGTCGATCTATAATACAGAAAGATTTACAGATCTTTTAGATTATATTGCCTCATTACAAGGTAGCAGGATACTTAATGTTCCACATATTAATTATGTTTATGATCCTCATCATTCGTCGCCGTCAAATCTTCCAACTGAATATAAGTTAAAAGTACATTTAGAAATAATTTCGTGGATTAATAATAATAAAGGAAGATTTCAAAATAATAAAGTATGCATGGATAAAATTGCAATACTAAAATCTGTTTTAAATATTCTGATAAACTCAACTGTATCTGATGATCGTAAACAACATAGTTATAACATAATTAAAAAAATGGATAATTATAGAAAACACAATACAGAACTATTTTTACCTTGGATGGGGAAATAAAATGGCTAATGGGTTAGGACCAAATGGTGAATGGACTAGAATAGATGAGTATTTTCATCAAAAGGCGATATCAATACATGATTATAATTTAAGACCCAGTACATTTGAAGATGCAGATTGTCCTTCTTGGCTCTTAAGGGGTACACTTATGCAGGATACATTTTTTAATGTTATAGAGGCTGCTGCTAAAAATACCAATAGACCGGATGATTATATTAAAATATTACAAGATCGATTTAATTTACCCGATCCGCCTGAGATGTGGACTGCCCTCAGAAAACTTGTTATTGCTGAGGAACATATTCAACAACTCAAAGAAAAAGAAGAATTATCTAAAATTAGTATGGTCGGGGATCGAGATCAGTTTATTAGAAGACACATTTTAAGTGGTGATAAAAAAGTATCTTTTAAAAAACCAAAAGAAAAAAATCCTATTAAAGAATGGGCATATACTGATAAATTCAAAGTGGCTATGGTTATGTCTCCAGCTTGGGGTAAATTTTTTCCACCTTACGGTACGGCCAAACTTAGTGCATTAATGAGAAGTCAAGGATATAGTGTTAAGGTATATGATTTAAATATCGAATCGTCTTATCATTTAGAAAAAACACATAAGATAAACTATTGGGAAAGTAATAGATATTTTGTATGGGAAGATATACAGAGTTTTAATAAAATACTTTTGCCTGAATTAGAAGAATTATTTGATAACGTAATTTTTGATATTTTACAATCAAAAGTCAAAGTAGTTGGTTTTAGTATATACAATACTAACCAACTTTCAGCATTGCATATTGCTAAAAAATTAAGATCTCTAGATCCGTCCATTTGCATATTAGCAGGCGGTCCGGGTGCAACAATGACTGGAGAATGGTGGTTTAACAATGTAGGAAATGTTTTTAATTATATTTTTAAAGGAGAATCTGAAAATCAGTTGTTATATCTATTGGATAATTTGCCAGAGACTCTTCCTTATAATCAAATAGTAGGAACTGTTAATAGTAGATTAGCATTGGAAGAATATCCATTTCCAGATTATTCTGATTATGATCTTGATTTATACGAGATCAGAGGAGTTAGTTTAGAAACTAGTAGAGGATGTGTGGCTAAATGTAGTTTTTGTGCCGAAACACATTTTTGGAAATATCGTAATAAAGATGCAGAATTACTTGTAGATGAAATTGAACAACAAATTGAAAAATATGATACAAGACGTTTTTGGTTTGTAGATAGTTTAATTAATGGGAATTTAAAAACGTTTGAAGCATGGATGGATCTTGTTATAGAACGCAATTTAAATTTAAAATGGAATTGCTATAGTCGTTGCGATGGAAGAATGACTGCTGATTTTTTTAAGAAAATTAAACAGAGTGGTTGTACTATGTTAAGTTTTGGCATAGAATCAGGTAGTCAAAAAGTATTAGATGATATGCATAAAAAAGTTAAAGTATGGGAAATATTACAGAACATGAAAGATTGTCATGCTGCTGGAATTTTTATTCATAGTAGTTGGTTGCAAGCGTTTCCAACAGAACGTCCCATAGATCATATGCATAGTAGACAATTAATATTTTCCTGTCGTAAATGGATCGGTGGTGCAAGTTTAGGGATGGGTGCGGGTATAACTCCTAATAGTGATATGGATACAAATTGGAAAGCATATGATATGCAGTGGAAATTTAAAAATCTCGATGGTACTATATATAAAGGACACCCAACTGATAAATTTCTAGGAGATTGGTATACTGGCGGATACAAGAATACAGTATTGCATCGTTTTATTCGTGTAAAATTAATGAATATTTGGTGTCACGCTATGAAAAAGAATTTCAGTGATACTATAACATATTTTGGATTATTTTATAGTGATATAGATAGATTTTATACTTTAAAATTTGAAAAGAAAAGAAATGTTGACCAATTCGAACAGAATAATTATTTAGATTTAAAACAAGGAATTACTAACGATTTTGCTGGACAATTTTTAGAAGATTATTTAGGATTTATGTATAGTCTTTATGAAGTTTACGGATCGTTAACTTGGACATTTCATTGTAACCCAGAAATGGATACGAAAAATTTTGGAAACTTTTTGTCTAGATTATATTGGTGTGATTTAAAAGCAACAATTGATAATGATGGAAATTATACTATGATTGTATATCAAAAATTTGAACATAAAGATCCGCTAGGAGAAGATTTTGATAGAAAATTTTCATTATCGGGTGAAGTAGATTATAGTGCAGAACAAAATAGACAAGATATGAGTTTTGAACAAACTACAACTTTAACTGGAAATGTTAATAATTGGATTTCGGATAAATTGCAAATCGAAGAAAGTGTCCATCCACAATATAGAAGGAAATCTAAAAATTAAAATAATTATATAACAGCGGAGAAGCAATATGCATCATGATATAGAAACTAAGAATGTTTCAAATTTTTTAACAAATGACGAGATATCTTTGATAGAAAATATTCTTAAAACTACTGAAATTGATGTTGGGCAGTCAGGAACAGAACATGGCACCCATCATGCCGATTATCATTATATTAGATTATATGATTATGAACCCTATAAGAATTTTAATTAATTGTTTACCTCGTAGTGGATCAAAATGTTTACAGATTAATCTGCATAATTATCTTAAAAGTGTTTCTTCTTTAGTTGCAGTTAAAGATAATATTGACGGATTAATCGGGGTCCTCGATATTAACGATAATATTCCTCGATATACTAAAGAGAAACTTATTGGGTGGACAGATACTGATGTTATTTTTGAATCCTATGATATTTCTTTTTCAAAATCAGCAGAATTAAAAAGAAGAGTAAAGTTATTAGAAGACTCAAACGAAGCATGGGTTATAAAAAGATGGAATTGGGTTGAGAATGATCCGATAAAAGATGACCTATTAAGAATAGCGAAAAATATTGCCATTATAAGATCAGATCAATTTAATCATGCACTTAGTCTGTGTTTGTCTCATGCTACAAATCTTTGGGCGTGTGGTGACGATATGAACAATGGTATTCAGGAATATTCAAAAAATAAAATATATATCGACCCCGGTCAATTTGAGAATTATTATAATCTTTTTACGATTTGGAATAATCAAAAATGGGATAACTTAGTGTCGGTTTATAATTTTGAAGATATGATTTGTATTTCAAACAATCGAGAATTTTGCAGTTTCTTTTCACTGGATTTTTCTGAATTTGATTTCATGCCGTTTAATAAAGAATTTGGAGATCATAAGTTTGATATGATATCAAATGTTAATGAATTAAAAGAAATATCCAATAGTAAAATTAAAAATAAATAAAAAATGGGCGATCGAGCTACTAGAATAATACATAAAGATGAGATTTTTGGATATTTAACATATCATAGAAGGTTTGATACTAAACCTTATATTCATCTAGAAGATCGCTTGTGTTGGCATCCTTTTTTATTTGCAGAAGTTAGATTAAATGGAAATGTCAATGTTTGTTGCCCACAATGGAACCCTGCACCGATTGGTAATTTATTTCTAGAGGATTTCGAGACAATCTGGAATGGAAAAAAAGCACTAGCTATCCGAGGATCGATATTAGACGGGAGTTACAGATATTGCGATCGTAATACATGCCCTCTCATTGAAAACTCAGAACAAAGTTTGATAAAAAAAACAGATTTTACTACAAATGAATTATTAAATTCTGTAAAGCTAACACCTACTCAGGTTTCTTTTATTATCGATAACAGTTGTAATTTGTCTTGCCCGAGTTGCAGAGTGTCTAAGATTTCACAATTAAGTAAAGATAAACAAGAATCTGCTTTAATTATTATAAAAAAAGTTCTTAATTCTATGTTTCCATATCCTCACAATGAAAAGAAGATAATAAACATTGATGGATCGGGGGAGGTTTTTAGTTCAGAAGTTTATAGGAAAATATTTGAAACAGAACCTGTTTTTACGGAAACACATAATTGGCCTAATTTAAAATTTATTCTTTCTACAAATGGTACGTTAATGACTGAAAAGATACAAAAGAAATATAAAAAATTATTTAATCATATAGAACGCATTAATGTTAGTGTAGATGCTGGTAATCGAGAAAGTTATGAAAAAGTGCGTGTTGGCGGACATTGGGAATTGTTATGGAAGAATTTAGATTATCTTTATAATACGATTAAAGATAAAAAACAGACAGAGTGGCGTTGGAACATCATCATACAACGGCATAATTTTCGATCAATTCCTGAATTAATTTCTCTGGCAAACAACTATGATCAACACAAACCAACAATACATTTTTCAAAAGTGTTAAATTGGGGAACTTGGAATGATGAGGAATATTTCAATCATGCTGTACATCTTCCAAGTAACCCCCTGTATCGAGAATATTGTGATATTATGGATTTACCTGAAGTAAAAGCATACACCAGAAAAATATTTTAAATATTTTATTGAAATATCGAATAGAATAGTTTATAATTAAGTTATGTATGATATAATCTTTGTAAGCTATCAAGAATCTAATGCAGAAGAAAACTGGAAAGCATTAAAGTCAAGATTTTTTCTAGCAAAACGTGTACACGGTGTTAAAGGTATACATCAAGCACACATAGCTGCTGCTAAGAAAAGCCTAACTAAGATGTTTTGGGTAGTTGACGGTGATGCACAAATAGCAGATGATTTTAATTTTGACTATAAGGTTTTAGATAAAGAAACAGATACTGTACATGTTTGGCGTAGTATAAATCCTGTTAATGATTTAGTGTATGGATATGGTGGTGTTAAACTTTTGCCAAAGCAGATGACAATCAACATGGATCTTGGCAAACCTGATATGACTACTAGTATCAGTAACAAATTTAAACCAGTAAAAGTTATTTCTAACACTACAGTATTCAATACAGATCCTTTTAATACATGGAAGTCTGCTTTTAGAGAATGTACAAAACTGTCTAGTAAAATAATAGATAGACAGAATAGCGATGAAACGAATGAACGATTAAAAATTTGGACTACAGTTGGTGCCGATAGACCATTTGGAAAATTCGCGATCGAAGGAGCACGTTATGGTGCTACATGGGGAAAATATAATAGAGATGATCCTAGTAAATTATTTTTGATCAATGACTTTGATTGGATAAAGCAACAATTTGAGGAACACTATGGCACTGAATATACCAGCGATATTAATCGGTCTTGAACAACTGTATGATAGCGAGTCTTTACGTTTACTAAGACTCTATATGCAGAATCCGTTAGATAGAGAAAATGCAGAACGAGTTCTTCCTCTACTCAGGACAGCAAGCGAATCAAACCTTCATGACATAAAAGTTTATATGTTAGATCCGTTAGATAGAGAAAATGCAGAACGAGTTCTTCCTCTACTCAGGACAGCAAGCGAATCAAACCTTCATGACATAAAAGTTTATATGTTAGATCCGTTAGATAGAGAAAATGCAGAACGAATTTTTTCATTGTTGCAACTAATCGAATTAAATGGTTATAGTGAAGATTTAATAAATCAAATAAAAGTTACAGTATTGGATTTTAATGATGTATTGTCAGTTTTTAAGATATTATCTTATTGTAATTTAGATGATCCGTTTGTTAAGAATTTATCTAAATCATTAGTGCTATATCCAGAGTTAAATTGGAATGATGCATTATCGAAAGGTCAACTATTTTCTAAACTTTGGTTAGTAGACGAACTTAAAAATTTAGATTTAGATCTTGGTACTGTATTTGTATGTGCTGGATGGTTTGGCACATTACCTGCTCTTGCTTTTAAAGATGGAAATTTAAAATATAATGTTTTTAGAAGTTTTGATATAGACGAAACCTGTGCCGATGCTGCTGATTCTTTAAATAGAGATCCGTATGTTATCGAAGGTTGGAAATTTAAAGCTACTACAAGTAATATATTTGAAATAAATTATTCAACACATGAATACCTAACACGTCGCCGTGACGGATCGGTAACAGATTTAATTGAAAACCCCGACACTATTATTAATACATCGTGTGATCATATAGATCCTTTCGACGATTGGTGGAATATGATTCCTAAAAATAAATTAGTTGTCTTACAGAATAATGATTCTAAAATTGATGATGATCATGTAAACAACATAAACAGTTTAGATGAAATGAAAGCGCAAGCACCTATGGAAAAAATACTTTTCGAAGGTGTCTTGCGCTTACCTGATTATAACCGTTTTATGCTGATTGGTTACAAATAATTAATCTGGAAAAAATTCTGAAGTGTTTTCAGAAGGGCCAATTGGCGGACCAGTATCTCGCCATTTTGTTAGTTTGCTATCTGTGCTCGTTATACAAACCTTAGTCATGCATGTTTTAGGCTCGTTATACAACTGGAACCCATCTGTAATATTTCCTAAAGGTGAATCACTACAACTATGTGCTCTTAATACATTCTTTCCTCTGATAACAACACTTTTAAATCCAGCTTCGCATTTCCAACCTCTAAACTTATTTCTATCTAAGCTATTAAGTCTTTCGGATTGATCAATATAATGTATATTTCCTTTGCTATCCCACAATTTAATTCCTCGGTATAGCATTGTATAATTTTCTCTATTTGAAAGAGGAAATCCTTTTTTAAGTATGTCGATCATTTCTGGAGTGTATGAATCCATCAGTATTTGATTCCCTGCTTTGCTTTTTTGTGGCTTAACAGTTACGGGTATTCCTGCATTTCTCCAATTTTCACAACGATCAAGAGCTTCGTAAAAATACTTTGCTTCCATCACTTGGTTAACAATAAGTCTTACACCAGCTTCTTTAAGCATTAAACATTTTTCAGTAAATTCATTATAGTCGGCAAATTCATGATGGAAACTTGCTGCAAGGAATCTACGTTTTCCGCTAGCAGCAGTTGCAGTTAGATAACGTTGCCACCACTTTAATCCGGGACTTAGATTAGTAGTCATTGCTATATCGTTGTACGCAGATTCTTTATCACTGCTATAAAATTCAGCAAGTTTTAAGAAATCTTTATATGCACTAGGTTCCCCACCAGAAAAATTACAGAAAAAACTATTAAAGCCATTAGCTCTAGCCTGTGTTTTAACTTCTGTGAGTACATTTTGATAAACTTCGAGAGGTTGATGGTCAACTTTGTCGCTGTGTGCAAAGTCGTAGCAATAACTACACGAATAGTTACAAAATCTACCCAATACCCATGCCATGCTAAATGGAATATCTTGTTTGTTTTGTTCTAAGCGAACAATGTCATCCCAGGGGATATCAGTATACATGTCTGTATATTTTAATGTCATAGTATGCCTCTCATTTAATTATATTTATCACTATATCTTTGGGATCAGTTCGTTGTGATTTATATGGTATTACATCAACTTGGTATCTCTTTTTTTCTTTTGTTTCTAGATTAACCAAAATTGTTGTATCAACTGTATCGTTATACTTTAAATCGGCATCGGGATAACCAATAGCTAATGCTAAATGTACTTCTTCACCGGTATCTCGAGTCATTTCGGGAGTAATACCTATTGTTTTATTCCAAAATTCTCTTTGTCCTGGTGCAAGATGTACACATCGATTATATCCGGTTTTGTATCCTAATAACGCTGCATTATATCCAAGCGTTCCGGCTATTAGACCAATGTTTTGATGAAGGTGTTCATTAAGCTCGTGATTTTTTAAATCTGTGTTTTTCCAACTATCGAATTGACTCGGTTCAATAGTGGGTCTTTTTAGGGTAAAAACAAACAACAGACTACCGTTAACTTGAGAATTTCTCGAGACAGCATCGGGTCCTCGCATATGCCCCCAACTTTCTTTATAGAGTCGATGTATAACATCTCGATCTTTAACTACATAGACCCCTATAAGGCTTTCTTTCCCTAAAAATGGCGCTTTTGAGATCAATGCAATGAAATGATCGATGTGTTCTTTTGGTACCGCAATATTTGTATTCCAGTTGCGTTGGCATCGTCTTAACACTTTAATTGCATCTTTTCTATTAGATAATGTAGTTTCCATATTAATTTACTCCGTCGATTATATGAATTGTGTACGGTATAGGGGTGTTTGGTAAAAAATTAATATCTTCAGATGAACATGTTATACTTGATAACCCATGGTGTCGATCTTTGATCAGCTGGTTACTATTTTCCCAGGGATATAATCGATCATCATTTAATATTAAGTACTCATTTGTATTATTTGAATCCAATTGTTCGTATCCGATACTCAATGCTATTAATGGTGTTTCTCCGGTTTCGGAAATTTTAGAAATATCTATTCCTAAGATTGAACACCAATTGTTTTTTTGATTTGGAAATAAATCATTGCATCTGTGTAGTGCAGTTTTATAGCCTAAAGTTATGGCATCGTTTGCTATTATTGTAGAAATTATTCCAACAACAGTATTTGTATCCTTAACTGCTTTTTCCCAAATTGATGGAGGTTTAGCTACGTAGCTAAAATGATGTGTTCTAAATGTTCGTGTATTTCTTTGAACAAATACAATAACTAAATTTGATTGTAGCTGTTTACTTCGTATAGCCCTTTCAGGTATATCGCACTCATGCCAACTTTCTTCGTAGAGTGCATTAATTTTATTTCGGTCGGTAATAAAATATACATCATATAATCCTTCATCTTGCGGGCTAGGAGAATGTTTAATTTGATCTATCCAGTGGTCGATGTGTGTTTGCGATACTTGTCTAGATAAATCCCATGTTTTTTGGTTATACCCCATTGTATCTACGGTTGATAATTGTGCAGGTAGTGTTATATGTAAGTCTGTATCTGTGAAAATGCTAGCAGATGTAAATGTCATCTCTGGAAGAGATTGGGGACCGTTGGCTATTACATCGATAATAATTTGGCATAAATCATCTAATTTTTTTATAATATCCTCGGTTACAACTACTCCAGTAAAAACTTGTTTGTAGATAGTTTGTAATGGGTTATCGACTGCTATATTCCTCATTACATAATTGCAGAGCAAATCTTTCAAAAAAAGATGGGCTTCGATTTCCATTGTTCCCCTTACTTGCGGAACACCATCTTCCCAATAACCAGCAGCGTTAAAATTAGTCTTCCTATCAGTAAAATTCTTTAGATCGTAATAGTATCCGTCGACTACATATTTTAAGTCCCTGTAACATTTTTCTTCTATATACTGATAGTTAAAGAATTGTCCGTTAGGTAACAGCGTTAAAGATTTGATTTTTGCAGCAGTTTCGTGTACTATAAAGTTCTTGTTCTGCCACAAAAGATTACAAGAATTGTTTATTAAACTGAGGTCAAACATTTTTAGTTTCCTTATGTTATTATAAATTATTTAGTGTAATTTTTTTCATGACAATTTAATTCAATATAAATACTGCTAGATAAAGGTTATAAATAATGGACAATTCGGCAATTTTATACTCTCAGATATTGCGTTTTGGCAATGTTTTCAGTCTTTCTCCTTACTACGATCCTAAGAAATTTTTAACAGAAATTTCTCAGTTTGATGATCAATGGAAGCAATACAATCCTAGAAAAAGAAATCCCCGACACGGGTTAAGTTTAACTAGTCTCGATGGGGGATTTAGTGGTATTCCGGATTTAGACAGCCTAACTGAATATAATAGAGAAAATGAAACAAATATTAGGGAATTAGATATCAAGATTCCAACTCCGGCATATGAGTATGCAGTTCCATATCTTTCCATTTTTCAAAATAGCGTCTGTCGTTCACATGTTATAAGATTATTTCCAGGCGGATTTTTCCCCACACATAGAGATAATCATAGACTATCTATATCAAGTTTTAGGATTTTCGTTCCATTGATGCACTGTAATAGTACATACATGTATTTTATGTTAGAAGATAAAATATTAAATTTTGATCACGGAAGACCTTATTTTTTCAATTCTTCTTTAGAACATACACTTTTTAATCCTAGTATTAAAACGGTATATTTTATTGTTTTAAATATAGAAATAAATGAAGAATCGGTTGACTCTTTATTATCAAACATGTATCTTATATGAGATTGAAATGAAATATTATGAACTAAGGCCAGAAGAAAATCATTTTTACAGCGTTGGAGTTGATATCACTCATCGATGTAACATGGAATGTGCTAATTGTTATATACCTAATCGAGATGTTCCGGATATGGACGTTGACAGATTAATAGATTGTATATCTCGTTTTCCTTTCCGTACTGAAATAAGACTAATTGGGGCTGAACCTACAGTTAGAGAAGATCTTTCAGAAATAATACAACGTGTTAGGGCTACTGGGCATCGTCCAGTTATAATGACGAATGGATTAAAATTAGGCAATCGGCGTTATGCACAATCACTCTACGATGCAGGATTAAAAACAGTAAACATATCTTTAAACGGCGGAGACGATGATAGTATATATGAAATAACAGACGAGTTACGCTGTGCTGATAGGAAGATGAAAGCATTAAAGAATTGTGCCGACATTGGGTTTTTTATTAATACTAATACTTTAATGATGCGCGGTGTTAACGATAATGTGCCAAAAAGATTAATAGAAATATGTAAAGAATTGGGAATAAATCCTGTTCATAGATTCCGTAATATTGGACAGATTGGTAGATATACTAGAGAAAAAGAAGATAATTGGTCGTTTGAAGAACTTATAAATCATCTTGCAGTCATTACACATAAAGATCCAATTGAGGTATCAAAGAGAACACTGATTAACGGGTACGATGAAGAACGGTCAATTTTATATCCATTAGATGAATCTAAGAAAAATAAGACTGCTTGGATAAAGATAACTGATTGGTCTCCTGCGGGATTTGATATTCCAGATCCTAATAGTAAAAGACGAGGTAGAATAACACAAGATTTTAATGTTGCACCTTTTTTTGAACATGTAAAAATTAACGAGTTTGGATACTAATGGAAAAGAAATTTAATGTATTAATGTCATGTGTGAATATGTATCCAGGCCATGCATATATTCCTTATCATTGGGCTTTATTTAAAACCGAAGTAGAACAAGATCGAATATTAAAAGATTCTTTTGAATGGATGGATCCAATATATCTTGCTCCGCCTAAGATAGCTAGAGTTAGAAAAACTATAGATTTTAAAAAAATAGATATCCTTTTGTTGAGTCTATATGAGTGGAATGTAAGATTCACGATGGATTTGGCTAAGGAAATAAAAGAAGCTAATCCGAATGTCTTTATAATAGCAGGCGGACCGGATGTTCGCTGGCGTGAAAAAGACTGGTACCGTCACTGGCCCTTAATTAATGCTTCTATAAAGGGTGATGGCGAAGAAGCACTGCGTCAGTTATTACATTGTTATCTCAACAATGACAGAGATTTTACAAAGATTAAAGGGTTAATGATACCTGATGAAAATCTAGATGTAATACATACAGGAGAACCATTGAGAGTTCCAATGAATGAAGCAGTATCTCCCTATCTAGAACAGAGTGAAGATTTAGAGAGGATGTTGGGAACTAATCGTAAGATTTTAAATAATAAGCACATGTGGACAGTACTCGAAACCAATAGAGGATGCCCCTATAAATGCACATTCTGCGACTGGGGCACAACTGCAACATCACAAAAGGTTAGAAAAATTGAATTAAAAAGAATCCTAGATGAAATAACCTGGATGGCAAAAAATCAAATACCTAATATATATCTTGCTGATGCTAATTTTGGTATCTTACCTCGAGATATTGACATTACTAAACACATGATAAAGTGTAAAAAAGAATTTGGGTACCCTCAGTTAATATTTTTTAATCCTGCAAAGAACAACACAGACAGAATAGTAGAAGTTATTACTTTGTTATACGATAATGGGATGATGAAATTTAGTTTAAATTTAAATTTCCAAACTACAAACGAAGAAGCATTAAATGTAATGCGTAGAGAGAATATAAGTGATCTTGATGTTCAATTAGAATTAGTAGACAGATTTAGAAAAAAAGAAATACCAATCGGTGCTTCATTAATTTTAGGATGTCCGGGAGAAACTAAAGAGTCTTGGTTTAAAACCACAACTGATATGTTAGAATTTGGATTCCATAATGAAGTTAGGGTTTTCAATTGGTTATTATTACCAAATAGTCCAGCAGCAGATCCTGAATATCTAGAAAAACATAAGATACAATTTCGCAAGAGAACAACACAATTAAATCATCTACTAAAAGCTCACGTTAATAAGCATTTGGGAATCAGTCAATTTTTAGTTGGTAGCTATAGTTATACTAATGAAGACTGGATACAGATGACAATTTTTAATGCGCTATTATCGGCAACTCATATTATAGGATTAACTAAACATGTTGGGATGTATATGAGAGAAGTACATAATATAGCCTATATAGATTTTTATAAAGGATTATATTACAAATGGATAGAAGATTTTGAAAAAGAATACGAAACATTAGTAAAGCATTTTGAAAACTTCTTGACAGATGATGAATCTATCTATAATATTAATCTAGTAGATGAAATACCAATTATGTTAGAGATAGAGGAATTTATTTTTATGAAAATGATTACAAAAAAAGAAGAATTCTATAAATTTCTATTTGATTATTGTGCTTCTTTTGGGGTCGACAAGGACGAGCTTAAAGATTTGATCAAATATCAAAAAGAAATAGTTATAGATTTAGATTATAATCCGGAAGCAGGTAAAACCATATCACTCGAAAGAGACTGGTTTACAATGTTTAGACTAATGTATAAGAATGATCCGAGTTATGTAATTCCTTATAAGCAGAAAAAATTAGTAAAGATGTTAATCAATACTAAAAGCACTGGAACTTATGATGAACAAGAATTAGATTTTTTTAAACAAAAGAAGATAGGTCAAAAATTAAGGAAGTATGTTGAAGGTGTTCTCGGACATAGAAATTCTAGAGCAAATAGAACTTATTTTAAACCAGAAGAAATACGATTTGTAAATACTATAGATGACGATTTAACTCAGATGGAGATGTTGTGATGCCAATAATTGATGTAACCACAGAAGGAAATGAAGAATTTTATAAAGGATGGTATTATCCATCCACTGAATGGAAAATTCCTGGACCAAAGGTAGTAAAGTTACCGGATTATTATTCCTTTGATTTAGAAAAGATGAAAGCTCAAGTATTAGATATAAAGAATAATTATGGATTTGAACCATTCCCAATAAAAAAAGATGGAACAAAGAAGAGACGTACATATAAAGGAATTGGGTTGACTGCTCGTCCTGATGCCGATAACCCACTTTATGATTCCTTACATCTTTATAGTAAAGATGGTGAATTAGACATTACCGACTCATTTGATGTGCAAGCACTCGATACTGCAGATAAAACAGTTGTTCCTCTGTATGAAAAACATTTCAGTGAACCGACAGAAATCTTTAAAGGATATATAGCTGAAGTTTTGGGTAAATTTAAAAGTCCTCTTACAAAGACACGCATCTTGGAATTAAGCCCTAAGGGAATAATTACACCTCATGTCGATTTTCCCTATTACGAACAGATAAGAGTACACGCTGTTATTGATACTAATGATGATGTGTATTGGGAAGTAGAAGGTGAGAAATTCCGTATACCAGCAGATGGGAATTTTTATTGGTTTGATACTGGACGTTATCATGCAGTATGGAATGATGGAAAAACAGATAGAATTGTATTAAGTGTTAATCTTTCTATCTATTCAGATAGAGACGGAAATCCTATCAATAGAGATATATCTATCGATGATATATTAATATCGGACAAATTATGAAAGTAAAAGTAATTAATATAAATCTCGAAGAAAATTCGCAATGGCGAGAAAGATTTGAGATTTATAGGCACGATGTAATTTTAACAAATCCCAAAGATGACAAATGGCGCAATTATACTGTTGAGAGATTCAATATAGATCAACAGTTAGGTACTTTTTTAATGATTGACGAAGAAGAAGATAGAATAGCAGCGTTTGTTTCAGTGTTTAGGCCAAAGCACTGGCCTATACAAGTTGCTAGGATAGGAAATAGGACCTGGATAGATTTTGATTATAGAGCATCGACTATGAGTGGAAAAGATAAAGCAGGTACTAGTAATAGGACAGGTAATCGATGGGGAATCACTTACGCATATGATGTACAGTTAAATTGTTGTCGAGAAAATGGAGTTGAGGTCGCAATAATGAGCCGAGAAAATCGTCCCGGAACTGCAAATACGATGCGATCTAGTTGGATGGGATTAATTAAGGTACATTCCGAATGGAAATACGACGATAACCGATATTTTTTATCATGTATAGATAGAGAAAATTATAGTTGTTGGCAAAAGATGGTATGGATAGAATTAAATAAAGGATCGGAAAGATATTTGCTCAATGATATTTCTAGTATATCTTCTATCGAGTATAATGAAAAATTTCGAGTTGGAGTATAAATGTTTCAAACTGTTGATAATAAAACTCTTGTATTTTTGCCATATGATATCGAAACTTCGATTGAATTTGACAGAAGAAATCTTGAAGAATTTATTTTACATACTTCTGAAGAATATATGGATGAGTCGCATAAAAAACATTTAGATAGATGTGTAACTTTGCACGGATATTATCCTTGGACTTTCGGATGGGGTATAAGAGACTATGTTCCACTTGCGGGGTTTGATAAAAAATTTCCAAATATCATAGATTATATAAAAGATAAACTCTGTTTACGTAGAATTAGAAAATTAACATTTGTTAAACAACAAGAACAAGTTTGGCCACACCAAGATGCAGACGAAGATGGGTGGGCCATGCGTATGCATATATGGAATGATACTCAAGATCGTATGTATTTTCAAAAAGTAAGACCAGAGTTTGCTGAAAAAAAAGATTTAAAAAATAAAATTATAACAGGATTAGAACCACCGTGGATAGCAGATCCTAATATTAATCCGTATATTGGATCAGAAATAATGTATGATGAAATTTTATTTCCAGAAAAACACTATGCTAATTTCCCATTGAGGAAAGGTGCATGGGGATTTTCAAATAGATGGGCAGTCCACGGTACAGATAAAAAATTACCCAACGAACAAAAATGTATAATGGTAATATACGGTGATAAAGATATTGATAGACTAAAGATATTACATAATAGAAGTTACGAAAAATACAAAGATTTTTCTATAACTTTATAATTATGCTGCAGACCCGTCGTCTAAGTTTATCCAAGCTCCGTTTTGTCTGCCCTGGAATCGATTATCAGAAGAGTTATAAATTACCATCCCATTTGATGATGTTAATGCATTTCTTTGAGTTGTAGTATACGATCCAAATTTTACATAACTAGAAGCTTCAACTGATGAAAAATAACCTCTTGAATTTACACCGTCGATTATTTTAGTTGAATCGTCAGCAAAGAGCGACCCAGTTAAGTCGCCAGTTATACCATGTGATACTGAAACTTGTCCGGTGATGCTAACAGGACTTTTAATATCTATTGTTGTACCTAATAGTGTAGTAATAGAATCCATTGCTACATCGCCGTCGCCTCTGATTTCTAAAGTTGGAGATATTGGTCTTCCAGTTCCAGTAGTATAAAAACGCCAACTCATAGGAATTAAAGTGCTTGTTGGTGCGCCGTCTACAAACCCCCACATTGATAATCCTGTTCTATTAGACGATAGTCCTCCAGATGCACTTGCAACCCCATTAAGTTTGAATACATGATCGCCATTTTGTACACTCAGAGGATTTAACATATTTCCACGATAACGATGGAATGAAAATCCTCTTATAGGAGCAGTATTGTGTGCTATATTAAATGTTCCCATGGTATCAGCATAAACTTCGCTTGTAACATCGAGGCGGGTTATATTGGCATCGGAGATATACATAGTATTAAAATATCCATTACTATTATCACCGTCTATTATTAGACTACTACTATTGGAAAAAACACTACCATTTAGATCACCAGTTATTCCGGCAGTTGCATTAACAGAGGAAAAATAACCTCTTGAATTTACACCATCGACTATTTTAGTTGAATCATCGGCGAACACTGATCCTGTTAAATCGCCAGTAATACCTCGTGATACATTTAATGATCTTTTAACGCTAACTGCACCCGTAGTACCGTTGATGCTAATGATGTTAGTGTCTACGCCTTGTGGTTTAACATTAATGTTAAAATCACTGTTAGACGTTTGGTTCTTTATAGTTAAATGTCCCGCAGGAGTAAAAGTTAATCCTTGTAAATCAGGAGTAAGACCTAGCGGATTGTTTATAGCATTGCCACCGAGCGTAGCACCGTCGCCTACATAAATTTGCTTAGTATCAGTGGCATAGATCAACTCACCTTCGACGGGAGTGATGACCAATCTTTGGGCATCTGTTCCTCTTCTTAACTTTAAAGACATAAATTAACTCCTAAACAGTCCGAGATAATTTATTTATCCAATCTACAGCCAAGTTTTCTTGAACTCTTCAAGTTCTCGCTTGCTTAAATTGTATTCTGTGCATAATGCCTCTTCGGTTCTATAGCCTGCTAAAATATCATCCCAAGAATGTTTTAAAAGACGTTTAAGCAAACTGTATTCTTGTCTACTGACCTTTTTAGCATTTACCGAATAGTCTTCAAACGCTTCAAATGCAATAGGGAAATATGTTTTTGCTAGCTCATACATTGCACGAGCATACTCTTGTATCTCCCATTGTGCATGGCTATCCATACGCAAACGAGCCATATGTAGAAAGTTTTTGAGATTTGCTTTCCAATAACACTCGGTATATCCGCCTACTGGGAGGATCGCCCTAGCAGTTTCTCTAGCCAACCCAAGATCGTTAATGTGTTGTTGGTAGATGTTGTAGGAATGATCCCATGCTTTGATTTGATCAGCGATGATGTTTGCTGATTCGAGTTCGGTATATTCGCCTGCTCGACCTTGCTTATTGGCTGTACTCTGTGGTTTGATATTTTCTGGGTTAGGTGAGTAGAATTCGTCGGTGATTTCTGAATATCTGGCACTGTATTCATTTAAACTTGCTGTCCTATGTCTGACCATTTGGCGCATGACAAAGATGGGAAGTTTTAAATGGAATTTTACTTCACACATTTCAAATGGTGTAGTATGTTCGTGCCGCATAAGATAGCGTATTAACCCACGATCAGACTGCACTGCTTTAGTACCTTTACCGTAGCTAACTCTTGCAGCTTGTGCTATTGCAGCATCGCTTCCCATGTGATCTACAAGCCCCACGAAACCGTGATCTAGTACAGGTTTGTAACTGTGGTCGGTTTCGAAATCTATCTCAGATCGCAGTGTCATTTTTTACCTCGTAAGAACCTTTTGGTTGTTTTAGTAATGTCTTTTTTAATTCTATCAACATCTAATCGGAAGTCGACATGTTGTATCTGATCTTGATACGTATCAAAGAGCTCGGATAAGTTCTTTGGTATATCTCCATCAGAAGAATCTCGATCTTCCGGTTTTAGAATTACGTTCCATTTCCTTCCATCATTGAATGATATTAACACACTATGAAGGTAAGGAACTGGTATTGCAGAAAGATCTACTTCCGAAAATATTTCAGGCCATTGATCGATTATTGATTTATTGAGGGGCCTCTTCGGTGTTTTTGACACTGGATGCTTTCTTTTTCGGAGGATCGAGCTCGTCCGCTGCTTTTCTTAGTTTAGATGCTTCTTTATACAGACGATCGGCTTCGCTACGAAGTTCGCTAGCTGACTCTGGAGTCTTGACGTCGACTTTGTCGAGATCATATACTTTTACGTCAGACTTGCTTTCAACTTTTGTAAGATCCTTAACTTCAACATCTTGTACGTTAGTTTTCTTTTGTTGTTGTCCAGAGTCAGGTTTTATCGACAGTTCGTCGATTGGGATATTTCTCTGTTCTGCGATCATTACATTAAGTTGATCTAAACTAACTTCGCTAGATGCAGTAGGTGTCATTGACACTTGGTCGGTTGCAACCTTTACCAATTTACCGGTGCGATGCAGTTGTTCGAGCATATTAGTACCGTCTGGAAAATAACGGTTGCTAATATGATCGCCTAGTTCATTCGCTTCCTGGGCCTGCAGTGATTCTAATTCTGACATTAGTGAGTTATGGTACAGATCAGATAATGATGATGTACCTATAACTAGGGCAGAATAAGCATCTCCAGGAAGTGTGCGATAAACAACACACACCTTAGTTCCATTTTGCTTCATTTTGCCGATATGTTTAAGCATTGTTAGAACTTGCTGCGGCACTAGCCTTCTGGGCCGCGTCTAGGAACTTTTCTAACTTGTTATATATCGTGCCAACTGGAACCATTTCGTTTGGACGGAATGCACCACGTGCGCTAGCAACATCGATGATTTGTTTTAGAGCAGCAAGATCATTGATGCTAAGATCTGCAGTTTCAGTATTTTCAGCTGGAATCGTAGTTTCTTCGGCAGCAACTTCTTCTTCTGGGCTTGTTGTGTTCTCTTCAACCATTGTTTTCTCCTTTTAGATTGATTCTTTATTATATAACCTTTTTAAAAAAATAGCAGGTTATTTTTGGCCAATATACGGACATTTTAATAAAAACATCGAAGAGTCGTGTGCATCTTCGAACGCTATGATACGGTGTTTTATCAGACTGTTGTTTTCTAGGAAGACCTTTGATCCAAAAAAGTAGCGATTTTTAAGATTCTTCTCTACCCAATCGTCGATAATGACATCATCTCTCCATCCTAGATGGGGTAATTTTAGAATTGTAAAATGAGGTGGGAGGAATTCCATCCTCCGTGCCTCGAGTATTTCTAACGGATTTAGATTAAGATTGAACATTAGATAGCCGTAAACTCATAATGGCTGTGGGAACCAAACGGTGGTTTAATGCTTTCGGGACCGTGGATGATAAAGATAGTATCGCAGTAATCTTCGTCACCCCATGATCCCCATGGAAACCCATCTGTGAACATAATGAACTTTTTAGGTACAATGTTCTCGTCTCTCATGAACTTCCAGTTAGCCTCAAAGTCAGTGCCACCGCCGCCCTTAAGTTCATAAGTATCAAACTCGTGGATAGTATCAGCAGTGATATGCACCATGTTATACACATTAGTATCAAATGTCCACAATTTAATGCTAAAGTCTTTAAACTGATCCATTATGCCTTTAATTTCGCTGAGGAAGTCTCGGCCTTGTTTGTCACTGATAGAGCCCGACATGTCGATCGCTACACAGATGTCGATGGTTTGATCATAATTCATACCTGGCAAGATCGCGTTAGTGTGCCACCCTCTACGGCTTGGGCGCATCCAGGTGTAATCTGCTTTGATCGTGCTCTGTATTTGCTGACGTAACATAGTACGCCAATCAATCTTGGGCTCAGTGAGCTCGCTGATCATACGCTTAACACCAGCTGGGATATTACCAGCACCTGCTGATTGTGCGGCGGAGATCATAGCTTCTTTCATCTCATCGCGGATCTTACGTAATTCTTCTTTAGTGTATTGTTTCTTACCGCCCTTACCATCTGGGCTACCGTCTTTCTCAGGATCGAGATGCTGATCTAACAGTTCACCGAGTGCTTGTAATTGCTGTAAGTCATATTTGCTAAAGATAATATCGTAGATCTCTTCTGCACTCTTGCCGCGATATTTGTTATCCTGGAAGATCTTAACCTGTGTAATACGTTCGCCAATCTTGTCATCGATAAGAATCTGATTGATCGCATAATCCGCTGCGATGTTCCAAATATCAGGATCGCGTGATCCGCGGCGTGTCATATGATCGAATACGTTATGAAGAACTTCGTGCGCGAACAAGAACTCGTTTTGTTTAGGAGTTAGTTTATCAACGAAGTTAATGTCGTAATAAAAACAACGACCATCTGTTGCTGCGGTATTGATACGTGGATCGTCTGTACAATCTACCATACGCAGGCGTGTTGCTAAGTTACCGAAAAACGAATGCCGCAACAAGAGTCCAACTCGTGCTGTGATAAGTTTTTCTTCGATTTTCTTATAATCGTTTTTTGAGCGTTCTTTTACGGCCATCTGTGTCTCCTTTGTTTATAATAATAGTATAGCACCGCTAACGGAATTGTCAACGGTGCTATAACAGGAGTTCTTAGCTGTTGGCAGCGATTACATACTTGCCAAAGCGATCGTGGAATTCATCGAAGTTCTTCATACGACTCGCATCGATCGGAAGATCGTAGTTAGTAAGCGCAACCTTAGCACCCATAACAACCAGTTCTGTTTCAAAGTTATCCATCATAAAGCGGAAGAAGTAGTCTGCCATCTTATCCCAGTCTTTGACTTTCTTGTCGGCAGCATCTTTGAGCTCGTAGCACATAGATACAGTAAGCGAATACATCGCGCTGATCTCTTTGACCTTGAGTTCAGTAACCTTACCTGCCAAAATATCGCTCGGGTTAGGCATACGTCCAGCAACCTTACGATGTGCCATGAACTTAACACCAGTGCCTTCGCCTACAGCACCGCTAACAAGATCTGCAAGTGTACCTTCGCCGAGCTCGTCGTCGAGCAATTCGCTAACGAATGCCCATGAACGTGGCGTAGCAAACGAGCGGCTAGCAGTCTTAGGATCGAAATCATACAGATCCTGTTTAGCAAAGCTCAGATAACCAACGACGTCTTTGTGGATCTTGTTGTCGATAGCCCAGTTCAACCAATCTTCAAAGTCCACACGCAATTCCAAGTGGACGAATCGATTTGCTAACGGAGCAGGCATGCGGTAAGTAACACCTTTATCTGCTTCGCGGTTACCAGCAGCAACGATAAACACGTTATCTGGCAATTTGTAAGTACCAACCTTACGATTGAGGACGAGCTGATAAGCAGCAGCCTGAACGCTCGGAGGAGCACTGTTCATTTCATCGAGGAAAAGGATAATATGCTCATGCTTGCTTGCAAGTTCTTCGTTAGGAAGTTCTACTGGTGGTGCCCATGACATAGTATTGTCAACGGAATTGAAGTACGGAATGCCTTTAATGTCTGTGGGTTCCCAAAGGCTCAAACGCACGTCAATAACATGTGCATTAAGTTCGGTACCTAACTGATGGATCGCATCAGATTTACCAATACCCGGGGGGCCCCAAATAAACAGTGGACGGCGCTTTTTAAATGCATGGCGCAATGCGGACTTTGCGCTGTTGATACTAACGGTACGAGTTGCTAAATCTGACATTGTTTACTCCTGTGTGCTAATGTCTATAATGTATAATAGCATCTATATATAACGTGTCAAGCGGCTTGTTAGCCATTTATTTCTCTCTGACGGCTCATGGCCTTAGCTGTTCCATATTTCCTAACATCACCTGAGAATAGCATAAGTTCAGCCGCCTTCTTCTCGTTAAACACTATGATTTCTTTCTTAGTGTAGTAATTGGGACAATCGAGGAATTGATCTAGGAATAATACCACTTGTGTAGTGAATTCAAAATCTTTTGGAAATGGTATTTCGTAGTACTTGAGGCCTAGCGTATTCGTAAGATACTGTAGACCTTCCTTCGTCAGTGTTAATCCACCTTCGGTTTTATCACGTGGATTCTTCCACCATGCAAACATCTTTTTGCGTACGGTATCTTTATCGGTGGGAAGGTTTGATTGTTTTAAAAAGATACGTGTTAAGGTATCTTTGACACTTGCCATTCTACGACCTCCCCGGAAGTCAGTTTCATTACTTGGAAATCTTCTGACTTAAATGTTCGGTTCAATTTCTTGGCTAGGTTATGAGCATGACCGGGATTGCTAAATGCAGTCTTTTTGTACTTGGGGCCAGGGTAGTTGCTGACTACACTGCTGCTTTTTAGATTGAACGGTTTGCCTTTATAGAATACAGCCCAAATTGCTTCTGCTTCTAAAACTTGATCCATTTTATAGGTCTTCTTGTTAATAAACTCTAAGATAACAGTGGGTTTTGGACGACTCATATGTATTCCTTATCAAATTACACATGATATTTATCGTGTTTCGCCCAATCCTCCACCATCCATCATAATAGTTATCACTTCATCTTCTGGCCTCTTGTTGATTTCGGCCGTTTGTTGTTTGTCTAAAAGTTTTAACAACACGAGATTTAGATGATAAACTAGCGTTTCTGCTTCGTCGGTAGGTATTATTACAGTCCTCTGTTTGGATTTACTAGTTGTACGTACTTTTTTTATAAAGTCTTCAACTATGCTATAAGAGATTCTATCGGGTAACATTAGATAATACCTGTCTCAATTCAATCTCCGTCTTAAAAGGTCCGCGATATTCATAGCGTTGAACTGTGATCAATTTTGGACAAAAACTTCGAACCCAACCTTTATCAAATTTAATGGCATAATACCCAGCACAATAGATACTTTTGCTGGCATTGCTCTTAGTAAACAGAGGCAACTTCTTTTTAACGTCATACATAGGATTGTGTGGTTCACAGTTTGTATTGTAACCATATATCTCATTGTTTGTGGTGACTGGATCTTCCTCTTTAGCAGAAATAAAGAAATTATTTCCAAATCGCTTTTCTAAAGACTTTATGCTTTCAAATACAGACCGATTATTCTTTGAAGTGAGAACAAAACGCTCAGTGTCGTCTTTTTGTAAAGTACCAATCTTATTTCCTTGATCTTCGATTATCCAAAATTTTCCATCTATTATAGGTTTAGCTTTAAAATCATCCATTTGCTTTCTCCGGATATTTGGCATTCAATGGTTCAGCATAGCTTTGTGCTTGCTCACCAATCTTTACTAGGTCGTATTGTCCACAGAACTTCATCAAACGTAATCCTACTTGATCAACATTCTTAGGTACTGAGTTAGTTGTGATCGTATTAATGATGATCTCTTTGATATCATCAGGTTGTGCTGTTAGATCAATTAGTCGGCGATTGCGATCGTAGTCGTCGAGAACGCGATGTTCTACACCTTCGTGATCTACCCAACGCTGAAGCATCATGTTATTCCATACGAACCCCTTGTTCTTACGGTCTTCAAACGCTTCTTGCAGCTTGTTTTTACGTATCTTAGGATATGCACTGAACACATTGTCAGTCGGATCGCCGCGCATACACTTTTCAAACAGTAGCCATTCGGGATTAACTACTTCTTTTGGCTTGTTTGTTTTGTTATCAATGATAGTTTTACCTTTATCATTGAAATAGCCTTCGCTTGTAATCAGCGTATTAGTTACACCGTTATACTGCTTTACATTTGTAGCGATCAATTGAACAAAATCGCTGTCAGTTGAAACGATAACATGATTGTCATCGGGGTGACTTTGAATCCAACCTGCGATCAGATCGTCTGCTTCTAGCTGTGGGTTTTGTAAGACTGTACAATTAGTCTTTTCTCTGACGAAATCCTTAAGTACGTCAAAAGTTTCCCAAAAAAGCTTATCTTCTTCTGCTTCTTTTTCTGTTAGGGCAGCACGTGCATCGGATCTATTGCGCTTATATGGGGGATAGTAGTCTTTGCGCCAACTACGACCTTCAAGGCAAAAGATGACATGAGTGCCATTAAAGTCTTGCCAGGATTTCTTAATGCTAGCTAGGGTGATATGTAATGCCATCCCTAGCTTAGTTTCTGCATCACCTCGCACAACGTGACGAGCGCGGAAGAACGTGTTAGCGGTATCTACGAGAATGTATGTGTTTTTCATACTATTAACATAATACAGTTTGAGGTGATTGTCAAGTGCTTAAACGATCCTAACTTCTTGCTTAGAACGGGTTTCGTCGATAACGTTTTGGCAGATAGCATTAAACCATTTATCAACGATTTCTTCGTCTGTTGCTCCATTGTATCCTGCTCTCTTAAGATCTAAGATAAAATACTCATTCCAATCAAGCTCAAAGAATCCATTAGCTGGATTATTAGGATCAAACTGAGTATCAATGACTTTGATATATGCCTCTTTTTTAGCAGTCGCAATTTCTTTGTCAGTAAGTTTTTTTTCTTCGACTTTTTCAATTACAACTTCGGGTTTTTTAAATAGATTCTTGATCGAGTCAAACATCATTTACCTTTCTTAATTTGATCAAGTACATATTCTAGTGTGTGTATTACTTGATTGGCTTCTGCATCGTTGTGCATGTTGTTGATTACTTTGTAATGTTCTAACTCTATTTCGATCAATTTGATACAGCGTTGGCGCTCGGTGTTGTTTTCTTTTTGCTCGCCCACGTGCATTAATCTAGTCATAGTTTTTAGCAAGTTACGCCCAAAGTAAATGATAAATCCCATCAACCCAATATTGATGATCAATAACCACATGTCCATAACTGTTACGAATTTCATATTAAGTCCCCCACGCATTTTTCCATAATTGCACCTGTAATCTCGGAGTGTATCTCCAGCCGTTCTTCATAGCTAGATCAGCTACCCATTTCTCATTATTATCGTAATGCATCGTAGTACCACCCGCCGGCATTAGATATACTGGAACTTCGTCT
>Ga0114968_10000060_pt1 | contig 90980 bp, 76 predicted proteins | sample M_130807_EF_Meta_FD_87020 | JGI IMG/M metagenome (GOLD analysis project Ga0114968, IMG submission 87020) | Freshwater microbial communities from Lake Montjoie, Canada to study carbon cycling - M_130807_EF_MetaG | ecosystem: Environmental > Aquatic > Freshwater > Lake | place: Lake Montjoie... | reverse complement strand
CTACAGACGCACTCGGTGGAAAATTCCAGGTAAGCGTTGCAGCAGGATCGGAAACCTGAGCCACAAAATCGTGAGAATTGCCAGACAAACACAAGGAATCTTGGGTCTGCCATTCGAGATCGAGTTGTTCGTTGACAACTATTTCTATATATGCAGTGTCGGTGCAGTTTTGACCCGGATTGACAATCAGTTGGGCGGTATAAGTACCCGAACTCGGGTAAGTGTAAGTGGGTTCATACAAAGGGCTCACATCTGCGTTGGTGCCTGGCACTCCAAAATCCCAGCTATAGTTGGTGCCCCCAAAAGAACTGTTGTCAAACTGAACGGTAAGGCCATCGCAGTAGCCATTGAAGGTAGGTAATTGAGCTTGAGTGGGCAAGATAGCTGCCAGTTGGATATTACAATCAAATACACGAAAGAGGAAGTCGCGTATGGTTTCGCCAATGAGCTGGCCATTGCGGTATTCTTGCACCCGAACACCTACAACAAATAAACCAATCAGGTTGGGGCTCACGGTTAAAAGACCTGTATTCGGATGAATTATGGTAGAAGATCCAGGGCCCAATGGTGCTGCTGCATTAAAGTTAGACTGCCAAGTGACCGGAAAATATGGTGGGGGTGGCATTTGTAACGGCTGTGGGTTGCCAGAGTTTGCGCCGGCATTGGGTGTTACCAATGAATAAACAAGCTGATCGCCGTCTGGGTCTGTGGCAACATGGTCAAAAATAAGTTGATCATTATTGCAGAGCAAGACAGGAGGATAGTTAGTGAAGCGCGGGCTGCTATTGTTGCTCGCGTTGGTATTAGAGCCAGGTACTTGAGCCACAAGCGTAAGACCGGTGTCGTCAGAAAACTGCAAATTAGTGATGTTCGGCCCCCGGCAGCAGCGTTGGTAAGACACCGTATAGCCCCCTGGGATTGGGGGGAGTGTCAAGACCACCTGATAAATAGCGCGCTCTACACAAATATTAGCTGGCTGGGTGGCACATGGATTATTGAAATTAACGGGTAGCACTACTGAGCCCGGGAAAGGTACCTGAACCGTTTGGTAATGAATATTGCCTTGGGTAAAAATCGAGAGGTATAGTGGGTTGTCGTATGCTGCGCCTGTTGAAGCGCAATCTCTGTAAAGTGTGATAAAAAAGCGGTACTGATCGTTACCGAGAAAGTTGTAATAGATGTCTCCACCAATAATGTGCGAAGCCACAGACCACCCCGAAAGGAGTAGCGAAAAGCTTAAGAAGAATGTTTTTAACTTGTGCACAGCGTTACAACGCAAAATTAAGACTTTGGTTGTTCGTGTACAAACTGTAAATTTGTAAAAAAATTAAACGGATGGAAACTTTTGATGTGGTAGTAATCGGTTCAGGACCCGGCGGATACGTTTCTGCCCTGCGTTGTGCACAACTCGGCCTGAAAACAGCTTTGATAGAAAAATACAGCACTTTGGGCGGAACGTGCCTTAATGTTGGTTGTATTCCCTCCAAAGCACTACTCGATTCTTCCGAACATTTTTACAATGCCCAACACAATTTTTCGGCGCATGGCATTGAAGTGAAAGGTCTCAAAGCCAACCTCGCTCAAATGATTGCCCGCAAAAATGAAGTCGTTGCACAAACTTGCGCAGGGGTCAAGTACCTTATGGACAAAAATAAAATCACCGTTTACCAAGGGGTTGGTAGCTTTATCGACGCACACACCGTAGAAATTAAAGGTGAGCAAACAATTCAAATTAGCGGCAAAAACATCATCATTGCCACTGGTAGTAAGCCCAACTATTTTCCGGGTATGGAGCCAGACAAAAAGCGCATTATCACCTCAACAGAAGCGCTCAAGCTCGAAGAAATCCCAAAAAAGATGCTCGTCATTGGAGGTGGAGTTATTGGCCTTGAATTAGGTTCTGTTTACGCACGTTTGGGCGCCGTAGTAGAAGTCATCGAATTTGCACCAAGTATCCTACCTACCATGGATGCCGGAATTGGCAAAGAATTCACAAAAATTCTGAAAAAAGAAGGTTTTAAGTTCCATATGGAGCATAAAGTTCTTGGCGTTGTCAATAACGGCAAACAAGTAGTCTTGACCGCAGAAAACAAAAAAGGAGAACAAGTTACTTTGGAGGCCGACTATTGTTTGGTAGCTGTAGGTCGCAAAGCTTATACCGAAGGATTGAGCCTTGAAAAAGCAGGCTTACAAGCCAATCAACGCGGTCAAGTAGAGGTCAATGACCATTTACAAACTGCGGTTGGGCATATTTACGCCATTGGCGATGTTGTACGCGGTGCCATGCTCGCCCACAAAGCCGAAGAAGAAGGTGTTTTTGTGGCCGAACAAATCGCCGGACAAAAACCGCACATCAACTACAACCTCATTCCTGGTGTAGTGTATACTTGGCCAGAAATTGCCTCAGTCGGGCAGACTGAAGAGGAGCTCAAAGCTACCGGACGCGCCTACAAAGCAGGTTCTTTCCCAATCAAAGCATTAGGAAGAGCGCGCGCGAGTATGGACACCAGTGGTTTTGTCAAGATTTTGGCCGACGCCGATACAGATGAAATTTTAGGTGTACACATGATTGCGCCACGTGCAGCCGACCTTATTATGGAGGCCGTTACTGCTATGGAATACCGTGCGTCTGCCGAAGACATCGCGCGTATTTGTCATGGTCACCCTACTTATTCTGAAGCGATCAAAGAAGCTGCGCTCGCCGCTACTGCAGACCGCGCTTTACACATCTAAATCAAGGCCTTGGGCTGAACGCATCTTTAATGTGCGTGAGGTCGGTATGGTTGCTGTTGTGCACAATAGACACGACATCGAAACGCACCTCAAAAGGCCATTCGATTGATTTAGCGAAGTAATTAGCTACCCTGATCAACTGTTTTTGCTTGGCAAAATTAACTGCGCGCCAAGGCTCGCCGAGTTCAGCACTATGCCGCGTTTTGACCTCCACCACCACCAATGTTTGCCCATCGGTCATGATCAAGTCGATTTCCATGCGGTTGAATTTGTAGTTGCGGGCTTTGAGGCTATAACCGAGGTCAAGCAGCTGCTTCAACGCATAGGCTTCACCCCATTTGCCGAGCACGTCGTGCTTCATGTCTGAATTTCTTTGTGTCATTGGAACGAAATTAAGCCGAATTTGCCCTTATCTTTACAGTGAAAATACGTATGCGCAAACAATTTATCAAGAATATCAAAGGGCTTGTTCAAGCTGGCGAAGACCTTCCAATGGTGCTGCGTGGCACCCAAATGCACCACCTACCCATCATCGAAAATGCTTATCTGGCATTGGAAGACAACGAAGTCATTGCATACGGCCCCATGGACGAATGGCCAGGTATCACGGACTGGCGCGATGTAGAGGTCATTGACGCCAGCAATTGTTACGTCCTTCCCGCATTCATCGATTCGCATACGCACACTGTTTTTGCGGCCAGCCGCGAAGAAGAATTTGTCGACCGCATTAACGGCCTGAGCTACGAAGAAATCGCGGCCAAAGGTGGTGGCATCCTCAATTCTGCCAAAAAACTCAGCGAACTATCAGAAGAAGCGCTTTACCACGCTGCGTACGCTCGCCTTGAAAAAATACAAGCCGCCGGCACGGGTGCACTCGAAATCAAGTCTGGCTATGGCTTGAGCGTAGAAGGTGAACTCAAAATGTTGCGGGTCATCAAAAAACTCAAACAAAACGCACCAATCGCCATCAAAGCTACTTTTCTAGGTGCACATGCCCTTCCGCAAGCCTACAAAGACCAGCGTGAAGCGTATATATCCCTTTTGATCAACGATATTTTACCAGTAATTGCAACTGAGCAACTCGCAGACTACATCGATGTATTTTGTGAGCGCAATTATTTCAGCACTGCCGAGATGGAACAAATCCTAGACGCAGGTGCAAAGTACGGCCTCAAGCCAAAAGTGCATGTCAATCAGTTTTCAGTTCTGGGCGGCGTACCTGCAGCAATTGCAAAAGGAGCCATCTCTGTAGATCACCTCGAAGAACTCGACCAAAACGACCTCGACGCCTTAGCTAATAGCAATTGTGTGGCCACGCTCTTACCTGGATGTTCGCATTTCTTATCGATTCCTTTTGGCGCAGCAAAAGAACTCATGGCTGCCAATGCAATAGTAGCGCTTGCCAGCGATTTCAATCCAGGTTCTTCCCCAAGTTATGACCTCATGCACGTGCTTTCTTTAGCTTGCATCAAAATGAAAATGACACCAGAAGCAGCCATTAATGCCCTTACCATCAACGCAGCAGCTGCACTTGAACTCGGGCAAACACATGGCCAAATTGCATTGGGTAGAAAATCTCCAATTATCTTGACTCAAGAGCTGCCGTCTTTGGCTTATTTAGCTTATGCCTACACAGAAAAACACATTCAACGTGTTTTTATTTGATTAACTTTGAATACATGCGTACGGTACTCATTTTACTGGCTTTTCTCAGCTCCAATCTCGGGCTGGCCCAACTTATAGAGCTCGACAAAGAGCTACTTTGGGAAGTGAGCAACCCTAAATCCGGTGTAAAATCATACCTCTTCGGTACACTCCACGCCAATGACCGCGAACTTTTCGAACTCTCAGACAGTGTTTATGTCGCTTTTGATCAGGCGCAAAAAATAGTACTCGAGACCGACATCTACAGCCTATTTTCGACCATGGACACCCGCAAAAATTTACCCGAAACCCGCTTCGACGACAAGGGTAAGTCTTACACGAGTTTGATCATGACCTCCCAAACCCTTTACGGAACCGAAGATGGCATGCCGCAGTTTCTAGATGCCTATTTTCAAGTTTTGGGGCTCGAATTGGGCAAAGAAACCATTGCACTCGAAAAAGTCGAGGAGCAATACGCTATGTCAAATGAGTTCAAGTTGAGCGAGCGCCGCATCCTAGACAACCAAATCAATGCATTTACTCAAGAAAAACTGCTCGAACTCTATTTGCGTGGAGACCTCGACGCGCTTCAGCGCTTCATGAAATCGTATCTTTCTGTTCAAGAAAACCTCTACGACGAAGTCATCGTCAAGCGCAACCAACAAATGCTCGACAAACTGCTCGAGCTGCTCAAAACACAGCAGTCTTTCTTTTGCGCTGTTGGCGCGGGCCATTTAGGCGGTGAAGAAGGCTTGCTTCAACTCTTGCGCGCTCGTGGCTATAAAGTACGTGCCGTTCGCTGGACAATCAGCGAGCAAGCGCCACAAAGCAAGCGCTTGATTAAAAAACAAACTGAATCCATTTACGTAGATCAAAAATCTGGTTTAATTGCCAAGTTTCCGGGCAAACCGCTTGCACTTACGCTCCCCGACGGCTCTCTCAAACTCATTTACCGCGAGCTAGGCCAAGGCAATACCTTTGAAATCAATATCCAACTCCGCGACACCACTATTTCTGCTGAAGAAATCGCCAGCATTTATATCAACCCACCTGCCGGAGCCACCATGACCAAAAAAACTTTAAGCGATGGGTCTTTTGTCTTTCAAGGCCTTTCTGATACTTACCCAGAAGGGCTCAACTATGTGCAAATACAATTTGGCGCGAACTACTTTGCCATCATCAAATCTTATGGCGGTCATAAATTCATGCATTCCAATCGTCCTGTATCCTTCTTTGAAAAGGTTTGGTTCGAGTGAATTAATAACATAGGTGCATGAAATTTCTGGATCAATTGGCCAAAGACATCCTTCAAAAAGGACACGACCCCAAAAAACTAACCGTTCTACTGCCCTCTGAACGCGCTAAACGCTATTTGCTCAACGCGCTATTTAGCGCCAACAACGGACCTTTGATTTCGCCGCATATCCTCACAATTGACCAATGGGTTGCCGCTTTGTGTCCGCAGCAAATCATGCACCCCACCAAAACCCTACTAGAGCTCTACAAGATTTATCAATGTGCCCTTAAAGAAGAAGCGCTCTCTTTTGAAGATTACCTCACCTGGGGGCCTATTTTGCTATCAGACTTCGACGACGTCGACCGCTATTTAGTGGACCACCAACAACTTTATAAAAACCTGGCTTCTATCAAGGCCTTAGAAAGCTGGCAAATTGATGAAGAAAACTATTCTGCATCTCAAAAAAAATTCATGCTGTTTTGGGAACTCATCCCACAACTCCACGAAGGGCTACAGCAAAGATTCAAGGCGCTAAATGGTTGCAGCAAGGCCCAAGCCTACCGACAACTCGCCGAGACCCCCACACTGTATATCGATGAAAAAATGCACTATCTTTTCGTCGGATTCAATGCCTTATCTGCCGCTGAACAGCGCATCATCAAATACCTCATCGATAAAAAACAGGCCGAATTTATCATCGATTCAGACCAATTCTACCTCAGCAACAAGTTTCACGAAGCTGGCCACTTCCAGCGTAAAAATTTGCAGTTTTTTGGTCAAAAAGAACCAGAAAACCTACGCAATGCCTTGCAAACCGCAAACTACAAGGTCAAAGTAATTGAATGCGCCCAACATATCGGCCAAGTAAAGGTTTTGGCCACCGAACTGCTTGAAAACCCGGTTTCCGATTGGAGTGAAGTGTTGGTGCTCTTGGCAGACGAAGATTTAGTCCATGCGGCCATACGCAATATTCCCAAAATAGTTGGGCAAGCCAACATTACACTTGGGCTTCCACTCGATCAAACACCTATTAGAACTTGGGTAGACCTCTGCTTCCAATTCCAAGAAAACCAACTCAAATTCAGGACCAAATCACTGTATTACAAAGATTTTCAGCGCTTTTGTCATCATGCCTTTACCACGCTTGCCTTCGATCAGAAACAACAAGCACAATTGGCGGTAGCAGAGCACAGGACCGTCAAGAACAACCGTGTTTTTCAAAACATGGAGCAGCTTCAACTTGATCCACAACTATTAGAAATCCTTCGCATTTTAGCCACTTCCTGGGAAGCCGATTGGCAAATAGCGTTACAGCAGTTGCGCCAACTCAATCGCCTATTACTGGGGCATATTCCGGAAGCCAACGATTTTGAACGCACTGCTTTGCTTTCTTTTGAAGTCGCCTGTCGTCAGTTTGAAAATTTTGTGGATGCCGATTTTCCTCAGATGGCCCTAAGCAGCTTCAAAAAATTATTTTACCAGCACTGGACGCGCAGTAACCTTGCCTACTTAGGTAGTCCGACCGAGGGTTTGCAGCTCACGGGCTTACTCGAAACCCGCTTACTCGACTTCGAGCGCATATACGTACTCGGCATGAACGAAGGAAAGTTGCCGCCCACCAACCCGATCCAGAGTATTATCCCGATGGACCTCCGTGCGGCTTTCGGCATGCCCAATAACCGCGATAAACAAGGTCTATTTGCACAACACTTCTACAGGTTATTGCATCATGCCCGCGAGCTAGTGTTTACCTATACTTCAACGAGTGAGGTTTTGGGTAGTCATGAGCGCAGCCGCTACCTCTTGCAGCTCAAAATGGAATGGTTGCAACAAAATCAACAGGTCAGCTGGCAAGAATTCTTCTACCAAATTCCGGCTGCAAGCCAAAATAGTACCCAAACACTGATTCCAAAAACGTCTGCTATCCAAGCGCGGATCAAAACCTATTTAGCAGGAAACGTATCAGCTTCAGCTCTGCGCAAATATATCACCTGCCCGCTAGATTTCTATTACCGCTATGTTGTAGAGTTTGGCGAAGAAGATGAAGTCGAAGAAGACATCGCCTCAAGCACATTTGGCTCGCTGATACACAATTGCCTTGAGGAGCTCTACACACCATACGCACAGCGCGATAAACTAGGTGCTGCCGTACAACCCACGCCAGGGCCATTAACAGAACAAGCTGTTGCAAAAATGCTCACTACGTATCCGGCCGTATTGCGTAAGTATTTCTTGAACTACTTTGATCAAAACGAAACGCTCTTTTCCCGCGGAAAAAACCTGCTCAGCTTTGAAATGGCGCTCGACCTCACCAAACAAAAGTTGCTCAAAGAACTCGAATTTGTGAAGTCGCTGCAAGAGCCACTTTATATCATCCAACTCGAGGCCAAGTTTGAACTAGCCCACACGGTTCAGGTCGAAAATGAAAACATACCTATCCATTTTGTAGGCTATATTGACCGCATCGATTGCATCGGTCAAGATCATTTCCGTGTCATCGACTACAAATCGGGAAAAGTCCAGGAAAGCCATGTCAAAATCAAGACCAAAGATGATCCTTGCACCAACCTCAGCAAGCCCAAACACGCGCTACAACTCTGCTTATATACTATGTTTTTCAAAGAAAGATTTGGGCATTTGCCAACAGAAGCGCGCATAGAATCACTGATCAACCGCGACGACAACTTTGAACTCAGTATAGATAAGCAACCAGACCTCAACCAAGTTCCGGAAATTTTTAAAAGTGGCATACAAACGCTCGTTTTGGAACTGCTCAATGCTGACGTTCCCTTTACGCACAAAGAAGATGCGCAATATTGCCAGTTTTGCGCATAAAAAAACCTGGAAGGTTATTCCAGGTTTTTCTGCAAGATAATTAAAACCAAAATGAACAATGACTTGCTCTTTTCAAACAGACGAGCGTCAGTGTGGTTTGGTTGCTTAGTATAATTCTAATTTGAGCGCTGAACGGTAATCTTTGATTTCTTCGCGGTTGATTTTGTGCTCTGCGTTCTTGAGAAGGTTCAAGAAATAAAGTAAATTTTCTTTGTCTTCTATTTCAATAGGATACTCGTTACCTTCTTCATCTTCTTCATATTGCGCCTCAACATCAAAACATTCGTTTTCTTGAAGGAACTCATAAGTAAGACGCAAAGACTTTACAACCAATGGATCTTGTTCAAGCAACGCCATTTCTCTGAGTTCTTTGAGGTCGTCTATTAATTTTGGATCCTCAAGACCCTTTTTTTCGACGTTGGCAATGATTTGTTCAAGTTTTTGATTGGCGCGCAATGTTTTCATGTTCTCTAAATTGAGCAACAAATTTAGTGCATTTCCCGAAATAAACATCGCGCTGTCCGTAACATTAGTCCACTTGAAGCATTTCTAGCACATTAAAAGCTATTTTTGTTACATGGATTTGGTCTTCCACGCGTTTTCTATTGGCCTGATATTATCATTGATCCCAGGCCCTGTCTTTTTTGTGCTGCTCGAAAACAGCATTACTAAAGGCATCAGAAGCGCCTTGGCCATTGATTTTGGCGTCATGCTAAGCGACGTCGTATACATCCTGTTATCTGTGCTTTTTGTCGAACAAATTAATTCTTTACTTAGCGGCAAAAACAAAGAACTTTTTGACGTCCTCGGCGGTCTCATTTTCATTGTCTTCGGGCTTGTCAATTTATTCAAGAAGTCCAAAATGCACAACGGCGATCAAGAATTGGAGGAAGTTACCGAGAAATACCACCTAGGTGAAAGCGCAAATCCCCAAAAGAATTTTGGTCTCATGATTGCAAAAGGGTTTTTACTCAATTTTGCCAATCCACTCGTCATCTTTTACTGGCTAAGTGTCGCCTCAGTAGCCAAACGCGAAAGCACCGACGACAGCAATGGATTCTTGTTTTTGTTCTTAGGTATTATTCTCACCACCTTCATATCTTTTGATATTATCAAGATCATCACCGCCAAAAAAATCCGGAATTTTGTGACCTACAAATTACTTAATTTACTCAACAAATTCATCGGAAGCGTCTTTATAGCTTTTGGATTGTTTTTCATTTTTCGCGTTATTTTCTAAGGCCTATATGCGCAGTAAAATCCTTGTCATATTTATTTGCCTCATAGGCACTGCTTTGGGTCAGGATGTTAAGGTGCTTAAGGAAAATCTAAGTCCTAAGGTGCGCATTTTCTGGGATGCTCAAAACAAACATATGCAAGGATATGGAGCCTATTTTACCAGTGTAGCCACGCCTCAAACCACAGAAAAGCATGGCAAATGGCTCTTTTATTCCTATGATGGCGTCCTGGAGGAAGAAGCGAATTACTACCGCAATCGGCTCTATGGCAAGCGCAACTTTTATTACCCGAACAAGCAATTGAAACAAGAATCATATTTCAAATTCAATGTTCCAGATTCCATTTACCGCGAATATGCTGTAGATGGCAAAATACAAATTCGCGGACAATTTGAATTAGGCAGCCCAGTTGCCATTTGGGAGTACTTTTATGCAGACGGGCATCCAAAATCAGTAGAATTGGTGCAAAACGACACCGTTTACCTCCAAGCGTATTGGAAGGAAGACAGTACGCACCAACAAACCATCAAAGACGGAAATGGTCGAATTATCAACTATTTTGTAGATGGTACAGTCAAAGAACTATACACTTTTCAAGATGGCTTGAAAACAGGGCCCTTTGAAGAGCGTACGGCGAATGGTGTATTATCCGTTGGCGGTGCTTTTCAAAAAGGAAAGAAAGATGGCACTTGGGAATTTTATCGCTTTGACGGCATGCTAGAAAAGAGCGTTTCCTACCGTGCTGACTCCTTAGATGGCGTGTATTTAGTTATGGCCAATCAAACGGACACCCTGACGTCCGGAACCTATGAGATGGGGCTGAAAACCAAGCAATGGAAATGGTTTACAGAAGAGGGAAAGCTGGACATGGAAGGTTATTTTGACAAAGGCAAACAAGATAGCATTTGGCATTATTACTTCTCCACCGGACAACTGTCTTATATCGCACACTTCAAATCCGACCTCCGCACAGGTAATTGGACCTACTACTATCCAAATGGCGCCTTGTATCGGACCGGAAGCTACCTCAACGACCTACGCAATGGAACTTGGCAAACTTGGTACGAAGATTCTACCCTCTTGATGACAGGTAAGTACCTGAATGGCAAGGAAGAAGGCGAATGGCTCAATTACTGGGAAAGCGGTCGTCTCAAAGACAAAACAACTTTTCACGAAGGCCTACTCGATGGCGCTTGGGAATCCTACGCGCCCGATGGCGTGCTCAAGCTTAAGGGTGCCTATAAGACAGATCATAAAGTTGGTGAATGGATCAGTTATTTCAATAACGGACGCATCAAGGAAAAACAACACTACAAAGTGTTCACCCAAAAAAACGTAGCCGACGGCATGGCTATCATGGGCCTTAAAGAAACGGTCAGTGACTTTCATGGTTCTTATGAAGCGTACTCACAAGTAGATTATCAGATCAAGGAATCAGGTAAATATTACCACGGGCTCAAGCATGGCACCTGGATCAATTATTACCCTGGCGGCGTGGTACCCACTATTGTATCCCAGTATAAATACGGCAGGTTACACGGCGTTTTCAAGCAATACGACCGCTATGGCAGACTCGTCTATGAAATTCACTACAAACACGGACTCAAAGATGGGCCTTTCTTTGCCTACAACGAAAACGGACAACTCACCAGTAAAAAGATGTTCAGACAGGGCAAAGAACTTGGCGCAAATGGCCAAGATAGTTTTAGTCCAAATTAGCAGTCAACTGCTCGATAAAACAGGTCAGCTCAATAAAATCTTCTACACTTAAACGCTCTGGACGCTGCTGTTCAAATTTGGCGGGTAGAGGCGCGTCTTTTAACAAGACCCGCAAGGAATTGCGTAACGTTTTGCGGCGTTGGTTGAACGCTACCTTGACCACTTGGAAATATAACTTTTCATCGCACGGCAATGCAGCGCGCTCGTTACGCACACAACGAATGACCCCACTCTTCACTTTTGGCGGCGGAATAAAAACATGTTCGTCTACCGTGAAACAATAATGGATGTCATAAAAAGTTTGTAAAAGGACACTAATGATGCCATACTCTTTTGAGCCTGGTTTTTGCGCAACTCTTACTGCAACTTCTTTTTGAAACATGCCCATAATTTGTGGCACTTGATTGCGGTACTCTAAGCACTTAAATAAAATCTGAGAGGAAATATTGTACGGGAAATTACCAACCACAATAAAAGGATCGTCTCCGAATAATTCTGCCGGATTCAAGCGCAGAAAATCGCCGAAAAGAATGCGCTCTGCTTGTGCTGGATAGGCGGCACGCAAATAATCAATAGACTCAATATCTACATCAAGCAACCATAAATCAATTTCGGGTATTTCCCAAAGATATTTACTCAAGGCGCCCATTCCAGGACCAATTTCTAATACTTTACGGGTTTGGTCTGTCCAGATTACTTGATTGGCAATCTTCTGACAAGTGCCTGCATCTTTGAGAAAGTGCTGACCAAGTTGTTTTTTAGGCTTGACAATCATGGTTTGAATTCTTCGAGGAGCGTTAGGGTCGTGCGAAAAGCGGCAAACTTTCCATGAAAATGCAAGGTATGGTCTTGTTGCAAACTAGGAGCAAATTTAGATTGGTATTGATCTAATGTTTGTTGATCTTTGGCTAAATACATGACCGAATAGGTACAACCGCCGTCTTCTTCTCCGTTTACCCGCGAAAGACGGCATTCTAAAAAACAACCTGTTTGAAGTACATCTTGAATATGTGTGCCCCTCATGTAGGTTAGCCACTCGTGTTCTACTGCTTGGTCAATACTGACCGTTACATTGTATAATACCATGGTGCAAAGGTAGCCAAAGCAGCCGATTGCAGAAAATTGCAGCTGCTTAAGTAAAATTACGGTAGATATTAAATAAAAAATATAGTACTTTTAGCCCAGAATCTTTAAACCCTTACCATGAAAAAACTCTTACTTTCTGCTTTATTTGCAACGACTTACGCCCTTTCTTGGGGTCAATCTTGTACGCCAGGCATCAACTTCGTAGATTCCACTTATGGAATCTGGCCAGACACCACTCAAAACCTTCCCCCTGCCGATCCAAACGTGGCTTACTCCACAGATATCAATTTCAAAGTACCTTCAACAGTAACTGCCGAAATTGATCCGAGCGGTCAGTTTGTGGGTTCTGTGATCCAACAATTTACTATTGACGCAGTTCAAGGCTTACCTCCCGGATTCGATTTTGCTTGTAATGTTACTAACTGTACCTACTTAGGAGGTTCAAATGGTTGTGCAAATCTATATGGTACCACAGATTCTGTAGCGGTATTCCCTGTTTCCGTTGATATCACGGCCACGGTATTGGTTGTACTCTTCCCAGGGTTGCCCCCAACTCCTGTTACCCAAACGGTTTCTTTTGATGGCTACAAAATTGTAGTTGGTTCGGGTGGTACTATTGATAAAGTGATCAATCCGCTTAGCTTGCAACCAAACCCAGCTACAACAACTTTAGAAGTAACTGGTTTGTATGCCGGAGGTTCTTCTCTTGTTACGCTACGCGACCTCACTGGAAAAACAATCGACGTACTGCAGACCAATGCCAGCACGGCCATTTTTGACCTAAGCAAGTTGAGTAGCGGAAGCTATCTTATTGAACTTACAGACGTATTTGGCACACAACAACAAAAGTTTGTGAAGCTCTAAATGCATGAAAAATATAGAATGAGGGGAGGCAACTCCCCTTTTTTTGTGCGCTTACTTTTGATACAAGCCTCTATCGGCAATGTATTTTGCGACGGCTTCAGTTAATAAAAAGGAACAGTCCTTACCCGCAGCCAAGCGGCTGCGTACAAAACTCGCACTGATTCCTAAAATTGGAACATCCTTGACCATTTCAATATTTGGATGCTGCTCAAGCGCTAGATGTAGCGCTTGTTCGGCAACGTCCTCTCTTTGGCGCGGGTAAACGTAGATCCGATGTTTGGCTAAAATTTGCTCCCAATTATACCACTTGTGAAAAGAGCGAAGGTTGTCTTCACCGAGCAGCAAACTGAATTCATCTTGTGGATACTTTTCTTGTAAATGCGTGAGTGTAGAAATGGTATAGTTGGGCTTTGGTAAATAGAATTCGATGTCACTGACTTTAAGTTGTGGTGCATCAAAAATGGCATCCCGAACCATATCTAAGCGCAGGTGATCTGAGAGTAAGGTGGCTTTTTCTTTGTGGGGGTTGTGTGGCGTAACCACCAACCATACTTGGTCAATATTGGCATGCTGCGCCATGTGATTGGCAATGATCAAATGCCCCACATGAATGGGATTAAAAGTTCCGAAAAACAGGCCTATTTTCATGCACTGATCAATTGTTGTACTATGCGTTCTACTGCTTGTATAGCCGTTGAAAGCTCATCATTAACCACTACATGATCAAAGTCTTGGGCATGGCTGAGTTCCTCAGCTGCTTTGGCCAAGCGCAACTGAATTTTGTCTTCGGTGTCGGTTTGGCGCTTGCGCAGTCTTTCTTCGAGCTCTTGGATACTCGGCGGCTGGATAAATATTGAAACCGCAGCTGTCTGTAGCTTTTCTTTGATTTTTATACCGCCGATGACGTCTACATCAAAAATAACGACCTTTCCTGCAGACCAAATGCGCTCAAGTTCTGCCTGAAGGGTGCCGTAATACATGCCGGCATACACTTCTTCCCATTCAAAAAAAGCACCTTGCTCAATTTGCTGTTTGAAAGTGTCGGGAGTCAAAAAGTAGTAGTCTACGCCATCTTGTTCTTGGCCGCGTGGTGCTCTTGAACAGGCAGAGATTGAGAATTCTAATTGCGGATATTTGCGCAACAATGCGCCAACAATAGTTGATTTACCTGCGCCAGATGGGGCTGAAATGACAATACTGCGTCTGCTTAGCATTTTATAGTGCGTTGAGAACTTGTTCTTTGATTTTTTCGAGGTGGTCTTTCATGATCACCACCCTGCGCTGGATTTCAGAATGATTACACTTGCTGCCCAACGTATTGATTTCACGACCCATTTCTTGGGCAATGAACCCAAGTTTTTTGCCAGATGCTTCTTGGTTGAGGGTCTCTGTAAAATAATTGAGGTGCTGCTGTAAGCGCTGCTTCTCTTCGGAAATATCGAGCTTCTCGACATAATAAATCATTTCCTGCTCCAAACGATTGGCATCTATTCGGCTCTCATCTATGGAGGCCAAGCCTTTCTGAATACGTTCCTTGACCTGTGCCACACGCTCTTGTTCGAAAGGAACAATTGCCTTGAGTTCAGTTTGTATGTGCGTGAGGTTATCTAGTAGGTCTGAAGCCAAGCTGAGCCCTTCTTGCTTGCGGAACTTCTGAAGCTGCGCACAAGCCTGCTGCACTAAGTCCAGGATGAAGGCAGATTCTGATTCAGAAAGTTCTTCAAACTGGCTAGTGAGTACGTCGGGCATGCGCAAAACCAGGGCCAGGTAATCTTCGGTGTTTGTACCCCAACTTGCGTTCATGGCTTTGAGTTTTTCAAAATAAGCCGTAGCTACTTGCTCATTAATGAGGCCGGCCACTTGACTTTGTTGGCTCTCGATGTAAATACCGAGGTCCATTTTGCCCCGCAATAAGTTTTCGGTCACGAGTTTGCGAATAGGTGACTCGAGGTCTCTGTAGCTCGACGGAATTTTAAGGTTGAGGTCGAGGCCTTTTGAGTTGAGCGAGCGCACCTCTACAGAGATTTTTTTATCCTGAAAATGGCCGTTGGCCTTGCCAAATCCGGTCATTGATTGCAACAATACGTGGTTCATGGGCTTAGTCGTTGTCTATTAGTAAGTCGGCATCAATGCCCTCGTTTTGTTCCTTCACAAACCACGCAATTTCACTCATGATTTGGGCTTTTTGGTCGGTTTGTGGCGCGCGTTCTTCAACGTATTCTTTGAGTAAAAGCTGTGCTTCAAGAAGTTGAGATTCATCAAAGGGGCCGGACATATTTTCGATGATGGTCAGGCAATCTAAAGCCTCGAGAAAATCGCCTTGTGAAGCCAACATGACAAAAAATGGTAAATGTTCGTCAAAAGGTAGTTTCGAATTCCAAATTGCAGACAAAATGTGCTTGCGGTTGGCAGGATTGGATTCTTCTTGCAGGTATTTGATGAAGACATCAACAGCATCTGTATCTTGAATATCAGCTAAAAAACCTAATACCAATTGTTGTTCAGCGCGTTCAAGACCCTCTAAGTTATTGAATACGTCTGAAAGAACGCTCGGGTGGCCGTGTTCTTTCAAGATGTTCAAAGCTGCTGTGATAGATGGCAGGTCCTTTTTTTGTAGAAAGGCAATAGCTTCTAGTAACTTCTTTTGATTTTTACTCATGATGCAAAGGTAAGGAATTCGACCTCGCTGCGCATCAAATTGCCCTATTGTGTTACTTTATACAATATTTGGTGTTTATAAAAACAGAAAAAAACCTTTTTCTATACCCGATAATAAATCAACTTTGTAAAAAAAGCTGCAACATGAAAAATTTCTTTTTCCTCTCCTTCATCGCCTCTTTGTTATTTACAGCCTGTGTGCCTTCCAAAATATACAACGAACTGCTCGAACGCGAAAAGTCTTGTAGTGAAGAACTCGCTAAATACAAAAAGAGCAGCAGCGATTACGAAGTACTTTCCAAAGACCTTCAAACTAAATACGATTTAGCAGCCAAAGAAGTGAGCCGCTTGCGCGGAGACACCAACAATTTAGGTAATCAGATGCGCCTTTTACAACGCGAAACTGAAACACTTGAGGCTCAGTACCAAACCTTAGAAACTTCTTTTGAAAAACTCAAAAACCTCAGCGCAAAAGAAACCGCCACCCTTCAGACCGAACTCGAACAAAAAACCAAAGAATTGCAGCGCAAAGAAGACGCGTTACTGAAATTAGAGCAAGAACTCAAAACCAAACAAGCCCTACTCGAAGAGCGCGAAAAACGTGTCAATGAACTCGAGGATGCCATCCGTAAGAAGGATGCTAAAATCCAACTGCTCAAAGCGCGTGTGGCCAATGCACTCCGCAACTTTGAAAACCAAGGTTTAACTGTGGTTCAAAAAAACGGTAAAATTTACGTTAGTTTAGAAGCTAAACTCCTCTTCAATTCTGGCTCAACAAAAGTAGAAGACGAAGGTAAAGAGGCCTTGGTTCAACTTGCGCATGTACTCGAAACTGAACGAGACCTCGAAATAGTAGTTGAAGGCCACACAGATACCGATAAACTGAATAGCAGTGTGTCTCCGAAAAACAATTGGGAACTCTCTGTTTTACGCGCCACTGCAGTAGTGGAATTGATGCTGGCCAACTCCAATATGGCACCTACCCAAATGATGGCTGCTGGCCGTGGTGAGTATCATCCGGTAGACCCTACCGACAAATCAAAAAACCGCCGCATCGAGATCATCATTTCTCCAAACCTCAACGAGCTCTTTGAAATCATTTCAAATGATTAAGCCTATTAGAAATTACAGTCATTAACGGATCACATTAACGTGTCCGTGTAGGTCCTCATAAATGCCTTTTTCAATTTCATAGATCAGATACCAAGTATAGGTTCCATCTTGTACAGGAACACCCTCATAACTCGCATCCCAAACAAAATCGAGTTGATCGGAAAAGAAGATTTCTTCACCCCAGCGATTATAGATGTAAAACCGTACACCCATGAGCCCAATAAAACGGCCGTAAAAATAATCATTGAGCCCATCGCCATCGGGCGTAAACGAATTGGGTAAATAGATGTAGCGCTCAGGTGCTATCTGAATCCATTTAGTAATGCTGTCGATACAACCCTTCTGATCAGTGGCAATAAGTGTGATTTCATATTGCCCATGCTGCACATACGTATGTGAAGGATTGACTAAAAAAGAACCGTTCCCATCTCCAAAAGACCACGTATAAGACCACGCGTTCATGGACGCGTTTTCGAGCTGAACTGGTAAGCCTTGCATCGGGGCTTGGGTGAGGATATAAAAATTGGCCAACGGTTTAACGACCTGAACCGTTGAAACAGCAGCGGTGCTAAAGGTCTGGCACTCGTCACTCACCTGTACAAAATAGGAAGTAGAAACTTGAGGTGCAACAGAGATTTGTGGAGTGGATGCGGTGGTAGACCAATTATAATAATACGTGCCGTAACCTCCGCTAGCGCTCACCAATAAATCTACGGTATCACCGGGGCAAATTTCAAAGGGGCCATTCATTTGTAAAACAAGAGGGGGGCTCAAAATGGAATACGTGATAGAGTCTTGGATGGTGTTGCCGCAATTATCGCTAACTGAAATGACATAAGTGCTCGTGCTCCCCGGATTCACTAAAAGTGAATCGGTTGTGCCGCTCAGCATATTGTTCGTGGTCCAGAGATACGAATATTGTCCTGATCCACCGCTGGCTTGAACGCCTATAGTTGCAGGAATATACGGGCAAATTTCAGTGATATTTGGGCTGATGTAAAGGGAAAGCGGGCTAAACACAGGTACACTTACAGTGATGGTGTCATAGGCGGGAATGCCCGTACAGGCATCCGTGACGGCCAGCCAAATTGTTTGGGTTGCGGTAGGTGTGAGTGCAATATTGCTCGTTATAGCGCCCGTACTCCATTGATAGGTATAGGGTTGCAAGCCACCACTTATTTGGGCATTGATTATTATTGGATCACCAGGGCAACTAATGTTAGTGGTGCTGAGGTCCACTTGCATGGGCTGGTTGTCTTGGATCCAGAGGTCGAGCACAAGTGGCGTTATGTTTCCGCAAGGGTCAGTAAGCGGAAAGGTAAGCGTGAGGGTTTCTAATCCTTCGAGAAGTGCATCGGTCAAGGATTGAACGGTAAAGCTCACAGTGGTTTGCCCAGGCTGAAAGGTAATGCTGGATGGGATACCGCTGTAGTCTTGGCCATTGGTAGCTGTGCCGCTGAGCTGAACGGGGATAGTGAGGCTTTGATTGAGGTTAGCCTGACGTGTTAACGTTACATTGGTGCTTACGCAGCCTTCGGCCATCCAATCTGGATTGACAAAAACCTGCTGCGATAAAGTATGTTCTATCTGTACCGGGGTTAAAGTAGAAAGGCTATTTGCTTCGAGAAAGATACCGGAATCCCATTGGCCATCGCCAACATCCGCAATCGCGAGTGTCAGGTGGTAGGTTTGGCCACATTGTACTTTTGAGATAGCCTCAAGTACTTTGGTAAAGCCATCGTATTGAATATACTGCGCACTTTGGTTATAGGGGGGTGTACTCCCATCTCCGTTATTTACGAAATAAAATGGATTTGTATTGGTGTTTACATTGTTGATTGAGACCACCGCTCCGTTCGGTAGCTTGGCAATGTTTTCAAAACCGACAATCCCTGGCCCTGAGATGAAGAAACCAAATACATCGTTGTATGTGGAGTTGTTTGGAGGCGCAAATTCTGGGTATTCATCCGAACCAAAGACATATTTGAAACGGACGGTATCGGCATACGGAATAAAGTCAAACTCTAAAATGGCAGCATTATAGGTTTGGGTACCTTGAATCAGTTGAGAAAGCAAGGCAAAACCGCCCATATTATTGTCTACGCCTGTACCAGGCGCATCATTGGGGCCTTGTGGGCCATCACCGTTGGGTAAAGTCGTACCGGTGGTGAGCACAATGCCGCTGTTGATACCGAGCGTGGTGTTGGCCGCGGTAAATTGCGCAATGGCCATTGGGCTTCCGTTGTAAGTAACATTAGAAACCGTGACACCATTACCGAGCAGTACGTTTTGAACCAACCCCTGAGGATTGAGGGCGTTGTTGGTAATCAATTGGGCATGAAGCGGTAACAGGAATAAATTCCCGAACAGTATTAAAAATATACCCAAGCGTAAAGACATCATCTTAATAACGGATTTCAAAAGATTTCGTTGTGCTTTTTGGCTATTTTTTCGAAAAAAAAAAGGATGCCGAAGCATCCTTTCAAGTATTGTGCCAAAAAAAACTTACTTTTTGTTGTACATAATTGGTTGAAAAGACATCCAAATTAGTGGCAACACAAACAAACAAGGTATGGCTACGATCGGTAAAAAAGTAGTATCTATTTCGGTATTGGTGTATTTCAAAGGAAAACCCATTGACGCAACAGCCAGAAAACTAATGACCGCATTCAAAACGAATAAGCCTTTATTTTTCCATTTTCTTTCAATATAAAATGAAAACATTGAAATCGTGCCTGCAACTAAAAAATAGAAAATAACTACTTTCCAAATTGGAAGAATTTTGCTTGTTTCATCAAACTCGAACGAATAAAAATAGTTGAGAAAAAATCCAATAACAGCCGAGGATAAGGTAGCGGAAATCAATCCGAAAGTAAGTATTCTTATCATAATTTTATTTTTTAATGACTGGGATTGTTGCTGTAATTTTGATGGTTTCAGCTACGCCACCATTCTTTTTGCCAATCTGAAAATCAGATCTGTCTAGGCTAAATTTAGCAATAAAAGTTCCTTTATTACCTTTTTCCGTAAAAGAAAATGGAATAGTTACTTCGTTGCTTACGCCATGCATTTGCAATTTTCCAGTTGCTTTAAAGCCTTCACTCGTCTTTTCTATTTTAGAAGAAGTGAATTCGATATATGGGTATTTATCTGCATTAAACCATTCTTCACCTTTGGCGTGCTTGTTCATGAGGCCATTGCCCGTATTGATGGACCCTACTTCTATTTTAAAACTGAGTTTTGAACTTGAAAGTTTGGTTTGGTCAAAGGTAAGGCCTGCCGTGGTGAGCTCATCAAAGGTGCCACTTACATCGGGGTTGGAGAAAGCTATCTTGTGGCCGTCGGCAAGTTTGTATTGCTGAGCAAGACTTGAAAAAGCAGCGAATAAAAAGAATAATAAACCGTAGCCCTTCATCAAAATTAGTTTTTAGCTATTTCTAAATCTGCTTGAAGTTTTACTTCGTCAGCCAAACCTGGGCTTACTTCACCCATACCGAACTCAGAGCGTTTTACAGCACCTGTGATTTGCAAACCTGCAACTTCAGTTCCTTTGTAGTTCTTACCATTACCTGTGTGTACGCCATTGAAAACAACTTTTTTAGTGGTGCCATGCATGGTCAAATCACCTTCGATGATATATGATCCTTTTGCTTTAGCCGCAGTTACAGACGTACTTTTAAAAGAAATTGAAGGGTATTTTTCAGCGTCAAAACAATCTGCTGTGCGCAAGTGGTTGTCGCGGGCTTCGATACCAGTATTTACAGAAGCTACATCAGCGTTCAAAACGATAGAAGCACCTTTAAAGTCTTCATTTGGTGTTGTGACTTCCATTGTAAATTTTCCAAAGTTACCGTGAACATTTGTGATGCCATTGTGAAGGATCGTGAAACCCAAACGAGAGTGAGCGCCATCTACAGACCAAACTCCTGCTTGAGAAACGACAAAAGAAAATAAGGCGAATGCGCCAACTAAACCAACTAATAAATTTTTCATGTTTTAATTTTTAAGATTACTGAATAAACAAATTATCGAACACAAAGTTGCGATAAAGTCACTTCTTTTCTCTTGACGTAGGTCAAGGAATCAATTTGTGGGGTCTTGAAGCGCTTGTAATTTCTGAAAAGCGTCTTTAATATGGCGGATGGGCTCAATGACCAACCTGAGTTTGTCGTCTTTTTGAGCGAGTCTGTAGCCGGTGGCTTGGGCCAAGATGCGGTTGAGCATCTGCTGAAACAGCTCCGTTTCATAAAACGGAGACTGCGGATTGGAAATAAAATGCCCAACTAATTTTTCTGACTTGAGTACCAAGCGCTCGAGCCCCATGGATTCGGCCAACCAACGCAGTTCAAATGAAAACAAAAGTTCTTTGACTTCCCTAGGAAGCGGGCCAAAGCGGTCTTGGAGTTGGGCACTAAAAGCAGCGAGTTCTTCTTTGTTCTTGAGGTTGTCCATAGCTTGATACAAACTCAAACGCTCCGCAACTTGATTTACGTATTGGTCTGGAATCCGGACCTCCATGTCGGTTTCAAAAACGCAATCCTGGACAAATCCGTTGAATTGATCGGTAGTTCTTTCCTCAAAAAGATCTTTGTATTCGCTTTCGCGGAGCTCTTGCATGGCCTCGTTGAGAATTTTCTGATACATCTCAAAACCAATTTCTGCAATAAAACCGCTTTGTTCTCCGCCGAGCATGTTGCCCGCTCCGCGGATGTCGAGGTCTTTCATGGCAATATTGAAGCCTGAACCCAAATCTGAGAATTGCACGAGCGCCTCTAAGCGCTTGCAGGCCTCGGAGGTCATGATGCTGAATTTTGGCGCAATGAGGTAACAGAATCCTTTTTTGTTGCTGCGCCCTACCCTGCCCCGCAATTGGTGCAGATCGCTGAGCCCAAATTGATGCGCGTCGTTGATGATGATGGTATTGGCATTGGAGATGTCGATTCCGGACTCGATGATGGTGGTTGCTAAGAGGACGTCGTAAGCGCCTTCAATAAAATCCATCATGATTTTTTCGAGTTGCTTGCCATCCATTTGGCCATGGCCGATGCCCACCCGGACACCCGGACACAAGCGCTGGATCATGCCGGAGAGTTCTTTGATATTCGACAAGCGGTTATTGACAAAAAACACTTGGCCGCCTCGCCCTACTTCATAGGCAATGGCATCGCGGATTTGTTCTTCATTGAAAGAAATGATATCGGTTAAAACCGGCTGGCGGTTAGGTGGTGGTGTATTGATGATGCTCAGGTCTCGGGCGCCCATCAAGGAAAATTGCAAGGTGCGCGGAATAGGCGTGGCGGTAAGGGTGAGTGTATCGACGGTGGTGCGCAAGGTTTTGAGCTTGTCTTTGACCGCCACCCCGAATTTTTGTTCTTCGTCAATGATCATGAGGCCGAGGTCCTTGAACTTGACGCGCTCTGCCACCAAAGCATGCGTGCCAATTAAAATATCGATTTGACCAGCCGCTAATTTTTTGAGTGTTTCGGTGATTTCCTTGGCAGACTTGAAGCGATTGATGTAGTCTACAGTAACCGGGAAGTTCGAAAGTCTGTTCTTGAAACTGCGGTAATGCTGCAAAGACAAAATAGTCGTCGGGACCAAAACTGCAACTTGTTTGGAATCGGCAACGGCTTTGAAAGCAGCGCGAATGGCCACTTCAGTTTTTCCAAAGCCTACATCTCCACATACCAAGCGGTCCATTGGCCGCGGCGCTTCCATGTCGCGTTTGATGTCTTGGGTGGCTTTGTATTGATCTGGGGTGTCTTCGAACATAAACGAGGCCTCGAGCTCGTTCTGTAAGTAGCTATCTGGCGCAAAAGAAAACCCTGGTTTGCTGCGGCGTTGGGCGTAGAGTTTGATGAGGTCAAAGGCGAGTTCTTTGATCTTCTTTTTGGTCTTGTTCTTGAGATTTGACCAAGCCTGTGTGCCGAGTTTGTTGAGTGTTGGGACGCTGCCATCTTTGCCCGTAAATTTAGAGATGCGGTGCAAAGAGTGGATGCCGACATAAAGTACGTCGCCATCTTTATAGACCAAACGAATGGCTTCTTGTGGTTTGCCGTTGACGTCTATGGTTTCAAGACCAGAAAACTGGCCCACACCGTGGTCTATGTGCGTCACGTAATCTCCTTTTTGGAGCTGATAAATTTCTTTAAGCGTTAGCGCTTGCTTGGCTTGCTTGAAACCCTCCTTGAGTCTAAAACGGTGATAGCGCTCAAAAAGCTGGTGGTCGGTGTAGCAGACCAATTTCAGGGAGGGAAAGATAAAGCCCTCGTGCAAGGCCAATGGCAGGGCACTGAACTCACCTTCTTCACCGATATCGCTAAAAATTTGGTAAAGTCTTTCTACTTGACGCGGTTGATTCGAAAAAATCAGGTTCTGAAAACCTTCGACTTTGCGGGCTTTTAAATCGGCATTGAGCCGTTGAAAGTCTTTGTTGAAACTGGGTTGCGGGAGGCAATCAAAGGTTTCTGTATGCGTCGACTTTGAATGATAAACTGGGCCGAATTCGATCAGGCGGTGTGCTGCAAGCTGCGTTTCAAAAGTAAGGTGCGAAACGAATTTATCTTGGGGCAAGGCGTATGGAACGGGGCCGTCGTGTTTGCTATGGATTTCCACTGCGCGCTCGTATTCGCGTTTCAATAGATCTAAGGTTCTCTGTACATCGGCCATCCAGCAAATGGTCTGAGGGCCCACAAAACCCAATAATGTTTCTTGGATTTCTAGACTCTCGCCCGACTGTATATTAGGAACAACATTGAAAAATTGATGACTCGCTATCGATAACTGGCTTGCGGCATCAAAAGTGCGGATGCTCTCTACCTCATCGCCAAAAAATTCAATCCGAAATGGGTGCTCGTTGGCATAAGAGAACACATCTAAGATGCCTCCTCTTATCGAAAACTGACCGGGTTCATACACAAAATCGACGCGCTCAAACTGATACTCCAAAAGCAAGTCATTGAGAAAATCAGTGCTGTAGCTTTTCGTGACCTCTAAGCGCATGGTGTGCTTGACTAAATTTTTCTTAGTGGGTATCTTTTCAAAAAGCGCCTCAGGGTAGGTCACCACCCAGGTATTTTGTTTGTCGCTGAGTTTTTCGAGTACCTCGGCGCGCGCCACAACGTTTGCGTTGTCTGTTTGCTCTTGCTGATAAGGTACCCGATAAGACGCCGGATAAAATAAAATGCGCTTGTCTTCGGGAAACAAGCCTTCAAAATCATTTAAGAAATAAGCTGCTTCTTCTTTATCTGAAAGAATGAACAAATGGGTGCCAGGAACTTGTTGCGCTACCATTAACGAAAGCAAGGACTTTGCGGAACCAACTAGGCCTTTCCAATGTAATCTGGCTTCAGCCGTTTGCAAAGCTGCTGCACTACGATCGAGCGCAGGATGTTTGGCAAGAGTTTTGATAAAAGTAGCGAGTTCCATAGCGGGCTGCAAAATTACGCAAACTATCCGCGGAGCGAAATAATTTGTGACCTTTTCCGGTCATAACGTTACAAATAACAATTCAGTGTGAATATCTCCAAAGAATTCAATCCGCCCGACCTCACTCAATGACTAATTTTAGCGTACCAAAATAGAACCCAATTATGAAGATTTCAAGCAAATACACCTTAGTAGCAGCGTTTTTAATGAGCGCAGGAGTTTTAAGTGCTCAAGTAGCAGAAGCCGCAACCGAAGAATCTTTCAAAACTGTCGAAGAAATTTCGGCCATTGACTTCCTCATGAAAGGCGGGGTCTTTTTGATTCCAATTGTAATATTATTGTTTTACACTACCTATGTAGCTGTTGAACGCTTTTTGTATATCCGTCGCATGACCAAGCAAAACATGCTGCTGATCAACGAATTACAAACTCAACTCAATGCTGGCAGCATGCAAGGAGCACTAGATGTTGTGAATCGCGACCAAACAGCATATGGCTCTGTCATCAAAGAAGGCGTTCAGTCTATTGGTCAACCCATTGCACAAATTGAAGGCAACATGGAAAAAGTAGCCAACATCGAAATTGGTAAAATGGAGAAGAACATCAACCATTTAGGTCTGATAGCTGGTATTGCGCCTACTTTAGGATTTATCGGTACCATTTCTGGAGTTATCAAAATCTTTTATAGCATCTCTATCTCAGAAAATGTATCGATCGGTAATATCTCTGGTGGTTTGTACGAAAAAATGATTTCGTCTGGATCAGGTCTTGTTGTTGGTATCCTCGCCTTCACAGCCTATCACCTGCTCAATGGTATCATTGATAATTATGCGTTAGGCATTCAAAAAATGAATTTAGATTTTATCAAATTAATGAACTCAAAAGATGGCCATAAAGCGAAATAGAAGGTTCCATGCAGAGGTGGCTACTTCTGCATTGAGCGACATCATGTTCTTTTTGTTATTGTTCTTTTTGATCATCTCCACGCTAGCCAACCCGAACGTCATCAAAGTTCCGTTGCCTAAATCAGATGCCAACGAAAAGACGCAAAAACAGCACGTCACACTCACCATTAAATTTGACGAGAACCAGCAACGCCATTTTTATGTCAACAACGATGAAATCGCCTTGGATCAGTTAGAAGGTGTCTTGATCGGAGAAACCAAAAAAATTGGCGACAACACCGTCATTTTACGCTTGCCTTTTGATGCGCAAGTGCAAGAATTGGTAGACTTACTCAAGATTGGCATGCTCAATGACCTCAAAATGATCATTGCCACCAAAGAAGGGTAATTCTATATATTGTCAAATTAGCTAGAGCTCCTTATCATGGAACAATTTCAATTAGAATATATCGGCGCGCGCGAAGATTCCAAAAAATCTTTGATCTATACATCTGTATGGTTGCTCTCCATGTTGCTGTTGGCCTTTGTCATTAAATTTGACGCCCGACCAGATCAATTGGTAGACACACCCCCACTCCGCTCAGATGAAGTCATTGAAGAATTTCAGATAGATAACGTAGAACTCGAAGAAGTTGCAGGAGGTTCTAGAGGTGGTGGCACCCCTGGTTCTGGCCGCATTGCGCCACCAGCCGACCAAACCGAAAGGGTAGCTACCACTAGCCAAAGTGATTTCAGCCATAACAGCGGTAATTCAAATAACCAGAATTCTCAGAACGGCACAAACGGCACCTCCAGGACAACGCAAAGTACAAACTTCTTTGGCAGTGGAGGCAGTGGAAACGGTAATGGCTCTGGAAATGGTCCATTTGGTGGGCCAGGAAATGGTAATGGTGATGGCGATGGTATTGGATCAGGCAGAGGTTCTGGAAAAGGCCGTATTCGTGTCAATAACGTGAGTTTACCTTCTTACGAGAACGATTTTGATTGCCGCATTGGTTTTAAAGTGCAAATCAATTCAGAAGGACAAGTTGTAGGTGTACGGTCCATTAAATCTGTTACTACTTGCGCAGATGACCGAACCATTAACGACATCAAAGAACGCATTAAGCGCGAAGTGAAATATAATAAGGATCCGGGTGCAGGAATTGTAGAAATGGACTACACTATTAACCTCAAATCAAAATCTTAAAATTCTGGGCCGCGAGAGAACAGCAAAGTTCAATATGCCATGCTTAGAGCCCCATGGATTTTTCTACCATTTTCTTTGAACCAATGTAGAAACCAACGCGTTGGTGTAATGCTGTAGGTTTAATATCTAAGATACGATCAGTACCATTGGTTGCCAAACCACCTGCTTGCTCAGCTATAAACGCCAATGGGTTGCACTCATATAGCAAGCGCAAACGACCAGTTGGAGCTGAAGGAACAGTCGGGTAAATATAAATGCCACCTTTGATGAGGTTACGGTGGAAATCCGCTACTAAAGAACCAATATAGCGTCCGGAATAAGGCTTCCCTGATTGATTTTCGTTTGATTGGCAATATGCCAAATAAGAACGGAGTTGTGGGTCGAAATCATTGAGATTGCCTTCGTTGACCGAATAAAGCCTGCCGTTTTCTGGCATTTTCATGTCGGGATGCGACAAAAAGAATTCGCCAATTGCTGGGTCAAGGGTAAAGCCGTTGACGCCATTGCCTGTGGTATAGACCAAGATAGTAGAAGAGCCGTAAAGCACGTAGCCAGCAGCCACTTGTTGGGTACCCGGCTGCAACATATCTGCCAAAGTTGCTCTTGAACCTTGAGGTGAAACCCTTCGGTAGATTGAAAAAATGGTGCCGATGGATACGTTAACGTCTATGTTTGATGAGCCATCTAGGGGGTCAAACAAGACAACGTAATTGGCATTTTGAGCTTGCTTAGATTCAAATGCGAGGAAGTCGTCGTTCTCTTCGGAAGCAATGCCGCAGACTTCGCCGCCATTTTCAAATGCGCGAATAAATGCTTCGTCGGCAACTACGTCTAACTTTTGCTGTTCTTCTCCTTGCACATTTTGACCGCCTTGGGCCCCGAGGATGTGATCGACTAAGCCGGCTTTGCGAACGTCGTTGCTGACAATTTTGGAAGCCAAGGAGATGTCACTAAGTAAGCGGGAGAGCTCGCCTGAAGCAAATGGAAAATCTTTTTGCTTACTTACAATAAACTCGTGAAGGGTTGTGAGTTTAGACATGCTTACATAGAGAACATTTTGCTGTAGTCAGCACCTAAGTGAATCGGATTGACAATTAGCGTTGGAATGAGCGCATCGTTGGTGATGATGTACTGCTCGTGATTAGATGTAAGGGCCGTAAATAGGTTGTTGCGCTGAAGGTTCATGATAGCAATGAGATCGGCATCTACGCTCACGGCGTATTTGACAACTTCTTTATCAAAACCTGAACTAGGAACAACAGCGCTGGTCATTTCAATGCCGCGGTCTTTGAAGAACCCCTCAGAGAAAGTGATGTTGGAACGCACTTGGTGACGCAAAAACTCGTCTGTTTCGTCTGGGGTAACAACATGTACTTTAGACTTGAAGTATTGTGCCAAATTGGCAACTATTGAGAGTTTTTGTTTGGTTTCTTTGTGGAGGTCCATCGGGACAACAATGGAGTCATAACCACTTGCTTTAACCGCCTTTTCTTGGACGATAATGAAAGGTACTTGAGAGCTTGTCACTACTTTAAGTGCATGGCTTCCGGTAATGTGCTGCCACCCGTGTGCACCATGGGTACCCATGACGATAAGTTCGGCTTGGTGCTCTGCAGCGAAAGCGCCGATGTCTTCGAAAATACTTCCAATGCGCACATTGGGTTTGAGTGCTACGCCTTCTTGTTCAAACTGACCAATAATATTCTCTAGTTGCGCCAGTGCTTCAGGAATTTGGGTGTCTTTGGAAACCACGTGAAGTACTTGAATTTGAGCACCTAAAGGCTTGGCTGTGGCAATGGCGTGTTGAAGAGCGATATCGGCCACTGCGGTAAAGTCGTGAGGAACAATGAAGGTTTTAGTTTGCATAGTCAAGTTTTTTACAAATTTAAAACAAAGTGCAGTAAGAACGCACTAGTTTTCTCTTTATTTTTGTGTGAAGCCACTGCTAAAAAAGCTTCATTTCAAATGCCGATAATTGGTAAGCTCATACAGCGTAGTACAGCAATAAGTTTCAAGCGCATCTCCCGCATCAGTGCTGGGTATAAACAACAACTCGAGGTCTTGCGTCAAAACATGGACCACTCCAAAAAAACAGCATTTGGACAGCGCTATCAATTTACCTCCTTGCTTCAAAAAACTGATCTCGTTTCGCGTTATCAGCAAAGTGTTCCCATCACTGAGTACGAACAGTTTTACACCGATTGGCTCGAAGATACCATTAAAGGTAAAAAAGATGCCATCTGGCCGGGCCGCATCAAATACTTTGCGCTATCCTCCGGCACAACCGGCGCACCGAGCAAAAGAATTCCTGTGAGCACCGAAATGATTCGTTCATTTCAGCGGGTCTCGTTAAGGCAATTCTCTATTTTGCACGAATTGAACCTGCCGGATTCCTTTTATAGTGCCAAAGTACTTGCGGTGGGCGGTTCCACAAAGCTTAAAAAAATCGACCAGCATTACGAAGGCGACCTCAGCGGCATTTTAAAAAAACACACCTCCCTCATTGCCGCGCCGTTTACAAAACCGACGAAAAAAATTACCCATCTCAAAGATTGGAAAGCCAAACTGCCTTTAATGGTGCAAGAAGCGCCCAAATGGGATATTGGTATTATGGCGGGAATTCCGAGCTGGTGTGTGCTCTTGCTCGAAGAAATTGTAAAGCACTACAAACTCAACAACATCCATGAAATCTGGCCGAACTTTCAGGTTTATGTGCACGGTGGCGTCTACATGGACCCGTTTGTGGATCGCTTGCAAAAGATATCAGGCAAACCAGTCGTGCTGCTCGATACCTATCTAGCCAGCGAAGGTTATTTTGCCTACCAAACCAGCCCAAAAAAAAGAGGCATGACCCTGCTGATGAACAACAGCATCTTTTTTGAGTTTGTTCCCTTTAATGCCGAGTACTTTACCGAGTCGGGCGAACTCAAAAATCAATTCAAAGCCTATTCTATTAGTGAAGTAAAGCCAGGCATTGACTACGCGTTGGTCATTAGTACAAATGCAGGGCTCTGGCGCTACATGCTCGGCGATCTCGTGCGCTTCACCGATACAACAACACACGAAATCATTATTTCAGGACGAATCAAACAATTTTTAAGTTTGTGCGGAGAGCATTTGTCTTTGGATAATATCAATCAGGCCTTGAAAACCGTGAGCACGCAATTCAAGCTATCTTTTTCTGAATATACCATTCATGCCGACGAAAAAGGTTTGCAGCACTGTTGGTATATTGGTTGCGATGCGCAAGAGGCTAAATCGAGTATCATTGCTGAAATTGACGAAGCGTTGCAACTTATTAACGACGACTACGCATACGTGCGCAAGCACAGCATGCCATTACCACAGCTCAAATTACTGCCCACCTCTGTATTTTATACCTATTTGGAAAGTATCGGAAAGCTTGGTGCCCAAAATAAAATGCCGCGCGTCATGAACAAAGCGCAAGCCGATCAATGGACCGCATTTCTTAGCGCAAACGGCTACCTTTAAATGCCGATTTTTTCAAGAAGGTATAAGCGAGATTGAGCTCTACAGAATGTCTGAAAACTGAAGAGGTAGCTCCCAAATCTGCATCGTAAGAAATCCCAAAGTCAAAAGCACCCAAATCTAAGGCAATATAAGGCGCTACCGCTGCTATAGAGCGAAAATAAAGGCCAGCGCTCAGGTATCTTGTGCTCACCTCATTGGTAACCTGTGAACTGCCGCGTAGCTTCATGCGGTATATGGCGCCGAGCATACTTTCGGAGTGGCCTCCTTGGCGCAAATGCGTGAGCGAAAACTGCAAAGCTGAAACTTCATTGAGCCCAAATGAAAAACAGGCGTAGGCTACTGCTTTTCGGTACAAACGGTCGGCAGAAAGAGTGTTGTATTGTAAGCGCGGGCGGTTGACGTGCTGAAATGACAAACCTGTTTGCAAAGCCCATTGGCCATCGCGCAACTCACCGCGCTGATTCGGTTCAAAGCGATACGCAAGTCCTAAGCCCGCATCCACAAAAGCAAAATTCACGAAGTCATTTTCTTCACCTGAAAATATGCTCGGGTCTAGGGTACTTCCATTCCATTGTGAATAATATAGCAAGCTGCTGAAATCGGCACTGCGCTGCTGAATAGCTGTTTGAAGGCCTGCGTCTAGCCAGTGGCCTTTTGCCAAGGGAATATGGCCACTTGCGGTAAGCCCAAAAGATTTTTGCGTCATGCGTGAGTCACCCCCGACGTCGTTGCTAAAAGAAGCGCCAATACCTGCATATGCGCGCTCAGATTGACGGGTTCGGCCAGGCGTGAATTCAGCCATGCCGTATGTCGTCAAAAATTGGGTGCCCGAACCAATCCATTGGTTGCGGTTGAGCAATGAAATTCTTTCGTAACCTTTATAGGCGCCTACAAAAGCAGGATTCAAAAAAGGCATGCTGCGGTCTGCTTGCGTCAGGTGAAAATCTTGGGCAAGCGCAGCATTCGGAAATAGACCGTGAACAGATAAGGTAATTGTAAGTAAAAAGAAACAACTTTTGTAGCGCATCGCTTATCGAATTAAAGTGATGTTGCCTGTAAATTTCTTCGTGCTTCCGTTTTCGTAAGTGACGTCACAAACATATGCGTACACACCACTGTTGCAGGGCTTTTCTTTTTGCGTGCCGTCCCATTTGAATTGTTTGTTGGTAGAAGCAAACATCAGGTTGCCCCAGCGGTCCACAATTTTAATGTTTATGGCTGCGATATCCTTACCTACAATAATTTGATACACTTCATTGAGGCCGTTCCCTACACCATTAGGTGAAAATGCCGTTGGGAAAAAGATTCCGGTGGCACATTCGGGGCTACTGCCATCTGGATCACACGGATCGAGCGGATTGGAACCATTTGTAACTTCGGTGCCGTCGTTGATGCCATCTCCATCGGTATCTGCATTGAGTGGGTTGGTGCCAAACACGCCTTCTTGCGCATCGGTGAGCCCGTCAAAATCGGTGTCTATTTGACATCCTGGCAAGGTGTCGTCTGGATCGCAAGGGTTGAGTGGATCGGAGCCGTTAGTTAATTCAGCGCCGTCTGAAAGGCCGTCTCCATCGGTGTCAGGGTTGGTGGTGTTGGTGCCTGCTGCAGTTTCTTGGCTGTTCGTAAGGCCATCGCCATCTTGGTCACAGGGGCCTGCGTTTGCATTTGGAATACAAGGATTGGCGTTGTCTGGATCGAGTTCATCCATTACCCCGTCGCCGTCGGTGTCAATTATTGAAGATTCTAGTGCGTCAATGGTGCCATCTCCATCGGTATCGGTTGGAGCTGCCACATTGCCAATCTCGGCGCAGTCGTTCTCGCCGTCTCCATCGGAGTCAGGGTTGGACGGGTCTGTACCGACTAGGTTTTCATCGACGTTCAAGCAACCGTCGCCATCTAAATCTGGTACATCTGGTACAAAAACAGCGACAATTGTTTCTGACCCAGTAATGGTAATAAAATTAGTGTCTGATGTGGCCGCTAAACCCAACGGGGCCGTAACTACCGTCCAGTGATCAAACATAAAGCCAGGGGCGGCTTTCGCAACAATATTTGTTTGTATTCCGCCAAAATAATCGGTGGTCCAAGGGTAATTTGGTGGATAAATAGAATTGACTTTAATCTGACCCGCGCCAGCTGGCGACACATCAAAGGTGGTGGCAAACGGGCCTGTTAATTGGTAACAATCCATAAGTCCTTGGGTTAATGCAACACACCTGGTATTGATGAAGTTCTTAAGTGACTGTACATTGGTTTGCCAAGTCGTCATGGATCCGCCCCATTTGGCAATTTGGGCAGACATCTCAGGTTCGATTTCGGCCAGCATAGAATCGAGAAGAGGAATCATGAATGCGCAAGAAAGCTTGGTATTTAGGAGGTCGATATAGCGCGCAATATAATACTGCTCCACGATCGGATTTTCGTTGATGAGCTTTTCTAAAATCTCTGTATGACCCTGTCCGCCCGGATTTGGAAGATTTTCTACGTTACAAGGATCGGCATTTGGCGCCGTGCTTGGCACACCTGTATAGTTAATATAGTGTCCGAATGTGGCATCTAGATCCCAAAGGGCATAGCCCCATTTTTTGTGCTCACCGGTGGTGTCTAGACCTCTCCACCAGGCGGTGTTCCAGTTTAACCAGTCGGTAGTAACGGTCACTGAATTCAAGACAAAGTAGTCGACTAAAGATTTCCAATTGAAAAGGCTATCTACATAGGCAAAATTTGCGGCATTTCCCATGTTGTTGGTGGCCACATAATTTTTGAGGTTGTTCCAAGCTGGCGCGGCGTTTGGAGCGCCATATTCTTGCCATGTTCCTCCCCAAGTTTTCAAATAATATAAATCGTATTTACCTTGATCAAAGTAATAGTCTGTGAAGTCGTGGTCGTCGGCTTTTTCGCGGATTTCATAAACGCCCCAATAACTCCCGTTTAGATATAGTACGCATGGTCTCCATGTTCTTTCATCTAATTTGAGATCGGCACGGATAGATAATGTGTGAACATAAGCATCACGGATATGTGCACCTCCATTTGAAAACGGATAGTTATCGTTGGCGGCTGGCTTTAAGATGAGTTTTTGATAGCGATCTCTTGTTTTTTCAGGGAAAATCAGGTGTTCGATATCTCCATTTTGTCCGTATTGATCTTTACAAATAAAGTCGAAGCCTCTTTGTTGATAGGCCCAGGAGTCGTTCCCATGTTTGTTGAAATCACCTTCAGATTCATCTTTGAAAGAACCATCTTGTTCAAAGAGCTCGAAGGCACCTATTCGGTCAGGTGGATTTTGGCTGCCATTGGCTACCAACGAATATACACCCTGACTACAAACCGAAACAACAGGTATGGTGTGCGAAACATTGATGAAATAAGTATTTGTTTCGGTAAAGGATGACAAAGTTGGACCAAATGCCGAGGCGCGTAAAACTTTAGTCGAGGAAATGTTAATTGGTCCATTATAAGCCGTAGAAGTAGCGATAGGGTCTGAACCATCAAGTGTGTAGCGAATAATTGCAGAAGGATCGGCACAAGTAATGCTCACGGTTTGAGCGCCCGGGTAAAAACCCGGAGCTAAACTAAAAACAGGTTTTGGTGGGTAAAAATTGACGCCACCTGCATTGTTTGCATTGGGCGTTGGAGAGGTGAATAATTTAAAATCTATGGCTCCATTGCTAGAGCGACCAACGGAATGATTTGACTTGGTGAGGTGAACAATTTTAAATGAATCTACAACAACAGCTGACGGATTGGAAAGGATGATCCAGTCGCCATCGGTCTGGGACAAATTGAAATTGGGATGGTATTCATTACCAGAAACTAAATCTCGTTTAGAACAAAATACCATTTTGAAGCCATTGGCGTTAATGTTTCCGCTCGGAATTTGCCACTTCGTGAGGTTACCCGCTTTATCCGAAAGATACCAACCTGTTAAATCTACAGCCGCCGCAGTTGTGTTGTATAGCTCTACCCAATCTTCTCGCTGACCAAAAGCATCGGTAGGCCCAGTGACATTTGAACACGAGTATTCATTGATCACGACCTGCGAAAAAAGAAGAAAAGGAAGGCAAAAAATGCAGGAGAGTAGTAAGTGTTTCATTTAGCTTGGTTTAGCGGTATCAATATTACTGAAATATCGATTTTTATCCAAACAAACAGACGCAAGAAGCAAAGAAAAGTTGTTTTTTTCTTAACATTGCCAAAAAAAAGAAATGAAAAGAATTTCTACGGCTTTAATCATCATAATTTTGACACTCGGCTTTTCAAGCTGTAAAAAATATGAGGGTCAAGGCGGACGCAGCAAAATTACTGGTAAACTGACCGTTAATGAAAAGCTGTATATCAACGGCGCATTGGCGCAGACCGTTAGTTATGCTGGCGCAACGGAAGATGTTTACATCGTTTACGGAACCCAAGATAGCATCTTCGACGACAAAATTGAATGTAACTACGACGGCACTTTTAGTTTCAAATATTTATTCCCCGGAACCTATACGGTTTTTGCATACAACAAGATCTTTCATACAGGCAATTCCATCATCAATAACGATGACGACTTCTATACCAAAGAACCCGTCAAATTCACCATCGAAATCGGTAAAAATGAGACCAAAGATTTGGGTGAAATCATTGTTACTCGTTAAGAATGCGCAGTATAATTCTTAGTTTTTTACTACTCCCTTTTGTCGGCTTGAGCCAAAACAGCACGGTGTTCCAAGTATGGAATGAAGTTGGGCTTGCTTATAAAATAGATAAAAAACAAAGTCTCGCTTTGGACCTCACCACTCGACACGGAGCAGGAGGTGTTCAGACCTACTTCCCGCAAATCTCCTACAAATATAAACTCAATAAATACATTCGCCCTTCAGTGGATTACCGCTACATCGGAACAAGAACAAATGAAGCCAATTTCAAATATCAGCACCGCATCAATGTCAATGTGCAAGCAAATTATAAACTTGCACGCTTTCAGTTAGGCTTGAGAGGCCGCTATCAATTTACAACTAACCGGTTTGCAGCCAATTATGAACCTGAATTTGGCGAAGCATTTCGTATGAAGCCAAGCATGGCATACGACATTAAAAAATCTCTACTTATTCCACAAGCTTCGGTGGAGTTTTTTACCGGACCAATGACAGGTCAGCTAGGATATCACCTCAACCGCATACGTTGGAGTATTGGTTTAGGCTTTGATTGGACAGGGCCACACGCTTTAGAAATCGCCTATTTATATGACCAACGCATCATGAGTCCTGGGGCTTTGAATCGGGCTATATTAAATTTTTCTTATGGCTATAACATTGCCAACGAAAAGCCCAAAAAAGCCGCTCCAAAACAGCGCAACGGTCGTTTTTTATAAATCAATCTGTATAAGCATCTGCTGCCAAGCGGTCCAAGACTACTTGTAGATTTTCTTGTTTCTTTTTTTGACGAGACTCAATTGCTGTTGTGGTAAAATACTGGTGCTGCTTGAGAAAGTTCACCTGGATGGTATCCCATTCTTTACGCGACTTGATTTTGCCCATTTCGGTAAGCTCTTTTCGCAGGTTATCGGCAATTTGCTCAAAGTCTGAACGCCCCAAATAATCAAGGTCGGCATCGCAAATAATTTCTTGGAGTTTATTGATGGGTTTGTGCGGAATTTCTGTGGCATGAATGAGCTCGACGATGGTTTTGACGTGCTGCTCAGTGTAGCCATATTTCGGCAAAATTTCTTGGGCCATACGGGCACCCATTGCTTCATTATGATCGTATTGATCTATGAAACCAGCATCGTGGAAAATGGCCGCCGTCTTGAGCAAGAAAAGCCCTTCGTCGGTGACGCCTTCTAGCAAGGCGATGCGCTCTACAGATTTGACGACATCTTTGGTGTGGTTGATCGAATGGTAATAAAGCGTTGGGGAAAGGTTTTTTTGAAGAATTCCCATGACGTGGTGCTCGGTCTTATAATACTTGATAGAGCTGTAATGGTGTAATTTTTTAATCTCTTCAAAGCGAGAATTTGGAATGAGGCCTTCCCCATTGACCGATAGTTCGGGCTTGATGCGTTGAACCACATACATATCTACTTTGGTGCGTGATTTTGTAAGGGCCTTGCCTTTGTAATCGCATTCAAAATAAGGTTCAATTTGCTGAAAGGTATTGCCCGTAATAGTTACCTTTCCTGGCTCGCCTAGCATCTCCATGCGCTGCGCAAGATTAACAGACGAACCCCAAACATCGTAGGCCAAACGAATATTTCCGATGATTCCGGCAATGACTGGGCCCGTATTGATCCCCAAGCGGATTTCCCAGAAGTCTTCATGGTCAGCGATGGCTTCGTACTTGAGCTTATCCATGAACGCTTGAATTTGCAATGCGGCACAGCAGGCGTCTATCGGATTGGTCGAGTTTTCTACCGGAACCCCTCCTGCACACATGTATGCATCTCCAATTGTCTTGATTTTTTCAAGGTTGTTGGCCTGGATAATTTCATCGAACTTCTGAAATAAGATATCGAGTTTAGAAACAATGCGACTAGGCACCATCGATTCTGAAATTCGGGTAAAGCCCACTACGTCTGTAAACATGATGGAAACTTGCTTGAAGGCCTGTGCTTTTACCTTTCCATTGCGCTTGAGTTCAATTACAACTTCTGAAGGTAAGGTATTGAGTAACCACTGTTCGGTGCGGTCCTTTTCGCGCTGCAAGAGCGCTTGCTGCTCCTCTACCTTGTTTTTTTCTTCCTCGAGCAGGCGTTTTTGCTCCTCAATTTTGGTCTTTTGCAAGCGAATTTCTTTGGTGCGCTCGGCAATTTTGACCTCAAGCCTTACTTGATTTCTACGCGAAGTTTCAATGCGACTGCGGATAAAAATAAAAATCAACAAAAACAAAAGTGTGGCTGCCAAAATAGACAGCCACCACGATTGAAAAATAAAGAGTCCTATGACCAAAACCTTTAGCACTGGTTATTAAAATCTATAAAACCAACTGGCCATCGGCAAAGGGAATGAAATACCATCGGTGATCACACCCGCCAAACTGATCTGAAAAGCTTTGCTTTCACTTCGTTGAAAACGCATGCCGGGCATGATCACCAATACGTTTTGACGCGTGGTCCCGGTAGTGATGGTTTCTTGATAATCATAGACCTCCACCTGACTCAAAATGCCGTTTTGGTCATATTGCTGTGTAATTGGCTGACCTCCTGTAATTGACCTATAATTTTTGGTCGCCATGATATACATACAGTCGTAAATAAAGCTGGCCTTCTTACCCACTTTTGCTTGCCCTGCAAGCCCAATGATTGGAGCTTTGTAGTTATACTTATTGCTTGAATAATAGTAACCATCAATTGGGATATCTGGATACATACCATTCTGTGCGGCGTAAACGCCAGGAGTGAAAATTGGCTGGCTAAAATTAGTGTTGGTTTTACCCGGATTGAAATAGCCATATCCAACAGATAAAGTCACATTGTTGCGGCGGTCTCCGTAAGTAATCATGCCCCAGTGCAAACCCCCATAACCCTTGCCTTGATTGAAGTAGCCTGACGTACCCATGAGCGTACCCACACCGTAATTGATTTTTGGATTGGCCGTGCCGCGGGTGTATTTGAGTGCCAACGCAATTGGCGAACCTATCCAAGTAGACATTACACCAACAGAAAAGTCTTTGTGAACGGCAAAATGGACTTCGGGGCCATAAAGGTTGATCATAGCATAGTTCTCCCCTTTTTTGATTGGAAAACAGTTAGTTGTGAACTGATAACGCGTGGTAAAAACACCTGCAGTACTCACCTCGCCTTTTGCCACATCCTCAATATAATCTAAAGGGCGCATTGATTTGATATCACTTTTCGGAATGTATATTTTACCCAATGATTTGGTCTCAATCAGGACTTCTCGGCCGTCATCGGATAGGATTTGTCCCACATATTCGTTGCCGTCGTATTTGACAACTAAATATTTGGTGGTATCTGAACTTGGTGCGCTCGTATTTGGTATTTGCGCATGCAATTGAAAGCTTCCAAGTAAGAAAAATAAAATGGAAAGAAGTGTTGAAAAACTGAGTCGGGTTTTCATGGTATTCAAAAAATAAATCAATTAGAGAGTAAAACTAATTATAACGATACAAAGAGCCAAGTTGGGCGCACAAAAATGCTACAACTTGAAAAACCAACTTGCCATAGGCAATGGTATAACTTTATCCGCTGTAATAACTGCTCCAAACATCAACTGTAGTGCTTTTTTGGAAGAACGTTCCGTACGAACACAAGGTAGAATAAGAAAAATATTGCTCTTACTTCCAGGGCCCTTGTCCCAATATTGAGCCTGCGGTACAATCACTTCTTGCAGCAGAAAACTCGTGTTTACGTAACCGTATTTTTCATTAGGATATTGTGAAACCCCCATATGATTTGCAGAGCGGTTTGTCGCATTAAGATACATGCAGTCAAAAACAAAACTTCGTTTTTTATTGATTTGAAAATGGCCGGCCACACCAATAATGGCTGCATCAAAAACAGAAGCGCCTCCGAGTGTGACCACTTCTTGTACGGGCAAATTTGGGTAGTTCCCATTGATTGCCTGATAGGTTCCCGGGACATATATTGTTTCTGTGGAAGTATATTTACTTCCATCATTGACATGTCCGTAGCCAACAGATAGCGTGATGTTGTTGCGGCGGTCACCGTAGGTCACCATGCCCCAATAAAGACCGCCGTAGCCTCTACCCCCGTTCAAATAGCCAGAAGAACCCAGCAAAGCACCTGCACCATAATTGATTTTTGGATTGGCCGTACCGCGCGTATATTTCAAGGCAAGAATGATTGGCGAAGCGCTCCATAAAGTCATGACCCCTACAGAAAAATCTTTATGGACAGTAAAATGTACCTCCGGGCCATATAGATTGCACATTGCATAGGTTTCCCCTTTTTTAATCGGGAAGCAATTGGTTGTGATCTGATAGCGGGTCGTGAAAACGCCTCCGTTGTTGAATGTGGCAGCTTTCGGGTCACTATTCAGATCAAAAGGTTGCAGGGACTTGATGGCAACGGTTGGAATTTGGATCTGGCCCAGCGAATGCGTCTGAAGCCATACCCCATTGCTATCTTGTGCGAGCAGCAAGCCGACATATTCGGTCCCGTCCGTTGTAACGACAAGGTATCTCGTCGTATCGGTTACTGGTTCAACCTTGCTCGGTGTTTGCGCAAAAACGCCCTGACTTCCGAAGAAGCAGAGCGTCCATGAGAAACACAAACTAACGAAAAGTTGTGCTTTCATATTGATCTAGTTTGATTAGAGAACTAATAGTAACGCTGCGGACTCGTCGTTTTATTAATTGGCTGTTTGCTCTTTTGAACGTTAAAGCCCATATTCACACCAACAAAACCGCCTCCTTTTTGCGAGCTGTAAAACAAATTGACCGGGATATTCAAAGAACCTGCCTGAAAAGTACGGCCAAAGGCGATTAAAAATGATGTAGCCAATTTTTTGGAACCGTCTTTATCAAAATGCTCTGTAAAACCTTGATACGGCTCCAAAATGAGTTCTCCTGTATTGACATTTATTTTGCCTCCGGATGCAAGCCATTCGCTCTTTGTGTAATAGGCGCCATCAGGACCGTATTCTGCATCTGTATCTAAGAAGCCGATGGATGTCGATTTGATGCCAAATCTTGGGCCAAATGCAAATTCCCAATTGGCTTTGCCAAAGCGAAAACCGTTCAACAAAGACACCGATGGAATAAAGTTGCTTTGCTCTAGGCCTGAGATATTAAAGATCCCTTCAACTAATGCAGAAAAATTATCCGTACCAACATATTGGCCTTCGATCTGATAACCAATCATTGAGGTAAATGGTTGGATGCCCAAACCACCGTAAATTTCAGGACGTGTTGCAAATTCAGCAACGTCACCGGTCATGGCTGCAAAACCAATACGAGGTCCAGAATTATTGATTTTACCTACGTTGTTGGAGGTAATCACTTCATTTTTGAAGGCCAAGCGATCGGCTATCACCTTGTCTATGGTGAGCCCATGCATTTCGGCCAAGACAATTTCTATCATGCGCTGGATTTCTAACTCTTGGTTGTCAAATTCGCGAACAGCAGACTTGTAAAGACTTTTTGACTTGACATCAATGATTTTAACCGTCACGACTATTTTATTACCCAAACCGTCTATCGAGCCAGACATCACATAATCAACTTTGAGTTCTTCACCCAATCTTGACAAGCAGTTTTGGCCATAACAGCCCACTTTGTACTCCTCTTTAGCCTGAATGATTTCGTTCATGTCAAATTCATCATAGACTTTGTATTTGTTGATTTTAATCAACTCTAAGCGCAGCATTTTTGCCACAGACTCTGGCTTTATGGTGAGTGCATTGACATTGGGGTTAGCCACAGCAATTGTGCTACTCGGTTGGGCAAAATAACTTGCCATACCACTAAAGAAAATGGCCACTAATAATAAAACGGATTGTAATTTTTTTGTTTTCATAGCATACAATTTGATGCTACAAAGGTGAGCCTAAATCGAAGCGCTGCAAAACTGAATAGCGGAGCTACCTATTTTTGAGTTGCGAAAAACGCAAGTATTAAGAAAGAAAGTCGAGGTCTGCTTCTATTTTCTTGCGAAACATACCGATTGTTTTTTCAAAGTCGGCAAAGAAGTTATTGCGCTCGCGTTCGTTCACGACACTAATAAGGCTGGAGTTGGCCAATTGCTTATCGATCACTTGCTTGGCGTCTTGCACATACTGCGCATCGGTTGTCTGCAAGTAATTCATGATATTGTGCGAGAGAAACAAGCCCTGTTTGTCTTTGCTTTCGTAATAAAAAGCGGAATCGGCATTGATGGTTTCGTTGAGATACATCTCAAAACGATTGCCCGAGGCTGGCGCTTGGGTGCCGTAGATGAATTTTTTACCGTGGCCTGCTTGTTCGCGAAGGTGTGCAGAAAACATCAGGAGGCGATCGCACAAAAAGAGGGCATAGCTCGGATCTTCGAACTGATTGGATTTATAGTAATAATGGATCTGACGTAAGAAACCACGCATGAGTTCTGGGTCAAAGATTTCTATAGAGGGGATGGTGTTGTAGGATTGCAAGATGGACTTCCCGAGTTCAAAAGCGCGGTCTGAGGTTTTTTCGTGGCGAAATAAAACGTTTTTGTAATCTGGTATTTGCAAGTGTGTTTTGGCCCAAAAAAACAACTTAAAGCGCACCAATTGCGGAAAATTCAACAATTGAAAAAAATGCGTATTGTTGATGGTGAGCATGATTTTAGGGTCCTCTAGATGTCGCAAACGCTCAAAAGCTTCGAGAATGCCTTCTAGGTAAGATTCCAGAGAGAAATCATACGCATTGAGCGGGGTGTACCTGAAAATTACATTTGTTTTTTGTTGCAAGATCAGGGAGTCAAAAGAAATATCGAAGGTTTTGCACAGCCTTTTAAGTTCATCGATGGTCAGTGCCGTTTCGTTGCGCATGCGGCGGTACGCAGCATCCATGCTGATGTGCAGCGTTTCGCTCAAGACATGACCCAGCGCGTCGCCAGGTGGGAGCTTTGCCTTAATGAGCTGCAATAACTGATCTTGAACTGTCTCCATGATTTAAAATTTATAAAACCAACTGAGCATTGGTACTGGAAAAGAATAACTATTTACCTTAAGTTGATAGTTCACGATTTCTTCTCGGCGACCAATTACACCCGCAAGCGTTACTTGAAAGGCCCTATTTTGGTCTTTTTGAAAACGCATTCCTGGCATAATTACAATATTGGTATTTTTTACCTCTCTGAATGGATCATTATACACGACCGAACTCGGCTGACCAGTATTGGGATCATAGAAATATTGGATTTGTTGATCGGTGAATATCGTTCTTCTATTGCCACCAATGATCATGACATCCCAAATAAAACTAGCTTTTTTTCCAACTGCGGTAATTCCTGAGATGCCCACAATTGGCGATCTGAAATTTCCGACTTTATTTTCATAAGTCAGCATTTCTGGTATCGGAAAACTATATACACCTTGAGTCAATACAGCCGCGTAAGTACCAGGCTGATAATATGAATTTTGACTTGAAAAAGAAAAGCCAGAATTGAAATAGCCATAACCCAAAGAAAGCGTGGCATTGCTGCGGCGCGTACCGTAAGTAGCCATTCCCCAATGTAAGCCCCCGTAACCTTTAGCTTGGTTAAAATAACCGGAAGATGCCATAATTGTTCCTAGTCCAAAATTGAGTTTTGGGTTTTGGGTTGGGATGGAGTATTTTAAGGCCAAAGCAATTGGGCTGGCAATCCAGGTCGCCATTATGCCAACACTCAGGTTGGGAAGCACCCCAAAATGAACTTCAGGCCCATACAGATTGATAAGCGCATAATTTTCTCCCTTTTTGATAGGAAAGGCGTTAGTGGTAAACTGATAGCGGGTTGTGAAAACACCCTGCCCTAGGTATTCGCCTTCTTTGAAGTCTGTTTGTTCATCTACTAGGGTGACGCTTTTCACTTCTGATTTTGGGATATAAATTTTACCAAGTTGTTGGGTTGATATCAACAGTTCTCGGCCGTCATCAGATAAAATTTGACCAACGTATTCTACTCCGTTATTTCGAATAATCAAGTATTTGAGGGTATCCCCTTCTGATTTTACCACTTGGGCTTTGGTCATAAATGAACAACACAAAATCAAAAACAACAGCAAATTTTTCATCAAGATATCAGTTTTATAAGCTTTAAAATTAATCATTCACGTAAGTTCTTTGTACCCGAGGTGAGATACTTGTAAGAATTTCATATGGAATGGTCTGTGCGTTTTGTGCAAACTGACTGAGCGTTTGCTGCGTACCGATAATTTCTACCTCGGCATCTGGCCTAGCGTGGGGCGCCAAAACCATAATCATATCCATACACACCCTTCCTATTGTTGGGCAATAGTTGCCGTCGATATAAACCCCTCCTTTTCCATTACCGAGGTTGCGCTTGAAACCATCGGCATAGCCGACTGGGATGATCGCAATTTGCGTATCGGTTTCCAATGTTTCTGAACAACCATAACCAATACAAGCGCCTTTCTTGAGTTGCTTTAATTGGGATAGCTGACTAGTCCAGGATATCACTGGCTTTAATCTATGCTCAAATTGCGGGTCATTATTGACTCCAAAAAGGCCAATGCCTAGACGCACCATGTCAAATTGCGCATGCGGAAAATGGGCCGCGCCTTCAGAGTTCAAGAGGTGCTTGAGAAAAGGATAAGGAAGTGCACTTTCGAACTGGCTACAAATGACGCTAAAAGAGCTAATTTGCTGCGCATTCATGGGGTGCTCGGGCTCATCTGCACAAGCCATATGGCTATAAACGCTCTTCACATAAACTTCAGGTTGGGCGTGCAAAGTTTGCAGCAACAGATCGATTTGTTCTGGCAAAAACCCTAGGCGATGCATACCCGTATCGAACTTCAAATGAATGGGATAATCTTGGATTTGCGCGGCAATCAGCGTTCGGATAAACGCATCGAGGTGTTCGGGGCTGTAGATCGCTGGCTCCAAATTGTAGGCAATGCAGCTCTCAAATCCGGCGGGCTCAGCATTCATGACCAAAATTGGTAGCTCTATGCCTGCCTGCCTCAGTAAAACGCCTTCATCAGCATAAGCGACACCAAAATAATTGACGCCCCCCGCAAGCAGTTGCTTTGCAATTTGATCCAAGCCACCGCCATAAGCTTGCGCCTTGACCATAGCAAGTATTTGAGTTGTAGCGGCCAAACTTTGCTGGTATAGTCGCAAGTTGTGCTGGAGTGCAGAAAGATCATAACGCACCACCGTACTGTGCGACTTGCGCTTCCATTTGGTAAGCAAGGCCTCGATCAGTAAAGGTTGATTGCCTTTGATCAGGACGACCTGATTAGAAATATCGGGAAGGCTGGCAGGTAGCGCTGTCCAGATATGAAATGTATCAATATAGTTGGCCAAAAGCAAGCGCGTTATTTCTTCTTTCAAGTGCACTTGATTTTCGGCGAGCAAACAACAAACCATTTTTCTTATGTCAGGTTCCACTGCCTTTAAAAAGGCAAGCGAACCCTCAAATGCAAGCAGATCTAAGGTGTAGGCATCATTGATGAGCGTCGCGCCATGAATGCCTTCAAAGGTTTCTAGCCTGTTGGCCAATTTAGGCAAGGCAGCAACTGCATGAGGGCTACAGGTATCCAAACGGAGCGCGCAAGCAATTGCGACGCGTGCGTTGTGGATCCGTACAGGATCTGTAAAGGGAATATGATTGATTAAATCTTTGGGATTTTCGGTGATAAGCGCCTCAAGGTTGTCGCCATCGATGCACCAATCGGCGCCAATTGTAAGGGATTGCAGGGCTTGCTCATAGGCTTGATTGGTATCAAATTCATGGCGGAAACCTGCATTTGTACTCGTAATGACCACATAATTGGGCGCAATCATAGCATGGAGTTTTTCCATTTCGCCGGGTTTGCTCACGGCAGCCTCAATAAGGGCTAAATCGCCTTCTAGCGGAAGCTGCAGCAAGGAGAGCGCCACCCCGAGTTGCGAATTGTAACTTTTCGGGCTACGCTGTACCTTGAGTTGGCCAGCTAAAAGATGATAAATCCACTCTTTTACGGTGGTTTTGCCAATGGCACCTGTAATGGCTAAAATGGGGTAGTTGATTTTTTTGCGGTGAAAAGCCGCAAGTTTTTGGAGCGCTGCTAGCACATCCTCAACAATATAATAACACGCAGCAGGTTGTACCTCTGCAGGTTGCTGATCCAACACAAAGATGCGAATGCCTTTGTCGAATGCCGTTTGTACAAATTCAAAGCCGCTGCGCTTGGGACCGTTCAAGCCAAAAAAGGCCACACCTTCACTGCGCGAAATTTTGCGAGAGTCGTAAATCACTTCTTGTATAAGGACGTCTTGAGGCGTTCCCACCCAGTGCGCAGCGAGTTTGTCGGTCAGTTGGACGTGAGTCAGGTTCAATTTCATGACAGCGCTTTTTGGTAACAGCTTCTGCAGAGAGGCTGGTATTTTTCTACTGCCCCAACCAACACTTGCTCCGTTTGGGCCACCGTGCGGTGCGAGAATTGCGCAAGTTTTCCGCACTGTACGCAAACTGCATGTACTTTGCTGACGTATTCTGCAATAGCCGTCAGTTGTGGCATAGGACCAAATGGCACGCCTTTGTAATCCATGTCGAGGCCAGCCACAACAACGCGGACCCCTTTATTTGCTAAATCGGTACAAACTTGAATGATTTGTGCGTCAAAAAACTGGGCTTCGTCTATCGCAACAATTTGTTCTCCCGACCACAACTCAAGAATGTCGAGTGCAGCAGCAACGCGCTTGGCCTCCCAACTTTGACCTTGGTGGCTCACAACAGCTTCAGTAGCGTAGCGGTCGTCAATTAGGGGTTTGAAAAGTAATATGGACTGCTTGGCAAAAGCAGCTCGGCGGAGTCTGCGGATGAGTTCTTCGGTTTTACCAGAAAACATGGAGCCACAAATCACTTCTATCCAACCCTGCTGTCCGTTTTCTTTGGTAAATTGCTCTAAAAACATAGTGCTGTTGAATGAGATTGTGAAATGTTTTCTAATTTTGGTTCGGTAGTGCAATATACTGCCAATTGCACGAAATTAATAAGTAATAAGCAATGTCAGAAAAAAGTCCCTCTCTAATGATCAAAACAATTCTTGGACACCTTCAAAATGGTGTAGAAAAACTAGAATCTGGACACCTCAGCCCAGAAGACATGGAATTATTAGTCGAGGACGCCAAAGAACTCTATGAGCGCATGGTTATTTTGCGCTACAAAATCTATGAAACCAATGTGTTGGGCGTCAAAGAAGCGGTCATTTCTGCCAGCATTCGCCAAACCGAAATTGAAACCCCTATTGATTTATTCGGGGCAATAGATGAACCAAGCCCAGCGCCTGCTTTTGAAGTTACTTTTGCCAATGGCGAACCAACAGAAAGTGCTTTCAATGATGAAGGAACATCCGCTGAAGAAGACCTTTTTGAAGAAGAAGACCAAGAAGTTTTAGCAGATGAAGTTCAAGAAGATGAAGAAGCAATCGAGGAAGAAACGATTGAGCAAGAATTGATTGTGGAGGAAACGATTGTGGAAAATCTGTTTGAAGAGGTTGAAGTAGACCAAACAAACGAAGAAGAAACAATTGAAGAAGAACTTTTTGAAGAGGAGGAAACGATGGAAGAAGTGGTATCGGAGCAAGCAGCGCCGTCTAGCTGGGAACCAGAATTTTCCGGAGACCAACCTATTTGGATGGCCGAGATGGAGGCCAACATCCGAGACAACCGTAGCGTCTTTCCTTTAGAATCTCTCATTGGTGCGTTTACACTCAACGAAAAACTCCAATTTATCAATGAATTGTTCGATGGTTCTTCAGACGAATTCTCTAGCAACGTGAAGCAACTCGACCAACTCGCCTCTATCGACGCAGCGCGCAACATGATTGGCGAGCTCGCCAATACTTTTAACTGGGACACCGAATCAGAAATTGTAGAAGATTTCATCTACAAAATTTGTCGCCGCTATGCGACAGGCGCTTAGTTTCATTTTTTGCTGCTTTTTTTACCTTGGATTTGCACAATCATATCCATACAAAGAAACGATTGCAACGCTTTGCTCTCCGGCCTATGCTGGTAGGGGTTATGTGGAAGGCGGGCGTGTCTTGGCCGCGAACTTAATTGCCGCCGAATTTCAAAAAATTGGCCTGCAGCCCTTCAAACATAAATACCATCAAAATTTTACCCTGCCCGTTCAAACTTTTCCGGGCGCCTGTTTATTTGCAGTAGGCTTAGACACCCTCAAGCCAGGCATTGATTATTTAGTGCATCCGGGTTCTGCGGGCGTTGCGCGCCCTTCTAGCTATCAGTTGCTTTATTGCAACGCAAGTACACTCTACCGCAGCGTAAATGCCTTTAAACCTTGCCCAAAAGACCGCATGTTAGTGGTTCAAACCTCAGGATTTGGAGGAGACACCAATAAAGTACTGCAAGCCCGACTTCAGGAACTCCAACAATTTGCTGCAACTGTAGAACTCACCTCGAGCAAACTCACGTGGTCGGTGAGTCAGCAAGTAAAGCCCTACCCTACTTTTCAGGTTGTTCTAACTGCCCTTGCCAGCAAACCACAAAGTGCCTTCATTCACCTTGAAAGTGCCTTCATCCCAAATTTCATTTCGAGCAACGTCATTGGCTATTTGCCCGCTACACAAAAAGCAAAGAAAAAACCGTATTTAGTCATTACAGCGCATTACGACCACCTCGGGAAAATGGGAAAAGACACCTACTTTCCTGGGGCTAATGACAATGCTTCTGGTGTTGGTATGTTATTGTATATGGCGCAGCAACTCAGCTTGAAGCGCGACCCCAACTTCAATTATGTTTTCATTGCTTTTGGGGCTGAAGAAGCGGGGCTCGTTGGTTCACATTATTTTGTAGAACATCCGCTATTTGACCTCAAACAAATTCGCTTCTTACTCAATACGGACATCATGGGGAGTGGTGAAGAAGGCATTACGGTGGTGAATGCCACCTTGTTTAAAACAGAGTTTGACCGATTGCAGGAACTCAATACTGAGAGTACTTACCTACCGCAAATTAAGTCGAGAGGGCCGGCTGCCAATTCGGATCATTATTTCTTCACAGAAAGAGGAGTTCCTGCATTTTTTGTCTACACAATGGGGCCCAATAAGCACTACCACGATATCGCCGACAACGCTGAAGAATTAAGTTATGCGGCGTTTGAACCACTGGCTAAACTCTTGTTAAGTTTCATGCGCTCATTTTAAGCGCCTCACCAAATAACTGGTTTGTAGGATTAAAACGCTCAGGGAGAGCCCCAATAAATACAATACCACTTCTACACTTTGGTCCGTGTAGATGAGCGCCAAACTCGCCGATAGATATCCTAATAATTGGGTCACGCTGATGATCAAGAAGCGAAAGGTTTGAGCTGCAGCATCGCCGTTATTTTTGATGAAAAGAATGCCAGCCGAAAGCAAAATTAAGAGCAAAGAGGTGAGTTGAATACTCAAAAGTTGTTTCATTGGCAATTCAAATACCCTGACCATTGCAAGGATCAAAAAGACCAAATGAACGGCCAATAAGATAGCCAAATAAGACCAAAGATTGATTCGTTTTTTGGCGTTAGTTTTCACGATTGAGCGCATTCACTTCTTTAATGATCAGATACAAACCTATGCCCACACCAAGTAGCGCTAAGATCACGGTAAAGAGACTGCTGGTATGGAACTTTTGATCGAGCCAAGTGCCTAACCAAGTAAAGCCTCCAATAATAGCGGCCATTTGAAAAGCAGCTGAACTCAACTTGAGGTAAGCGTTATTCGATTTATTTTTTTCAGTCATTGAAAGCTGCCTCCACATCAAGTTTTTGCGTACTAACGCCAGCGCGCATTACACAAGCACCTTCAAAGAAAGCGCCTTCTTCTATGTGGAGTTTCATGGTTTGGATATCGCCTTTGATGCGGGCCGTTGCGCGCAAAACCAAGAGGTTTTCTACCATCAGTTGGCCGTCCATGGCGCCATCTATTTCGGCATTGACACAAACCAAGTTGCCATTGATTTTTCCTGAGGTACCGATAATGACGCGTCCTGCACAGGATACATTTCCATTCACTTGACCTTCTAAAAGGATGTTGGAATCTGAGGTGAGATCGCCGTTGATTTCTGTACCGGCAATGATACGGTTGATGCGGTCGGTGTTATCAGGTGTTTGCGCACCTCCGAAAATGTCCTTTCTTAGCATAAAGCTTAGTAATTATCGATAAAAAATCCTTTATATTCATCAAATTTCGACGTTTCTATCAACTTTTTCAAATTTTCTTGATTGATAATGAAAATTTTATTGTTTTGGTAGTCATCTAGATACTCCACTCCGGCCTTGTAGGCATTCAGGTAATCCCAGGCAATTTTGCTCGTAGGGAAATCCGAAATGAGGATGAAATTCTTTTCGTCGAGGGTCGTCTTGACAGTTACTTTTACTTTAGAAGTTTTGAAAGCTTTGGAAGAGAAATTAGCAACGGTGGTACGGACGTCATCGGCTTCTTCGTCTTCGTCAAGGAGCACAATTACAAATTGAGTTCCGGATGGTGTGTAGGTAAAGATTGACTGTTCTTTCGATTCTGGTTTGAGCTCAAATTTTGAATAACCCTTATTGAGGATCTCTAGCATTTCTTTGGCGCGGACTGCTTGATCAGTATTTGGTTTTTCATCGATAATGCGCTGCAAAAGCGGAATGAGTATTTGTTTGTCGGTAGCTTGTTGACCAATTGCCAAGGTGTTGAGCAATAAATATTCTGCTCTGTAAGCATTGGAAGGATCGTTGTCTATGACAGTTTGCGTAGCCGCTTGAACTTGTGAGTAATATGCTTGGTCGTATTTCTGAACAAGTGAGAGGTATGCTTCTTGGTCTTTTTGAGCGCTTAATTTTTGCTTGACATAAAAATCGGGATCTTTGAAATACTTGGCCGCATCGGAGTTAGGATACTTCTTGAGGATGTATTGACGGTACTTGTCGGCATCTGCTGAATTTTCATAAATTTTATAGAGCTGAAAAGCAGCAGAGAGATCAGTGGGGTGATCTAGATTTTTATCGAGAATGGCCAAGAATTGCGCGGCGGCGAGTTCTGTTTCACTGAGGATTTCTTTGTAGAGCACACCAGAAGTATAGAGCGCCTCTAATAGGCGTTCTTGCGAGGCTTTCAACGCCTCTGCGGTCAGTGGGATGTTTTTGAGCAGACTCTCAACCGAGAGAGAATCTTTTTGGTCGGGTGAGGTTTTGGCTTGCGAGCTGTCCTGATCTTTAACGTCGATATTTGCATTCAGGACGATGCGTTCGCTGCGGCGCCAATCGTCGGTATTTTCTCGCTGACCCCAATTTTTACGGAACTCATTGAAGCCTTCTTCACGGAGTTTAGGATTGTTGAAAATGAATTTGTTGGCATTGCCATTCGTGTTTGTTGGCTGGCTCTGCTGTAAGGCCAGCAGTTTGGCGGCCTCGAGTTCTTTTCGGCGCTGTTCGTCTCGCTTGAATTGTTTGAGTGTTTCTTTAAGGAAATCTTCGCGGTCTTTTTCGGAGAGTGCCGCAATTTTTTGAACGGAATCTTCGAATTGGGCAGTTTCGATGGCCTTGACTAAATCAGCAAGTTTGGTGGCTTTGCTTTTGATTTGTTCACCATTCGGATAATCTTCGGTAATAAAGCGCGAACTTGAATCGTAATATTTCTGGGCGTACACGAAGTTTTTTTCTTGAAAAGAAAGATCGCCGAGTTTCTCATAGGCCTGGGCACGCTGGCGTTTGTTGTTGTTGGAGTAAAACGCCGCTGAGGTAAGGTGAGCTTTAGCAAGCGGTTTGTTGCCCTTATTGATCTCCATTAAAGCCATTGCGTAATAAATTTGGTCTTTAAACGTAGCGTTTTTGGCATCGCGCAACATTTTTTGGAGATCGCCCATGAGGCGCTCGTCTCCGCTCACAATTGCCCGGTTCAGGCGGGCATTGAACGCGATGTCTGAGGCTGCTGCTGCTTTGTATGCCTTTCCAAAATGGACTGCGGCATCTGGTAGTTGCTTTTGCTGTTGGTAAACTTGTGCGAGAATATAATGCAAGCGCGCCTTTTCTTTGGCATTTGAGCACTTGGAAATAGCGAGTTTTAGACCTTCAATAGCGACGTCGTATTCGCGGCGGCGCAAAGCGAGATCAGCATAGGTTCGGTGGATCTCGAATTGTAAATTCTTGGACATTTGTGGACCCGCTTCTGGGTTTTTGTTGCGCAAGAAAGGAATGTAATCTGTGAGTTGTTTATCGTTTTGGATTTCGGCGCGTTCGTTGAGCGCATCTAAAATCAGTTTGGCATCTGCGTATTTGCGCTGCTCAATATGAATGCGGGCAATCCAAAGGCTGGCCACGTAGGCGCTCTCATCTTTGTCAAAGAAGCGCTTGACAAATTGAAAATTATCTAAGGCTTTTTGGTAGTCTCTGCGGTAAAAATATGCTTCGCCAACCGTAAGCCAGTTTTCGTCGATCCATTTGTTGTATTCTACGGTTTTGTAGAACATGTTTTCTGCAGTAGGCATGCTGTGATTGAGGATCACTTTGGCACACTTGACCAAAGCAGTGTCTATGGCCGGAAGCATTCCTTTGACTTCTTTATCAGTAGGCACAGGAAACACAGGCAGAAAAGCATAGAAATCTTCATTTCTGCCGTCTTGATAGGTTTTTAAGGACACGCGCAACAACTCTTTGGCATTGAAGTGACCGTTGTACTTAGCGGTGGTTTGATGGTAAAAGCGATTGAGTGGCGTATTGTTTTCAGTCGAACAAGCCCATGACGAAAAAAGCAAAAGCAGTGTCAGGAAATAATATAGACTTATACGCATGGACAAAGAAAGACGTTATAACGCAAAAATTGCGTTTTTAGTGTGTGGTTTATGCAATATTGGTGAAGACCTGCTGAATATCGTCGTCGTCTTCGATTTTATCTAGCATTTTTTCGATGTCGACGAGTTGTTCTTCAGTAAACTCAACTGGGCTCGTTGGAATGCGCTTGAGGCCAGATTTCTGCACTTCTATTTGCATGTCTTCGAGCGCTTTGGCGAGGGTTCCAAAAGCGGTGTAGTCGCCGTAGACTAAAATTTGATCTTCCTCCATTTCAATTTGCTCACAACCAGCGTCGATGAGTTCTAACTCGAGCATTTCTGGATCGAGTTCTGGTGTTTTAACGATTTCAAAGATACTTTTGCGCGAGAACATAAATTCCATAGATCCATTTGGAACTACAGATCCGCCTGCTTTATTAAAGTATGACTTGACATTAGCTACTGTGCGCGTTGGGTTGTCGGTAGCGCACTCCACGTAGACCAACACGCCATGCGGGCCTTTGCCTTCATAATTGACTTCTGTAAAAGAGGCAATATCTTTTTGAGCTGCACGCTTAATGGCAGACTCGATATTGTCTTTGGGCATGTTTTCAGATTTCGCATTTTGAATAGCGGTGCGCAACTTAGCGTTGGTGGAGGGGTCCATGCCGCCTTCTTTAGCTGCCATGGTGATGGCCTTACCTAATTTTGGAAACATTTTGGACATTTTGTCCCAGCGTTTTTCTTTGGCTGCTCTGCGGTATTCAAATGCTCTTCCCATAATGCGTATACTTTTGGGCAAAAGTAAGGAATTCGCAAGGAAAATTCAAGTAGGTATTCAGGCCTTTAGGCCAAAATTTGCTCGATATAGTTGAGTAAGGGCTCTTTTCCGAATCCGGACTCAGCAGATGTGGTGAAAACCGGGGGCAATTCAGCCCATACCTTCAGCATTTCTTTTTTGTATTTGGCCAAGTTTTTTTGCAGCGCCGAACTTGATAATTTGTCGATTTTCGTAAAAACCATCGAAAAAGGTAACCCTTTTTGACCGCACCAGTTCATGAACTCGAGGTCGATTTTTTGAGGCTCCAAGCGGGCATCTAGTAAGACAAAAATGTTATAAAGTGTCTCGCGTTTGGTCAGGTAGTCGGCAATAAAGCGCTCAAAGGAACTGCGTTGGGTGCGGCTCACTTTTGCATAGCCATAACCGGGTAAATCAACGAGGTACCAGTGGTCGTTGATGATAAAATGATTGATGAGTTGGGTTTTGCCCGGGGTGCCGGAGGTTTTGGCAAGGCCTTTTCGAGAAGTTAACATATTGATTAACGACGACTTACCTACGTTTGATCTGCCAATAAAAGCGAATTCAGGCTTGCCGTCTAGCGGACACTTGCTTACTTCAGTATTGGAGATGGTGAACTCTGCGCTTTTGATTTGCATCTTGCAAAGTTACACTTTAAACTTTTATTTTTGCGGCAATGCGAACAATCTATCTTGAAGGTTGTTAGGGTTTGACTACACAGAAGATGGCAGAATATAAAATCAAGGATATCGAAATACTGACGGGCATCAAAGCCCATACCATTCGCATATGGGAAAAGCGCTACGGCATGCTCATTCCAGAGCGTACAGATACCAAAATTCGTACCTACACCGATGCCGATTTATCATTTCTGCTGAATGTCAGTTTATTGAATAAAAAAGGTGTTAAAATTTCAAAAATTGCCACAATGGGTACGACCGCGATCCATCACATGGTTTCAGAAATCAGACTCAACTCTTCCATAGACAACGCCGAGGAAAAGCTCATTTTAGCCCTCCTCGAACTCGACGAACAACTTTTTCGCAATACCCTAAATGACCTCATCAAAAACAAAGGTTTAGAAGCTACATTTGCCGAAAACCTTATTCCATTTCTAGATCGCATTGGCGTGATGTGGTTGGTCAATAGCATTTCAGCTGCACAAGAACACTTTATCTCGAATCTCATCCGTCAAAAAGTCATTACCGAAATTGACCGCTTACCGATTCCACCCAAGTCTAATGAGAGCGTTTTGCTTTTTTTGCCCGAGCACGACTGGCATGAAATTGGTCTGCTCTTTTATCAGTATTTGCTCAGGTCTAAAGGCCACTACACTTACTATCTCGGCCAAAGCCTTCCTTACGACTCTCTGGTAGATTGTATTGAAAGATTAAAACCTACCGTTGTATTGAGCAGTTGGCTCACAGCAGTAGATCAGCATTTCATTGTAGGTTATTTCAAGCAGCTACACAACGATGCGCCAGACGTGCGTTATATAGCAGGTGGCGCGCAAATACATACACATTCAGAAGCGCTCAAAGGCCTAATCACAGAAGTTAAAAATGCTGCGAGCCTGCTCTCCCTTTTTGAATAATTAAATCTTTGTTGCTTAAAGCACGATATTCACAATCTTGCCGTGCACCACAATCACTTTTTTGGGTGTTTTACCTTCCAGCCATTTTTGTGTTTCTGGTTTGGCTAAAATAAAATCTTTGACCTCATCACTAGTAAGCGAGAGCTCTAGTGTGGCTTTATAGCGCATTTTGCCATTGAAAGAAACCGGGTAGTCAAAAGTAGATTCAGTCAAGTAACTAGGGTCAAAAACCGGGTATGTGGCAGTAAAAATACTCGACGACAGCGGTTGTAATTGGGCCCAAATTTCTTCGCAAATGTGCGGGGCATAAGGCGCCATCAAAATGGTGAGTTGTTCTAGAATGTGGCGGTTATTGCACTTTTGCTCAGTGAGTTCATTGACGCAAATCATGAAGCTCGAAACACCTGTATTGAAGGAGAAGCGCTCGAGGTCGTCGGTGAGTTTTTTGATGGTTTTGTGCAGCGTTTTCAGTGCAGCAGGATCGGGCTGAGCGTCTGTTACCTCAAAATGACCGTTTTGGTGAAACAAGCGCCAATATTTCTTAAGGAAGCCATGCACGCCTGTTATTCCTTTGGTATCCCAAGGTTTACTTTGCTCGAGTGGGCCTAAGAACATCTCGTACATGCGCAGGGTATCGGCGCCGTATTTCTCGCAAAGGTCATCTGGCGTCACTACATTATACCAACGCTTAGACATTTTGTCTACTTCTCTTTTGACCAAAACCTTGCCCGCCGAATTGCAGACAAACTCTTGTTGGGCATATTGCGGTTGCCATGCTTTGAGCGCATCTAGCTGAATGCTTTCGTCGTCGTTGAGCAGGTCGATCAAAATGCGCACTTCTCTGAAGCCTTCTTTATCTGCAGGCAACATGTCTAAGGAATACATTTTTTGATCAGGGCCCATATAGGCAATTGCCGATTTGCCTAAGATCATGCCTTGGTTGATCAGTTTGGCAAAAGGTTCGTCGAATTGAAGAAAACCGAGGTCGTAAAGAACTTTGGTCCAGAAACGGGCATAGAGTAAGTGGCCTGTTGCATGTTCGGAGCCGCCGATATATAAATCGACTTGATTCCAATAGGCTAGTTTTTCAGGATCTGCGAAGGTTTCTTGGTTGTGCGGATCCATATAGCGCAGAAAATACCAAGAGCTTCCGGCCCAACCTGGCATGGTGTTGTATTCCATGCGCTCGCCCAACTGGCAAGACCATGCCGCTTTGGCCGCTCTCGCTAATGGTGGTTCGCCATCTTCGGTTGGTAAATAAGCATCTACATCTGGTAGGGTGACTGGTAATAGTGCGTCGTCAACGAGTTGCGGTAAGCCATCTTGGTAATAGACCGGGAAGGGCTCGCCCCAATAGCGCTGACGCGAAAATACGGCATCGCGCAAGCGGTAGTTGGTTTTGCCCTGGCCTATGCCCTTTTGCTCAATAGCCGCAATTGCTTTTTCCATTGCCGCTTTGGTCTCTAGGCCGTTCAGGAAGTCAGAGTTGGCAATGACAGCGTCTTTTTCGGTATAAGCCGCTTCTGAGAGGTCTTGGTCGGCAAAAATGGATGGAATTGGTAAGTTGAAATGCTTAGCGAAATCGTAGTCGCGCTGATCGCCGCAAGGTACGGCCATCACGGCGCCCGTGCCATAAGATGCCAGCACGTAATCGCCAATCCAAATTGGAATTTCTTGACCTGTGAAAGGATGCAGTGCATACGCACCTGTAAACGCACCCGAAATGTTTTTGACATCGGCTTGGCGATCGCGTTCCGTCTTGAGTGCTGCTTGTTGTTTGTAGGCCTCTATCTCCTCCTTTTGCGCTGCCGTGCAGATAGCATCGACGTAAGGGTGCTCAGGTGCCAACACCATGAAGCTCACGCCAAAAATAGTATCGGGGCGGGTGGTGAATACTTCTATTTGCAGCGTGTTGTCTTTGACTTCAAAATGGACGCTAGAACCCTTCGATTTGCCGATCCAATTGCGCTGTTGTTCTTTGAGGGCGTCTGTCCAGTCTATGCGGTCGAGGCCTTCGAGTAAACGCTCTGCGTAGGCTTTGATGCGCATAGACCACTGCATCATGCGTTTTTGCTCTACTGGGTGGCCTCCGCGTTCTGAAACACCATTCACGATTTCGTCGTTGGCCAAAACGGTACCTAATGCTGGGCACCAATTGACCCAACTTTCAGCCAAATAAGCCATTCGGTATTGTTGCAACACCGCTTCTTTTTCAGCAGTAGTAAAACTAGCCCAAGTTAGGGCATCAAATTGTTGTTCGCAGTCATGGACCGCCTGCAGATTTTTGTTTCCTTCTTTCTCAAATGTATCAATGAGTACAGCAATAGGCGTTGCTTTGTCTTTGCTGAGGTCGTAATAGGCGTTGAAGAGTTGTTTAAAGATCCATTGTGTCCATTTGTAGTAAGCTGGATCAGATGTGCGCACTTCGCGGTCCCAATCAAAACTGAAGCCCATGAGGTCGAGTTGTTGGCGGTAGCGTGCAATGTTTTCTTTGGTGGTAATTGCCGGATGTTGACCGGTCTGAATAGCGTATTGTTCCGCAGGTAAACCAAAAGAGTCGTAACCCATCGGATGCAAGACATTAAAGCCTTTCAAACGCTTATAGCGCGCAAAGATATCCGAAGCGATATAACCTAGCGGATGCCCCACATGCAAGCCAGCTCCGGATGGATACGGAAACATGTCTAAAACGTAAAATTTAGGCTTAGAAGGATCTTCTGTTACTTGATATGTTTTGCGCTCCTGCCAAATTTGACGCCATTTGGCTTCGATTGCGTTGAAAGTGTAGTCCATGTTTGCTTATAGAAAGCACAAAGATACAAAGCTTGGGCTTATTGCAATAGAAAGTAACAGCCAAGTGCCAAAAGCAAAGCGTCGTAGGAGCCCTTCGGCAAGCGCAGTTCTCGGCGCACCACTAATAACACGAGCATGATCCATACCCATGGTAAACCCATGACAAAGCTAAACAAAGTCAGCAGAAATAAAACCACATAAGCTGCGCTGTCTTTACCCAAAAGTCCAGCCAAGGTGTTGATTTTTCCTTGGTCGGCTTCGATATCTTCGATATCCGCCTGTATACTCAAGGCCAGGTAAAAAAGAAAAAAAGGAAGGAACAGCAGGTGCCAATTGCCCGATAAACCACCAATCAAATTCAATTGTACAAACCACATCACTGGGAGCAGGAAGTTCTTTAAAATAGGAATCTGACGCCATTTGAGGCCCCTTTCGTATTGCGTCGTTAACAAAACTTGGAGCAACAACAAGATCCAAAACCAAACGTAAGGCAGCACAGCCTGATGCGCAGCGAGGTAGAAGATGACGCTCAGTAATCCAACTAAGACTTGCAAACGCTTGTGAGCAGTGGTTTGCATCCAAAAATAAACTTGTCCGATGAGCAAGCCATTCGCGACAGCTTGCAGTACTTGATGGGTGTTCAGGGTAGCACGGCCATTGCTGTAGGCAAATAAACCCGTGCAATATATGGCCACAAATAGCGCCAACAATACATTTCTGAACAAACTACGCTTCAATGGCATCGGCAATATGATCTATTGAAATTTTGGCGACACAAGTGCAAGAGCGGCCCTCAGCGCAAAGCTTACAATTCGGGTCAAAAACAAGTGCAGTTGCGCCTTTGCCCAAAGCTGCCCAGCGCCCTGGATGGATTGGCTTGCGGCTGGCAAATAAACCAACTGCCCGAATGCCACAGAGCCCTGCAATATGATATGGGCCAGTAGAACAAGCCACGAGTGCTTTGGCTTTCGAAATGACGCCAATAAATGTGTTCAAATCCCATTGGCCACTCACATCTTTAATCTGGGGATACTGCGCAAGTTGCGCTCTAAAGAGCTGGCCTTCAGTTTCTGTTCCGGTAAAATAAACTTGGTATCCTTTTGTCAGCAAAACATTGGCCAACTCAATGAAACGTTCAAGCGGATACTCCACCCCACTTCCATTCGATTTCGGATGAAGAAGAATGACTTTACTCCAATTATTTTGTGCGAGTTCAAATGGCAATTCGCTCACCTTGAAATTCAATTTTTGATTGATCTCCATGATGGTCGGAATAACTGTTATACCTAAAGGAGCCAATAACTTGAAATTCAGTTGAGACTCATGTAGCGCAGAGCGCTTACGAGAGAAATGCGGGCGGCTATTACAGGTGAAAAGATGAAAGAAACGATGAGCAGTGCCAATGCGCAATGGAATACGAGCTTGTTTGCACCATTTAGCGACTATTTGATTGGGGAAAAGGTGCAATACGACATCGTATTGTCCGAGCACTTTGTTGCGTGCTTCATCATCGAGTTGCTGGAGTTCTTCAAGAAGTAATACTTGATCAATGGGCTCAAAACACGCCACTACCGCGCGCGTATAACTGCGGCAAAGATATGTCAGTTCACTATTCGGATAGGCGGCCTCAAGGGCCTGGCATACGGATAGTGTAAGGCAGACATCGCCAATGGCATCTGTTCTTGAAATCAATATTTTCTTGGGTTCAGGCATGGCTCCAAAGTTGTCTGAGACGGGTGTATTTTTGTTGTGTGGCATAAGCGCTGCGCAAGGCAATGAACCACCCTGCTTTGCCGTCTAAAAAGCCTTTTTTGACCAAATATGATTTCAGGAATTGGGCCAATACCTTCAGGTATAGTTTCATTAAACTACAGCGCACTTTTCGCTCAAACAATTCGTTGGCCGCAATTTTAGAAAAGTAGTCTATTTGTTTGAAATGATCTGCTTTGGTGTAGTAAGAATAATGCAGGAGGTCGCCTTTTAAATGCCCAACTTGAAGCTCCTCCTTGGGCAAGAGTTGGTCGTGCGGATTGATTCCGCCCCAAATGACATTTGCTTTGGAAGCAAGGCGTAATTTGGTGTCGGGATACCAACCGCTGTGATGGATCCACTTTCCACAATAATTCGTGAGGCGGTTCATCTTAAAAGCACCTTTTTGAGGTGATTGCGCTTTGACTTCTAGAATGGCGGCTTGTAACTCAGGAGTTAATGCTTCATCAGCATCTAAGGATAAAATCCAAGGATGTGTAGCCCGCTGCAGCGCTTCGTTCTTTTGCTGAATATGCCCTTCAAAAGAGTGCTGCTCAAATCTAACGCCAAAAGAAGCACAAATTGCCGCGGTGTTGTCGGTAGAAAAGGAGTCCAGAACGAGAATTTCATCACAGACCGCTTGAAGAGAGGTCAAACACCGACCAATATTTCGGGCTTCGTTAAAGGTGATGATGACGCCTGAAAGTTTCATCGCAAGTTATTTAATGCGAATGCGCTGCCCGATATCAATGCTGTTCACCTTGACGCCCGGATTGAGGCGTTGCAATTGGGCTTGTGTGAGGTTATTGCGCTGGGCAATTTTTCCGAAGGTATCGCCGGCGCGAACTGTGTAGTATTTTTTGACGGGAGGAACAGGCGCGGGTGTTGTTGGCGCAGGCGTTGAATTTATTTGAACCTGCGTTTGATTGGTGTAGATGGTCAACTTTTGCCCAACATAAATATTGGTGGTGCGCAGCGCATTCCACTCCATGAGTTGTTCGATAGACACGTTGTAGCGCACCGCGATTTGTCGCAGATTTTCGCCACTCTTGACTTTATGATACAAGAGATTGGCAGTAGGCGGTGTATTGGTCTGAAGGGTGTCTGCTGGTGCTAAAATTGATCGTGTTGAATCAATTTGTGTACTGTCTAAAGGAGTAGTAGGTGGGGTAATTGGTTTGGGATGAAAAATTGCTTCTTCTAGCAAATAAAGAGAATCTTCGTAACTGACCAACAAGCCTATTTTATCCAATGGGCCTGTGACGCAACGAGCGGGTGTCATTTTTGGAATATAGGTGGTCTTGTAAACAGGGTTGAGGCTCTGGATTTCGGTGAGTTCCCAGCCCACTAGTTGGGCAATTGTTTGCATGTGCACCCCACTCCTGACGCATATGGTGTCGAGTTGAGCATTGTGTATTTTGGCCTCCATTGGAATGATGTTGTATTCGGCATGGTAGGTCATCATGTAAGCAGCCGCAATGAAGTTAGGCACGTAACCTTGGGTTTCTGCGGGTAAAAATGGGCGCACCTCCCAATAGGTTTTTTTACCGCCCGACTTGCGAATGGCATGATTGACATTGCCAGGGCCTGCGTTGTAGGCCGCGAGCGCTAAATTCCAATCGCCGTAGATGCCGTAGAGTTGCTTGAGGTAACGGCAAGCAGCATCTGTGGCTTTTTCTGGGTCCATGCGTTCGTCTATGTACGAGTTTTCTTCCAAACCAAAATAGAGTCCGGTTTTGTACATGAACTGCCACAAGCCGAGGGCGCCTGCACGCGATTTGACTTGAGGACGCAAACCACTTTCAATAACGGATAAAAAACGAAGCTCTAAAGGCAAGCCATATTCTGTGAGTTTTTCTTCAAAAAGATCAAAATAAAGTGCTGAGCGGCCAAGTGCTACACGAATAAACCCACGTCGTTGGGCTGCAAAAAATTTGATGGTGGAGAGTGTCGCTGCATTGCAGTCGAGCTGAAAAGGCGTGAGCTCGTTCATTTTAGCCAGGCGCACGCAAATCACTGAATCAGAAAAACTTGGGATTTGCCCAGGTGTGTAGTTCAGTGCTGTAATAATAGAGTCATAATTACTGGAATTGGCGTATTCCGAATAAAAAAGCTGAAGGCTCTGCTGGACCGTATTCACAAATGGATCGGGATCGAGCGAATCTGAAGGACGGACTAAATGTGCTGGTTTTTGTCCAAAAACAGATGACGACCAGCTGAAAAGCAACAAAAAGCTCAGCCATTTGATCATAAGACCTCTTGTGTTTTTTGAGCAGCGTGAAACAGTAAATCTTCTTCAAAATCACGGGCCATTAATTGAATACCATAAGGCAAGCCATTGCTATGCACGCCAAATGGCAAGCTGATAGCAGGATTACCCGTAAGGTTGGCATGCACCGTGAAAATATCTTGTAAATACATCTGAATCGGGTCCTTGACCGCATTCATTTCAAAGGCTGTTGTTGGCGTTGTTGGAGACAAGAGTACGTCACATTCGTTCAAGAGCGCAGTAGTGCGGTCTTTAAGTATGCGGCGAACTTGCTGTCCTTTGGTATAATAGGCATCATAGTAGCCGTGTGAGAGCACGAAAGTGCCGGTCATGATGCGGCGTTGCACCTCGGGGCCAAAGCCTTCGCTACGCGACTTCACGTAAGTTTGCTCTACGCCTTGAGCATCTGCACTTCTGTAACCATAGTGAACGCCATCAAAGCGAGACAAATTGGAAGAGGCTTCTGCAGTTGTGAGGACATAATACGTAGGAACCATGTAATCGAGGAACGGAAAACTCACCTCGATGATTTCATGACCCTTTGCACGCAAGTCAGTAAGTGTTTGGCGCAATTTCTCTTTGATTTCGGCATCTAGACCAGGATGATCCAGGCATTCTGTCAAAACGCCAATCTTGAGTTTTTCAGGTAAATTGGTGCGGAATTCGTTGTGCAAACTAGAGCTGGTTGCATCGTAAGGATCTTGCCCTGCGCTCAGTGCTAGCAATAATTGGGTATCAGCTAAACTATTGGTAAAAAAGCCAATTTGATCAAATGAGGAAGCATAAGCGATGAGGCCATAACGGCTCAGGCGGCCATATGTTGGCTTGATGCCAAAAGTGCCTGTCCAGGAAGCTGGTTGGCGTACTGAACCACCGGTGTCGGAACCTAATGATACCGTACACAAATGGGCAGAAACAGCAACAGCACTGCCTCCAGAGGATCCGCCAGGTACGTAATTGGGCTTCCAGTTGTTGTGAACTGGTCCAAAGGCTGAGTTTTCGTTAGAACTACCCATGGCAAATTCGTCGCAGTTAAGGCGGCCGATGACAATAGCGTCTTGGTCAATGAGGCGTTGCAAAACCGTTGAGGTATAAATAGACTCAAAACCCGAAAGGATTTTAGAAGCTGCGCTGACTTTGTGACCTTTGTAGCAGATGTTGTCTTTGATGCCGATAATGACACCCGCCAACTGACCTGCTGTACCAGCTTGAATTTTCTGATCGACCAACTGTGCTTGAGCGCGTGCTGAATCGGTGAAAACTTCTAGAAATGCATTGAGGTGTGCGTGCGCGGCTATGCGAAGGAGGTGCTCCTCAACGAGGTCCAATGCCGTTTTGCCAGAATGCAAGGCGTTCTGAATCTCTGCGATTGTACGGTACATGCAGTTATTTTTCTTCTTTAGAAATTTCAGTAGAAGTTTCTTCTGCAGTGCTTTCGCCCTTAGAAGCGTCTTTGAATTCTTTAACGCCTTTCCCAAGACCACGCATGAGTTCTGGAATTTTTTTACCTCCGAAGAATAGTAAAACAATCACGAGGATGAGAATGATTTCGGTTGGTCCTAATTTGCCCATAATTACTTAATTTATTGTTCTACAAAACTAATGAAAATTAAACTTGCCCTTCGGTAATTACAATTTTCTTGCTACTTCAACTTCTTCATAGGCTTCGATGATATCGCCAATTTTGATATCGTTGAACTTGTCGATATTCAGACCACACTCATAGTTATTTTTGACTTCCTTAACATCGTCTTTGAAGCGTTTGAGCGAGCCTAAGCTGCCTGAATGCACCACAATGCCGTCGCGAATGAGGCGGATCTTGGAGCTGCGCTTGATGATGCCGTCGAGGACATAACAACCGGCAATGGTACCAACTTTCGTAATATCGAAGGTTTCGCGTACTTCGGCTGAACCGAGAACTTTCTCTTCGATGTCTGGTGACAACATGCCTTCCATTGCAGCTTTGATCTCTTCGATCGCTTTGTAGATAATGGAATACATGCGGATATCAATTTGCTCGGTTTCGGCCAATTTACGCGCTGGTAAAGTCGGTCGAACCTGGAAGCCAACAATGATGGCGTCTGATGCAGATGCCAAGTTGACATCGGCCTCTGTAATGGCACCCACTCCTTTGTGAACGATATTGATCTGAATTTCTTCAGTGGACAAATTGAGTAAGGAATCGGAAAGTGCTTCGATAGAGCCGTCGACGTCACCTTTAACGATGATATTGAGTTCTTTGAAGTCTCCGATAGCCAAACGGCGTCCGATTTCGTCGAGAGTAATGTGCTTAGTGGTGCGCAAACCTTGCTCGCGATAAAGTTGCTCGCGTTTTTGAGCAATGGATTTGGCTTCTTTTTCGTCGTCGAGGACATTGAATTTATCACCGGCGCTTGGAGCACCGTTGATTCCTAGAACAGATACGGGTTGCGCAGGGCCAGCTTCTTTGAGCGGCTGTCCGTGTTCGTCTTGCATAGCGCGTACGCGGCCATAGTAACGACCTACAAGAATGACATCGCCAATACGCATTGTGCCTGCCTCTACAAGCATGTTGGTGACATAACCTTTCCCTTTATCTAAAGATGATTCGATAACTGTACCTACCGCATTTTTAGCTGGGTTGGCCTTGAGGTCGAGGAGCTCTGCTTCGAGGAGAACTTTGTCGAGGAGTGCGTCTATGTTAAGGTTTTGTCTTGCAGAAATTTCTTGAACTTGGTATTTGCCTCCCCAATCTTCGACGAGGATGTTCATGGCAGAAAGTTGTTCGCGGATGCGGTCTGGGTTAGCTCCTGGTTTGTCGATTTTGTTGATCGCAAAAATCATTGGAACATTTGCAGCCTGGGCATGCGAAATGGCTTCTTTGGTTTGTGGCATGACGTCGTCGTCTGCTGCAACAATAATGATGGCAACGTCAGTGACCTGTGCACCACGCGCACGCATCGCCGTAAAGGCTTCGTGACCTGGTGTATCTAGAAAGGTCATTTTGCGGTTATCCTTGAGCGTTACAGAATAAGCACCGATGTGCTGCGTGATTCCTCCGGCTTCACCTTCTGTGACGTTGGCATTACGGATGCGGTCGAGAAGCGATGTTTTACCGTGGTCAACGTGACCCATGACGGTAATAATTGGCGGACGAGAGATGAGGTCTTCGGGTTGGTCTTCGACTACCGTTATGGCATCTTGTAGCTCAGCGCTGATGAATTCTGTTTCAAAACCAAATTCGTCGGCGACAATTTGAATAGTCTCGGCGTCTAGGCGCTGATTGATAGAGGCAAAAATTCCCAAAGACATACACACAGAGATAACTTGCGTTGGTTGTATGTTCATCATGGATGCCAACTCAGAAACCGTAACAAACTCTGTAAGCTTGAGTGTTTTCTCTTCGAGTTCGGCCATTGCCATTTCTTCTTGGCGACGTTGAGCGTAGTTATCGCGTTTTTGACGTCGATTTTTAGACGCTTTTGACTTACCACCTTGGTTAGATAAGCGCGCGAGAGTGTCTTTGATCTCTTTTTGGATGTCGTGCTCAGAGATTTCGGCTTTCGCTGCTTTTGGCTTATTTGCTGTTGTTGGCGTATTGCCTACTTCTACCTTTTTGATGCGTTTACGCTTGCGCTTGTTATTGGCATCTTCTGACGAAGAGGCAACAGGCGTGCGCGGACGCTCAACAGGAAGGTCGATTTTACCCAATACAGTGGGACCCGAGAGTGTTTGACGCGTGACGCGAATGGTTTCAATTTCGGGGGCTTTTGCCTCAACCGGTTCTTTGACCTCTGGCGCTGGCGCAGGGGCCGGTGTTGGTGCTGCTTCTGGTGCTTTAGGCACAACTGGAGCAGCCTGAACTGGCTTTTCTGTTGTTTTATCTTTTTTCTTGTCTGGACGCGTGCGTTGGTTGATTGCATCTAGGTCAATTTTACCAACAACGTTGACTTTATTTTCAGAAGCGGGCGCAGTTTCTTCTTCAATTGGAGCTGCTGCCTCTTGCACAGGGGCCGCTTCGACAACTTCTTCGATTTTTGGTTCAGGTGCTTTTTTCGGTGTATCACTCAAGACCTGACGCTTGATTTCTTCGAGATTGATGTCGTCCTCGTCCTCGTCGTCAATAACAGGAGTCGGTTGGACTTCTTCTTGTGTTTTATCTTTCAAAGACAAAGACTCTCGCTTCTCGCGACGTAGAGCAGACTTAGACTGCTCTTTCATGCTTTGGTCAGCAGCGTATTCTTGGCATAGAATATCATAGTGTTCCTGCTCCAAACGCGAAGTTGGAGTGGGGTCTATGACAATGCCTTTTGAACCCAAGAACTCGACAATTGTCGGTATTCCTACATTCAATTCTCCTGCTGCTTTTCCTAAACGAATCGGTTTTCCCGCCATAATCTACTGTTGCGCTCCTTATTGGTATTAAAGTTATTCAAATTCCGCTCTCAAAATACGGAATACTTCTTCGATGGTTTCTTTTTCTAGGTCTGTTCTCGATACGAGGTCCTCGACGCTGATTTCAAGAACTGATTTTGCGGTATCGCAACCTATGGCCTTGAGCTCATCGATGATCCAGCTATCAATTTCATCTGCAAATTCTTCGAGGTCAACATCTTCGATATCAACTTCACCATCTCGGTAGACATCGATTTCAAAACCGCACAATTTGCCTGCAAGCTTGATATTGTTTCCACCTTTACCGATAGCCAAGGAAACTTGGTCTGGCTTCAGGAAGACTTTGACGCGTTTTTCGTCGTCTAAGATCTCCATTGAAGTGATCTTAGCCGGCGAAAGCGAACGCTGTATAAGCAATTGCTGATTAGAAGTATAATTGATAACGTCGATGTTTTCATTGCGAAGTTCGCGGACAATGCCGTGAATTCTTGAGCCTTTCATACCGACACAAGCACCAACTGGGTCAATGCGGTCGTCGTAAGACTCGACTGCAACTTTAGCGCGCTCTCCTGGTTCGCGGACAATCTTTTTGATAGTGATGAGGCCATCAAAGACTTCGGGAACTTCGAGTTCAAATAAGCGCTCTAAGAATTCTGGTGCGGTGCGTGAAAGGATAATGACAGGGGTGCTGTTGCGCATGTCTACTTTTGCAACCACTGCGCGAACGGACTCGCCTTTTTTGAAGAAATCAGAAGGAATTTGTTCTGATTTTGGCAAGATAAGTTCGTTGTTGTCGTCGTCCATGATGAGGATTTCTTTTTTCCAAACCTGGTAAACCTCTCCGGTAACGATTTCGCCGATGCGCTCTTTATATTTGTTGTAGAGTTGATCTTTTTCGAGCTCCATGATGCGCGAAATAAGGTTTTGACGCAAAGCCAAGACATTGCGACGACCGAAGTCGGCAAATTTGAATTCTTCCGTTACTTCTTCACCAATTTCAAAATCAGGCTCGATTTTGATGGCATCTGAATAAGCAATTTCCGTATTCGGATCTTCAACTTCACCGTCGTCTACGATTTCTTTATTCAAGAAAATCTGAACATCACCCTTATCGATGTTGACAACGATATCGATGTGTTCGTCGGTGTTGAACTTCTTTTTGAGCATGGCACGAAAGACGTCTTCGAGGACGTGCTGCATCGTTTGTTTGTCAATATTTTTTAGTTCCTTAAACTCCGAAAATGAGTCAACAAGTTCCAAACTGTTCATGGTGCTTATTTAAATGAAATTACAATTTTTGCTTCTTTTATTTGATTGTAGGGCAGCTCGATAAATTCTTCTACCCAAACTTTTTTCTTTTTGGCTTCGTCGCGCTTTTGAATCCGTTGCTTAAAAACAAGGTTGTCGTCGGACATTTTCAATAACTCTGCCTCGAACTGTTCGCCCTCTTCTGGAGTAATCTTGAAACTACGACCAACATTTTTAGCAAACTGATTGATGTGACGAATAGGCTTGTCGAGACCTGCAGACGATACGTGAAGTTCAAAATCTGCTTGTTCGCGATCGAGGTTGTGTTCGATGTTGCGCGATACAGACATGCAGTCGTGCACACTTACGCCGCCTTTGAGCTTGTCTAATTCTACGTGAATGACATTGGTTGCTGAAATGCGCAAATCGACAACATAGAGGCCGTTATCCAGCTCTGCTATGCGTTCGTCAATGAGTGCTTGTATCAACTTTTGGTCTAACATATTGTTCGGTTCTTAACTTTGCAGTGCTTAGAGAAAAAAAGAGGGGACTTGCGTCCCCTCGTTCCTATCATCCACAAATGTGATGCAAATATAGGTATTTTAAATTAATCCACAAAATCATCGCGTATCTTTGCCATATGTTAGTAGAAATTGAAGATAAAATTGTCTCCACCCAAATCTTTGAAAGACAATTCGTTTGCGACCTCACTGCCTGCAAAGGCGCCTGTTGCATAGAAGGCGATAACGGTGCCCCCGTTACTGCTGAGGAAGTGCAAATTATCGAAGCGAACTTTCCGAAAATAAAGCCTTTTATGAAGCCCGAAGGCATCGCAGCTGTAGAAAAAAATGGCGTAGCCTACCTAGACAACGACCTCGAGCCTGCTACCACACTCGTAAACGGCGCAGAATGTGCGTTTGTATTTTTCGACGATGCAGGCATTGCCAAGTGTGCCATAGAAAAAGCACAGCGCGAAGGTCACATCGACTTTCTCAAGCCAATTTCGTGTCACCTCTACCCTATCCGCACCAAACAATTCCAAGATTACACCGCACTCAATTATGAAAAGTGGGATATCTGCGAACCAGCCTGTGCATGTGGAGAAAAACTAGAAGTGCCAGTATACAAATTTTTAAAAGAGCCACTTATTAGAGCATTTGGCCCTAAATTCTTTCAAGAATTAGAAGTCGTTGCATCCGAATTAGAAAATCCATTGCATTAAAAATGCACAATATATTTAGACAACAATAATCTTGAAACCAATCGAAAAGAGTTGGAATCCTTGATATCAAAAGAAATAAGATCAAATAAAAAAGGCCCGATAACTCGGGCCTTTTTCATGTTGTAGTTTGTTAAATGCTAGTGCTCTTCTTCACCTTCTTCTAAAGGTGTGATTTGCGTAATATAATCTTGTGACGCTCCTGGTTTGGAGTAGTCATAAGGCCAACGGTGTACGACTGGCAAATCCCCTGGCCAGTTGCCGTGGATGGCTTCAACTGGAGTTGTCCATTCAAGGGTTGTTGCATTCCAAGGGTTTTGAGGCGCTTTAGGACCTCTAAAAATACTGTAGAAGAAGTTGAACAAGAAAATCACTTGACCAATTGCAGCAAGTATAGCAAAGGTTGTAATGACCTGATTTAAATCCACCATTAACTCAAATGAATGGTTGTCAAACTCAGTGTATGCTGAATAATCATAGTAACGACGAGGCGCACCTGCTAGACCAACGAAGTGCATTGGGAAGAACACACCATAGGCGCCAATAAGCGTAACCCAGAAGTGAGCATAACCCAAACGCGTGTTCAACATGCGACCAAACATTTTAGGGAACCAGTGGTAGACACCAGCAAACATTCCGAATACTGCGGACATACCCATTACGATATGGAAGTGAGCTACAACAAAGTAGGTGTCGTGCAACATGATATCCAAAGCGGAGTCGGCAAGGATGATACCCGTTACACCACCCGTGATGAATGTAGAAACCAATCCGATCGCAAAAAGCATGGCTGGCGTAAGTACAAGAGAGCCTTTCCAAAGCGTGGTGAGGTAGTTAAATACTTTTACCGCTGATGGAATAGCAATCAATAATGTTGTGAATACAAAAACACTGCCCAAGAATGGGTTCATGCCCGTTACAAACATGTGGTGACCCCATACAATAAACGATAAGAAACCAATAGCAAGGATCGATGCGATCATGGCTTTGTAACCAAAAATTGGCTTGCGAGAATTCGTCGCAATGATTTCTGAGGACAAACCAAGCGCTGGCAAGAGTACGATGTACACCTCAGGGTGACCTAAGAACCAAAACAAGTGTTGATAAAGAATTGGTGAGCCACCGTGGTTGGTCAACATTTCACCACCGACAATGATGTCAGACAGATAAAAAGAGGTACCCATTAAGCGGTCCATGGTTAAAAGCAACGCCGCTGATAACAATACCGGGAAAGAAAGTACACCTAAAATAGCAGTTACGAAGAAAGCCCAAATAGTAAGTGGCATGCGGGTCATGGTCATCCCTTGTGTACGCAGGTTGATGATTGTTACGATGTAGTTTAGTGAACCGATCAAAGAAGATGCGATGAAGATGGTCATGGACACCAACCAAAGTGTCATCCCTAGACCCGAACCTGAAACGGCTTGTGGCAAGGCAGACAAAGGTGGATATACCGTCCAACCTGCCATTGCTGGGCCTGACTCGACAAACAAAGAGATCAACATGATCACAGAAGACAACGCAAACATCCAGTAAGAAAGCATGTTCAAGAAACCTGAGGCCATGTCTCGGGCACCTAATTGCAAAGGAATAAGGATGTTAGAAAAAGTTCCTGATAAACCACCTGTCAATAAGAAGAAGACCATGATGGTACCGTGTATGGTTACCAAACCAAGATACATGTCCTCTTTAAGTACGCCGTTAGGAGCCCATTTATCACCTAAAAAGAATGAGAGGAAATCAGAGCTTTCTCCTGGCCATGCCAATTGAATTCTAAATAAGATGGACAACATCATGGCCACAAGACCCATAAAGACAGCAGTCATTAAGAACTGCTTACCAATCATTTTGTGGTCTTGCGAGAAGATGTACTTAGAAATGAAATGCTCCTCATGATGATGGTGATCCTCATGATGTCCGTGTGCGTGTGCGTCGTGTGAAGCCATTTTTTATTGTTTTATCGTTTCTAAAATTATTTCATTGTAACAACTGCCGTGGTGTCAACTGCTGTGGTATCAGCAGGCGCAGCAGCTACTGGAAAGTATTGGTCTTTGAAAGTTGCTTTTTTCTTGCCATCCATCCATTTTTTATAAGCTGATTTGTCCAAAACAACTACAATCATTTTCATTTTGTAGTGTGCGCCACCACAAATTTTGTTACACATTAAGATGTAGTTGAACTTTTCATCGTTCTTCTCGCGACGCATTTCAGCAGTCGTTTTGTTTGGTGTGAACTTTAGGCGTGTAGCCATTCCTGGTACAGCGTTCATCTGAGCGCGGAAATGTGGGAAATATGCAGAGTGAATAACATCTTTAGCGCGCAATGCTATTTCGTATTCCTGACCTTTACACAAATAAAGCGTATCTTTTTGAATGATGTCGTCCCAGGCACTTGCATCGAGCTTAGGATTGTGGTTTTGCTTCATTTGAGTCATGAAACGGTACAAGCGCTCTTTGCGTGATAAGTCTGTTCTCAAAACGTTCAAGGTAGAGTCGCTGAAAACGGTGTCGCGGTTGTTCAACAATTTTTGAAGGTTACGGATACCTGTTGCGCCATTGAGCATGTTGTTCAAAGAAGAATCAATGGTATTGGTGGTCAAGAGCGCCAATTCATTGTTGTCTAGGGTCAGTTTGTAATCGTACAAACCGAGTGTGTTGTCTGCACCAGCATAGCGGGCTGTCCAATCAAATTGCTTAGAAAATAACTCGATTTTCTCTGCTTCTGGTTTAGATGGGCCAGACAAACGGTTCCAGGTTTGTAAACCTAAAATGATGATCACAGCCAAAACTACCGCCGGCACAACTGTCCAGATCATTTCTAATTTGTTGTTGTGCGGGTAGTAAAAAGCTGGAACGCCCGGTTTTCTTACATATCGCCAAGTAAAGAAGAATAACAAGAAATTAGTCAAGAAGAAGACCGCGATAATGATTACAAAATTCAGGTTCAATAACCAATCCATTTCTACACCTTCGTCAGAAGCAGCAGCACCTCGGCCGGTCCAGCCGTAGGCTGTCATGAGGTAAATGAAAAAGGCAAAGAATGCAATCATAAAGCCAAACATCATTCTGGCGTTTAGGTTGTTGTCTCGGTTAGAGATCTCGTGCTCTTCGTTTTTGCGCAACTTGGCAGAGATTTCATAAATGCGCACGAGTTGTGCGACGGCGATCGCGCCTAAAACAATGACAAGTAAAATGATTAATTTATTTTCCATGACTTTTTATATTGTCTTCAAATTAAATTTCGTGGTGGTTACTTTCATCCAAGAATGGGTGGTTAACGGGCGTAAGCGGTGCTTTGCTTAGGTTGCGAAGAACAACAAAAATAAATGCACCAGCCATTAACAAAGCCATTCCAATTTCCAATGCGCCAATTTTAGCATTTGCACCTAGTGCACCGGCAGAAATCATGATATAGACATCTAGCCAGTGACCCATTAAAATCATAAGGCCCACAAAGACTAAAATGCCAGGATTGCGCTTCGCATCGCGCGACATCAGAATCAACATTGGGAAGGCAAAATTGATGATGAACATACCGAAGTAAAGGTATTTGAACTCCGCAATACGCAATTGGAAGTAAACGACCTCTTCACCAATGTTCGCATACCAAATAAGCATGAATTGTGAAAACCACATGTAAGACCACAAGAAAGAAGTAGCAAATGCCCACTTACCTAAGTCGTGGATGTGAGAATCGTTGACATTTGGCAAATGACCTAATTTCTTGAGATAAAGTGTCGTGAGGATCAAAACGACCATAGTGGAGCACCACATACCTGCAAAAGTATACCAACCAAAAAGGGTTGAGAACCAATGCACGTCGATAGACATGATCCAGTCCCAAGCAGAGGTAGAACTGAAAACTGCAAAGAACACCAAGAAGGTTGCTCCTTTTTTATAGTTCTTGAAATGAAGCTCGGTGCCACCAACTTTATCTTCTTCTAATGAACGGTTTCTAAAACCTCTCCAGAACAAGAAATAAGTCGTGAAATAAGCAAGCGTTCTGATCCAAAAGAAAGGCTTGTTCAAGAATGCTGCCTTATGGCGTACGATTTCATCATGCGCTTGTACTTCAGGATCCATCCAAGAATAGATATGTGCGCCATCAGCTAAGGTGATGATCAATAAAACGCTACCCAATACAATCATTCCAACTGGTAAGAAACCAGCAACTGCTTCAATTACACGCTTAATTGCAGCATACCAACCTGTTTCGGTAGCATACTTAAGTGATAAAAAGAAGAGTGCACCTAAACCAAGGGCAAAAAAGAAGAACCCGCTGATGAGACCCGAAGCCATGAAACGAGTTGAAAAGTGGTGATCAGATGCCGTGAGCGCAGCACCGATAATTGTAAGGAGCGCACCCAAGCCCATCAGGCCAAATGCTAAGTTTTTCGCTTTTTTGGTGATTTGAAATTCCATTGCTCTTCTTGATTAATTCGCGTTTGTGGTGTCTGAAACAGGTGCTGCTAGCGCTACACCAGAGGCGTCAAATTTGCCATAGTTTGCATCTTGTAGTCGACGGATGTAGTGAACGATAGTCCAAATCTCTTTTTTGTTGAGAATAGAACCATGAGAACCCATCATCCCTTTACCATAATAAATAGAGTAGAACATTTGGCCTTCAGTTGCTGCCAAACCTACATAGTTCGGAACACCTGCGAAAGCACCACTCACTACCATTGGTCCGTTACCGTCGCCTTTTTCGCCATGGCAATGCTGACACATAGCAGTGAAAAGCTCTTTACCTTTTGTAATGACTGTTTCGGCATTTGTAGCGTTGAGCATTAGTGGGTTTTTATCACCTGCAGCCAATGTGTATTCATCGGTAGTCGTGTAGTCCCAACCATATAAACCGTGTGTTTCGCGGAAAGCTACATTTGGCTTGCGGAAGTAAGGCAACATTAATTTGACTTCAGATGAGTCTGTACCATAAAAAGGAATGGTGTTGCGAGGTGGGGTCATGGCAGACAAGCGACCTTTCAAATTCCCATTGATTCGACCACGAACTTCTCCGTAATCTACGTAAGTTTCGATACCTGGAGTGCGGTACATATCTGGGGCATATTCTAAACCTGGGCTGTCGGCATTAGACACGCAGGAGTTTAATAGCAATGACATTGTCAAGGCTGCTCCACTAAATGCTGTGTAAACGATTTTTTTCATGTGGCCCTGTACTTATTTAATTTCTTTTTTATCCAATTCGAGGTAGCCGATTTCATGCAACATGCCGTCGAGCTCTGCCTCAGTTACGTTGTGGTTTTCGCTCAAGCGGATTTCCATCACGAATTTGTCGTCGGTAGTGCGCGGGTCAGGATTCTGAGCTGGCATACCTGGCAAAGTTTTGTTGCGAAGCAAATAAGTAATGGCCATGCCGTGTGCAGCGCACATGACAGTAAACTCAAAGCTGATCGGAACAAACGCCAACATGTTTTCTAGATAAGAAAAGTTAGGTTTACCACCGATGTTCATAGGCCAGTCTACGATCATGAAAAAGCGCATGCCAACAGTAGCGAGGGTCAAGCCTGTGAGACCGTATAAAAACGCCATGATGCCGAGGCGTGTGTTCTTCACACCGATAATTGGATCAATTCCGTGAATTGGAAATGGAGAGAAAACTTCAGAAATTTTTACTCCTTTTGCGACGAGCTTTTTAGCACTGTTTTTCAGTACTTCGTCGTCATCATACATTACGTATAGAACTTTATCTGACATAGCCTTTGCTTAATGATGTTTGTGATAATCTGGAGATTCTTTGTAAGACTGCCCTGAGCCTTTCAAAATTGTTTTGACTTCGTTGAGTGCGAGAACCGGGAAGAATCGGGCAAACAATAGGAAGAAAACAAAGAATAAACCAATTGTACCGATGTAAACTGCGATATCGATGTGGCTTGGGAAGTGCATGCTCCAAGCTGCAGGAATGTAATCGCGGTGAATAGATGTAACGATGATCACGTATCGCTCAAACCACATACCGATGTTCACGACGATCGAAATGAAGAAGGTGAACAACAAGCTGCGACGCAACGGACGGAACCACATGAGCTGCGGAGAAACCACGTTACAAGTCATCATTGACCAATAAGCCCACCAGTAAGGACCAGTAGCACGGTTGATGAATGCATATGACTCATATTCTACACCTGAATACCACGAGATGAAAAGTTCAGTGATGTAAGCTGTACCTACAATTGAACCTGTTACCATGATAACGATATTCATGTATTCGACGTGCTTGGTGTGGATGTAAGCTTCTAGGCCCATTGCCTTGCGCATGATGAGCAAAAGCGTTTGTACCATTGCAAAACCAGAGAATACCGCACCTGCCACAAAGTATGGAGGGAAGATAGTGGTGTGCCATCCTGGAATAACGGATGTAGCAAAGTCAAAAGATACAATAGAGTGAACGGAGAATACAAGTGGTGTTGCCAAACCGGCTAATACTAATGATACCAATTCAAAGCGATTCCAGTGCTTTGCACGACCAGACCAACCAAAAGAAAGAATGCTGTACATCTTTTTAGCTAATGGTTTCTTAGCGCGGTCACGGATGGTAGCGAAGTCAGGAATAAGACCGATGTACCAGAATACGAGCGATACAGAAAGGTAAGTCGAAATAGCGAATACGTCCCAAAGAAGCGGAGAGTTGAAGTTAACCCACAATGAACCGAATTGGTTTGGAATAGGCATTACCCAGTAACCAACCCATAAACGACCCATGTGAATGAGCGGGAAAGTACCTGCCATAAATACCGCAAAGATGGTCATGGCTTCCGCAGAACGGTTGATGGCCATACGCCATTTTTGACGGAATAAGAGGAGTACCGCTGAGATGAGCGTACCGGCGTGACCAATACCTACCCACCAAACGAAGTTGGTGATATCCCATGCCCAGCCAATTGTTTTGTTCAAACCCCAAACACCGATACCAGTGCCGAGTAAGTACATGATGCTTCCTACACCGTAAAGACCGATAACGAGCGCTATCCCGAAGAGGATATACCACATTTTAGGTGCTTTGTCCTCAATCGGACGACAAACATCTTCTGTTACGTCATGATAGGTTTTGTGACCTAAAATGAGGGGCTCTCTGATTGCTGCTTCCTTTTGCATTGCAGTAGTTTAATTGAATAATAATTAATGATGAGCTTGTTCAGCTACTTGAATATGATCGAGCAATGAGTTGTCTTCGTTGCGTACTTTAACTTGGTACCAAACGTTAGGCTTCACACCTACTTCTTCGAGCGCTTGGTAGGCACGAACACCTTCTGATTTCTCGCGGATCATAGATTTGAGGTCGTTCCAGTCTCCTACAACGATAGCGTTGGTAGGACAAGCATCAGAACAAGCTGTTGCGAATTCACCATCGGCAATTACGCGCGCTTCTTTCTTCGCAACTAATTTAGTAGCTTGAATACGTTGTACACAAAGTGAACATTTTTCCATGACACCACGCGTACGTACTGTAACGTCTGGATTGAGTACCATACGGCCAAGGTCGTCCTGAGCTGGATTCACTTCAGTAAACTTCTTGTAAGAAGGATAGTTGAACCAGTTGAAACGACGTACTTTGTATGGACAGTTGTTGGCGCAGTAACGGGTACCGATACAACGGTTGTATGCCATTTGGTTGAGACCTTCGTTAGAGTGCGTTGTTGCAGCTACCGGACAAACCGTCTCGCAAGGTGCGTGGTTACAGTGGTGACACATCAAAGGCATGTGAACAACACTTGGATTGAGCGCAGGAACTTCTGCAGCGTCATAGCTGAAAGTTTCTTTGTCGGTTTTTGTACCTACCGCTGCCTCTTCGTCAGAAGCAAAATAGCGGTCAATGCGCAACCAGTGCATTTCACGGCCACGGCGAACTTCGTCTTTACCGACAACAGGAACGTTGTTTTCTGACTGACATGCAATCAGACATGAGCCACAACCGATGCAAGAAGATAGGTCGATAGAGATACCCCAACGGTGACCAATTTTCTCAACAGGGTGTGCTGCCCAGAGGTCAAATTCTGAGATTGGCGCCTCGACATGCTTGCCGTGCTTATCAAGTTTTTGAAGTTTGTGAGCTTCGTTGTAAGCGTCTTTTTCGCGGTCCTTGAAAATAGACAAGGTAGTTTCGCGAACGATGGAATCACGACCCATTACGGTGTGGTGAATTTGCGTTGCGGCAATTGGGTAAGTACCTTCTGCAGCTGTTACTTTTGCAGCTGCGCTATATACCATAGTAGCGCCAGTTGAAACCATTCCGAAGACATTGGCACCAATTGGTGTGAGTTTGCCGTCGGCGGTTTGTACGTGGCCACCATATTCTTTAGTTTGGAATGCAGCCTTACCGATGTTTTCACCGTTAGCTCCGCGTCCGTAACCAAGAGCAATACCAATTGTTTTTGGTGCTTGACCTGGTAATGGATAAACTGGTAGGGTAAGTGATTTTCCGTTTACGGATACAGTTGCTAAACTCAAGCCATGTTCTTGGTCGTAGGTAGTGGCGTATTTGCCTTCCATTTCGACTGGGTTCATGGTAATGTAGTTATCCCAGGTTACTTTGGTAACTGGATCTGGCATTTCTTGCAACCATGGGTTGTTGGCGAATTGGCCATTTCCGATTGCAGATTTTTGATAGAATACGACTTCTACATCGGCAGACTTTGGTAGGTCTTTAACCGGTGCAGCAGTAAATGAAAGAGCAGCAGGTACTACAGGGACTGCAGTACAGCTGTTGTGTGTAAGGTAATTGAAGTCACCAGTTGGGTTCATGGCAGCAAATGTTGCCTTGATGTAGTCGTAAGCAACAGCGGAGTCTTGACCGCCGCGCATTGAGCTACCATTCCAAACGAGCAGAGATTCTAAAGCACTAGCTGTATTGTGTAATGGGCGAATCGTTGGCTGACCAATTGCGTATTCGCCAGCTTTCGCTGCGAAATCTGACCAGTTTTCTAATTGGTGATGATCTGGGCAAACAAAAGTACAGTTGCTTGCTGTCTCGTCTTCAAAAGCAGAGATGGCAATAGTTGTAGGTATTTGCTTCAAACCTTTTGCAAAAGCGGCGCCGTTAGGCATGCTGTAGACAGGATTGACACCCATCATGATAAGTACCTCAGGACCTTTACCAGCAGCAACTGCGGCAGCTAACTTAAACGCTTTTTCATCCTCTGATTGGTGAAGGTTGATGGTGTTTGCTAAATCGATGGTTGAACCGTATGCACCTAGAAGGTTGTTGAGTTCATTAGCAAGTTGCTGAACACCAATATGGTTCGAACCAGCAACAACTAATGATGATTTTTTCGATTTTTTGAGTGCTGCCACTGCTTTGTCAGCAGCTGCTTTCCAAGAGCCTGCCGTTGCAGATTTCCCTTGTAGTACTTTGATCATGTAAGAAAGCACTGCGGCTTCTTCAGACGGTTTGATCATGCTGCGTACGTCGGCGTTTGAACCAGTGACAGAAAGAACTGACTCAAATTGGAAGTGCTTAGACATCCACTCCCCTTCTGGGTTGCGGGTTGCACCGTATTGTACTGCAAATTCAGTTGGCAACAACCAAGTGCTCAAGAAGTCTGCACCTATAGAAACGATTGTTTTTGCTTTGGAGAAGTCGTAGCTTGGAATGATGCGTGCTCCGAAGTTGAGCAAGTTCGCCTCACGCATACCAGCGTAAGAAATGGCATCGTATTGGATGTGTTCGAATTTGGATCCGCCTTCACCATTCAACTTTGTTGCCATTTCTGAGATGGCGCGTTGAATAGATGGTGAGATTACAGTGTTGGAAAGTAAGGTCACTTTTTTAGCAGAAGCAATTGCTTTAGAAATGCTTGCATCTACGCTAGACCAACTTGCCTTCTCACCATTTGCTAATGGATTTGCCAAACGAGCTGAATCGTAAAGACCAAGTACAGAAGCAATAATTTGTGGATTGGTTCCACCTTTTGTGAAACCGAAATCTTTGTTTCCTTTAATGAAAATTGGTCGACCTTCACGCGTTTTAACCATGATGCTAGCGTAAGAAGCGCCGTCATAGTAAGTACTCGCATACCAAGTTGGCATACCAGGCGTTACGTTTTCTGGTTTTACCGCGTAAGGAACAACTTTAGTTACAGGCGCCTCACAAGCTGCCAAGGTAGCGGCAGCAACCGAGAATCCAAGAAACTTCAAGAAGTCGCGACGAGCAGTAGAAGACTCGGCAAGATTTTCATCTGCTAAGAAATCTTCAACGCTTTGTTGGTTTGGAAATTCTTGATCTTTGTTCTTGATGAACTCAGGGGTTTGCTTGAGTTCGTCAATACCTTTCCAATATTTTTTTGACATTTCCATGGTCTTATTTCGACAAGTATGGTTATTACTTAATTAATAGTGGCATTTTGCGCATTCCCAACCGCCAAGTTCGTTGACTGTTACTTTACCATCATTATTGAGGTATTGTGCGTAAAGTTTAGGATCTTTTTTGAGGCGACGGTGGATTTCGTCGTAGTAAGCGTTTTTACCGTTTCCGATAGCAACGTCTTTCTTACTGTGACACTCGATACACCAGCCCATGGTAAGAGTTTTGCGCGTGAGTTTGATGTTGCCTTCAATTTTGTTGAGCTCTTCTACCGGCTGAACCTTCACAGTTTCTACTTGCTGGGTCATGTCACCGTGACATTGCTTACAGTCTACACCGCCCACAACAACGTGCTGAGAGTGATTGAAATAAACGTGCTCTGGCAAAACGTGGACTTTATTCCAAACAATTGGCTTGGTTTTGCCAGTGTATTTCATGCCTTCTTTGTCCCAACCTGCTGCCGCGTAGATTTTCTTAATCTGACCTTCGAAAGGTTTGCCTGCACCATCGATTTGTTTGTGACAGTTCATACAAACGTTCACTGAAGGAATACTTGCAGATTTTGATTTGGTAACGGTGTTGTGACAGTATTTACAGTCTATGCCGTTGATGCCCGCGTGTTGGCTGTGCGGGAAGGCTATGGGTTGCGAAGGTTGGTAACCTTCCATGATGTTGATTGAGTACAATGATTGGAACAATGCCACAATGATAGAAATTACTACAACAAGTGTGGTAAGACCAACTTGTAAACGGTACTTCCAAGCCAATGCACGCAATTCTTCGCCATAGGTCATTTTTTCTGCTTCGGCTTCATCTTCTGAAGTAGCTATTTTGAGCTGACGACGCACGCCGCCAACTGCCATAATGATAACCACAAAAATGACACCCATGATGATCCAAACCCAAGAATTGGATTCTTCTTCAGCCGCAAGAGTTGTTGCTCCTTCTGCGCCTGTAGCTCCCCCTGCTGTAGGGTCAGCTGTTGCACCAGGTTCTGGTTGAGAGTCTACCCAATCGAGGATAGCGTCGACGTCTTCTTTCTTCAGGTCTGGGAATGCAGACATGGCCGTTGGAGACCATTTCGAAACCTCGGCAGCATACGGATCGTTGGCTACAGCGTTTTGCCAGTTGTTTACCCATTGGTAGATGCTACCTTCTTTGGCCCCACCGGCTGCCCATTTGGCTCTTGCTCCCGCTAATTTGGGGCCAGTTGAGTTTTTGTGGGGCATGTGACAGGTGGCACATTTGGCTTTAAAAAGGCCTTCTCCTTGCGCTGAGGCAAAATTTGAGAATGCAGCGAAGCTGAAAATTAGTGCGGCAAAAGCCAAAGATTTGATGCGCTTAAGCGACTGAATGTTAGATATTTCCATGTAAAAAATTACTAATTCACTCTTTAAAATTGGGCGGAAAAACCGCTTTTTATCGGCAGCAAAATTAAAGCAAACAAGGCAGTTTATGACATTTTGATGACAAAAATTAGGGTCTTCATGTTAATTTAAAATGAATCTAAATAAGGATTTTGAATTGCCGGAATTTCTCGTTTACTTTGCAAGCATGAAAGGTATACGCTCCATCATTTTTATCAGCTTATTGCACAGCAATTTGCAGGCGCAAATCCAACTCATTGCCGACCCGCGCATCGACCAAAAGGTTGCCGCCAAGAACAGCAAACTCATGCCGGGCTACCGCGTTCAACTCTGTTTTGATTCCGACAAAAGTGTTATTGATCAAACCCGAGCACAATTTGTGAGTGAATACCCTAAAATAGATACTTACGTGCGCTTTGAGGCACCCAACTTTAATCTAATGGTGGGCGATTTCAGGACCCAAAAAGAAGCAGAAGAATTAGTAGAACGTATCCGTGGGCGCTACCCGCTCACCATCGTTCACAAAGAACAAATCAATTTACCACGCATCGACTAAATAGTCGTTACCATGCAATTCAATCAAATTGCTTCCAACCCTGTGCTCGCAAAGTAACTGCCGAACCCGAGCGATCGATGTAATAAGTACCGTCTGCCGCATTTGTGATGTGGCCAATGATACTAAAATTAGGGTTGGACTGTATAAGTGCAACGTCTTTCTGATCAATTGTGAAAAGCAACTCGTAATCTTCGCCCCCATTTAAAGCACACATGCTCGGGTCCAAATTGAAATCAATAGCCACCATAGAAGTTTTGGCATCTATTGGCAATTTTTCGTCATAGACATGACAGCCCACCTGGCTCGATTTGCACAAATGCAGTACTTCACTTGCTAAACCATCTGATACATCGATCATTGAAGTGGGTTTGACACCGAGATCTTTCAAAAAACGAACGACGTCCAGGCGTGCTTGCGGCTTGAGTTGTCGTTGAAGAATATAGTCGTGGCCGTCAAGGTCTGGTTGGATATTCGGGTTGGCTTTGAATACTTCTTTTTCTCGCTCCAAGACTTGCAAGCCCATATAAGCACCACCTAAATCGCCGGAAACTACCAAAAGGTCGTATTCCTTAGCGCCTGAACGGTAACTGATGTCCTCTTGCGCGGCTGTGCCAATTGCTGTAATGCTGATCATGAGGCCACTCTGCGAAGATGTGGTATCGCCTCCGATTAGATCGATGTTGTAGTCAGTGCATGCAGTTCTAAGGCCAGCATATAATTCTTCGAGCGCTTCAACGGAGAAGCGATTGGACACCGCTAGACCTACTGTAATTTGCTTAGGTGTTGCATTCATGGCACAGATATCTGATGCATTGACAGCAACTGCTTTGTAACCTAAATGCTTTAAAGGCATGTAACTCAAATCAAAATGAACTCCTTCTACCAAGAGATCAGTGCTGATCACTTGACATTGCCCATTGCCAATGTCAATTACAGCAGCGTCATCTCCAACGCCGAGTAGTGTTTCGGGGTGTTGTGTTGATAAATCTTTGGTCAATAAATCGATGAGGCCAAATTCACCTAAATCGGAAAGTTCTGTGCGTGTGTCGGACATGGTCAGTATTTTTTCAAGGTTACTGCAAATAAAAAAGCCCCCAAAAGGAGGCTTTTTTGTTGGCCCACTAGGGCTCGAACCTAGACTCTTCTGAACCAAAATCAGACGTGTTGCCAGTTACACCATGGGCCAATAAACGTGCATCTTTCAATGCGAGTGCAAAGTTAAGAAGTTTTTTCTTCTCGGCAAATAGCTCGAGAAAAATTTTTTAGTCTGATTATTCTTAAATTCGCATCTACATTATTTACAATTAAATTGTGCGCATGACTTACTCTAAATGGAACACATACCTTGGCTGGATCATCTTTGCAATTGCCTCGGCTGTTTACCTCATGACCATCGAATCTACTGCAAGTCTCTGGGACTGTGGAGAATACATTACTGCAGCGTATAAATTAGAAGTTGGTCACCCGCCAGGTGCTCCACTATTTATGGTGCTCGGTCGCTTGTTCTCCTTTTTTGCTGCACCAGAAAATGTAGCAGTTTACATCAACGCGCTTTCTGCCATTTCCAGCTCCTTGACCATCTTATTTATGTTTTGGTCACTGACACTTTTGATTAAAAAAATGGTATTAAAGCAAGGTGACGACCTATCAGGCGGTACCCAAATCGCTATTTTCAGCGCAGCTGCCATTGGTTCTTTGGCTTACACCTTCTCAGATTCATTTTGGTTTTCAGCCGTTGAAGGGGAGGTTTACGCCATGGCCTCTTTATTTACAGCTGTTATTTTTTGGGCGATTCTCAAATGGGACGAAGAAATGGAATTCATTCAGCATGGTTCTAAACTATCCGATTTACGTCCGAATCGTTGGTTACTATTGATTTTCTTTATGTTGGGGCTCGCGATTGGCGTCCACTTACTCGGTATCCTAGTTGTTCCGGCTATTGGTTACATGATTTACTTCCGGACACAAGAGCAAGTCAGTATCAAAGGCCTAATATTAACAGGCGTTATTTCCATTGTTGCACTCGGCTTTATTCAAGAGGCAGTTATTCCGGGTAGCATCGCTATGGCTTCTAGTTTTGAGGTTTCCTTCGTCAATAGCCTTGGCTTACCATTTTATACAGGTACCATTTTCTTTTTTATCTTACTCATCAGCGCTTGCCTCTATGTTGTTCGTTACGCACACCGTGCCGGCAAAACCATACTGTATAACGCCATGATGGGCTTGGTAATGTTGCTCATTGGCTATGGTTCCTTTGCTGTCATCGTGATCCGCTCAAACGCCAACACCCCACTCGACGAAAACGACCCAGAAAACTTAGTGACACTCCACTCCTACCTCAAGCGCGAACAATACGGCTCTGCGCCTATCCTTTTTGGCCCGTACTGGAATTCTTTCCGCAATGGCGAAGAAATGACCGAAGATGGCCCAAAAATATTAGATCGTTCAGCTTGGGACGACCTTTCTGCTTATTTCTTGCGCCGCTTTGTTGTCATCGAAAACGACGTAGAAGTAAAAGCTTTTGCAAGTGAAACAGAAGCAGAGGCTTGGGTAAAAGCCAACAAAGGTGCCTACAGCATTGAAGAAAAATATTACGAAAGCAACGCAAGCATTCGCGAGGGCGCAGTGGCAACCTATTCTCAAACTACGTTTTTTCCGCGTATGTACAATGGTGAAGGGTCGGGTGCAGCCTTGCACAGACAACTCTATGCAAAATGGTCTGGCTACAACGAAAACGACGGCACGAGCACAGAAATTGGTCGCGACGGCAAACGCCTCCCTACTTTTGGCGAAAACCTCACCTACTTCTTCCGCTACCAGGTCAACTTTATGTACATGCGCTATTTCATGTGGAATTTTGCTGGTCGTCAAAACGACTTGCAAGGCCACGGCGACAACATGCATGGCAACTGGCTTTCAGGCATTTCTTTCCTAGATGAAGCACGCTTGGGCAGTCAAGAACACGCGCCATATTACACGCAAGAAAACCCAGGGCGCAACACCTACTTTATGTTGCCGCTCATCCTAGCGCTACTGGGCCTCATTTTCCATTACCGCAAAATGCCAAAAGATGCATTTATCTTGACCTTAGCCTTCTTGTTTACAGGACTAGCTATCGTCGTTTACCTCAATCAAAAGCCTTACGAGCCGCGCGAGCGCGACTACGCTTACGCAGGTTCCTTCTACTTCTTTGCCATGTGGATTGGCATTGGCGTTTATGCCATTTTTGATTTGCTCAAAAAATACCTCAAAGAAAGCAAAGTGCGCGCAGGCATTGCCACAGCACTTGGTTTAATTGTCCCTGTTATTATGGGCACTCAAAACTGGGACGACCACGACCGCAGCGGCAAAACCAGCGCCCGCGACCTCGCTCACAACTACCTCGAGTCTTGCGGCAAAAACGGTATCCTCTTCACCAACGGCGACAACGATACCTTCCCGCTTTGGTATTTGCAAGAAGTAGAGGGCAAACGCACAGACGTACGCGTATGTAACCTCTCTTTAATGGGTACCGACTGGTACACCAACCAAATGAAACTCAAAACTTATGAGTCTGATCCGCTGCCAATCAAATTCAGAGAAGATCAGATCCTGATGTATGCGGGCAACACCGACCAAGTCTACTTCATGCCATTGCTGCAATTGTTTTCTCAAAACTTATCGGATACTATTATCAAAAAAGTACTCGATCTGCGCTTAAAGCACAACCCATCTGAAGCCAAAATGGCAGCTGGATACTTTGACCAACGTGCGCAAGTCATCTTTGCAGATGTAGTGGCTAAAACACCAGAAGCAGAGTTGCTGAAGTCGCAAATTGCCTCCACAGACTCTACCAACATGATTGCGGCTACCATCGACAAATACCAGAAAGTATTCCAACTCTTTGAAGCGGCAAGAAACGGCCAAGTTGAATTCAAAAACAACAGTGGCCAAGACCTCCAAGAGCTTCTCGAACAATACGAGCGCATTTGGTCTGCCGTAGATTTTGCTGACGCTATGGCCTTTGTACGCGACGACGCCAACATGATCACCGACGAGCAAAACAAATTCAGCTTCTTCCCTTCGTCAAAATTTGCTTTGAAGGTCAATCGCCAAAACGCAATTGCTTCAGGTGTCTTGAGTTCGAAAGCGAAAGCAGCTAATGTGGCAGATGAAATCGTCTTTGAATTTGATCCAGAGCGAACACAAGCCCTCCCGCGCGACGAAGTCATGATGATGGACGTCGTGGCCAACAACGATTGGAAACGCGGCATCTACTTCTCTAGCAACCGCGGCTCTTCTTTCTCTATCGCGCTATTAAGCGCTGGTTACATCAAGCAAGTCGGTATGGCTTATGCCCTAACACCTGCGAAAAAAGAACCTGCGCTCATGGACGTCGATCAAATGGAGAAAAACATGCTCGAGACCTACATTTTTGGCGATATGGCCAATCCGAATGTACTCACCGACTACTACGCGCGTCGCCATACCATACAGTACCGCGCCAATTTCCTATTGCTTGCCGAACAACTTTATGCACTCGGACGCAAGAACGAAGCCATCAAAGTGCTAGACCGCTCCATGCAAATCATGCCGGAAGAAACCGTCATGGACTACGGCGACATCAACCCAGTTGACCCCTTCAATTCTTTGAACTACAACAAAGCGCACAACCAATTCATGTTCCAAGGTCAAGATATCCGTCCACTCAATGCCGGTATTTTGCATGAATTTGTACAGCTTTACTACTTGCTCGGGCAAACTAAAAAAGCTGAAGCACTGGGTCAAAAACTCCTCGAAAATTACCAAACTGTTGTGGCTTACTTCGAACACAGCGATGTAGAAATGGCGGGTAACGAAGAAAATGCTGAAGACCTCATTGCGGTTGCAGATGCACTATTAAAGATGCGCACAACAGTTAAAGAAACGAACAAAGCAGGCAACTCATCGGCCTTTGGGCGATCTCTTGAAAAAACCATTCAAGTTCTATATAAAAAAGTATTGCCCCGCATTTACAGTGGCTTAGACGCCTTGGCCTCTGAAAATGGTGAAGCAGGCGATGGCCTTTACACCAATCGCTTGGCCAACCTGCAGTTGTACATGGGTGCCCTAGCTGAACACCACGGCCTTGTTAAAGCACCTGTTGTGAACCGCAATACGTTGCCAAGTGAACCATCCAATATCGACGTCAATTCCCTGGCCGCGCCGGGGCAAGCCACCGACACCAATCGCATGATGCAATAAATAGAAAATATAGCCTTGTTATACTCATCAATCAACAACTCATGAATATAGATCTACCAGCTTTTGAACTTCCATTCTTTGCCGCATTGCTGCTCCTATTGGTCTTGGCGCGTTTTTTTGGTGAGCTTTTTGAACGCATGAATCAGCCTGCCATGATTGGTGAAATCATTGCGGGTATCATTTTAGGGCCTTCTGTCTTGAATTTCATACACCGCACCGAAGAGCTCAAAGTGATTTCAGACTTAGGCGTATTTTTATTAGTGATCCTCGCAGGTCTTGAAATCAATTTTGACGACATCTTAAAGTCTATTAGAGGTCGCAATATTTTTGTGTCGATTTTGGCCTTTCTGATTCCCATTGGAAGTGGTTTTCTTGTAGGGCAAGCGTTTCACCAACCAGTAATGACCACCGTATTTATTGGTTTGTGTGTTGCCATTACGGCTCTACCCGTCAGTATTCGCATCCTAATGGACTTAGGGAAACTACACACCGACATTGGTCAAAAAATCATCTCTGTTGCCATTTTTGACGACGTCTTGGCCCTTACCATTCTCGGCATTTTACTCGACTTCAAGCACTTAGACTCCTCTTATTCAGAAATCACCAAAATGACCATCTGGACCATTCTCAAGTTACTCCTATTTGTGGGTGTCATTATTGGTTCATACAAACTGATTCAACATTTTGCCAAAAGAGAGAATTTCTTAGAAACACAACTAGACAAGCTTATTGGCCTTCTCAGAGGCAAAGAGTCTTTATTTGCGTTGCTTTTTGTGTTTATCTTGATTTTTGCTACCCTCACCGAAAGTATTGGTCTGCATTTCATTATTGGTTCTTTCTTCGCCTCCATGTTGCTTTCAAAAAAATTGATAGGCGAAAAAAACTTAGCCACTTTCCACAAAACAACCAACAGTATGGCCATGGGCTTTCTTGCGCCAATTTTCTTTGCTGGCATTGGGCTAGAGTTCAAACTCGGTTCTATAAATAATATCCTTTTGTTGCTTGCCATTCTTGCAGTTTCCTTCCTGTCCAAAATTATTGGAGGTTATATCGGCGGAAGAATTTCACTACTCAGCCACAGACAATCTTTGACACTTGCCTATGGCATGAATGCGCGCGGTATCATGGAATTAGTAATTGCGAATATCGCATTCCGTGAAGGATTTATCAATGTAGAGGTCTTCTCGATGTTAGTCATTATGGGGCTCGTTACTACCCTATCAACACCCTTCCTCTTGAAATATTCTTTTAAACGTTTAGAAAAAACGGAGGCTACTTGAAAAAAAGCAAATCGGCTTATTGGCTCTATTTTCTAGGTGCTTATGTCATTATCCAATTTATTTGGTGGGGCTATCATCTTATTCAGCTGAGTTCATACATTCCACAACAAGACGCGCAGCTCTCCAAGCGCGTAGGAATGGTGTTTGGTGAAGGTGCTGTATTTTTGGTCATTCTCGCTTTTGGTATTTATCGCATCCGCAAGTCCATATCCAAGGAGCTCGCTTTTCAACAGCAACAGCAAAACTTTCTCTTGACTGTTACCCACGAACTCAAAACACCTATTGCCGCGCTTAAATTGTATATCCAAACCCTACAAAAGCACAATTTACCCGAGGATAAAAAAGAAAAAATTCTCAACGGAGCGCTTCAAGAAAACGAACGCTTAAGCCAACTTATCGAAAACATTTTGAATGCTTCACGTGCCGAGAACAAGCTTTTCGCTATTCAAAAACAAAAGACTGATTTAGTGGCGCTCGTTCTCTCCATCAAAGAGCGATACCAAGCAAGATACCTACTTGGTCTTATTGACTTCAAAGGACCTAAAGAACTTTACGCAGCAATTGACCTGCATATGCTTGACACCATTTTAGTGAACTTAATTGAAAATGCTATTAAATACGGCGGAACGCAACAACACATCTCCATCCAAATGGAGAAGCTCGATCGCTTTGTTGCACTTAAAATTGCCGATGAAGGGCCAGGAATTGACCCAGCCGAGCGCCTTCACATATTTGAAAAATTCTATCGCATTGGTTCTGAAGAAACCAGAAAACAAGCAGGCAGTGGTCTTGGGCTTTATATTGTCTCGGAATATGTACGGCTACACAACGGCCAGATCCGCTGCATCGAAAACAACCCTTCAGGTAGTATTTTTGAGCTAATTTTACCTATATGAACAAAAAAGTAGGCCTGATTATCCTCGATGGCTGGGGTCTCGGCGATCAAAGCAACTCAGATGCCATTTTCAAGGCCAACACGCCATTTTTCGATTCCTTAATGGCGAAATACCCACACGCCACCTTACAAACCTCTGGCGAGGCTGTAGGGCTTCCAGATGGGCAAATGGGAAATTCTGAAGTAGGGCACCTCAACATTGGTGCCGGACGCATCGTTTATCAAGAACTCACAAGAATCAATAAAAGCATCCGGGACGGCGAACTGCAAGGAAATCCTGTGCTCGTTGCCGCCTTTGAGAAAGCAATGGAAACCGGAAGAAAGCTCCACTTCATGGGCTTGGTCTCAGACGGGGGCGTGCACAGTTCACAGGCCCACCTGCATGCTTTGTGCGAAATGGCCAATGCACAAGGGCTCAGCTCTTATTATGTGCATGCCATTACTGATGGTCGCGACTGCGATCCGAAAAGTGGTTTGGGTTTTATCCGAGCGCTCGAAGCCGTTCTTGCCAAAAATAAAGGAAAAATGGCCAGCGTGATTGGTCGTTATTATGCCATGGACCGCGACAAGCGTTGGGAGCGCGTTGCCAAAGCCTACCACCTCATGGTGAATGGCACCGGAGAAAAAGCCGATAGCGCTAGTGCGGCACTAGAGGCTTCTTATGCCCAAAATATCACCGATGAATTTTTATTGCCTCATCTCATTGATCCCGACGGTTGTATAGCACCTGGTGATGTCGTGATCAGTTTCAATTTCAGAACAGACCGCCCGCGCGAAATCACTACCGTACTTACCCAAGAAGCTTTTCCCGAATACGACATGAGCCCGCTCGACCTGTATTTTTGTACCATGACCAATTACGACGAGCGCTTCAAAGGATTGCATGTTTTGTTTGAAAAAGACAATCTTCAACTTACTTTGGGAGAAGTTGTCGCAAATGCAGGCTATTCGCAAGTGCGTATCGCCGAAACAGAAAAGTATCCGCACGTGACCTTCTTTTTCAATGGCGGGCGCGAAGCAGCATTTGCAAATGAAGAACGTTTACTGATTGCTTCGCCTAAAGTAGCTACCTACGACCTCCAACCCCAAATGAGTGCGCCAGAAGTAGCGGACGAACTTATTGCGCACATGAAAGCCCAACAACCAGACTTCATCTGCCTGAATTTCGCCAATCCCGATATGGTTGGACATACGGGCGTGTACGCTGCCATTTTAGAAGCGGTAGAAACCGTGGATACACAATTACAAAAAGTAGTTGAAGCGGGACTTAAACTTGGCTATGAATTTTTGGTAATTGCCGACCATGGCAATGCCGATTACGCCGTGAATCCAGATGGATCGCCCAATACAGCGCATAGTCTTAACCCGGTACCGGTCATTTTGGTCAGCCCAGCCAAACAGCTTGTAATTAAAGATGGGATACTCGCAGATGTGGCACCTAGCATTTTAGCCCGCATGGGCTTAAATCAACCCAAAGAAATGACGGGTCAGTGCCTCATCAGCTGATGAGAAGTAAAATCGAATTTGAAAAGCGAATTACGTTAAAATAATTCCTTTTGCATTGAGTGTCGGAATCAATTTGAATTCTTGCGGATTGATACTACCTGCCTCAAACACAAAGCGCTTGTCAAACATGGTTTCGTGTACCCAAAAACTGACCCAGAACTCATTGTTGATGCCGAATAAATCGGGCATAATAGGCTCAATTCGAGCAGCTTCACCTGGCATCATGACCTCAATTCCTTTTCTGAGTGTTGAAGTTTTGATACTTTCCCCTGTTGCGGGGTGTGTTCCATAGCCTGTTGACGCCACGATTATTCCTTCCATGATGTCATCACGGTTATTGATCAAGAAGACAATATATTCTGGTTCGGCGTTTTCGATGGGTAATTCTACCAATGCGACGGCTACATTTTCTACTTTAGGTCCGAGTAAATCTGCTCTCATGACTGTGCAATTTGATAATTAAAAATAGTGGCCATTTGTGCTGACAACACACTTCTGACCTCATTGATGTCTATTTGACGCCTGAGTTCTTTGGTCATGGACGTAACGGCCTTGTCTTGGATACCACAAGGAACAATATTTCCAAAATAACTAAGGTCGGGGTCTACGTTGAGTGCAATGCCATGCATGGTAACCCAGCGCGAGCACTTCACGCCCATGGCGCAAATTTTACGTGCGTTCGGGCCTTCTGGATCAAGCCATACGCCTGTTAAGCCTTCAAAACGCGTCGCACTAATTCCGAAATGCGCAAGTGTTTGGATGACAGCCTCTTCCAAAAAGCGCAAATATTGATGAATATCTGTAAAAAACTGCTCTAAATCCAGAATTGGATACATGACCAACTGACCTGGACCATGGTAAGTAATGTCTCCTCCCCTATTGATTTTGAAAAACTGAGCCTGAATTTGGTCGAGATGAGCTTGGTCGAGCAAAAGGTTTTCTGCTGCTCCGCTTTTGCCCAAGGTATATACATGCGGATGCTCACAAAACAACAAATGATGCGCTGGAAGCACCGCTGTATTTTGCTTGCGGTTTTCTATTTTGCAGTCGACCGCTACCTTGAGTAATGCCTCTTGGAGGTCCCAGGCTTCTTGATACGCAATGAGCCCGAGATTGCGGACTTGAACAATTCTCTCACTCATGATAACTTTGCCAATTCACCCTTAAGATAGTCTACAATTTCCATGTCCATGATATCTGCACCATTTAGATCACAAAGATAGAAAGATGCCCAATCAACTAGATGAATATAATAAAGTGAGCGTTCAATAAAAGTTGCTCCATTGGTTTCTAAAACAAATATCTGACCTGCTTTTTTTTCGATGGCTGACATAGTGATCTCTAAACGCTTTTGGTTATTAGGATGTAAGTCCCCAGAACTGAAGAATACGGGTGCAAAACGCGCATCACCTCCTCCCCAACTCACCAATTCGTTGTGATTCATTTCGGGTAAGGTGTGATGCCAACCAAGGTATTTAGCATTTTCATTGAACTGCTGACGCGCACGCACAAGTACGCCTTCGTATTTGGTCTCAGCATAATAGACACCTACTTTTCCATGTAGGAACGCTGCTAATTCCTGCGCTCGAAGCTGTATGATTTGTAAATCTGCGGTGAGTGTAGTGGCCGCTCTTGCCATACTCAGCAAGTGCTCAGCTTTACAAAAGCCAAATTCCACAAATAGATTCAAAAGATGCACCATTGAAAAAGCTAGCCCAGCTCGAGGCGGCATTCCAGAAGGCACTATGCAAAAATTATACGCATTTACTTCACAAAATGCAGCGAGTTGTCCGCCACTGCAAATACCAACAATGTGGCAGCCCAAGGCATGTGCCTCTTGAGTGGCCATCATGGTTTCTTCGGTATTTCCGGAATAGGAAGTTCCGATGACCAACGTGTGTTGATTGGCATAGGCTGGCAAGGCATATTCGTTACTGACCATGACCGGTACCTTGAGCTCATTAAGTAACCAATTACAGACAATTTTAGCGCCAACACCAGAGCCTCCAAGCCCACAGATGACAATATTTTGGATGTTGTGGCGTGGCTGCTTGAAAGTTACGGCCTTTGCATGTTCCGTTGCATCGATGATGTGTTGAGGAAATGCTGCAATCAGGTTTTTCATCATCTTAATACATTGACATGGCCCGCTATAGTTCGGGTCACCATTTTGTTATCTGTGTAGGTTATTTTCCAGTTGTATAGCCCCTCCTGAACATCTTTGCTGTCCTTGTAGCGGCCATTCCAACCCTCCGACGGCGTG
>Ga0114968_10000058_pt1 | contig 96916 bp, 92 predicted proteins | sample M_130807_EF_Meta_FD_87020 | JGI IMG/M metagenome (GOLD analysis project Ga0114968, IMG submission 87020) | Freshwater microbial communities from Lake Montjoie, Canada to study carbon cycling - M_130807_EF_MetaG | ecosystem: Environmental > Aquatic > Freshwater > Lake | place: Lake Montjoie... | reverse complement strand
GACTTTCTTCAAAGTCCAGAATTAGAATTATTAAAGGAAATTCCATCCAAAGTACATTTTAAGACAATCTATTATAGTTTAGGTTGTTTATTGATATATGCACTACTAGGTGATAAGAATTATATAGAAGAAAATGACGAATCCATATCAACAACAATGACACAAAGACAAATTCTGATAAAATCGTTAGATTTCTTACCGATTAAAGGTACACAATTATATAATTTAATAAAGAGATGTTTAGAGGATGAGCCAAATAAAAGAAGCGTTCTTTTTATTTAATTATCTCATATTATGATATATGTCAATAACTGCTTTTAAAAACAAATCCGTAATACAATATGGCTCAAAAAGATCGGGTAATACTCCAGGTGGAGTTTGGTTACCTCAGGGACCATTTGGTAGCTCTAAAAGTATTTTGAAAAAATCTATCCAAAATTACGGTCCTGTTGGATTCTCTATTAATGGAGGTCATAGAAACGTGGGGTATGTTGGTAAAACATATCAAATGTCTAAATCAGGAACCCCTTTTAGAGGTACCAATCCAATGGGATGTGGAGGGACTTATGGTAATTACAAAACTCCAGAACCAGTATACAATTCAAGCGAGGTTACTGTTCTAGGAGACCAATACCAATACATAAAACAATCTGTTCTGTCAACAAAAGGAATGTTAGAAAAGAAATATAAGTGGATTCATAATGGTCAATATCCAAATTATTGGGTCCAACCAAATTATACAGGTAACCAATCTGGAACATCAAGCCAATGGTTGTATATTCAAAACAAATCAGCCGCAAATATATGCAGTATTAAAGTAAATGATAAACAGTTATATGAAGGAAATATAAAGAAATGCGGACCAACCTTGTGCACTCCAGGTAGATCCACCGCTAAATTTAGATACAATGATATGGCTAAGAATGCTCCTTATACAAAAAGACTAAATCAGCCAGTTGACTCAAGTACCTATACACAATATATTCAGAGAGGTTGTCAAAATCCACAAGGACCCCAAAAACCATTCCCTTTTGCTGTACAAACTGGCTCAGGACAACAAGCCGCCGGTACAAGTATCACTAGTTTCGGTAATGCTTGCAATACGTCAAAAATTTATCTTGCTCCTCCAGAGTGGTATACAGGAGTTCCGACTCCACCGAATACTGCATAATAATTAGGTGAATTATAATAATTAGTTAAAAGAATTATAATGAATTATAATGAATTATAATGAATTATAATGAATTAAAATTATTTAAAAATAAAGTTTTAAATAATTAAATGACAGAGTTTGACAAACCCGTAGATTATAAACATTTGCTAACTATTTATGATAAAATTATGTACTTAAAAATTTTCGTTGATTCAGAAGATCAAGATTTAAAAAAATTGTATCTTTCAGCAGCGTATAATCATAATAGCAAAATAGTCAACAGACTAGATCATATTGATGCGGGGTTTGATTTATTTGCACCAGGAAACAAAGGAGACGAATTGGAGAATTATGATGATGCATTACGATTTTTTGGTCCTGGCTGGAATAATGCAGGACCCGTAAACAAGTTAGACTTTGAGATTGTATGTTCTGCAAAAATGTATACAGATAATAATAAAATGTACAATACAGGTTATTATATGTATCCAAGATCTTCATTATCAAAAACCCAACTGCGGTTAGCAAATGCAACAGGTATTATAGATTCTGGATACAGAGGTCATTTAATGGCTATGTTTGATGTTGTAAATATGCGGCCAGAAGACTATGAAAAAGATAGAGATGCAGATTATTACGGGAAAAAATATGATAGATATATCCAAATTTGCGCGCCGGGACTGGTACCGATTATAGTTGAAATAGTAGATACAAAAGAAGATTTGGGCGAAAAAACAGAGAGAGGTGAAGGCGGGTTTGGATCAACTGGAAGATAAAGATACTATAAGAATAATCTAAATTAAATATTGTCAAACAACATTTAATTTAATGAAAATATTAATAACTTATTATTATAGGTAGAATAATATGAGTAGAAAAGATTTTTTAACATATATAAAAAATGTAGACCTTAAAAATGTATTTAATGAAGATAATAAAACAATAATAATAGGATTACTAACAATATTAATAACAGTTTGGGTTATATTATATTTAATACCAGATTTGTTCATTTCTCTCTTCAATACAGTTTTAGGAAATGTAATATTAATATTAATAGCACTTGTAGTAGGTATAAATAATTATAAATATGGTATAATTACCAGTATAATATTTATAGTTTTATACAGATTTTCCCAACTATCGTATTTGAATGTACTTCATAGTATAAATAATGCAAAAGAAAACTTCCAGTTACAAGAAAATAAACTCCAGCAGTTTATTAAAATTCAACATACTATCAACCCTCATATTGTTTTTGACACAGAAAAATTAAAAGAACAAGTAACTGAATCAGATCTTGATTATTTTTTAAAGAATGGAAGATGGTATTGGTCTCCAGAAGTGGAAAAATTATATACAGAAGCAACAAATACCAATCCATACATAAGAACGTGGCCTCAAGATTCTATCAATTATGCTAGTAAAATTTATAATGAAAAAGCCATATTACAAATCATTTCTTTACAAACAAAAGAAGGACAATTTTTAACGAGTGGAATAAATATTCAAGATAATAATCAAGATAATAATCAAGATAATAATCAAGATAATAATCAAGATAATAATACAAATAAATTAGAAGATTTGCCTAGTGGCTGGGGAGATTACGGTTATAAGTCTGGTCTAATAACTAAGATGAATGATATTGTAAAATGTAAAATAGATGCTTACGGTAACAACTCTACATTAGAGAGAATACATCATACAGGAAAAGGGGTTTTTCAAAATGAACAAACAAAAACAACCTCTCAAATAAGTAATTATACAGATTTACAGACACTCATCCCCGGATTCAAATTTATTAACAATCCTTGCAATCCTTGTGTAGCAGTAAATTCAAACCCTGAATATACGTGTCCATTTGAGCTAGATATATCAGGCAACAATACCAATAGAGGAGTCAGCAATGTTTGGAAGTATTTGTGGGGCTTATAGCGAATCTAATGAAAAAAAGAGTTCCCAATACTGAAAGAATTAAAAAATAGTTAGATAATATACCAACACTAAAGTAATTTTTTTCAAATATTTATTACTAATATTTATTACAAATACCCATATTTTAGATAGCTTGAGATTCCTCTTCATCTAAATTATATTTTGTGTTATCATCCTTTGTCTTAATACCATTGCTAACAGATCGCATAATTTTTAGAGCCGCTGGAGTAATATATGGAGTATCTTCAAATTGAGACAAATTATATTCTAGTTCTTCCGGCAGTTGAAGAGATAGTTTATTTTGTATAGTAACATCACTATCGTGGCTATCATCATCATCATTACAGTAAAGATTATTTCTATTCATTGCTCTTGTTAACATTGGGGAATTTGTTTGTCCAGCTATCAAAGTCATTTTATTGAAACGAAATAAGGGTTGTGTAACATCCATAAAACTATCTTCAGGAATGCTAGTCGCAGTATACTGTCTTTGTGTACCTTGAGAAGTTTGTCTAGCGGTTGAAAACATATTTTGATAAACAGTTCCAAATGTCTTATAACAGATATAAATATCATCGCTCAAGTTTTTAAGAAATTTATCATTTTCCAAATTATGTTCAATCATATATTGTTTAATTTCCTCAATAAAACGCTTCATTTTCATAATATATTCCTTTTTATTTTTTGTATATTCTTCTAATTCCTCACTGTATTTTTTGTCGGACTCCATATCCTCACTTTCCGATAAACCATAGGTAAATGGCCTATGAATATTATTCTTGAAATTTTTCACTTCGTAAAGTATTTGTTGAGTCCTTTGTCTAAACAAATATTTATCTAAATTTATCTCATCATCTATCTTATGACCAATTGCAAAGGCAGAATCTTCCAATCCACTGAACGTAATATATACATTTGATTCAAAAGGAGAATCAGAAACAATATGATAAATTTTGTTAGACTCGCCAAATATATTTCCAATAGACAACTGGTTTTTCCAACTATTTGTTTTGTAGTCATATACCAGTGAATTTTCACAGTTGATTACGACATTTTTTAAAATTGTGTAAAGCGCATTATGCAGAATTTCGCCGTAAACAAGACCCGAACTTTCTAGTTGATCAATAAAATAATAATTACTATTGATTCCAATGCTAATTTCATCCAATAATTTATAATCGTGAGAAGTACCAAACCCAATAAACGAATTTGTCACATTATTATCAATTAATAGTCTTAATTTCTCAGGATTTCTCTCTCCAGAAGTAGCATCCCCATCAGTCATAAATATATGCACAATTTCCCGATTTGTTACAAGACCGTCAGCGGTAGTTGTATCTTTCAAAGAAGCTATATATTTGGTCGCATTTTTTAAAGCCAACTCTATATCCGTGCTGTTTCTAGGTCGGATTGTATCAATTTTTTCAATTATTTCAGAAATGTTTTCTTTACTAATATGAGTACGATCAACTATATTAAAAATTTCATTATCAAACGCAAATATGGTAACAAACACATTGATATGAGGATGATCGTTGAAGAACCAAATAATATTTTTCATAGTGTGAATTATATGTTGCATTTTACTTCTCTTGTCAGAACATAAATCTGTCATAGAACCCGAACAGTCAATTGTGAAGACGAAATCAAACCCTACTGTAGGATCAGCAGCTTTAACCGCCTGTAAATTAAGTATTCCAAATTTAGCTTCTGTAAAAGGAACATTAGTGATAAGGCTTTGATCAATATTTTCTTTTCCATAGGCAAAGAAGGCCTCGGAAAAGTATTCAGACATAAACATATTTTGCATAGTGTATGATTGAGTCATTTTAGAACTATAATTTAATTTATATAATACGAAATATATACAATTCAATTTTTTTTTATACCTTTTCTCATTTAAAATACCCATTTTATAAATACGTTCTAATTTGTTCCCATCCGTTTCTTATATCATAATAACATATTTCAAATGTACTGGCTGCATTAAACCCATAATCATAACATAACCCTACTCTATTATCTATATCAAACCCAAATTCAAAATAAAATTCTTGACCACGCAAATCTATATTTTTCATTATTACCATTTTCTTACTTATAACTGGCTTAATAATACTATATCTTTCATCGTTTTTATGTATTACATTAACATATTTTCCATTTTTATATTTTATTCTTGCATCATATTCTAATATAATATGTAGTACATCTTTTGGAATATATAGACCATTCATTATTATAATTAATAAGATTATTATAATTAATAAGATTATTATAATTAATAAGATTATTATAATTAATAAGATTATTATAATTAATAAGATTATTATCTTTATAATATATTTACATCAAAAAACAATATATTGTTTGAAATACTCTTCAACATATTCGCTAGCTTGAAAATAATTATTAAAATGCGTTTTATATTGATATTTGCTATTTTTAATAGGTATACTCACGTGAATTTTATTTTCATCAATTTTAATTTCAAAATATTCAGTTTCATATCCAACACGAGTATATGCAACACGATCCATATCATTTATAAAATTATACCATCCATTTTCTTTGAAAAGAGTATCAAGTAAAATAAACCCTTTATTCAGAACACTATTATTTTGGTTGTTTGCATAAATGTGGTTCATCACACGTGTTTCAGTCATTATTATAATTATATATAATTATAAATGCATACCTTTAAATAATTTACTATATTTTAACATTTTAACAAATATAGAATATCATTAACATTAGGAATGAGTATGCCGAAATAATAGACATTTGTATAATAGACATTTGTAATAAAAGTTTGTAATAAAAGTTTTTAAATTTTATTATAAACAAAATTTTAAATCCGCTTTGTACAGGGTTTGAACCTGCGACCTTTTGGTTAACAGCCAAATGCTCTACCGACTGAGCTAACAAAGCATAAATGTAAAAGAAAGTAATTTCAATTACAAAATGTTTTATTAAAACGTTTTTAAATCGTTATTTTACTTAATAATAAAAGGTCCTACCGTGATTCGAACACGGATGGTGAGATTCAAAGTCTCAAATGCTAACCGTTACATCATAGGACCTTTTGGGGGTGCTGTTTCCTTATTGGATTTTTTTTAAATCCAATATTTTAATATTTTATTTTTATATTAAAATAATTTTAAAATTGCTGTGATGGAAACATTTAGAATCATAATATTATAAACTAATATTGTTTAAATTGCTGTGATGGATATATTTAAAATAAATGCTATATCCTTTTTTAATGGACTAAAACAACAATCACTGAAGCTAGTATTATACATTATAAAACAACTTTCAATGAAGTCATAATTAGTAACCCATTAACTAATACTTATGAAATTCTTTAGGTTAAATTGCTGTGATGGATGCAAAATCATTCTAACTATATTTAAAAATACAGTTCTTTTATTCATAATAAAATACCATTGAAGCGCTACTGGATTGATTACTATGACGAAGGCGAATAATTAATTTATAATACTGCATCCTAATAGATAATACTAATAAATAAATGCACGAAGAGGGGTTCGAACCCTCGCATCTTACGATAGTGGGTCTTAAGTCCACCGCCTTGGACCACTCGGCCATTCGTGCTTAAAAGGTATTTTTTTGCTATTTCCCTTTTATTTAAATATTTAAAAATGCTGAAAGGAAATATAATTATGATTCACGACAGCTGCAGGACTCGAACCTGCGCGAGCATCGCTCAGTGGATTTCAAGTCCACCCGAATAGCCACTATCGGAAGCTGCCGTGTTTAACTCCGACAACTGCAGGATTTGAACCTGCGCGCGAATATCGCAACGGATTAGTAATCCGTCCCCTTAACCTGGCTTGGGTAAGTTGTCAAAGTTTAAAATGCTAGTTTCGTTGTTGTTTAATATTAAAGTTTTTGCTGTATGAAACTACTAGTTATCCTACACACATATACACTAGTTTAATCTTTAAATAGTTTTAAATATATTATTATTTTGAAGTGCGAAATATATAGAATCTTTTTATATAAAATAAATATAAAATATGAATAATATTATTTTTGGTGTATACAATGGTTATGATTCTTTAAAAACGGCAAACGGAGGCATATATTATTTTATGAAAAGCTTAAGAAAACACAACCCTGATTGTAAAGTAGTAATTATTTGTGAAAAACATAACATATTTAACGAATTGGAATTATTTTCAAAAGAAATGAATTTTGAAATTTTTACTGATTTCAACGTTAAATATAGTATGATGTATTATAGATTTGAAATTTATAGAAACTATTTGAATCACTTAAATGAACAAAATATTAAATTTGATAAAATTTTATTATCGGATATTAATGATGTTATATTCCAAGAAGACCCATTTAGTATTTTGTTTACAGAAGAATTGTATTGTGCTTTAGAACATAATACTTTTTGTCAGGATACTTATTCTTCCAATTTAAATATGTATTGGGCCCAAGAAAGTAATCATTTATCTGAGAATAATTATGAAAGTTATAAACATAACAATGTAGTGTGTGCTGGAACAATATTGGGTAGTTATTTAGGTATAGTAAAATATCTAGATTTTTACAAAAATACACAAGATGGAAAAATAGTAAATGATCAAGGTCTACTAAATGTTTATGTATATAATTATTTATCTTCAAAAAAGCTTTTACCGTATAAAGAAAGTAAGATACTAACATTGGATGGATTATTGTTTGATTCATTGAATATAGATACCAATAAAAATGTTCTCAATAGTAATAATGAAAAATATAGTATTATTCATCAAATAAATCGCTGCAACTTACCTTTTATGTTGAGTTTAGTTGAATAAATAAGTATTTTAATTATTATAATAAATGTTTAATTTTAAAATGTTAAATTTTAAATATTGTAAAAAACCAATTTTAATTGCTCATACTGGGAGTTGAACCCAGGATACAGGCTTATAAGACCGGTGTGATAACCGTTTCACTATACGAGCTTTTATTTTTATAAAAATTTAAAATTTAACCAATGTGCTTCCTTCCTCCTTGCGCGCCGCTATATAGAATCGCTTGAGGATACTTATTGTATTTCTATAAATAAATTAATACATAAGTATCCCCCATAAGACTATATAATAAACCTATAATAATATAAAGCATAATACATAATAGTTAGTAAATATAATTTGCATAATATAATTTACATAATATAATTTACATAATATAATTTGCATAATATAATTTACATAATATAAAATGAACAAAGCTTACCTTTATTTCCGGCCCCATCCTAGGACATATTATAAGACCATAATATCTTTAAGTTATTTTTCAATACATAAATATTATCAACACTTAAAGCTGTAATATTTTTATACTTTTATAAAGATATAAAGATATAAAGTTATTTAAATTTAGTATACTAAATGTCGTGCGAGTATTTTATTTTAACTAAACCAGGCGATAAATCAATAAATTATGATGGGAAAAACCAAATTATGTGTTGTTTAAATGATAAAGTCTATATATTACCAAAAAATAATATTAATTATTATATTAATAATGGGTTATTTGAAAAAAATTTAATTGACTGGTGTAAGAAATTTTGTGGAAAAGATAAAAATATGTTAGATATAGGTGCACATTCTGGTACATATACAATTAGTTTAGCAGATCATTGTAACCACGTATATTCATTTGAACCTCAAAAAATGACTTATTATTCCCTTTGTGGAAGTGTTGCATTATCCAATATAAAAAATGCAACGTGTATAAATATAGGATTAGGATCAGAAGAACAGGTAGGTAAACAAACATTAAATATAGTTAGTTTGGATGGAGGTGGATCATCGCTTCATATTAATAATAATCATATTCTACAGAGAGAAGAAATTGAAATTAGAACGCTGGATAGTTTTAACATTGAAAATGTAGGCTTTATTAAGATTGATATAGAAGATAACGAATTACAAGCACTACAATTTGGTCAAAATACTTTAAAAAATTCAAATTATCCAAAAATATTGTTTGAAATGAATAGTGAAAATCCACAATTATTAGATTTTCTAAAGGGATTAGAATATGATATAGTTAATGTTAATAATTGTAATTGTAATAATATGTTTTTAGCCGTGCACAAATCAGACGATCAAAATATTATATATTAGCATCTAAATGCAAACGCAAATATACCAACTGCTATTATCCCTAATGCGATGCCCATATGGTAATTAAATTGCATCTCTCTATACATTTGTAACCAAGCCTTTACTTCAGTTGAATTATTCATATGATTTAACATCCAATCACTTTTAGGAGACAATATATAGTAAAAATAATTTGTTACAAAACAACTAGCCATAACAGTACATACCAAAGAATAATTTCCAAATCTTCTTCCCTTTATTTTAAGATTGTAATATATGATAAAGAGAGAAATAATTAAACCCAGACCATAACCATAATAACTTATCATAAGTCTCTCTTTAGATATTTTATCGTACCTGTTTTGTAAATCAGTAGGAAGTTTAGATTTATACATTTTTACAATTTCACTTTTGTCTGTAATATTGTAAAAATAAATCATACCTATAACAAAAATAGCAGATATTATGCAACTAATTGAACAAGCCATTATATATTTTATTAATAAAATATATAATTTATTTTCACATATATTTTTATCACATATATTTTTATTCATTTATATATCAATTAAAAATCTTCTTTTGTACCAAGTATATTTTACTATGAAATAAAATATAATATTTTTTATTAATAATATAATGTCTCAAGTCGTTATTTTAAAACTCCCATCGGGCTCTCAACCTCCTTTAGGATATACTTATGTAAGAAGTACACGTAGTGGTGATATTTATCATAAAACTATAAATGTAGTTACGCGTGAAGAAGTAGATGATTTAAGTGAATTATTTGTAAAATTTGGTGTAAGTAATGTAGCTGTAATTCCTGCATCGGCCGAAAATGATTTTTTAAACGCGTTTACAGGGTTATCTATAGGTGGGAAAAAATCTAGAAAATCTAGAAAATCTAGAAAATCTAGAAAATCTAGAAAATCTAGACACGTATAAAGAAGTATCAATTAAATAATAAGAGAACAATGATATTAATAATGACCGTTTTTATATGAAGTATTTCTATATGTATAATATATAAATGAAGATTTATGATAGTTACATTATTTTGATATTTATAACCAAACTAATATTTATCTCTTTATCTGTTATGCATTTCTATTACAAAATAAAAGGACAAACAAATACAGAAATAGATACAAAAATAGTATATTGGAAAGAAAGAGTTGAATTTATATTTGTAGGATTAATGGCTATATTACTAATATATTTATTTAATCCATTAACAACCCGAAGCAACCATTTAGATTATGAAGCAAAACTAATGTTATACTTATTTGGATTTCTATTGTTAATAACTGCTAAATGGGATGTATTTATTAAAGAAAGCAAACTATTTCTTTATTTTCAAGAATCTCTTTAACTATTTAACTGTTATTTACATACGCTTTCTTTGTGCTAAATAACCTGCAGCACTTCTACCAACCATACCAACATCTGCGTGTGGTTTATAAATAAATGTACCTTTACTTACAGTATAACATAAAGTATTAGAGCAACCGTTATACATTTTATTGTAAGGCAGTTTTGTAGTATCAAACATAGTTTTAAAATTTGTAGCTTTATTTAAACGTCCAGATGGGTAAGACGTAATATTAGAAGTAGCCGATGATCCTGATAAAAATGATAGCATTATAATATTAGTGAATAAAAATAATATTATAAATACAAGTAATTAATGTCTACCACAAGATCCGCAACCGGGTCTAACATTAAAAATGCGTGTTACCATAGGTGCATTCAGTGCAGAAGGAGTAGCCTTAGCACTAGAAGGGATTTGAGCAAGTACCGGTCTATTTAAAGGAGCAACATTTCTAACAGAGTTACCATTTGATAAAGACATTTTAACAACAGCAGGCATTATACATATAAATGAATATAAAAATTATAATAAATAAATTCTGTCTAGATTAATAAAGTTTTCTAAATTATTTTTCTGTAATATATTTAATTAAAAAATTCTTGTAATGCAGGATAATTTGGTAAAAGACAAGTATATCCATAAGTATTATTTGCATAATTTAAAATAAACCCGGTTTTAAAACTAACTCCGTTCATTTCAGCTCCACAATTACAAGGAAAATACAACATCAAAGCAGTAATATTTTGTGTTTCAACAATTCCATTATCAAATTCAATTTCATAATTATCTCCATCCAAAACTTGCAGTATAGTAGCTCTAGTAAAAAAATTGTTTCCACTTTGCATTGCGTAGACAAAGTCGCCAACATTAAAAGCATATTGTGCACTAGGATATGGATAATACAAAGGGTTATTATAAATTTGAATATTACTAGCTGTATTATTGGTTTGAATTGGACAATCGCATTGACTACTACTTACAATACTCGTTTTCGTAGTTTTGGCTCCATATACAGGGAAAGCGGGATTGAATGGAATCACAGGAGTTCCAAAATTAGGCGGTATGACTCCACGTCTCAAAGGTCCTTTACCCTTTAATCTATTTAAATATCTATCATACGAATTATGCTTGATATCACAGCCAACACCCCCAGGAGATTGTCCTCCAGGTCTACTAGATGTGACGGAAGTATGTTTTCTGTTTAAACTACTGTTGGAACCAGTAGGAACAGCTGTTTTTTGTACACTAGGTATAGGTCTATCACTCATTTGATTCCAACATACACCGTAAGTTGCTACAGTAGGTTTTTGATAAGCATTCAATGACCCTAAATTTGAAGTGTATAAAGAGGCTGGTACACGAACCGTATTTTGGATTTGTTTCAAACGTTGATATTGATTTGCAGGTGTATTAGAGGTTAAATTTGTGTCACTGGATCTAATTCTATAGTAAAAAGGTTGCAATCCAACTAATTTATTCGGATTATTGTATACGATTGATGTTCTAGAAAATGGAATCATTATATATAATATAAGAGAATAAAGTTAAAAAACAAAAATTGGTTTCATATAAAATATTGAAATGTTCAGCATTTTATATTATGTACAGTATGTATCTTTCTTTTGGTATATAATTTCCATTATATAATTTCCATTATATAATTTCCATTATATAATTTCCATTATATAATTTCGTTTATCTAATTTCTTTATAACGAATATAAAATAATCTATACAACTAAAGATACGATATAAAATGTATTGTATAAATAAAACAAAATGGAAAATCTTTTACAAAGAGTTCTTCTTCTCCCAAAAGTGATCCAGGATTTGATTTATGAATACAATGTAGATCATAGAAAAATGATATATTTTGTACAACGTGAACTTATTCAAAAACACGTTCACATAAAAACAATGAAATACGTATTTATAGAATTAGAAAACAGGAATTATCGTTATGGATGTATAAAGTGCAAGAATTGTTTGATATGGATTTATGATTCAGATAAATTTCAAGATCATATTTTTGGACACCCTCTTTGTAGCGATATTTGTAGATTTTATTATATTTGTAAAATTTCTCCACCAGTAAAAAAATATTACACAAAATCTTTGAAGGATTGGCAAATATGATATTTTATTATTAAATAAAGTAACGAAAAATTTGTATATTTAAAGTAGAAACTAGAAAGTAGAAACTAGAAAGTAGAAAGTATAAAATAATAAAATTGATTTTAAATAAATATGAATAACAAGAATCATATTTAAAAATGAATAAACACTCAGAAATACCGAATAGAATTAAACAACCTGCATCTTGTTGTGTATATTGTGGAAAAGGATATAAAACAAGAACTGGTCTGGACAAACATATTGTATTATGTGAAGTCATTTATAAAACGAATAAAAATAAAAATACGTGTACAACATCTATATTAGATGAGGAAGATGAAGTACCCTCTCAACGAAGAATGTACCAAATTATATTAGAGTTGAGTCAAAAATGCAATAAATTGGAACAACAATTAGAAGAAGTAAATAAATGGGTTGTTAAAAAGAAAAAGAAAATCAATGTTTTAGAATGGCTAATAACTGGGAACAGTAATCCCGCTATACCATTTGCTAAATTATTAGACCAAATAATAGTTATAGAAGAAGATATAGAATACTTATTACACAATACTTTTATAGATACCTTAGGTGAAGTCTTTTCAAGAACAATATTTCAAACAAATGATACATTTAAGTATCCAATCTGTGCTTTTGTTCAAAAACCGAATGTCTTTTACATATATGATACGAATAGGGAGTATGAAATAAATCAACCAGAACAAATAGATAAAAAAGAATATATATGGAAAGAGCTTACGAGAGAAAACCTAATAAAGTTTTTGAATTTGATTCACCGAAAAATTTCTAGAGCTCTTTCTGAATGGAAAAAGAATAATAACGAAAGAATAAAATCTTGCGATAGTACATCTAATTTGTACGATAAGACAATGATTAAATTAATGGGAGTAGAATTCAAACAAGATTCTACCTTGTCAAGAATTAGAACAATGATGTATAATAAAATGAAAACAGATATGAAATCATTAATTGAGTATGAATTTGAGTTTTAGATTCCAATTAATAAATAATTATGAGAGCCCTAATTAATAGTTATCAAGACACTCGCTAGAACAACAAATCATATCACATCCACGCCAACACCAAATCCGTTTGATAATTTTTTTATCACAAACTTCACAGTATTGGGTATACTCTATATCTTTTAAAACCCATTTCATTTTTTCTCTATGTTCTGGGTTAAATTCATATATATGTATTATTAATTCGTGCGGCAATTTATAAATAAAATCCATTGTTAATTTTAATTTACAACCCTTAACAAATTATAAATCAAATCAATTTTATTTTTCTCATTAGCATAATATGAATGGTTTTTGTATGTCTACAAATTCATCCAAAGATTTATTTTCACACGTATCCAAAAAAAACAATGGATGATGACCAGAACCAGAATAATAGTTATTTTGGGGCAACATCAACAGATGAGGATATAAAAAATATTTTGTTGTAGGTGGATTCAAATTAACAATTTTTAACCATTCACTATTTACTATATCATATATGTATAGTGGTTTTACATATATTCCTATTACACCTGTATCATATCTTGACATACAGTTTTCAACTATGCCTATAAATGTTGTTTCAATATTAACCGTTCTAACAATATCATTAATGTTTTTATAATAAATACCGTTATATTGAATTATATCTCCATCATTTATATTAATTTCTTTACTATTTTCTTTTATTAATATACGATTATTATTTCTTATTATAATTTCCATATTTATGAATTATAATAAAATTTTGTATTTATTTGATTTTTATTTATTTGATTTTTATTTAATATAATGATCTAAACCAATATTAAACCGATGGGAAAGAAGGTTGCATAGCAATACCACAAATACCCGCATCATTTGTTGATTCAGAACGTCCAATCTTTACATAACCCTTATCACCCCAAGTAGCACTCCAACTATTTTTTACTAACCAATACTTTTGCCCATTCTCCTCGCCATACCCTACAACAAGCACACCGTGATCCAAATTAGTACCACAACTAGAAGAAGTTAACACACCACTAGAATAAGATTGAAAGTAACGAGTATCCGCCTCAATAGCAACAGAAACAGGCTGACCAGCAACAGCTGTCTTCAAAGACAATTGGTCATTCGGTTTAACATCATAACAAGAAGAAATATCAACCACTACAGAACATTTTTTGCAGGTACCGTCCTTAGCAGTATAAGGGTAAGAAGCAAGTGAACACTGTCCGTTTTCAATCACATACTTGAATCCTCCTTCCATTTGCCCACCACTGCAACCGTGACTACCATAAGACAACCCTGTTGCACAATCAACCAATTGTTGCTCAGAAAGATCAATCAATTGTCTACCAGAAATTGCCCAGGCTCCTTCAACAGCACCAGTAGACGAAAAAGACCAACAAGAACCACATTGTCCCTGATCTTTAACACTCGTTACAGCACCATTTAATCTCCAGTCAACAGAAGCAGGAAGAGCTGCAGAGAGACTAGTAGATACAAAAGTCTTGCATCCATAACTACCTACAACTTGAACATCTGGTTTTACACTTCCAATATACAAACTCTTGAATTCTTCGGGAGTCAAATCAGTGAATTGATTCACTCCCATAGTAAAATTTTGTCTTTCATCTAAATTGTGCAAAATAATAGATCTCAGATTCGATCTAAAAATAGCAAAACGTCTTTCGTAATCTTCCAATGTATCATATACCTTTTGAAATCTATCCTGAAAATTCGTGAATTCTTTCCATTCATCAGAATTATCCAAAAAAGGCGACAAAGAATTCAAAAATATATTATTAGAATGATTATGATTTTTAAAAGCGGAATATACAACATTAAAAAAAGCACCTAGAAGTAGCATTAAAAGTACAGTGGTCATTGATTATGTAACTTATAATTACAAAATGTTTTTATTATGATTTAAAATATAATAAATTCATCATTGTCTAATATCCTTTATCCTAGATATTTGTTATAATATATTTGTTATACTACATATTTTTGATTAAATAACTTTAACCCCATAATAGGTATTCCAAGCTTCTTAGCATCTAATAATTTTCCAGAATCTAAATCAATATCTACCTCATCATTTTTTACTAAAACAACAAATGTGTTTTTAGATACACTAGACCCCAATTTAGCTCCGACACTTTTAAGAAAACCCTCCAATACTTTATCTCGGAAACCTGTAATAACAATCGTTTTACCAAATAATGGGTGTGAATTATCTACCGGTTGTTTATGAATACTTTCTACCAATGATTTATTTAATTTATCAACAAGTCCAATATCTTTCACAAAGTCTACAAAATCAGGTATTCTTTCTACAAATACTTCGGCTGTTTTTCTCGCCATACCCTTAATTGCAGAAACTTTGTTAATCTTGTATTCCATATTTTCTTTTGAAACCAACACATCCGGATAAGATTCCATAATCATTTCCAACTTCTTGTCACTAAAGCCTCTTCCAAACAAATTAGATGCAGCCATAATAGTAACGAGTGAAGACTCTGACAACTTATCTCTAATACCATCGTGCAATTTTGTTGCTGTTTTTATTTTGAATCCTTCTACTTGCAAAAAGTCATTCACTGTCATTTTAATAATTTTAGCTACAGTATCAAATCCAGAATGAATAATACGTGAAATATTTCCAGAACTTAATCCTTCAACGCCAATCCCTCTAAAGAATCCAGTAATGTTTTTTTCTTTCACGGTTTCATCCGTCTCTATATTTTCAAGTAAAATATCAACGTGCGTATCATTCCATTTATAAGAGACAGAAGGCATTTTCGCTTGTTCGGCAGGAACAACTACTTTCCGAATATGAGGAATTACATCTCCACTACGTATTAATTCAACGACTGATCCAATACCCACTTTATGATCATTGATAAAAGACCCGTTAAATCCGGTGGCGTACTCAATACGAACCCCTCCTAATTGAATAGGTTCAATTTGTACACGAGGCTTTAAATATCCAACTTTACTCGCTGTCCAAATAACATCCACTACTTTTGCTTCAGCAACTTGATCTGACAAAACCATTTTAAATGCAAAAGCATAGTCTGGATTTCCATCCTTTCTCTCATAAATCTTATTATCCGTAACAATAATACCATCTATCTCATATACATAATTTTCTCTCCAATCAACCAACGTAGAAGACAACAATTCATTGCTCAAAACGTTTTCTGTCTTATATAAAACTGTTTCAATATCTATTGTAGAGAGAAACTCAAATTGGTCTGATGGTGGGGAAACTGGTTTAATTACTTCATACGCTACAAAATGTACGTCGTGAATCGCATCATTTATTGTCTTATGATTAATAATACCTGCAACCATATTCCTCGGATTTGCGAATTTAGCCTTATATTTTTTTTCAAAAATCGCTTTTGCAATAATAAACTCACCCCGAACAACAATACCTTGTTTTTTTGGTAGACGTAAGTAAGGTATTAAATGACTAATATCTTGACCGACTTTTCCATCTCCTCTTGTATACAACTTGGGTACATTTCCTTCTGTTGTATAAAGTCCGCTCACACCATCTAATTTGCAAGACAATATATATGGTCCCTTGTATTTTTTCACCCAAGTAGGTAATGCATTCGTATCTGGTTTTATTTTATCCATTGATCCCATATGATACGGCAAAGATACTTTATTCTTTTCTACAGGAGCTCCAACCTCAACAATAGCTGGATTGGAGGGGAATTTTTGCTCTATAAACTCCTTGACAATATCGTACTCATTGTCTGTCATCAAAGGTTCTTGATTATAATACGCTTTATTTGCTTCCTTTAAAAGAGATGATAGTTGGTTTTCATTGCATTGTTGAAGAACACTGATCCCGTTTTTTTTGAAGTCTTTAATGATATTTTTACTTTTGTCATCTTCACCCTTATTTTCACCATTACTTTTATTCTTACTTTTATCGTCACTTTCACTTTCAATAATCAAAATAGTTTTATTGCGTTTTATTTTCTTTGTTACATTTTTTTTAATAGGTTCTTTTGTTTCATTTGAATTCGTTTTTGTAACATTTTCTTTAGATAAATTTGGTTTTTCAGAAGAAACTTTTTTTATAACGGCCCGACCATCAATTCTATCTTGCGGACTTTTATATTCCAAGTTCAAATAATCAAATATGTCTTTTTCGTTATGGAATTTATGGTTTACTTTATCTCCTTTCTTTTTACCTTGAAGGGAATAAAGACCGTGTTCATTCATAGTAACACCCATTTCAAGTGCTTGATGTCGCATCACAGTATTAAAAATTTTGCTCCCTGTAAAATATAAAACCGCAAAAGGATATTCTTCTGGGCTTGTATAAAGGAAATCAACACGCCGATATGTGTTATATGTAGGAATTTTTGCAACAACAAGACATTTCGTTTGACCTCTAGAGAGAACATTCTCAATAACTCCTATAGAAATTAACGAATCAATAAATGCAATAAACACTTTGGGAGAATCCGACGTAATAATGACATCAATATCGCCAGACGTTTCGGCACCGCGACGATAAGATCCTACAATTTCAAATGCAGAACCAGTAGTAGCCACCTTATTAAAAACATCTGTAAAAATAGACTCATATTCTTGAATCTCCGATCGTGGAATACGCTTTAAAATATCTTCATAATATTTTAATCCAACTTTTTGAACATCATTCAATTGATTTTGATGTTCGCGTAATTGGGGAATGGAAGTTATACCAAGATCAACTAATTCCTTAGCTTTCTTAGGACCAATTCCATATACTTCACTTAAAACAGTAATTGGATTGTTTTTCTCTCTTTCTAAAAGAAGCAGTGTACCTGTTGATACATACTCCTTTATCTTTTCCATAATAGTATCGCCAATATTAGGTTTCCCTTTTAAATCCGCTGGAGATAAAATATCTGTAGGATAAGACATAATTGTCTCTTGAGCTTTTTGGTAAGCGCGACTACGAAATGGTTCACCATTTTTAAGCATTATATCCGATAATTTTTCCATTAGATCAATCAATTTCTCATTTAGACGGCCAGTCGGTAAAACCTTTTCATTTTTATTGTCATTATCAGTATCATTATTATTTTTATTCATTCCAACTGTTTTACTATTTTTAGAAGTTATCTTTAAATGCATTTTATTATCGCCTATTTTTTCATAAAAAAGCGAAGAAGGTATTGATGAAGTTGATGATGGTTCAATAATTAAAATTTTACGAGTTTTATTTTTTTTCGTAATAGTTTTTTTCGTAAGATTTTGCGAATTATTTTTATTCATATATATAAAATGGAAAATAAAGATGAACCAATAGAAGAAGTAGAACAATTAAAAGAAGAACTACAAAAAACAGTAGAAGAAGAAGTAGTAGTAGAAGTAGAAGAATCAAAAGAAGAAGTACAACAACCAAAAGAATCAGAAGTAGAACATCCAGAAGAAGTAAAATTAGATGATTTAAAAGAGAATCCCGATTCTAAAGCAAATTCGGTAAATGTAGAATCTTGTGGTAATCCATTTAGTTTTTTGTTTAGTTTTTTCGCGAGAAAAAAGAATTAAAACAGTATTCTTTATAATAACATTTGCACCATTTAACCAGTGTAAATAAAATGTTTTGTATTATATATATATTATGTATAAAACAAAAAACGCATTATGCCTTTTCTCTCATTTAAAACGCCGATTTTTACGGTATTAAACGAAAAAAGGTATAAATTACTAATTATAAATTACAAATTACAAATTACAAAACAATTTTTATTTTTTAATTCCTTTCTTGCTTTCCATTGAGCTTCAGCCAGCGCCATTTGGTCTTCTGCTTTCCAGATACGTAATCCTTCATTGTGAAATTCTTCCTCCCTTTCAAGCTCTTCCTGATGTTTGGAAATTCTCCAATCGTCATATACTTTTTGGGAAATTCTTCCGCTCTTTACCCCTTCATACATATCTTTCTTTTCCCTTTTTGCTTCGTTTCGTTCCGCTTCTATTTCTTTAACCCATAATCTTTCCTGATTATAGTATGCGTATTCCTCGTCACACGCTTTTTGATACCTCAAATCGCGAAGGTATTTGCAGTCGTCTTCGGTGTCTTCGCTTGCGTATATCCAGTTTACAAAGTATTGTTCCTTCAAATAGGCGTGGAAATTCTCGCGGTTGGTAGGGTCATCGCGCATTTTTTTAGCGACTTCGGAAATGCGATCCTTGTCGTCCTGTGTTCCTTCTATTTCGAAATACCAGAACTCGTATCTTGGGTAAATTTTTAGTTTATCAGGCATGATAAAGTCCTTCTTCAAGCCATATTTCGTCATCATACGCATACTGTGTTTGTTCTCCCAAATCCTCTTTCTCTCAGCAGCCTCTGCCGCACGCTTTTTCTCACTTTGCTCAGCCAAAATACGGTTTTCTTCAGCAATTTTCGCAGCAACATCAGAAGGAATGCTTTTTGTCGCTTTAGCAGCCCAAGAATTCGCCTTCGCTACTTCTTGCTTTGCTTTTTCTTCTTTTCTTACCTTTTCATTGGCTTCCCAACGTGCGCGTTTTTCCTCCTCACGCTTATTCCACGCTTCTTCTTTTTGTTTTTTTAATAATGATTTAGGGCAGCTGTAATTTGTGTGTCCAAACTCCTTACAGTAGGTACATTGTTTCTTAGCGATCTCATGACACGCCTCAATTGAATGTTTACTCCAGGGAAGCCGTCTTGAACGACAGAAATCACAACCAGTCATTTTATCGTACGCGTGTTTAAAACCTTGATATTATATTAGATATATTAGAATTTGTCTTTATTCTCAATTTGTTTTTATTCTCAAAAAGTAAAAAGCATTTCATTTTTTTTTTCATTCATCATTTTTTATAGTTTACATTTTATTTATAAAGTCTTACAATACAATTTAGTGAATTTATAACAAACAATAGATTTGGTCCAAGCAAACAAGTCCTACCTTTAGATATTTAAAACATAGTCACTGTAAATTATGTTACCTCTTGTAAAATTATTGATTTTATTTTATCATTTGTTTTTTATATTTTATTATGTAATTGTTCATTCTTATTTTTCATTATTATAAAACACTATTAAAGATCTAGTAATGTAATAATGTATTAAATATAATTATGTCATTAATGGCAACACAAGTCACATTTACGGAAGTTTGGACTACTCATTCAAAAAAGTTTTATGTAAATCCATATTGGACAGTAACTCAATTTTTAGAAAGTATAAAACCATTAATAAAAAATGAGTTTTATACAAATGACTTTGAAATAGTTGAAACGGGACAAATTATTAAAGGTATATCATCAGAAGAAGCACCTGCTATAACTAATTCAGAAATAAAAATAAGGAATAAATGGGGATATAATTTAGATATATCCTTCTATGTAAGAAGAAAAAATTATGATTATTCTAAATTACGTGAATTAAGTATTAATATAAATATAGATGATCTTAAAGATATTAATACACCTACAAATCCAATGATAATTAATTTTCCTATAGTAGAGGATTGTCCTATATGCTTTGAAAATATGCAATTTATAAACAATATAAATAATTTTGGTTGTAGTCATAATATTTGTAATAATTGTTATGTAAACTATAAAATATTAAACTATAATAATTGTCCAATTTGTCGTAAGGAATTATAAAGACTTCGTACATTTTTAGTTTTTTGATTCCACGAAAATCTGTGAAATGTTCAAAGGTATAACAATTACCATTTATCAATATGTGTTTTAAATTTTGTTGAATTATAAAAGTACAATAAATATTATTATACTTTTATTTAAACTCTGTCTGAAATGTAAAATAATAGAAGAATTTGTAAAAGAAAAAAGGGTATTGGACAAATGTCCTCACTTTTAAATATTTAATTAAGTTTACAAAACAAATTACAAATATTTTAAAATTAAATCCTTCAACTTCACACCCCAACCAACTCTTGGGTATTTGTTTAAAATACCATTTCCGGATGAATTCGCTGGTCAATAGATCGCAACTCGCGCAAATAATATATCTCACTTTTAAGCGCATCATTTTCCTCCTGCAAGATTTTTGTCTGATGAACATATTTGCAGATTTCGTTCAAATCGTACCTAAGTGCTGTGATTTCTTGCTCCAACCTAGCAGCGTATGATGAATCAACCATCTCACAATCAATGTTGTTCATCATAAAGTTGTCAGTGTCATCCATTTGTTCTAGAAATTCTTCCAAATCCTCATCCTCAACATCCCAAACCGGCTTGCCTGACTCCATCATATTAGCCTCGTAGTCCGCCTCGTTAAAATCAATATTTCTGCACGCAGACACGAAATCGTCGTCCCTTTCTAGATGCAACTTTTGTTTGTTTTTGATTGGTGCATTAACCATCGCAGCAAAATCAGCGTTAGTCATCATTTTTTTAGGCGTTTCAAAATTGGTTTGACGACTCGCAGAAGTTTCATCAACAAAAACACGCTGCTTGCGAGAACCTGAAGCGTGCTTGGTACCCTTGTTTTCTAGGACAATCCAGTACCAAGGGTCGTCGTAGACAACGCGCGTTTCCTTTTCAGGATTCATCAACCTTTCTTGGAAATTACGGGCTGCATCAGTAGAATACCAATGCTCAAAATGCACGTAGACCGCATTATACTGAACATTTTCGCGATCCAGTTTAGATACAAAATCAATTCGGCTTACCTTTCCTAGTCTTAAACATTCAAAGACCCCGGCAATCTTCTCCTTGCTGATATTAGCAAAGACACGGGGAATGTAGAGACTCATATTTGCGTTCATCTTATTAGTATGCGTTTGAAGAGCTTTTAGCGGATTTATAGTATATAACTTGCAATTCATTATGATGCAAAAAGCATTTCAATTTTTTTATTTTTTTATTAAAAATTGAAATACTAAAAATTTATAAAATACGGTTTTATATTTAATTTAATTTGTATTTAATTTATAATTGAATTGTTTTAAAAATTTAATTATAAATTAATTATAATTAAATTAACTGAATAATGTCGCAACATTCTATTATGTTTATTAATAAAACGCAGATTCCTTTAAACCTGGAAACCTGGCAACCTGTAAAAAATGGTTTATCTATTAGTCATATGAAATCAATATTGGTAAAACCTTTTCAAAATATTGTTATGGAAAGCATAACAGGTGAATGGTATGTGAATACATATATAGATGATGATTCTCGACTTTGTAAAAAATTAATTGATGAAGGACATATATTAGGAGAAGAAATCGGTAAATTTAGGGATCACCCTTGTGCACAAGGAGATTATGTATGGTTGTATTCTAATAACTACGAAATGGAATATTCTGCAGGAGTTGTTACAATTACAGAAATAAAATAAAATAAAATAAAATAAAATTTCAATAAAATAATTATATATTTTTAGTTAAAATAAATTACTACATTATAAATAAAAAAATGAAATACTTTTTTACTCAATTATAAGAAGATAAGATTTAAATAAATCAAATTGCTCTGAGCAAACAAGTAAAATCAAACCAACGCGCAATTAAAAATTTTCAACTAGAAACAATGGAGTGTCCTATCTGTATGGAGCAAATTTCTGAAAAGACTAACTCGCTTGTTACTGAATGCGGGCACTGTTTTCACACAAAGTGTATGATGATGCACGTTGCTCACAATGGATTCGGATGCCCTTATTGCCGCGCGGTTATGGCTGAAGAACCTGCAGATGATGACGACTCTGAATATTATGAAATTAGCGGAGAAGAAAATGAAAGAGATGCTGCATACATATTAGACGTACAAGAGGAAGATGGAGCAAATGATGAGGAATCTGAGGACTACGTTTTGAGAGGGATGCGTATGCTATTCAATCGTGCTGAATATGAAAGCGAATTTGATGAAGAAGATGATGAAGAAGATGATATGGAAGAAGAAGAAAATAATGAACCCAAACCATCGGTTGAGTTCATTGCTGAAAAGTTAACCGCAGAAGGTGTTACCTTTGAGCAACTGGTTAAGGTTATCCTACTTGAGCACGACGAATATGCGTTCAAAAGAGAGTTTGACGATATATCTGAAGATATCTTTGGTAAAGTTAGAATTGTGATTTCTAACTATGTTCCCGAAGAAGCAGTGCCGAGGGATACGCTAATTGTTGAACCGGCTGAAATGGGTGATGCATTCGTTACTATTCGGACAAGATCAGAACCTAGACCTATATTTGCGGAAGACATTTTGACCTCTCCAACCTGCCCCGAATTGCAAAGTCTAAGCAACGACGAATTGAAAATGATTTGTTCAAACTATGGTATTAAAACAACGTTTTCAACTGATGAAATGGTGGAAATTTTAACTGATATTAAAAATAGGCTTGCGATTGTTCCTGCTTTTACCACAACGAATCAAATTTAATTGTAATAATAAATTGTAATAATAAATTGTAATAATAAATTGTAATAATAAATTGTAATAATAAATTGTAATAATAAATTGTAATAATAAATTGTAATAATAAATTGTAATAATAAATTGTAATAAATAAATAGACTTTTAAAAATAAAAAGAAAACTCTTTTTTCTTTTTATAAAAAATTGAATTCCTTTTATAACTAATTAAATATATAAATAACTTATTTAATACTAAAATGTCTTCCAATAAAGAAATGATTAACACTGATATTATAAGTAACAATGTATTATATCAATCACTCATTATTGAACAACAATCTGAATTAATAAAATTACAATCAGATCTTTTTGACAAAATGATAAACAAATATAAAGAAAAAGACGAACAACTAGATCGTGTAACAGGATGTTTGTACCAATTGATAGATGGTCTATTTTCACAAAAAAAACAGGACAATATCATAAACAATTATTATGATGCAATGTTGCAACAAGAATCACTGGAATCAGATGTACAGAATGAAGATTATTTTCCAACTACGCATCAAGGAGATAACAACGAATTTCGCATAAACAATTTAATGTATGTAATGGCTGAATTGCTAACAACTATGGAAAATAAAAAAATGATTACAAAGTTTGAAGAAAAATTCTACAAGTCAATATTAGATTCAAAAGAAGATTATACTAAACATACCCTAGATTATGATGGATATGATGACGACGCTGAAACTGTAATAACGTTTCCAGATATAGACCAAGAGGAATATAGAGAAAAAGAAAATGACATAGAAGAAGATGAAGATGAAGAAGACAATTTATATTGCGATGAAGTTGCGAAAATAACCAATTCAATAAAAAATACTTGTCGCAATTACCCTAGTAAAATAGAATTTAATGACAACTTTTATGGCAATTATTAATGATAAAAAATAAAAATTATAAAAATTATAAAAATTAATTTAGTAGAGATAAATTACATACAAATTTAATCATCTATTTTTTCTTCAGATAATTCGGGTAGTGCTACTGCTTCAACATATTGGTAATCTATAAATGGATTACTATTACTATCTATAGGTACGTGTATCGCATTTTGAATCGGTTCCGCAATAACAAGAGGTATATACACTTCTGTATCATTCATATAGGTAGTCAGAGATTCGTAAAATTCCTTCACTTTTTTATTAATACGGATTCGTTTTGCATCAAATGATGTTAAATATAAACCATCCAAACTTTTAACTCTTGAAAGCGCAACATAAGTTTGACCACATTCAAAAATCCCGCTTCCAACATCTATTTCAGCCGTATCTAATGTAGCTCCTTGAGATTTATGAATCGTCAAAGCCCACGCCAAAATAAGTGGTACCTGGGATACGCCAATTCCTGGTATTTTATCACTTGCCCATAAGTGCCTCATCATAACCATTTCAATACCATTATTATATTTTACGCGAGGACAACACGTAACTGTACAAAATCCTACTATAATTCCTTGACTACCATTGCATACCTCAATCCCTCGGTCCGATTGAATATTCACTATGCACATAACTTGTGCGCCAATTTTTAATTTCATTTCTTTTTCACAAATTAAATTACTAGCTAAGAAATCCAACTCTATTTGAATGTCTTTTTCACTAAATTCACTTCTCAAAACACGTTCATTTTTTGTCATTTCAATATCCTTTAAATATTTCAATTTAAATTCTTTTTCTTCACCGCTTAAAGAAGCCATTTTGCCAATGTTAATTCCTTCTACTTTATTTTTAGTAGGGTATAGTTTGGTTGGCTCGGCTACTAATTTTGGATCTAATTCTCTCCCGACATATTGAAGAAGCAAATCATTGGATTTACGTTTTATTTTTCCTTCGCGAATTTGATTCAAAATATTGGAATAAATTTCATCTGTTTGCCTAAAAATCTTTACTAATTGAATTTGACAATCGCGGTGAAATACTGAATTCCAATCATCACTTTCAAAACAAAATCGCATTGTATCTGGTTCATCTTTGTTACCTACAGGCGGTAGTTGGTAAAAATCTCCGGAAAATATTAACTGAATGCCTCCAAATGGTTTGAAATTTCCTCTAACTGCTTTACCAATTTCATTTAATATATTGAATAATTTCAATGATAACATACTTACTTCATCTACAATAAGTATATCGGTTTCTTTCCAAATAGCTTTTGCAAATTTATTTTTTTTAATTTTTGTAATAAGTTGTTCACAAGAACCATTTCCCAACCCAATACCACTCCACGAATGGAGCGTTTTTGCTTTGCAATTTAATAATACTGCAGCACAACCAGTAAGAGCAGTTACATAAATATTCTTACCTTGATGGTATGCGTGCTGATTGATTCTTTTAATTAGTTCTGATTTACCAGAACCACCTGGTCCAGTGATAAATATATTATGACCACGAATATATTTATCAAATGCAAACTGTTGTTCTCTTGAAAATTCCATTTATTATATTATATTGTATAATATGCTTTATTACGGTTTTAAATATCAATTTTATTTCATATAATAATAAATATAATTTATTGAGTTATTTTCATTTATAAATAATATGAAAACTACATATAATGTTTACTATAAAAGAAGAAGAAGAAAAAGAAGAAAATAAAATAAACAAAATTTTATTATTTGGCTCAACAGGAATGTTGGGAAGATATATTTATTCTTATTTTAAACAACATACGATTATTGAAGTTGTTCCTATTAATTACCGAATTAGTAACGATAATTTTGATTTATTAGAAAAAGTACTTCTTGAAAACAATATTAACAATAAAACGTGTGTAATTAATTGTATTGGATTAATACCACAAAGAAAAAATAAGAGTACTACAGATACAGAATATTTTTTAGTGAATAGTATATTTCCTCAAATATTGTGGTCAATTTGCAAAAGATATAATGCTAAAATGATACAACCAACGACAGATTGTGTATTTTCTGGTAAAAAAGGCGGTTATGTAGAATCAGATTCACACGACGAAACGAATTCATATGGTATGAGTAAATCATTAGGAGAGCCCGCTGGTTGTACGTGCATAAGAACATCTATTATTGGAAAAGAAGTATTAAATAAAAAATCATTTTTAGAATGGGTAATATCAAATAACAATAATAAAATAAATGGCTGGACGAATCATATGTGGAATGGAATAACGTGTCTAGAATATTGCGAAATAATAGAAAAAATAATAAAAGAAAAATTATTTTGGTCTGGAGTTAGACACATATATTCACCGACACCAAAAAGTAAGTATGAAATGTCTAAGATGATTGCTGATATATTTGATCTAGGTATTGAAATTAATGATGTAAAATCAAACGAACCGTGTGATAAAACTTTATTGTCAGATTATGATAATTTATTTGAAATAAAAGAATTATACATTCAAATTAACAAATTAAAAAGTTTTAAATTATTAATACTATAATATAAATGGAAACATTATTAAGAAATAAAAATCATATTTTTAACATTAAAAAAAAAGTAGAGAATTTAGATGATTCTTTGTATTCACACCATAGAATCAATCATTTTACAATAGATAAAAATACAGTATCAATAGTAATGGCGTCATCAAATCGTAGTGAGCAAACATATTTTACATTGAAAACAATATCAGAAAGTATATACAAAAATATTCAAGTTATTCTTGTGGATGATTCAGATACAGATCCTATTTATGAAAATGTATTACAAGAAAAAAAATACCCTTTTATTATAGATTTAATAAAAATAAAACGTGAAAATAAAAATTGGCATAATCCACTAGTAAATTATAATATTGGATTTAAATTTATAAAAGGAGGAAAAATAATCATTCAAAATCCAGAGGTATGTCATATAGGAGATGTTGTAAATTTTGTCAATGAAAATGTAGTAACAGAAAATAATTATTATGTATTTGATGTAAAGGCTAGTTTAAATTTTGATACAAATAAAGAAATATATAACAAAGATACGAGTACTATTTCAATTTTTAATGAAAATTTATTTTTATATTGGTATCAAAGTGAATACGAACATAATAGAAATCTACATTTTTTAACTGCTTTAACAATTGATACATTCAATAAGGTTAAAGAATTTAGTTATGACTTTACTATGGGTGCTTCTTGGGATGATGATGATTTTTTATTAAAAATTAAGTCACAAAAGATAAATATAATAAATATTTATCATAATAATTATAATGTAGGTGGTATACATTTATATCATATTATCTCCACCCAATCTTGGGATAGAGGAGTAGAATTGAATCAACCCATATTTATAAAAAAACAACATATATATAATTTGACAGGAGAATATGTTGATGTAACAAATAATATTGAAGATTTTGAACAAAAATATATTAAATTAGTAAATATGATATAAAATAGTATAAATATTTCATTATAGTTATGATTATAATGAAAAAAACCGTTGTTACGATTACAGGAATACGTCCAGATTTTATTCGTATGTGTAAAGTTTTTAAAGAGCTAGACCAAGAATGTAATCATATATTAGTTCATACTGGACAACATTATGATTCATTATTAAGTGACGTTTTTTTCAAACAACTTGGTATTAGAGATCCAGATTATATATTAGATACAGGAAAAGTAAGTTCAAACCATTTTGAGCAGTTAGCTTATTTATCGGTTGAAATACCAAAATTATTTGAGGAGAAAAAAATAAAACCAGATTTAGTTCTATTTTTGGGAGATTCCAATTCAGCAGGAGTATCTTTTCCATTAAAAAAAGCAGGATACAAAATAGGTCATATTGAAGCAGGTATGCGATCCTACGATAAACGAATGTTGGAAGAAATAAACCGAACCGTATGTGATCATTGCAGTGATATATTATTTGTATATCACGATGATTATAAAGAACAACTAAGAAAAGAAAATATAACAGAAAATGTATTTGTAGTGGGAAATACCATTGTAGAGCCATTTCAAATATTTAGTGCAAGCATAATGAATAAGCCGAAAGAAAACAATATGATTTTATTGGACATTCATCGTCCAGAGAATTTTAAATACACACATCGTCTAAAAAATATATTTGCCTTTGCAAATCAATGTATTGAAAAATATAATATTCCTGTTAAACTGCTTTATTTCAAAAGATTAAAAGATGAAATAGATAAACATTCCTTGGAATTAGGAAAAATAGAAATGGTACCATTATATGCATACAAGGAGTACTTAGAAACCGTTTATCATTGTAAATTCATTATAAGCGATAGTGGAACGGGTCAAGAAGAACCAGCACTTTTAGGAACACCAGTGATTGTTCCTCGTGATTTTACGGAACGTCCACAAAGTTATGAAAATAATTGCAGTATAAAATTTGAGGCAGAAAATATGGAAAACACAGAAAAAATAGAACAAATATTTGAATGGTTAGAAAATATATATTCTGGAGATGTTAAGATAGATTCATCGTGGTTAGGAGAAGGCAATACAAGTAAAATAATAATAGATAAAATTAAAGATTATTTTGAGTAAAAGTAAATATATAATAATACATATATTTTGTATAAATGATCCCTAGAATATTTTTTACATACTGGGAAGGCGATCAGCTTTCTTGGCTGCATTATTATACAATATATTCAATAACTAAATTAAATCCGAATATATCAATAACAATTTACACTTCAAGTATTAAATCAAATAAATTTGTGCAATGGAATAGTTCAGAACACAATGTAAATATTGTTAATAATATTAGTTTAGAGAAAATATTAAATATTAGTGATAAAATACTGTTAAAAAGTATAGATTTTGAAAAAGAATATAATATACAAAATAATATTTCGTATGTTTTTAAAGCAGATTTTATTAGAATTGCAAAATTATATGAACACGGTGGAATGTGGTTTGATTTTGATATTTTGTTTATAAAAAAAATACCTGATTTTGTTTTTGATACTATGAATGATATTTTATATTTTAGATATTGTGATACTATAGCAACTGGACTACTATTTTCATCTCCAAAAAATTATACAATAACACAAATATATTTAAATGCGTGTAATATTATTTCACAAATTAATGATAAATCTATTTCTTTTTATCAAATAATAGGACCAGACTTATGGAATAATCATTATAATATTGGATTTGTTAATTCAAGACGTTTAGAAAATGAATTAGTATATCCTTATTTGTGGAATGAGATTCATTTGTTTTTTAATACTAATATTGATAATATTAGAAATGAAACATTTGCAATTCATTGGTATAATGGGGCAAAAGATGCTAAAAAATATATAAATATGTTTGATGAAACTAAAATAATTAATTTAAATATAACAGATACGAATAATTATGTTGTTGATAAATATTTATATTATATAAAAAGTATTTAGATAAATAAAAAATATTTTCATATTAGAATTTTTTGTTTTAATATATGGAATAAAAATAATAAAAATAATAATTATAAAAATATAATTATTATTTTTATAAACAATATGGTAATATATAATAGCAATAGCGTATATTTTATTACATATGGTATTGAAATGATATGGATGATTAACAAAATATAAACTAATATAAAATATTACAATTAACTAAATTAAATGGCATCTTGAAATGGAAATTGCGAATGTTTAACTCGTTGTGATTGTGAATGTTTTAATGAAGAAACATATGAATATAATGAAGTATGCGTTTGTGGTAATAGACAACATAATGGTTATCGTCATTCTAACCGTTGTATAGTGTTTAAATGTAGAAATCATAAATACACAAATCAAGTAAAAGATTGTTGTATTTGTTTAGAAAATAAAATTATGGTAATACTAAAATGTAATCATAAAGTTTGTAATAATTGTTGGTATAATATTACGAAAGAAGGTTTTGGAAGTAACTACCAACCCCCACTATATCCTTTATGTCGTAATTTGAATAATTGGAGTAAATAATGGGCATTTTAAATATAGAAAGGTGTAAAACTATATCCATAATATCTATATGGATTTTATTATAACCAATTAAAATACTAATTAAAACGCATTTAATAAATATAATTATATAAAACCACGTAAATGAATATAAAAATATATAAGATTAATATTTATATTTATAAAATGTCAGTTATAAATAATAATATAAGCAATTTTTATTTAAATAAAACTCCATTTCCGTACGGTAAATTAGATCATTTTTTAAATCAAAATTTTGCTAGAGATTTGCAAAAAGAAATATTAAATATTCCACAAGAATATTGGGATAGATATAATAATCCATTTGAACAAAAATACACACTAAGGGACAAGTACAATTTTCCTCCAAAACTTAGTCAATTATTTGATGAATTAACTAATGAGGCATTTGTAACAAACTTATCAAAATTAGTAGGATATAATTTATTGTTGGATACAACACGTAATTTTTGGGGGGTACATACCTATGGTTCAGGGGATAAGTTGGATATTCACGTAGATGCAGGATTGCATCCAACACTACAATTAAAAAAACAGGTTACTCTTGGCATATATTTAAGTTATGAATGGAAAGAAGAATATGGCTGTCAATTAGAGATATGGAAAGGCGAAAACGCTTCAAAAAATGATGCAACCATTGTAGAAAAAGTTGATAGTATTGCACCATTGTTCAACCGTCTAATACTATTTACGTGTAATGATTACGCTTGGCACGGAAACCCTGAACCGGCAAACTGTCCTCAAGAAAGTAGACGCATTTTTATAACGCTTTCTTATTTGAGTGAAAATTTTGAAGATGATAATAAACGGATGAAAGCATTTTTTGTAGCTAGACCAAATGATCCATTTGATGAAGAAAAAGATAATTTACGATTATTAAGAGCGGATCCAGAAAAATATAAAGAAATTTATAGAATTTAATATATTTAAATTTAAATTTAATTATAAATATATTTTTAATTATAAATTATGTCCTACTGTATTATATTTGGAACAAGACCAGAATATTTAAAATTAAAACCAATAATTGATGAATTTAAAATTAGAAGTATATATTGCGATGTTATTTATATACAACAGCATACACAAATTGATGAAGAGCTTGATTATGTATATAAAACATTGACTATTGAGGATTCTACAACCAATGATAGGTTATGTACGATTGGTCAACAAATATTAAAAAAACTCCCAAAATATATAGAGGATTCTACCCATATAATAGTACAAGGTGACACAGCCTCCGCTTATTACAGCGCATTAACTGCGTTTCAAATGCAAAAAACAGTCATCCATATTGAAGCTGGTTTAAGAACATATGATTTAGATAAACCTTTCCCTGAAGAGGCATATCGACAAATGATATCAAGAATTGCATCTATACATTTTACACCTCACAATGATTCATCTCAGGTCTTGTTGAATGAAAAAGTATCAGGAAAAATATATAATGTTGGAAATACAATTTTGGATTTAATAAAATCATATAATTTAGAGTGTACTATGTCAAATACGGTATTGATCACATTTCACAGAAGAGAGAATTGGGGTAAAATTGACATTTTGTTGACTGGTTTAAAAAAATTGGTACAAAAAACACCACATATAAAGTATATTTGGTATTTACATCATAACCCGAGTCTTCAGCAAAAAGTAAAAGAAGCTATTAAAGATATTCCATCAATAGAATTGCAATCGCCTCGTGATCATAAAGAATTTACAAAACAGATTGCTAGGTCTAACTTTTTGATTAGTGATTCGGGCGGCATTCAAGAAGAGGCCTCTTTTTTGGGGAAACATTGTATTGTCTTGCGTGCATCAACCGAAAGAAATCATATTCCTGGAGACTATATTACAGTATTGGAAGACTATTCAAAAGTGGATGAAATATATGAAACAGTTCCTATTGAACATTTACCACAATGTAATGTCTACGGTTATGGGGATAGTGCAAAACAAATAGTAGATGTGTTATTCGTTTAATTTTTTTAAACTTTATATTTAAACAATATAATGCAAGTTCACAGTAGTCATTTAGGTAATTATGTGGTCCCATTAAATGTTAAAAACGGTGTTTGTATAGATATTGGAGGAAATACTGGTCAGTTTTCATTAAAATATAAAGATTTTTTTAAAACAATTCATATTTATGAACCTCAAAGAGAATGTTATGAAATAATTAAAAAAAATATTGATGGATTAATAAATATAAAACTATTTGATGAAGCAGTATTTCACACATCAAACTTGCTAGTAAGTTTAGCATCTCATCATAATTTTGATAGTGGTAGTGTTGCAGTTGTAAGTGACATTATTAAAGAACCAGAATGGAACACAAATATATTAGTAGAGAGTAATATAAAAACTATATCATTATCAGATATAACAGAAAGAATTGGTGGTTGTATAGATTATATGAAAGTAGATTGTGAAACCAGTGAATATAATTTATTAATGGATAAAGATTTAAGTAAAATAAAATATATGGGTATTGAGTTACATTGGCAGATGGGTAAAGATAATTTTAATAAACTTGTAAATCATATATTAAAATATTTTAATAATAAATCAAATATTACTTTAGATTATCCTATAGGTTATAATATTGAATGTTTATTTGAATCCAAATTTATATAATACCTAAATGACGGTCTTGTAGGTTTTATTCAAAACAAATAGCGAGATAAAATTCACATAAGATTTGTATTCACTCTAATTTTTTTCAAGTGAATTTAATTACATTAAAATAGTTGTTTGTATACAGTAGCCAAAATATTATTACACAAATAATATTTTGTAAAATTTTAAGAAAACACCATAAAGTTGTGAGTGTTTTTGTAGGTATTCACTTGTAATATAATTTAATTATTTCACATATATATTTTATTTCACTATCTTTCAATAATGTATGACTAGGTAAAAACAACCCATTCTTTGATATGTATTTGGAATTCATTAATTCTTCATTATTTAAATACATTTCAGTTTTATTTATTTCTGGATATGTTATTCTAGTTTGTATATTATGTTTATTTAAAAATAATGCTAAATCATCTCTATCATCAACATATATATCAATAAACCAAGGTATCCATTCATCATTTAATGGCGGAATCATTTTACAACAATTAGTTATTTCACTTAATTCACTATAATATAAATCAAACATTTCTCTCATTCTTTTTATTCTATACGGTAATTTTTTCATCTGTTCAATACCAATAACAGCTTGTATGTCAGTAAATTTAAGGTTTAATCCAAAGACTTCGTATATTTCACTACCACCTTCTTTTCTACCAAAATTTTTGATCATATTCATTTTATTATAAAATTCTGGATTGTTTGTTAATAAAAACCCTCCTTGCCCAGTAGATATAATTTTAGGAGTACTTAATGAAAAACACCCAATATCTCCATATGTCCCGATGTGTTTACTATTCAAGAAACATCCCAATGATTGAGCAGCGTCTTCAACTAAAAATATATTTTGTTGTTTACAGTAATCAACTATATCAGTTAAATTTTTGGTTCTGTTATTCAATGATACATGTAAAATAGCCTTTGTTTTTTGAGTAATATGTGCTTCAATAATTTCTTTTGTTATAGTTCCGGTTTCAGGATCCACATCAATTATAATAGGATTTGCACCAACTGCCTTTATTGAATTTATGGAAGCAATCATTGTATAGTTTGGAACTATTACGTCATCATCTTTTCCTATATTTAAACTATAAAAAGCTAACATTAATGCAGTTGTTCCACTTGTAGTCATAGAACAATACTTTGATCCAGTGAATTCAGAAATCATTTTTTCTAATTGCATTGTCTGTTTAAATTCAGTTACAAAATTTTCGCCCGTTTTCATATATTCATAACAGGCATTCGCCTCGTTTATATCAAAATTAGGTCTTGTTTGAATAATTTTATCCTTAATATGAAACCAATTATTGTAAATATTATTAATATTATTTTTAAAACATATTTGGTAATATCCTCCTATTGTCATTTTTACTGGAATTCTATCATCTCTTGGATTGGTATAAACTATGTTATTGTTATTTATATAATTTTTGTAATCTTTCAATAAAATTAGTCTAAAATCTAATGATATACGGATGTCATTTTCTATATTTTTTTCATTATAATGTGTGCATTTATTCCCATTAAAATATAATAAATCTCCGTAATCTAAATCAATTCCTTGAAAGTCATTTTTTCCAGGTTCGCTTTCAATAAACATTCTATTTGTACCATACATTTTTGTAATTGGTAATAAAAAATTTTTTTCCCCTACTGGATGATTTCCTATATGATCTGAGTCATAATGTGGAGGTATAACAACATTATTAAAATACTGTATTCTAATGCTAGGGAAACTTTGATAAATAAATATATCTTCATCTGGAAATAAATTTCTGTATATATCTTGAATTAATTTGCAGTACAATTTTTTAAAAGTATCATTATTTTTAATATCTTTATAAAATATTTTATGTAAATCTGTTTCAACATCGGCTAGATTGTTATTATCTAAGTTTTCATTTGATTTTAAATGTAATTGTTGTAAATTTTCATATCCATATAATGACCTAAAATATTCGGCAAATTTGTGGTTAGATTCGTTAAATTTAAATGTAGTATGATTTCCAAAAGTAGATTTTAATATAAAGTGAGACATATTATATTAAAATTTATAATTAAAATAAATACTTCTATAAAACGTACTAATTGTTTTATTAGAACTTTAACTTTTTGCTAAAAATGTTAAGACAAAATTAATATTTTTATAAACTAAATTAATTTATTTCATATGTGGTAACAAAGATTTTTAACAATAATCTTTTATATGCAGATATGAAGAAATACGTTAAGTTAAAGAACATTTAATAATTATTCGTTTTGTATAAATTTCACTTTACTTTAAAATATTTAATTTTAATGATTTATTAACTATGATATAAATTTGTGTATTTTTTTCTCAATATAGTCAACCCATTATTGACAGGTATTGTTGAAAACTCCCAAAATTGTGGATTTAATTCTGCAACAGCACGATATGGTCCTCCCTCTGCCCATTGCCCATCTTTCAAAGTTAAATCAGAGTGATAATGTGGTACATGATTTCCATACATTAAATCATGCAATAATATTATAGATTTAGGAGATACTATTTTATCAATATAATCTAGTTCTTTTTTCACGTGTTTATAAGCGTGCCAGTCATCTATATATATTAAGTCAAATACTTCTTTTTTATTTACATTTTCTAAATATTCTAACGCATCTATTTGTTTAAATTCTAATAAATTTTTTAAATCATCAGGTGGATTAAATGTAGTATCATTAATATCTATAGATGTAACTTTACCTGAATTTATTTTTGCTGCCATTAATAAAGGTAAAGTAGTTTTTCCATCTCTTACACCTAATTCTAATATGTTTTTAGCGCCCAAACTAACTGCTATACTAAATAACGTCAATAGGTGTTTGTCTGAATCACCACTACCTATTAACACGTCATTAAGTATAGAGCTTAATAATGTATTCATATTAGGATCCATATATAATTATATAATTATATAATTATATATGAATTTACGCATTTATAATTAAAAATACTTATTATATAAAATCCTCAATATTATATTAAAAAAATAAAAATTTAAATATTTCGTATTCGTGTAATTGATCCATAGGCCAAGGAGGCCGTGTTTTTGTGTAAAAATCATATTTATAAATTATATCAGTATTTCTAACTAAATTAAATTGATAATTATCTTCACCGAAATATTCACCAGCATAATGTAATATAAGAATTTTAAAATTCAAATTAGGGTATTTGTTTATCATTATTTTAATTAAATTATCAAATTCATCATCACTAATATTTAAACTAGCCATACCATAAGAATATATAAATAAAATTTTTAAAGAATCGTTATTTATAGTATCAAAAAATCTTTGAGCAACTTTTATTTGATACTCTTTATCTTCTGGATGGTGCAAATAAATTATTTTACTTCTATCGCCCTCTCCTAATTGAAAATTATGCATAGTATTTACAACATTATTATTGTTTATATTATTATAAATATGATGCCCTAAATCATTATTTAAAATATCTAAAAGTATATCAAATTTTTCACAAGCAGCCCAATCAAAAAGATAACTTTCATTTTTTAAATTTAAAGATTTTAAAATACCTGCACTCAAACAATTTTCCCCAAGAGATAAACATATGTCAGGTTTAAAATTTGTAATCATAATATATTATATTATTTTATTTTTTATATAAGTATATTTTAAAAAATATTTATGAAACACGAGTGAATTCGTTTTATTTTTATAAAATAAAATTACTATTAAAGGCGAAATTATTATTTAGTAAAGCAGCTGCGTGACTAAAAGAACTACGCGATACTACTAATATATTACTCATAACCATATAAATATATGAATCTTTTACAGGTTCATTAATATGAAATAGTATATCTTCTCCTTTAAAATTATTAAAGTCTTCAATTTTACCTTCTGAAATAATATGAAATTTTTTTCTTGGGTTATCTATTGTATTTCTTATAGTATTAATTATATTAATAAAATAATCATCAGAAGTAAACCGGTGTGAACATATGGTCAATTGATCAATTGACATATCTTTATGCCACCCTTCGCCGTGTTCTTCAATATTATCTATATTTTTATGAAGAGATGGTCTCCTAATATGTATTGCAATATGAAAATATTCAGAGTCTAATATATCAACATTTTTATTTTCTTTAAACATTAATCTAATTTTCTTCATACTATCTGAATTCATATACATATGTATATTACTATTAATAGTATTATATGAATCCATAAAATTAATAATATTTACAATAGATATATCTTCTATATCATCAATAGATTTAAAACAATTAGATAAATTCATAATGTTTTCATATTCATCAGCTTCTTCTTGATATGTATTTTTAAGATTGGGTTTTGTATAAACAAACTCACATTTACAATATACCTCTGCGTATAAAATAGCATATATCATTGTTTGATAATTCGCACCAAAACCATCACCTCTTAATTGATTTGTATAATACATTATATATTATATATTAATACTATTTAAGTTATTATATTTATATTTTTTATCATATCCTTTATACCATTTTCTAAAGAAAATGTAGGAGTCCAATATTTATTTAATAATGAATATTTGGGCTCAGGTTTATCGCTATGATTATCACTCTTGTCTCCTTTTATAATATCTATATCAATATTATATTCTAATTTAAATATGTTTTTTATTATTAATGCTAAATCGTATATTGATACCCAATTATAAGAAGAAATATCAATAGTTTTTAAACCATCTTCATACATATTTTTTTTAATTTTATTATGATTAATAATTATAAAGTATATTGCTTCTGAAAAATCTATACTATATAAAAATTGTCTTTCGTCATTTCCTTTAGTTCTCATATGTATAATTTTATTTTTAAAAGCAGAATCAATAAAGTCTGGTATAACGTGAGATTTATCATTTATCTCTTCACTACCATAAACATTCCATAATTTAACATTTATACCATTATCTAATAAAGATACATAATGTTCGCTGATATTTTTAAGTGATCCATATGGATTAGTTATCATAGTTGACATACATGAAGTTGTATAAATAAATGGTTTTTTAGATAAATATAACGAATCAAATGTATTTAATATTATTTTCATATTATTATCAATAAAATCTTTATTATTAACATCATATTTAGCACCTCCTACATCAAATGCTAAAAATAATACATAATTAACATCCTTTAATACTTCATCAATACATTTTTTATTCCTTAAATCGTGATTATCGTTTAATTTTATATCCCATTTAATTACATTTATATTTCTTTCACATAAAAAATTATATAAAGATTTACCCAATGTTCCTTCTGAACCCAATAATAATACTTTCATATATTTTAAATATATATTTTTAATTAAATAAAAACGAATAATCATTAAAATGACTTTAACCTTAGTGTATTTTCATAAAGTATTTTATAAAATATAAAACATATATAATAAAAGAGTGATTATTTATACAATTATTTAATTGGTTTAAAAATTATAACAAGTGTAAATAATATAAATACATTTTCAATAATAAAATATGAATAATTATATAATCAGAAAATTAAACAAAGATGACTATGATAAATATTTAATAATGATAAATGAATTTAGAGAAACGGAATTTACAAAAGAAAAATTTATTGAAACATTAAATTATATACAGCCATTTTCTGAAATTTGGGTAATTGAATATGAGGATGATATTATTTCTACAGGTACTATTCTTTATGAAACAAAATTTATTTATAACAACGGTAAATTAGCACATATAGAAGATATATGTGTAAAGAAACAATACCGAAAAACTGGACTCGGTAAAATAATTGTCAATCATCTGATGAAAGTAGCAAAAGAACAAAGCTGTTACAAGGTAACATTAGTTTGCAATGAGAGTAATGCAAATTTTTATAAAAAATGTGGAATGGAAAACCGAGGTTTACAAATGTCACAATTAACTTCAAATTTTTAAATATACACCCATTCGTGATATTTTAATTTTTCTTTTACAGTTTTACTAGATCCTACTATATATTTATCTTCATTTTCATTCAAATATGACCCCCATAATGAAAATGTTGAAAATGAAATAATATTATTTTTTATAAGTGAAATTATCCATATATCAATAAAATCAATTGTTTCATTTGAATAAAAAAAATCAATGTTTTTAAATTTTTCACTAGACTTAAATAAATTTTGACAATACTCAACATCATTTGTTAATACCATAAATTTATTTACTTTTTTAAATTCTATCATATGATCTATTAATTCAAAATATGTATTTTCAATAATATTAATTCTCTCTGAAGTATAATAATTTTTAATATCTGGACCCATACGGATATGTATTGATGATATATTATTGTCTTTAATAATTGGATATTTGTCAAAAATATATTTTTTATTTTCTTCTGTTGGTTTAAAATAATTTAAAATTAATTCTTTATTTTCATCAAAATTTTGAAAATTTTCAAAATACCCTCTAAAATGGATATTGTTATAAAATGGTTGATTAAAAATATAATAGTCAGTTTTATCATATGTATAAATACTATTTAATTCATTAAAATCATTTATAATATCTGTATTAATAAGTCTATAAATAGTATCTTTTTTATTTAATCCTTCTAAACGAAAATATGTATTTAAGCAAGGAACAAACAAAGTAGCGTTATTTTTAAATGCATAATTTAATGAACTTGCTATTTGAAATAAAATATTTCCAGTACCTACATTCTTATTTTTTATATAAAAATTGCTAGTAACATTATTAATATTATATGCAGATAATGTTAAAAATACGTTAAATACGTTAGTCATATATATATGTTATTATTATAATATTTTATAAAATTAAACTAAACAAACCTACAACACTCCTTGCTATATTGCGTATTAGGATTAGTATAGGGTCTAGCATTTTCACTACCTTTTGTGTAAAAATCTAGCGCCGATCCAATATCTAAATAAATATTATTTGGGTTTAGCTTCATGCATTTTGGTATCCAAACTTTTGATAATGGGCCAGAAGCAAAACAAATGAGTTCGTCTTTTTTATCTTTGATATATTCTAAGATACGATTTGTCTCGCTCTCCCAGACATTATTCCAATTGTTCACCAAATATTTATCTATATAAAGTCTCTCTTTAATGGGAAATTCACATTCTCGTGTACCCGTCGTTATTACATAAAACCCTTTTTCATATGATTTCAAAAATTCTGTAAATCTTAGCCAATTGGAATTGCAAAATACATTTGCATAAGTGAGTTGACCTGTTTGTACTTTATATTTTGTAATATAATCTTCATATATATTTGATGGCGAATGTCCGCACGTATTACAAGGAATACCAATATATAAGTTAGGCTTTGTAATTGTAATTGTTTCTCTTAATTGTGTTCTTAATATTCCATCTGATTTATTTGTCCAATTATCACAATTAGTAAATGTATGGTTTTCTAAAATTAAATATTCTCCATCGGATGGCCGTATTACGCCAAAATTTTCATTGTTATTAATTTTTTCAATAATTTGATCTAAATGATCACTCATATTTCCTACTAGTGGTTTCATTATATATTATTTTTAATATATAATAAAATGGTTTTTAACGATTATTCATAGTAATAAATCCTTTATTTATAAAATGTTGTAGTGCTTTACTAAATCTATCAGTTGAACCATCTTGCCTACTTATTGCTACATTTTCGGTTCCATATAACATTGCTTTATCATATTTGCTACCCCATAAATCTTTATTATGGATTGGATGAGGTGGAACATATGTATTTATTCCATATTTTTGAAGAATATAAGAAAAACCAATATCTTCACCAGTTAATAATAATTTGTCATAATCTGGATTACATTCCCATAAATAATGCAACCATTCTTGTTCAAAAAACCAAGAATGCCCTACAATATCTACTTGTTCTACGTTATTATTCGGTCCGTCCCAACCAATACGAGGTTCAGTATCATACAAAACACCACGTAAAAACCTTAATCCTATCGTACCTAAAAGACCACGATGAGTTTTCATTGTTTCTATGCAATTTTTAAACCAATCCTTACCAGGAATAGTATCATCATCAAATACACATATATATTTACTATTTACTAACAATCCTGCTGTAAATCTAGCCCATACACCAAAATTCTTAGTGGATGCAATAATAATTAGATTTTTTCTTAAATTTTCTGGTATATTTGGAATATTTACTCCTGGTGCATAATTTTTCCAAATAATTACATTTTCTGGAGGGATTGATTGATTCTGTATTGCAGTTAATTGCTCTATTAAAGTATGAGGTCTTTTGAACAAATTTATAATTGCTGTAATACTCATTATTATATCTGTATAATTTAATATATTCAAACTAAACATAAATTGTCCATAAATTCTCTTAATTCTTCTTTTGTCAATGGATTCAATTTACTATTGTAATTTTGTATATCTTCCGTAAATAGTAAATTTTTATAACCAGGCTTAATATGCATATACCCAGTTTCCTTTTTTACAAGCCGCATTGCTTGTGTTTCACTAATCAAAGATTCCAACATTTTCTCTCCCGGTCTGAGTCCTGTTATTTTCACTGGTTTACCGTATTTTTCTGAGAAAATTTCCATCAAATCTAATAATTTCATAGAAATCAATTTTGGAATGATTGTATCTCCTGATTCGCCACTAATAATAGCATATTCTATCAACGCTACGCTTTGTTCCAGGGTCATCACAAACCGTGTCATATCTTCGTGTGTTAAAGTAAATTCTTTTACTTCTGGATCTCTTCCTTTTTCGTGCAAAATAGGAATAATACTTCCTCTAGAGTTAAGCACGTTTCCATACCGAATATTCACGAATTTACGATTCTTTATATGAAGTGCCTTTTCAACAACGGCACTTTCCGCTAATGCCTTGGCCATCCCATAAACATTCGTCGGCTCACAAGCTTTATCTGTGCTCACCATTACTAGACATTCCAATTGAGTGAAACGATCATTATTCTTCTCAATCGTGTTTAATACATTCATAGGACCAATGCAGTTTGTTTGCAAACATTCGTGAATTGCATATTCACAACGATCGATGTGTTTTAAAGCAGCCATTATAACAATTATATGAGGTTGTTCTCTCAAAATCGCATTTTCAACACTATTTTGATCACGAATATCTCCTATAATAAATTTCAAGTTCGGTGTCTTATAATGTAAACTCATTTCCCAATGTTTACATTCATCTCTAGAATAATTTGTGATTTCATTGTTTTCTATATAAGTATCAATAAATTTCCTACCTAATGATCCAGAACCTCCAAATAATAATATTTTCTTATTAGATAACATATAATATTAGTAAAGTTATTTTTTAATATTATAAAAACGTAGATATTAATTATTCAAATAATTACTCTTCATTTATTTTCTAAAATAGATAATCTTTCTTCTAATTCTTTTATTTGTTCGCCTTGTGCATTAATAAGGTCGTTTTGTTCTTGAATAGCTTTTATCATATAAGGGGTCATATCGGTAATACACAGCCCTTTTATATAGTCTTGTAATTCTTCGCTATAGGAAGATACAGAAACAATATTCGGGTATATTTTTTCTACTTCCTGTGCAATAAATCCAACCCTTGAAATATTACCAGATGGTTCTGTAATATAGTTGTAATTAACCGGACGTAGTTGCAGAATATTATTCAGTTCACTATTTAATTCACGAATGTTTCTCTTAATTCTTACATCACTATTCAAAGACCAAGAAGAACCACCTATACCATCATTATTACTAAGAAATGTACCATAACCATTTTGATTGTAAAGTGTTAGAGCAGCAGTACCAGGTTCGGTAAGCATACTCCAATACTTTGAACTACTATTAGAATTAGTATTTGTAAATTGAACATATCCAGGTGTAGTAAAATTAGCAGATGTTGTAAGTCCACTTACAGTAGTATTTCCACTTATAATAGTACTTCCACTTATAATAGTATTTCCACTTATAGTAGTAGTACTTCCTCTGATATTTGTATTTCCATTTACTATCAACGCATTTGACGCGGTATTGTAATATAATAATACAAAACCATTACCTCCATTACCTCCAACAATATTATTAGTATTTGGATATGGGTTATATCCTTGACCACCACCACCACCTCCTAGCTGTCCATTTCCTCCTCCTCCTCCATAGTAATACTTAGGTGATGATGATCCGTCATTGTGACCATTATTACCAATTAAGCCTCCGGTTCCACCTCCATTTCCACCACCAGGACAACCTATAGAATAATATGTATTATAAAATACACTTCTTCCACCTAGTAGTGTTGTATTTGACCCACCACCATTTCCGGCTAATGCTATACCACTAACCACAGGTATTGATTGTCCATATCCACCACCACCACCACCTCCTGAAAATAAATAATTTGAAATAGATCCATCATTAAAAATTATATAATTTGCTGATGTATTATTTAAGTTATTACCAGATTTTCCATTAATATTTGCATTATTATCTGTACCACCACTTCCACCATTACCTCCCGAATATGTAACACAATTTGTTAGAGTACCAGACCTAATGGTTCCACCACCTATACCATAACTTGAAGTTGCAGGTACAAAACTATTAATAGTACCATCAGCATTATAAATAACAGAAGAACATTTCCCTCCCATAGCAGTAACTGTAAAATCATTACAAGATATAGAAGAATTACCACCATTATAACAATTGGGAATGTTTTGACCTCCTGATCCTACAGTAATATTATAAGTTTTATTAGAATTTGATAAAAAACTACCTGAAATAACACCTCCACCTCCACCACCTCCACCACCACTACCAGTTATTAGATAGTTATCAAGAATTCCACAAAAACCTCCTGCACCAAGCCCTCCTCCACCTACAATGAGAAAATTAATTGGAACATTACTTTGATTAAAATTAACTGTGAAATTTTCGCTAATATCATTACCTGTTATTGGAAATAAATAATAAACCCACCCATTTTGTAATGGGTTAGAAAATGGATTTGTAGTTGAAGCTATTGGTATAGGATTATTATTTAAATTTGTAATAGTAGTAAAATTAGTAAAATTAGTAAAATTAGGTAAACCATTTCCTACAATGATATTTTGAGATACATTTGCATTTCCTAGAACATCCAAACTATATTGAGGATTATTGTTACCAATCCCTACATTTCCCAAATTTATATTATAAATATTATTTCCTGATAAATCCCAATATGGAGTACCACGTGGTCCAGTTGCACCTGTAGATCCAGTAGTTCCTGTTTTTCCAGTAGTACCTGTATTTCCTGTAGGCCCTGTACTTCCTGTAGGACCAGTACTTCCTGTAGGACCGGTACTTCCTGTTTTTCCAGTAGTACCTGTATTTCCTGTATTACCAGTAGGGCCGGTACTTCCTGTATTTCCTGTATTACCAGTAGGGCCGGTACTTCCTGTATTACCTGTATTACCAGTAGGGCCGGTACTTCCTGTATTACCTGTATTACCAGTAGGGCCGGTACTTCCTGTTTTTCCAGTAGAACCTGTATTTCCTGTATTTCCTGTATTTCCTGTATTACCCTTACTTCCTGTATTACCCGTACTTCCTGTATTACCCATAGTTCCTGTATTACCCGTATTTCCAGTTTTTCCAGTAGTACCGGTACTTCCTGTAGGACCCATAAGACCTATTGATCCTGTGTAACCCATAGGTCCAGTTCTACCTGTAGGACCTATATAACCAGTACTCCCCATAGCTCCAGTTCTACCTGTAGAACCCATAACGCCTATGGGACCTATAGGTCCAACAGGACCAACAGGACCGGTTTTTCCAATAGGACCAGTACTTCCTGTACGGCCAGCGCTTCCAGTAAAACCGGAACTACCTGATGCATCCATACCTGGTACCCCTTGTAAACCTTGAGGCCCCGTAGGTCCAATAGTTCCAACTCCTCCGCCAACTCCTATAAAATTTGTTGAAAATAAAGGTCTAGAGTTAGACATTTGATATAATAAAATAATATAAAACAAATATTTATTAGTAAATATAAGTATCTTAAATATATTTACTTAATTTATATATATGAACTTTGATTTGAATATTGATAATTACACAAAAGATGAACTAGCGGATATGTTTGAATTGCCTGCAAATTACGATAAAACTATTGTAGAAATAAAAGAAAATAAAATGAGGGACGGTATAATTAATAATAGAGAATTAAATAAGGATATTCAATTAAAAACTATAAATTTCTTAATTCAAGCAAAAAATATTTTATTAAATACATCAAACAATAATAATAAACAACCAATTCAAAACAACAATTTACAAGAAAAAATAGAGGCATTTTATAATTCTAGTTATGAGTTAAAACCTTCTACTATAGAAGATCCTAGTGAACATATGGTACAAGTAAGAAAAGAAATACCTTACTTATCTTCTTATCCGAGTGAATATTTTTCAGGTATAATAAATCCTCTAAAAAAAAGAACAATTAAGAAAAATTTAAATATTGATACTAGATTTAGAGATAATTATTATACTAGTCAACCATCTAATTTTAATCTTACGTTACCTATGAATATGAACAATGTTTTAACTATGCAATTAACAGCTATAGAACTACCAATAACATATTACAATGTATCAAAACAAATTGGTAACAATTTTTTCAATATAACAGTAGATGGAGTTTCTAAAGTTGTAAATATACCAGATGGAAATTATAGTGCAACTGGAATAATAAATGCTATTAATAATTCACTCTTTATTTTAGGAAGTGGATTTCAGGATATTACTTTTATGATAAATATAAATAATACAGGTGACGGTAACAATGGAAGTGGTCAAACAATGGTAGGATTATCTAGTGGATCAACGGTTACCTCATTTTCTATAAACTTTCAAGCAGATCGCTTTGGTAATGATGATAGAGGCACTCCATTACCACTTAAACTAGGATGGATGTTAGGTTTTAGAAATGGTATTTATATCAATAATTTGAATTATGTATCTGAAGGAATCGCCGATGTAACTGGTTCAAGATATTTTTATTTGGTGGTAGATGATCACAACAATAATGTGAATAATAGTTTTTATAGTGCATTTAATTCATCTATTTTAAATAAAAATATTTTAGCTCGTATATCATTAATGCAAACGAATAATTATAGTGTTTTACTTGAAAATAATTTGAATTTAGTAACTACTCCGAGAGAATATTTTGGTCCTGTTAATTTATTAAACTTAAATATTCAATTGTTGGATGAATACGGCAGAATAGTAGACTTAAATAATATGGATTATAGTTTTTGTTTAACATTAACTACTGTTTATGATATATAATACGACATCTAATTTATAATAATTAATTTAATTCTCCAGTTAACCGATATTTTAACCAAGAAGCAGGAATTTTTTTTTCTTTCCCATCATATTTAACTACATATCTTTCTTTAATTAACAGATCATTTATACAAACACTATTTAGATAAATGGTAGCCAATATTCTACCGTATTTTTCATTTTGAATATTTTTAAGAGAAATGTACTTATTTAATATTAACGATGATAATTTATCTCTGCATTCTATAGCAACCATTTTTTCTTCTTCATTTTTACTTTTTATTTCAGGAGCATCAATACCATTTAATCTTACTGAAAATCTGTAAAGAGGTGAACCCTCATATGGTAGTCGTGAGGCAATCGTAATGGTATCTCCATCATATACTTTAATTACTCTTCCTCCCTGAATTGGAAATATAAATTCAAGTGTGTCTTTCCATTCAATATCTGTCCCGTCTATTAAACAGTTTTTATTCATACTATTATCTGGTAATTCAACATATTTATCATTTGTATTAAATATAGATAGTAGATTTGGAATTTTTAAAAATCTAGACATTTTTGTTATATTTATTAGAAAGATGTATTTATCTAATTTATCTAATTTATATAATTTATTTAATGTATTATAGATCAATTTTATTGTATAATTTAATAATATTTTAATAAATTATATTAGTAATATGGCTCATTCATTTAAAACAAATAATGGATATAGAACATTTGGGCAATTTAATGAACCAGATGATGCCGGTAATTATATCTATAAAAAAAAAGCAAAAACTCTATTTTGCAATCCTAATTTATGTAAACCAAGTATAACTGTAAACACACAATCAAATTTGCGATTACTAAATACTGCAAATTATTTAAAATATTATAACAGTTCCAACAACTTTAACAAAGCTAACTTAAATGTAAATTTATTAACTGTATTAGATTTGTCAAATGTATGCGTTATCCAACAACAAGAATCACCTTTTGCTTGTCCGACTCCAATAAATATATTAAGTATTCCTTATCTTAACTATAGTATTGACCCATCTGGTAATTTGTTTGGAAATACTACTTGTGGATTAAATAATTATGTAAGATATATGTTATATAATCCACCATATACGACGACAAACCCAGGTAATATCGGTAATTTATAAAATAAAATATACTACATAAGTAAAAACAGCGGTGATAAGAGTTGTTGAAGTAATTTGTAATATGCGATATTTTGTATTGTAATAGTTAAATAATGCAGCGGTTTCTAATGATTCTATATAATGTAATTCCTCTTTTTTTATATCATCCATTTTTTTATTATTTAATCTATTTTGTCTAAAATAATTGATATTATATTCCATTTTTTCAATATCAATAAATATACCCCAGTCATTACCATAATGAAGCGGTTCAAATGAGCTAGAATTTACCGTACTACTCATTTAAGATTTATTATTTTAAATTAATATTATATAAATTGTTTATTACCTAAATCCAATATATATTTATTCAATTTTTTATTAAAAATAAAAAACCAAAACGATAATTAAACGTTTGCCACATTTGAAACGTCTAATAATATGTTAAAATATAGTAAAAAATAGAAGGTTTTTCACTTCCTATTTTTTGTTTTTCATTGTGAAATTGGTTATAATGTTGAAATATGGTGATTAAAATTAATATTGGTTATATTGGTTTAAGTTAGAATTACCAAGTTATATTTATAGTCGGTCTTCATAGTACTCTTGGAAATCGTCCTCTCGTAACTTTCGTTGAAATTCTTCTTCCACATAACTATCATAATCGTCATTATCTTCTTGATCATATTCTTTCATCATATTCCTTTGTTTAAAATATTCAGCATACTTTTTAAATTTTTCGTCTTGTTTTAAATTATGGTGGTACCAGCTAATAGAGCAAATATATCGTTCCATCAATTGTGATTCAAAACAGTCACTTTCCCATTGTTCTTTTAGATTGGATTCAATCAACTCACCTAACCTGACCCAAGCATCATTATTTGCTTCTTCTAAGGAAACATCTTTAATGGTAACCCAAAAGTTACTTAATATTTTTATCCATTTTTTATTGTTGTTAACTTTGGATATCATAAAAATATCCATAAACGAGGCCACCACATAACAATTCGCACCTTGTTGTGAATTAAATTCCATTTTGGGTAAGTAAATTTAACAAATATAAATTATTAAAATTCATTTCAATTTTTTTCTGTATTCATACAGTTATTCATACTTCATTTTAAATTTAAATGTGCAAATACTTAATTAACGTTTTTCACCCATACGGATAAGCAGATTGTTTGCTTTTTTTGAAATATTTCTATATTTACGACCCTTTGTTCTATATTGACGTGCTCTAATATAAGCAGAATAAACGCCTTTTGAAGATACTTTGCACGTATTTTTTTTGCAAATAGGAAAAGATTTACCTGGTCCTAAAAAACATTTTTTGCCGCATTTTCTTAACATAACCGATTTTTGATGAAATCCAGGTTTCTCATTTTTCCAGCCTCGCGTTGCTATACCTCTACCTCTACCTCTACTTTTATAAGTTTTAGACATATAAAATAAACACAGATTATATTATGGAAAATATTAGTAAAATTATTGGTGTAGGTAGCACTTTTAATAATTTAGAAGAAATAGAAAGAGAAGAACAATTAGATGAGCATAATGAGAACCATATAATAGATTTTGCACATAATTTAGATAGTGATCATGGTGATACTACAGAAAGTGATCATAATGATAATAATAATGATAATGACTCAGAATGTGAAAGATATATTAACAAAAGCAAGATAATTTATCGTCCCCTAAAATACTGGCAAGTAGAAAAACGTATTGACAGAAATTATTTTGACAAACCACATAAATATTCCAATTCATTAGACATTTTGGCTAGTTATTTGAAAGGACAGAAAATTATATATATGGAAGCAAAAAGTTATTCGGAAAATCGTTTAAATTTATTAATGATACCATCTATTTTACTTTCTACTGCAGCTACCGTATTAGCATCTGTTGTAAAAGATTTTCTTTGGGGGGCTATTTTAATATCCGCTGTAAATGGTATTATAGCGTTTTTGTTAGCACTTGTTAATTTTTATAAGTTAGACGCTAGAGCAGAAGCAAATAAAATATCGTCACATCAGTATGATAAAATGCAGAGCAGAGTTGAATTTAAATCGGGTTCTATTCTTTTATTTCCGTATAAAACAGATTTAAGTGGAAATTATATTCCTGAAAATGATATTAATATTGAAACTATGTTAATTAAAACAATTGAAGAGGTAGAAACCAAAATAGCTGAAATAAAAGAAACAAATCAATTTATCGTTCCTAGAGATATAAGAATGAGATATCCAATTATATATAATACAAATGTGTTTTCAATAATTAAGAAAATAGAAGATAAAAAAAAAAGAGTCATTACTACGTTAAAAAATATAAAAAATGAGATTAGATATTTTAATAGATTGCAAGATAGTGGTAGTGAATTGTCTGATTCACAAAAAAAACGTATTGTTAAATTATTTAATATAAAAAGAGATTGCGTAAATGAAATATTAGTATTAAAATCTGCCTATTCGGTTGTGGATCAAATGTTTATTCAAGAAATTGAAAATGCAGAGATCATAAAGCGAAATTGGTTTAGACGTATTATATTTTGGTTTTGTTGTTGGGAATATAATAGTGATTTAACAGAACCAGAGAGCTTAAATAAATTTGTTAGTGGAATAATGGACCCATTTAAGGATAAAGAGGAAGATGATAAAAAACGAATCAAACAACAGGAATTGGAATATAATAGAAAGAAAAGACAGGACAAACAAAGACAAAAAGAAGCAGAAAGAGAAAAATGGGAACAAGAAATGAAAATAAGAAATGTAGTTTGTTGGCCATTTTGTTACTCTGTACCAAACCGTCAAAAAGAAGAAAATGAACAATTTCTAAAATGGAGAGAGAATAATGAGAAAAAAAAGTTGGAAAATATAAAAAAATATGAAGAATGGTTAAAATTAGAAGAGGAAAAACTACTAGGAGAAGATTATACTTATCATTTTATAGATAGTCCAACAGATACAGTAGTTTGTCTCAAAGGCGATCTTACTAATAGTAAACAAAAATCAAAAAAAAATATAAAGCCTGATTCTTCATTAACTGGTACTACTGAATTACATAAAAAAACAAGGATTCCTATATTTAATCATCGTAATATATTTTCTAGAAAAACAGAAACAATAACTAAAGACGATTTGACCCCACCTCCATCTCTATCTCCATCTAAAGAAAATGAGCCTATAGAATTAAATATTCAAGAATTAGAACCAATTATTTAATTAACAAGAATGATATTATTTATAAATGATATCATTTGATTACACCCGCCGGGAATCGAACCCGGGACATATGCTTGGAAGGCATAGATTTTACCACTAAACTACAAGTGTTTATTGAAACTTTTCCGACTTGCTGGAATCGAACCAGCTACCATTTGATTACCAATAATTAAACCACTACAGTCAAATGCTCTACCAAGTGAGCTAAAGTCGGCGAAAATATATATTATGTAGGACTATAAACTAATATACAATATTAATTATTTTCCTACACATATTATACAATATAAATTCTTTAAGTTATTTAAATTTTAAAATATAATTCTGTATATCTTTTACACCTTTTCTCATTTCACACGTTAGGAAAACGCACATTTACTATTTTATTCCTATTTTTGAATTATTACATATACTATCTGCGTAGTCTTGACAACAATTACTACAAAATATTCGTGTTTTCATCAAAGCAAACCATATTTTTTCAAGTTTGTCATCATCATCTATCGGTAATGTTCCAAGTCTAATATATGAAAATCCATATTCATCCCATTCTTGAGAAAATACTTTATTACAATTTTTACCAGAACATATAATTCTTGGTATGGTATTATTCATAATAAATAATATAAATATGTCTTTATATAATTTTGGGCGTTTTCCTAACGTGTGAAATGAGAAAAATGTATAAAACAATTAAAATTACATTCTAAAAATATGATTTAAATTTGTAACTCTTTGACTAGTGCTCGTTCCCATATTGTTTGAAAAAAACATCTTTGTTGATTTAATTTGTTGTATTCTTTTAATAGCCTCTATTCTCTTTGTATGTTCTTCTACTAGCATTTTATTATATTCTTCCTTTGTTTTCGGTATTTGTCTCTCTTCAACAATAGTAGGGTCTTTATAATCTTTAAAATATTTATTAAAAATATAGCTATTTTTGTTTTGAACTTGTGAGATATTAGTAGTTTTTATTTGATTTTGTATATTTCTATTATTCGTTTGTATTTTTTGAGGTTCAATTACTTCATTTTTCGTTGACATATATTGCAAAACTCCATCTTTATTCACTGATAAATTTAATGACAATAATATATCGTCATACGAAAATTTTACCTTTTTTTTTTGTTTTGAATTTATACCTGGATTGTCTTCCCAATATTTATTTGCGATATCTGTATTATTGTTTGTATTTTCTCTAGTATTATCTGTATTATCTAAATTATAGATCTCTGTAAAATTCAATTCCATAATTATAATATATATTTTAATTATTATTTTGTAAAATATAATATGCTTTAAATATAAATATGCTAGATACTTACATTAAAAATAAAGGAATAACAAAAACAATTCTTCATAATAATAACAATACAGAAGTTAGTGAAATAAACTGGGATGCAGCGTATGATGGTCAAGAAGCAAATATTTCTGTTGATTTAAATTCTAACGGCAAAATAGCTCATTATGAAATAGAATTAGATAATCAAGATTTAGCTAATATTTTAAATATACCTAGCGTTGATATGTCTCTTGAAAAAAGGTTAAAACGTGATTTTAAAAAGCAAAATCGCTTTACTAGAGAACCCTTATTGGTTGAATTAGAACCTCCATCATTGATACCCAGCGAGCCTTCCTACCATAAAACTACTAGTCCGGTTTATACACATATTTCTAGTCCTTTAAAAAACGAAGAATTTATTATTCCTTCATCTATTGATAAAAAACGTTCTTCAAATGATTTCACTAAGAGGCCGTATCGTAAACATTCTAAAAAATCACATAAATTTTATAGACGGGTTAAAACATCTAATAGCAAACATAAAACATATAGAAACAAAAATAAAAAAACTAATAGAAGAACTATATAAAAATATTGTACTAGTTATAGTTATTAAAATGGAAACTATAGAATATGTTGAAATATATGAAAATATATTATCAGATGAGTTATGTGATGAAATTATTGACAAATTTGAAAAACAGGAAAATAAATATCCCGGTCACACGGGATCAGGATTAAATACCAATATTAAATTAACTACTGATTTTCATTTAATAAGACAACAAGATAATGAATGGAATGACATTGATAAAAAATTATATATTGGATTAAATAAATGTCTAGTAAAATATAGAGAAAAATATAAAGCATTTCAGGTTTATACTGAAATAACTGATACTGGTTTTCAAATTCAAAGATATATTTCTAACGAAGGGTTTTATATTTACCATAACGATTATAGAAATGATAATGACAAATATAGAATATTAACATTTTTATTTTATCTAAATGATGTTGAAAAAGGCGGTGAAACCGAATTTTTATATGGTAGATTAAAGGTAAAACCTGAAAAAGGCAAATGTGTATTATTTCCTGCTTGGTGGACATTTCCCCATAGTGGATTAATACCTATATCTAATAATAAATATATTGCAACTGGATGGTTACATTATAAAAATAGTTAATAAGAAACACATATTATATATTGCAAAACAGTAAACGGGGGTAATAAATCTTTAGGTGAATTTGTATTTTTTGAAATATTACCCGAAGCTACTGTTGTACCATTAACCCAAACATTTCCTGTAATATTAAAACCAGCACCATCTCGATAAAAAGTTACATTAACGTTATCAATAAAATGATCACCACCTCCTACAGTAGATATACCTGTATTATGTGTCTCTACATATCCTGATACAACTGATGGAACACTTATCCCTAAATTATTAGTAATCCCAAGATTTAAATTTGAAGTTGATCCTGTAAAAATATGGGTGTGACCTCCTACTTGTGTTTCAGTCATTGTTTTATTACCCCCTGATAAAACCGGTGAAGCATCCACTACTACTGACATAACATTTGAACTAGATGATCCTATAGGAAATTTACTGTTTAAATTAGGTAAATTAAAATTATTTCCCGATCCCCCGTAAGTATATCCTAATATATTAAAAAGCGTACTGTATGTAGTTTTAGATAGAGATGATCCATCGCAAAACATATATTTTGATGCGTATTGTGGAGGTAATGTAGTAGAACACCACATTTTAATTTCACCAATTATTCCTCCGGTCCAAGCAGTAGTTTGTTGAGATAAAGGATATATAGAATCGTTTGGAAAATTAATATTACCACTAACGTCTAAATTTCCTTGAAGTGTAGTATCACGGACAACATTTAAGGTTCCTCCAATCTTTTCATTGCCATTAACATCTAAATTTCCTTGAAGTGTAGTATCACGGACAACATTTAAGGTTCCTCCAATCTTTTCATTGCCACTAACGTCTAAATTTCCTTGAAGTGTAGTATCACGGACAACATTTAAGGTTCCTCCAATCTTTTCATTGCCATTAACATCTAAATTTCCTTGAAGTATTGTATCACCTGCAATAGTCAAGGTTCCTCCGACCGTTTCATTACCAATAACATCTAAATTTCCTTGAAGTGTAGTATCACGGACAACATTTAAGGTTCCTCCAATCTTTTCATTGCCATTAACATCTAAATTTCCTTGAAGTGTAGTATCACGGACAACATTTAAGGTTCCTCCGACCGTTTCATTGCCACTAACATCTAAATTTCCTTGAAGTGTAGTATCACGGACAACATTTAAGGTTCCTCCCACCGTTTCATTGCCACTAACATCTAAATTTCCTTGAAATATTGTATCACCTGCAATAGTCAAGGTTCCTCCGACCGTTTCATTACCACTAACATCTAAATTTCCTTGAAGTGTAGTATCGTGTAGAACATTTAAGGTTCCTCCAATATTTTCATTGCCACTAACATCTAAATTTCCTTGAAGTGTAGTATCACGGATAACATTTAAGGTTCCTCCAATCTTTTCATTGCCACTAACATCTAAATTTCCTTCAATCTTTTCATTGCCACTAACATCTAAATTTCCATCAATAGTTTCATTACCAATAACAAGCAAACTCCCATAAATAACTATACTACCACTAATATCGCTTTCAAAATTAACATAACTACTAGGTTGTCCAAAATCTTGTGTTATTAATAAAGTGTTAGATGTATTGTACTTGCTAGATACTATATTATGTTTGCTAGCAAATTGCAACCCTCCAAATTTTCTAAATGACATTTATATATACTTTTAAAAAAAGTTTGTAATAATAATTTAACTATATTTATAGATCATAATCCAAAATATAATTGTATATAATTAAATTAACTGTTAAAACTTTAAAATAAAATTGATTTATTTAATTAGTATAATAACTATGAATAAAATAGTTATTATAAGCAAGTAATGATGCAATCCAAATTGAGACCTGTACTATCTAAGAGAAATGCACACCCGCGTGACCAATTTATTCAATTCTTTGAAGAAGGTCATAAATATATTATTACCTGCGATCCTGATTCAAAATATACATCCGTTACTACTTGGAATCACAGTCATTTTCCAAAATTTGATGCAGATAAAGTAATTGATAATATGATGAGAGGAAAAAATTGGAAAGAAGGTCATAAATACTGGGGTCTAAGCAAAGATCAAATTAAAACACAGTGGTCAAATAATGGCGCATCGGTTTCTAGTTTAGGAACAGATATGCATTTTATGATTGAATGTTTTATGAATCAACGACGATTTCAACACGCATATACGCATAAAGAGTTGTATGATAATTATATGGCAGATTTTAAAGATACGTTGATAGAAACGACTTTAGAATGGCAATATTTCATACAGTTTGTAAAAGATACGCCTCATTTAAAACCATATAGAACCGAATGGACTATTTACCACGAAGATTTAAAATTGGCTGGATCTATTGATATGGTGTATGAAAACTCGGATGGAACACTTAGCATTTATGATTGGAAAAGGTCAAAAGATATTACTAGAATTAATTCGTTTAATCGTTTTGCAGAAACATCATTAATTTGTCATTTACCTGATTCAAATTTTTGGCATTATGCTCTTCAATTAAACACATATAAAATGATACTAGAAGAAAAATATAGTAAAAAGGTTACAGAATTATATTTGGTGAGACTTCATCCAGATAATGAAGAAAAAACATATGAACTAATAAAATTACCAGATTTAAAAATAGAAATCAATGATTTATTTGCAGAAAGACAAAAACAACTTATTAAATAAAAAACTTAAAAATAATAATGAAAATAAATTATATGTTAAATATTGAAACCAATACATCTTTTGTATTAACATTTTTTGTTTTATGTTTTTTATATAAATCATTGAACTATTTAAATAGTAATAACCAAGAAGTAGATTTTATGGATTATTTATTTGCTTATACAAAATATATTTGTGATAATTACGATAATATTTTCAATTATATAAATGAAGTATTGTATTCAGGGTCAGTGTATACGTATTTAAGTATAAATGATCACGAATCAATATGTGATCAATCTTACAATAAATCTTGTGAAAATAATACTGAGAAGAAAAAAATTAAATACGAAGATAAATATTTGGAAGAAATAAGAAAAATGGAAAAAGAATATGTTCTTACTGAAATAGAATCGGAATTTTATACAAATAAATTTAATATTATTTATAATATTATTTATGATTCTTATAATATTGAAATAAAGGTATTAAAAGAACAAATAAAAGAGTTAAAACAAGAAATATCGGATTTTGAGTGTATGACTGAATTGGACTCATTGCGTAATTCTGAAGAGTCTAATGAATATAATGAATATAATGAGTCAAATGAGTCAAATGAGTCAAATGGTTACAATAATATAAAATCTTTTAATATTTCTAAAAATGACAAAATAAATACTCTTAATGACTACATTATTGAAAAAGAAAACGAAATTGTTTCTGTTAAAAACAAAATGAGTGATACAGAAAATATTGAAAAGACAACTAAAAAAATGATTCTAGATGAAATTATTAAAAAAAGAATAGATAAATTGAATGGGTGTTATGTAATTGAAAATACACCACTTGGTAATGTTTTGATGGTATATAATGCGGAACGTGAAAGTTTCACTTATTATAGTGATGTAACAATTCCTTATAGATATTTAGAGGTTGTTGCTAGAAAATATATTAAATTTTTTAATTGCAGACAAATTTATATTGATATGGAAGAGGAGTTAAAACTTGCTGAACAAAGACTACAAGAGAAAAAAGAAAGAGATGATATGGAGAAGGAAGAAAAAAGAAAAGAATCTGAAAACAATAATATAATTACAGAAACAAAGAAAAGTGTTTTTACAAAATTAAAAAGTTATAATAAATCTTCTGGTAGAGTCATAACTGCAGCTCCTCCAAAAAATAGCATTCCTAATAGAGTAAAACTTGAAAAAGAAACAAATGATAAGTTACTATTAAAGGATAATGCAAATAGATATACATACGAAGGGAAGCTTTCAAATTTTGTTATGTTAAAAAAAATAGAGAGAAAAATAGTAGATAAAAAATATGGTATGACGTTTGCGGATTTTAAGAGAATGCAACAAACAAAATTATAATTTTATCCCTTGAATATTTAACAATAATCATTTTATTAGTGTTAAAATTGTAATATAAACTTCTTATAATATTATAAGTATGCATATAACTAAACGTCAAAAAATGAAAAAACTATTTAAAAAAACCCGCAAACTTAGAAAAAAAATGTATGGAGGAAATGTAGTAAAAAATAATGGATCTAATAATACCAATAATAATAGTAACAATAATAGTAAAAATAACGATACTAAACATTCACCTAAAGGTGTATTTGACATTGTAGGAGAAAAAGTTTCTGGGTTTGCAGAAAATACTGGTAGTTATTTGAAAAATAAGGGGTTAAGATTGTTCGGTCTACAGCCTATCAAACCAGATTTAAACCAGGTAAATGAACCAATCCAAGTAAACCAAACTATAAATAATATAAGTGGATCTGCTTCTAGTATGGTAGCTGATGTAGCCAACGTTGTTAATAAGTCTTCTGCTGCTATTATTGAAAACGTAAATGAAGTTTTAGGTAGTCCTCAAGTAAATGAAGACGTTAGCCAAGCTGCAGAGAAGACAGAAGCCATTGCTGAAGATTTATTGGAAACATTCAATGAAAAATTAAGTAGCCCAGAAGTAAAAGAGGAATTAACTGAAACTCTTAATAATGTTGCAGACTATGCTGAAATTGGTATACAAGCTATGAATAAACCGATTGATTCCGCTATTGATAAATTAAATGAATCTGGTGTAAAAGCTATTTCAGGAGTTGCATCTGGTGCAGTTAAAGTAGGTACTGATTTATTAGCTTCGGTTCCTTATGTAGGTGCTGTAGTAGATTTAGGTAAGGCTATTAATGATGGGTCAAAGGCAGTAAGTTCCGTCATTGAATCAGGATCTCAAGCAACTGAAGCCGTGGCCGAATTAATTGGAGATACAAGTGAAAACTTAAAACAGGGAATAGAAGAACTCAAAGAAAAAAAGATGGAGGGTGAAAAAATTATGAATCGTGCAAACAGTTCTATTAGTGATTTTGAAAATCCCACTAAAAAATTTTCAGAATCATTACCAACGCCAACACTGCCTTCAGGTAAAAATTACATTAAAAATAATACAAATGGTATTTTAAAAGGTGGGAATACGAAAAAACGTGTAAAGAAACATAAGCATAAAAGTAAACGTGTAAGATTTTTGGATTATTAATGATACAAATAATAAGACTCTATTAATTATTTTTATTTTTCCATTCTTTGTATCCATTGCTTTTAAAAATATTAAAAGATGTACCTAAATGACTATATGCTATAAAATAAGCAGTTCTTTGATACTGATCTAATTGATTTAGATAATTAAATATTTCTAATTGAATCTCATTTGAAAGACTTAAAATAATATCTGGAATCGGTAATTTCAACATATCAAAATTGATACTTTCAGAAACATTTGAGATTAATTCAGACATTTTAATTATTCATATATGATTTATTTATATGAATAATTATTCAATCAATTTTTTTATATTTTACAATTATTTTCATCAATAATTTAACCATTATATGTAATTAAACAAATTATTTTGTTTGAATTTTCGGTTTGAAAACGTATATCACTATTATTCAACATTTTCGTTATACTTGTATCAATTGTGTAGCCATTTGACAATAAAAAAGAAAATAAATTAGGTATTTCATCTACATCCATTAAATTTGAACAATAAGAGTTACAACAACCTTTTCCTAATCCATATCCATATCCGTATCCAAATGTGCTATTTTCTAGAGAAATTAATGCTAATCCGCATTGTTTAATACGACTACAAGGACCTGGCTGTTTAAATTTGCTTAAAGGTGGAAAATTAATTCTTCTTACAAATTGTAATAATGGTCCTTGTGGAGGTAAATTAATGGTAACGATGTTTTTATAACATTGATTATATGTATCCAAATAAGGTTCACTAAATAGCGTTATTGTTTTTGCAGGGTGATTCATATAAATGACAAATAATATTTTATAATAAACCCACTAGTTTAATTACTTCAATTACTTTTTATAATAATATTTTTTAGTATTTCAATACACATCTTATTACACCTTATTCCATATATAGTTTTAAATATTTTATCATATGTAATTTTATCCAATTCACAAAATTCAATATAAGACATACAATATGAATCAATAATCGGCTCTATTATATCAAAAACCTCTTTCACTTCTGTATCATATTTTGATATTCTAGTAAGACTACTAAATAGTTCACTGAATATCTCTTTTTTACTCTTTAATTGTATTTCAAAATCTTGTATTATACGCTTCTCATAATCCTCATTTATTTTATGAAAATCCTGCAAACTTTGGTACAATACGTCATCCAACTCTTTTTCTTCATTACTTCTATTATCTTCTATTAATCTCTCTATTTTTGATTCATCTGGAGAACGAATAATTTCTTCATTATTATAACTATCATAGTTATCATTTATATTTGGAAATCTACTCATAATTATATTAATATAATTATAAATAGAATACTTTATTATTTCATTTTTTTATTTTATAATCATCAAAAAAAATTGAAACTAAAAAACTACAAAATAATAACACAAAATATTTTATAAAACCTTTTAAAAAAGAAATGATTTGTGAAAATGTTAATAGAATTTATTCGTCAACACCCAATATTGACAATAAAGATAGCATTATTAATTATAATTCTTTCAGAAAAGATAATTATAGATCTGATAGATTTCCAATTACCGAGAATAATAAGGAATCACACACGAACGTTAATGATACGTCCAATATAAATATTAATATTTATAGATATAAATTTACCGATGATTTTATTGCAGAATTGTATAAATTCTCAAAAATTCATCAATACGACGAGAGAAAAGATTTTAAAGAAGCTTGGAATATTTGGATAGAAGAGGAGGCTGAAATTGTGGATATAGAAATAAGAAGGCTTATGAATATAGGTTATGAAGGAAATATATTAGACAAAATGTTTAAAAGTGCTAGGTATTATTTTAGGAAAAAAAGCACCGAGAAAAAAGCACCAAAAATACGCCGCTCTTACGTCCCAGTTCGGAAAGAATTATTGGATTGTATGGATAAACACATCATATCTAACATTAATAATGATGATTATAAACCTTCTGAAGGTTTTGCATCATTCTGTAAAGATTACATAGAATTGTTAAAAGAAGAGATTAGTATTTTGTGCAAAAACGGGTTCAACAATTCTCAGGAAATTAAAAATAAATTCAAAAAGACATATAAAAATAGATATTTTATACTAACAAATAAGTAACGATATTAAAGTAAAATTATATATAAAACATATGGATACTAATATAGATATTAGTTTAATAAATAAACAATTATTAAAAAAAAGAAGAAATAATACAGAAGAATATAAATCCATTCAAAAATTAGTTGTATATAATTTTTTTTCTATAAATGATGTTAAAATCTGTGAAAAAATTAAAAAAATACCTTATTTTTCCAATAACTATTATATAATAAAAGAATACGATTTTATTAAAATAGGTGAATTTAACGAAAAATTATTCCAAATTAGTGATATTTATAATTATGATAATAAAAATGAAAATAAAAGACATTTATTATTAAAATATGAAAATATGAAATTAATACATTTTAATGATTTTTTATTTAATTTACCTAACCCAAAATTGCTTATTTTGCATACTTTAGAAACATTTTCTTACTTATTACAAAGCTTAATAAAATTAAATAATAATAATATATGTTTTTTTAATTTATCTAGCGAAAATATTTTTTTCACAGATAATTTTAAACCAATTATAAGAAACTTTGAAAAAAGCTTATTAATTAATAAATTGGACGAATCATATATTTCAAAAATAATTGAAGGAATAGATGATTTTACCTATAAACCAATTGAAATTCACGTTTTATTTTATTTAATAATAAATAATGAAGAAACCTTATCATACACATTTATAGAGACAATTTGTAATGAATATATTAAAAACATATCTGTTTTGAAGCTTTTCTCTCAACAATACATTGATAACTATAGAAATGAGTGTGTTCTTTTTTTAAAAAAATATATAAATAAACCTAAATCGTTCATTATTGATAAATTATTAGAATATTACGATACTTGGGACAATTATAGTTTAAGTGTACTATATTTACATATAATAGGTAATATTTGTAGATGTTTCTCTCTAAAAGGCACTTTTTTAAATAAATTAATAATAATTTTATCAAAAAATATAACCCCTGATCCTTCAAAGAGAGAACAATTACAGCAAACATTTGCGAATTATGATAAATTATATAATGATTTTACAGATTGGTCATTTGTAAATCAATTATCAGTTGAAAAAATGGGGAAAGTATATGAGTTATTAGAAAAATAACTTATATAATCGGAAAAGTATAAATCCTTTAATGTTTTTTATGTTTGCGAGTTCCGCCTTTTTTAGATCCTTTCCTAGCCTTTTTAGATCCCTTATTAGATTTTTTAGGTGCTTTCTTTGATTTTTTAATTCCCTTTTTAGTTTTTTTAGTTCCCATAGCAGTGTTATTTGATGATACAGAACCCATTTCACTCTTGCGTTTACTAGCATCTTGTAATGCTTGTTTAAAGCTATAATCAGGATCAGTTTCTCTACCCTCTTCTAACACTTTTGAAACAAAATCAGTCCAAACAGTCATTATATATTTAAACAACATAAAAAACTATTATAACGCATAATATATTTCTAAACCCTATATTTTGAATAAAATTGAATCAAACTATTAAAATGAATAAGAATAATAACAAAAGATATAATCAAAACCTAAATTAATGGGAAACTGTCAATCAAAAATAATGACAACGAATTGTTATTTAAGGAGCAAGACGAGTCCAGAATTACAGTTTACACGATATCTGTATGAAAAAACAGAAGTAAAAATAGCTCTTATTATTAGTTTATTGAATCGTAAAGAGGAATGCTTGTTTTGGGCATATGAATTATTTCATTCAGGATTTTTATTAGAATTGATAGAATTATTTTGGAATATTTATTATGATTTTTATGCTTCATTAAATCCAACATTTGAAAAATATCTTACAAATAAAATCCAACTACTCATAAATAATACAAAAAAAAAGGATAAAGTGGTAGCAATTATTGTAAATAATTTTATGATACGGCCATATACACTGGATGTGTTTTTTATGAGACAATTTATAAAACAATTTGATTTTGACAGAACTTATATTATGGATTATAAAAATAGCGGTGATTATGAAAAGGCAAAAAATGAAATAATTAGTATGCTAGAAATTGAGGATTATTTGATGTTATCTACTTTAATATTTGATGAAATATATGAATCACATTTATTGGAAACATTAGAAACTATTTTAGATTTCTTTACAGATTTAGGACCAAAATATAATAAACAACTAATTCTAGCAGGCTTTCAAAAGATTGTAGACTCTACATCAATATTTAAAAGGCATATTTTATATTCAAAAGTAATTCATTATTTTACGCTAAAAAAGAAGAAACCTATGGGGAAAAAATTATATCTTCAAGTTGAAGACGACGAATTATTGTTGTATGATAATATAAATTTTGACTGTAAAGATAATGAAAATGACAATAGAAGTTTACCTCCTCATAAAATTCTCGCACTTGTAAGATTACATTATATTGACAAAGATAATTACCTATCATTATTTCAATTAAAGAGAGAAAAACTGAACATAACCGATGCATTTAGAACCAATTGGTTATATCACGCATCGTTTTCACCTTTATGGGAAAAACGAATATTAGAACATAATGGGATAATAGATGATTTAAATAAAACTGTTACATTCAGTGATGATGATACCGAATTATTCCACGATAAATATGGATACGAACCCGATGAACAAAAGTTAGAAGTTCAACTTAAATCAATACAGGAGATTGAATCGGTACGAACGTGGTTGTCTTTTTATAAACAACATAATAATGGAATTATAGAAATTGATGATGATTATTTTAATGATGTAAAAAAAATCAACTATTTTGATTAAAATATTAATAATATAAACCATTATACCTGTTAATTAACTAGAATGTTACTCTAATTACACGTCTTTTTTTAAAAAAAAATTGAAATAATTTATTATTATTTAATAAAAACTAAATAATAATCTAAGATGGTCAAGAACACTACTGGAGGAAGCAAAACCAAGGGTCAAGCACGTAAGTTTGTTACGGCTCCCGTAAAAAATACATTACGAATTTCAACAGATGAATGTGAAGTATATGCCCAAGTAACTAAAACACTTGGGAATGGTATGTGCCACGTTCTTTGTATTGATGGTGAAACAAGATTATGTCATATAAGAGGAAAATTTAGAGGTCGCGGTAAAAGAGATAATTTTATTGGTAATGGGTCTTGGTTATTGGTTGGTTTAAGAGAATGGGAGGTAGGTAAAGAACCAAAGTCAGGAAAATTAGCGAATTGTGATTTATTAGAGGTATACGATGATCGTGACAAGCAACGATTGAAGGATAATACAACGGTTAATTGGTCGTCTTTTATAGAAAATGATAATAGTAATGCAAAGTTAACACTTGATGATTCAGTTGTTTTTGCAGACGAAAAAACAATTGAATATGAGGAACAAATAAGAGCTCAATCAGAAAGTGTTGAAGCTACTACTATTTCTACGGATAATGGAGAAATAATTGATGTTGACGACATTTAAAAACATAAATTATTCACAAAATAATATACAATTATAAATAATAAGTTTAAAATTATAAAAAGAGTAAGAATAAATTATTTTTTATTTTTTATAATGCATAAAATATGCAGACCCTAATAATATACTCATAAATATGTATTTTGGTATATTTGGTTTTGGTGGTTGATTTCCATTTGAGTTGTTATTATAATGGTTATAAGTATGATTTTTTCTAATTATTGTTTTACTATAAGGATTATTGAATTTTATTATGTTTTTATTTTTAAACTCATTGTATATTTTTTTATTTTTTGCAAAATCATATCTTTTTCTAGGATTTTGCAAGAATGATTTAATGGTGAATTTTACTCTATTGAACATTATAATGAATATTATATATTATAAAAGACCATTAATTTATTCATTTTTTTAAATAAATAGACTAATTATAATTATAATCAAAATACTAAACACACATATAATATTATTTCATAATATTAATTTTGCGACCTCCTGTAAATATATATAAAGTGGGTTTTAGGTAGGCTTCTGTTTTAGACTAAAAGTTGTAAGTTTGCTGTTAGGAGATAAATTATAAAATAATTTATCTTTAAATTATTATTTAATTAAGATAACTAATTAATAATTTATCTTAATAATCAATTTAAATATAATTATACTAATAATATATACACTAATATACATAGTTATAATTTTAAATATGAGCAATTTATTTAAGAATAATAATAGATTTTCATCTTTAATAGATGAATCTATTGATAATAAAGATAAATATAGAAATAAAACATTTGATAAAAATGTTAAAAATACACGCGATGATAGATCATATAATTTTAATAGTGCAAGAAATATAGAAAGAAAATTACATTTAGATATGTTAGAAAAAGAAAAGAAACAATTAGCAATTAAAGAATCTTTAAAAGTAGAAAATTTTCCGCAATTGATATCTTGTGAAAATAATATGTCAAATAAATTTACTGATAATTCTAATAATTCTAATAATTCTAATAATACACAAAATACAAACAATCAAACTTTTCTAGAAAAGTTGAAATTAGAAAAACAATTACAAGAAACTAAAAATGATCTAGAAGATAAAGTAGATCCAGGATGGGTACTTTTAAAAAAATCTAAGGATTCTAATAAAATTGTTATAAAATATGGAATGAAAACAATAGTAGAGGAGAATACTACTAATAATGTATTTAATACTTTGGTTGAAATAAATGAAAACTTCAAACAAAAATATATAGATTTATGGGGAGAAGAGGAGTATGAAAATAAATTTTTATTTCCAAACTATGACTATGAATATTTTGATAGGTTAGATGAATTATACGAAAAAGAAATGGATTTATTACATAAAGAAGAGTTGGAACGAGAAATATTACAAGAATATACAAATAATGGATATTCTGATTATTATTGATATTTATTGTTTATGATTTATGAATTATCCTTCAATTAGTTAAAAGTTATAATGTATTATATAATTATTTTATAATATATTATGGAAAATGATAATAGTATTTTAAATGATGATTGGATTAATAATTTTGAAAAAAACGATAAATTATATAAGGATTTTTATAAAGATGATCTATATTACACCAATATAAATTTTATATATTTAAATAAAGCTAATGAAATTGAAAAAATAAAGAATGAATCTTTTATAATGTCAAAAGTAAATTCTATTACAAGAGAAGAAATAATTAGAATACTTAAAAATCATTCATTTGATAATGGAATAAGGTATGGATTATTATCAATATTAAGATATAATATTACAATAGAATCAGAGAGAGTTGTTAATTTTTTAAATGAAAAAGATATTTCTTTGTATAATGAACAATTTCTTGTGCCTATAAACAATATAGACGAAATAGTTTTTGAAAAAACCATACATATGTTCCACGATTTAAATGATATAATAATTATATTCTATGAAAAAAATAATAATACATCATCTCATAACAATACAACAAAACGTGTTTTTTTAAGCACTTCTTCAAGCAGAAAAAAAACACTTAAGAAAACAATATAAAGAGATAAGCAGTATTATTAACATCATCATAAAAAATGTCTGCACTTATTAACGCACTAGATAATCGTACTGTTAAGCAACTTGGAGAAAATGGTCATGTAGAATATGGATGGTCTAATGGTATTAGAGAAAGGATTGTGCAGTTTAGTTTTCAGTGCACAAGAACAGACGATACTGGTTTGAAGAATTTAAAAGAGGTTCTAAATGATTTACTTGACTTTTTAAAGAAACAACAAGAAAATAAATCAAGTAGTTTAATTTTGCAGGAAGAAGCAAAGGGGTATCTATCAATGTTATATAGAATGATTGGTTATACGCGTGATATTGTAGATGGTAAAGGTGAGTATGCTCTTACTTATATGATGCTTCATACCTGGTATGACTATTTTCCAGAATTGTCTCTATTTGCTTTAAAATGTTTGGTTGATCTTGGTGATAGAAAGGTCCATCAATATGGTTCTTGGAAAGATATCAAGTATTTTTGTGACTATTGTACGAAGAATGGATGCACAGTTGATCATCCATTGATTCAATATTCTATTGAACTTACCAATGAACAATTAAAAAAGGACCATTCCTTGTTTGTTTCAGGTTCTAAAGATATTTCGCTAGTTGCTAAATGGATACCAAGAGAGAAATCTTCATACAATTGGTTGTATCATTCTTTGGCTACAAATTATTTTTCAGAAATATGTACGACCGCTAAGCCAAACACTCCTTCTTATTCTAAGGCAGTTCTTAAGTGCAAAACAGATTATCGCAAGATATTGTCAACATTGAATAAATATATTGATACTTTGCAAATTAAGCAATGTGGTAGGAATTGGAAAAGTATCAATTTTGATAAGGTTACTTCTATTTCCATTACGAAACAAAAGAAGGCGTTTTTGAATATTAAAGCTAATGGAGAAATGAGATATGATGATGAAGACCGAATCACTTGCTCTGAAAATTTTAAGACTCGTATTGCAAAAGCAGTTAGTGGCGAGGTTGAAATGAAGGGTAAACGTGTTTCTATGACCGATTTTACAAAACAAGCTTTAGATCTAATTGGGAGATCTAATGAAGATGAAATCAACTTGTTGAATTCTCAATGGAGAGATAACTCAACTCAAAATAGTGCACTTGGTAATTTTATAGCAATGGTTGATGTATCTGGTTCAATGAATGGAGATCCAATGTATGCTGCAATTGCCCTTGGAATTAGAATTGCAGAAAAATCAGTTCTAGGCAAACGTGTGATGACATTTAGTGCTAGGCCAGAATGGGTAAACTTAACCCATTGCAATGATTTTGTGAGTCAAGTACAAACCGTCTCTAAAGCGAATTGGGGAGCGAATACGAATTTTAAAGCTGCAATGCAGATGATTTTAGATTCTATTGTTGAAGCTAAAATGGAACCTGAAGATGTACAAAATATGGTTCTTGTTATTTTGTCAGATATGCAAATGGATGAAGCCGACATTTGCGATAAGACAGCTCTATATGAATCAATTAATGCATCCTATAGCCTTGCAGGTATGCGTGTTCACGGCAAACCATATAAACCTCCCCATATTCTTTTTTGGAATCTAAGGTCTACTTCTGGTTTTCCTACTTTGACAAATCAGCAGAATGTTTCTATGATGTCTGGCTTTAGTCCAGTTTTGCTGAATCTATTTTGTGAAAAGGGTATAGAAGCTCTGGAATCTTGTACACCCTGGTCCATTTTGGAACAAAGCTTGAATAGTGAGAGATATAATATTCTGAGGGTGAAATTTGACGAATTTTGTTAATAAAAATTATCGGTTAGTATAAGTTACACGGTTATAAATAATCATAATGTTTACACCCTTGAACATTTAAAATGGTATGCTTTAGTAAAAAAACATTTTGTCACCAAACATACTGTCTTTATAACCAATTCTAAAACATTTGGTGGTTGTGGTTTTATCTTCATCGCACTGTAATGTAAATATTATATGTCTTAATTTATGATGAACATTTCCACGACATCTCAAATACCGAATATCAATGACAGTGTATATTTTATCATTTAAAAAATATTTATCATCTTTTCTTAATTCTTCTACTTTCTTAAATATGTCATCGTTTGGTGTAATATCCATAATAATAATAATAATAATAATAATAATAATATTTAAATTTAATTCTTTTTTATAATTAAATGTTCCATTTTAAATCTTCAAGGGTGTAAATATATTGTTATAAAATTTATGAAAATAATACTTCTGGAGATATCATTATTTTTGCCTGAGAATTGTTTGAAGCTTGTATATGAAACGCCCTATGTTCACAATCTTCGTATCTTCCATCTACAGTAATATATTTTTTAAATACTAATTTAGATTTTGTAGCCTGTTTATGAGCATTTAAATTAACTTTTGAGATTAAATCCATTCGTATCCTTCCATCATAATAAGTATTTAAAAAATAAGATGTTCTATATATAGAAAAACCATTAAATGACGATATGCATTTTAATAACGTGTCGTTAGGTAATTTATTTAATAAGTTAGTTACATAATCTTGAATTACAGTGTAATATTGCACATTATTATTAAAATGATTATAACTGAAACAAAATGGGTAGATAGAGAGTCCCCAAATGTCGTAATATTTTGGAGAAGTATTAAAGGAAAGTCCATCCCAGTCTTCTCTCTCTAAATATTTTTTAATAATTTCTGGGGTTACATCTTTGCAGTTTACATCGTCAAAATCCATCATTATAAAATAAGGAAATGTATCCTTGTTTTCTTTTACATAGTTTAAACAAAAATTGCGCGCTTTTGCTATATTGTGAGTCCTATAAGGTGAAGTAGGAGTTGTATTTACATAAAATTTCATTCGTGAGTTTTTATTTTGATATTCTTTTAATATTTGTAATGTATTATCACTTGATTTATCATAATATATTATTATTTCATAATCGTCAAATATAGACCCTATTTTTTCTATGTTTTTAAACACCTTATTTAAATAAGGACCGCAGTTTTTAACAGGACCACAAATACAACAATTCATTTTATATATTTGTTTAATTTTATTTTTAATCTTATTTTAAAAAATTGAAATTTAAAATATGTATTTGTAAAATTTAAGCTAAAATGTTCACAGTTGTTTCAACACGATTTAACAATGATACTTGGAAGGAAAATCAAGAAAAGAGAGAAAAATTGCAGATTCCTTGTTTTTATGGATCTCCACAAGAAATGTCTCCAAAAATAGAGTATGAATCAATAGTTTTTGTAGTTGAAATGAACAATACACAAAATAAAATTGAGGGAATTGGTCTTATAAAGAATAGACCTCATATGGATAAATATTACAAAATACACGTGGACGGTAATTATAATAGATTTATTTATAAGAGTAATTATCGTATTGATAGAGATATATTAATAAGACATAATAGTTATTTGGTAGAGTTATTAGACAATATTTTATTCAAAGGAAAAACACATCTTAAGAGAGGATGTGGCTTTACAACAATAACAGATAAATTGTTAAAAAAGGAAATATGTAAAGACTTTGATATAAGAAATGCAATTCGTAACATATTTATTTCTATTTATAAAAGTAGCGATATTAAAGTAATTGAATCTGAAGAATATTCGCCTATTTATGAAAATGAATCACCCTTAAATTTGATTTAATTTGATAGGTTATTTTATAATATAAAACTATATCTATATTAATTATATGTCGACTTTTGATACGAATGTTGAAAACTATAGTATATCAGAACTAATGGCTATAGCAGAAATAAATGATTTAAATCCTAATGAAATTATAAAGAAAACAAATATAGCTATAAAAAAATTTGAGAGAACAAAACCTGATATATCGGTTTTTTTTCGCAATATACAAAGCCAACTTTTGCAATATTCACAAAATCTTATTAATAAAGATGGCGACTCCGATAATGATATGAATAGTGACTCGGATGGAGATGAAAAAGTTATTGTAGAATCATTTGGAAATATGTCTAATGAAGCTGTTTATCCTGCAGGTAATAAACAGGTAACTCAATGGTATGAAAATGAAAATTTAACACAATCCGATGAAAATCAAGTAAATAAAATCACGGATAGAAAACAAAAAATAAGTGTTTTTGGTAATCAACACGATCCTATGAATCGTGAACAATTAGCCACTACTGATACTTATCAACTTCCAGTTAAACAGGATTCTTTGAATCCTAATTTAAAGAATACTATTACAAGGTTCGTCAATTTAGATAGTCAATTTAGGCAATATACTAGTGGAATTGATTCAATGTCAACTGATTATACGCTTGATTTATCAGATACATTAAAAAATGCACTAAGTTTGCGTGTTTATTCATATCAAATTCCATTTAGTTGGTATGCGATAGATACAGCATATGGTAATACGTGTTTGTGGATAGTTGATGGAAGTTATAATATCCCTATTTCTATACCTCCAGGTAATTATTCTCAAACATCCTTTATTACTCAAATTAATGCGTCTTTTGCAAATGCTGGATTTACATTTTCTAATATTAATCCTCCATTTTCTCCGATTTCTCCCCAACCTCTTCTCTCTATAAATTTGCCTGTCTATTATAATTCAAATAATGGAATGGTAACTATGTATTTAAATGATGGTTCATTTAACGATCCTAAATGTATTATACCTAGTTTTACTATTACAAATTCAACCAAAATAGTTTTTTATGATTTTACAGGAAGTTTACATTGTACAAATAACTGTTTAAGTAAAACAAATAGTTATTTTAATAATTCTTTGGGATGGTTAATGGGTTATAGATTGCCGTATTTTCCGGTTTCTTCTAATGGTAACTCTGGAACAGCTATATTAGATTTAAATGGACCAAAATATTTGATATTAGTAATTGATGATTATAATCAAAATCACGTTAACAACAGCCTTGTTTCCATTACACAATTATCAACCACATTAAAGGTTCCATCTTATTATTCACAAGATTTACCTTATATTTGTAATACACCTTCTCAACAAGGTAATAATTTATCAGAATTAATTAGTGGTCTTGTTGATGAAAGCCTCTTTGATAATCAATTAACAAATATTAATGGATTATTAATTGGTGGTAAATATCAAGAAGATTACGTAACAACACAAACTGTTTTACCTAGTGCGCCTAGAATATTAACTCAATCTCAGATATACACTATAAATGAAATAAATAAAAATAGAAATAACAATACTAATTATTTATCTAAAGCGCCAACCAGTTCTGATATTTTGGCTGTACTGCCGATTAAAACATCTACTGGTGTACCAACAGGCACTTTGCTTGTAGATTTTAGTGGTTCTTTACAAGATAATGTGCGTACTTATTTTGGTCCGGTTAATATAGATCGTATGTGTATTAAATTACTAGATGATAAAGGTAATGTGCTTAATTTGAACGGAAATGATTGGTGTGTAACATTAGTTTGCGAATGTTTATATCAATATTAAATACTGTATTTAATTATATGGTATTCAGTTATATTTTTTTGCATTGATTATATATAGATATTTTATATGAATAATTGTACAAATCTTATTGAAAAATTAATATATAAATTAGGAAAATATGGCCCAATAATACTGTTATTATATTCATTATTTTTATTGTGGAATAATGAAAATTTATTTTTTTATTATACTATTGGTATTTTTGTTAATTCTCTTTTAAATCTGATTTTAAAAGGTATTTTACAACACCCTAGACCATCCGAAGATCCTAAGGAATTTGAATTAGCCTTAAAAAACGGTAAACGATTTATATTTAAAGATGGAATTATACCTCACGATATATTTGGTATGCCTTCTGGGCACACACAATCTGCTGTATTTTCTTCGGTTTATATATATTTGTCCCTTAGACAAGTGAAAGTTTTTGTTTTTTATTTGGTAATTTCATTAATAACTATCTATCAGCGCATAAAATATAATTATCATACTTTATTACAAACAATTATTGGAGGAATTATCGGAATAATGTTTGCATATTATGTATATTATCTTGCACAAGAAAAAATAACAGGTAGCATTAGAGAGAAACCCGATGATTTTGCGCCAATTTAGAATTGAAAAATGATTTATTATAATGATAATATAATATATTATACAATGATAGGTATTTACAAAATGAACGTAAATCATAATAATTGTAGAAAGTATAAAGGATTTTTACCGAATAAAAATCCAGTTATAAACTCTTTATCAAATTATATATCATCTTTTGGTATTTATAATGTTGTTTATATTACTGGAGTGAATTTTACTACTTACGGAACAAGCGTTAATTTTGGTCCATATAAAAATATACCAGTTATTTTTTTTAGTTCTAGTTATATTTCTTTTGTAGTCCCTGTTAATATTCCTATTGGAAATTATAATGTACAAGTTACTACTAATAATAATAGCAATTCTAATCCTGATTTATTATATTCTAATGTGGTAAGTTATGATATTGTATAATTAATAAAAATATTAATAATATTTTTATTAATATCATTTGATTATTATTTTATATTTGTATCGTGATATTTTATTACTAGTTATTACTAGTTATTACTAGTTATTACTAGTTATTACTAGTTATTACTAGTTATTATTGCTTATGGGTATAGTAAAACAATAGATGGATTATTCAACTTATCCTGATATTCAATAGCTATGGTGTATCCACTGGAAGGATCAATTCTCATTACAGCGGTTGCTGACGCATTTCTTAAAGGCTCTGTGACAACATTTACTATAGTTCCATTAAACAACTGTTTGAATAATACATAACCTGTATTTTTTAAGATAAAAGCATTTGAAACACTTGAGTTACTCAAGTTAAGTGTAGCTGTTACAGTTGCATATACACGACTATTAGTTGAGTAGGATAAATTATACATATTAGTAACCACAGTTGGTGTTAAATAACTAGATGAGCTATTTAATGTACTATAATTATCATTACCATTAAATCTAGCTTGAATTGTGTATTGAGATGAACTTTCTAATAGCAATGCTAATTCGGCTACTCCATCATTCAAATCAACACTAGTGTAATGAGTATCACCATTATTTGTTACAGTGAATGTTACCGTACCTTGTTTTGATTTATCGTTGACTTCTGGGAAGTTAACTTGTGCTGTTATTGTTGAAATACTTAGATAATTATTTGTATTTGGAATAGTAATTACAATACTGTCGGGTGTTCTTTTATCAATATTTGTATGTATTTTGTTGGATTCTGCATCAAAGAAATTCACGCTATTTTTGAATATAGAGTAAAATCTTACGTTATTGTCTACATCATTTACAGTATATGAAAGAGTAGCATTATTATTTATTACATCTGAATAACCGATCAATTCTTCTGAACCATTTATTTTAACATAAAATTCCACAACTCCTTCATTTATTGTGCTTTGTTGACATGATGTAATATTGCTAGTTAAACTAATAGTTTCTCCATATGAGACATTTGTAGACGATATATATAAAGTGTTATTTGAACGATATTTTTCATGTACATACAATTCAATATCTGAACTAGTTGAATCAGAATAATCAAATGAAGTTTTATAAACAGCATAATAATATACATATCCTATATCTGTTAATACTACATTTAATGAAGCAATACCATCGCTATCTAAATTAGAATAGCCTAATATTTCTTCACTATATCCATTATCGTAATATTTATGAAATTCAACTATGCCATTTGTTAAATTGCGATTATTGCTTTTAACATTGTATGATAAAGTAATTTGTTGATTTAATTTGTAATAATCGTTGGTATTTAATTCAGATACATTTATAATATTTGTAACTATTCTATTACTTATATAAATATCTTGTTCCACGCTAGCATCATAATAATTAATTGAGTTTTTAAACAAAGCGTAAAAATTAACCTGGCCAACATCTATTAATCTATATGATAGTAATACTTCACCCGTATTATCTGGTTTCAAATATCCTATAACTGAATCGTTGTTATTGTCGTATACGTATTTGTGAATTTCAATAATACCTTCACTAATAGCTGCATTTAGAATATCTATGTTTACATTTGAATTAGAAGTATTTAAATTATTATACGCTAATGCATATGCATTATTCGCGCTTGAATAATTTTCTGCAGCTGTTGTATAAACTTGTAAAGCAGTGTTATAACTGTTAGATAAACTTACAAATGAAGCATCTGCTAAATTATACAAATTAGTATACTTGACAATTTGTGCTTGTGTATCAAGTACTTCTGCATTAGCCTCAACCACATTTGCGCTGTAATCTATTAGTTTTCCTTGATAGAGAGTAATCATAGATTGTAAAAGCTGTGCAATATTAGTATTATTATTATTATTATCATTATACAATTTAATTAATAGTTCTATAGCATTAGCATATAATATTGCATTTTGAAGATTTATACCAGCATCAGTATACTGTTGATTTGCTAATTGTTTTGTATTGTATAAATTGTAATTGAATAAATAACTGTTATATGTATTTTGAGCAGAATTTTTACTATTTAAAGCACTAGCTTCACTAGCTAGAAGATCTTCATAAATATGTAGATTATTTAGATTATTTAGAGCATTATTGAATGCGAATAAAGAATTTGATAAATCTACTACATAACTGGAATTAATACCTGTAATACTTGTTAAACTACTATCAACATGAGTGAATTTTTCAGAAATCAAACTAACTAATAAATTTAAATTTATAGCAATATTGTTACTAACATCTGAAGTAATAGTTGAGATAATATCTTCATAAGATAATAATTGTTGTGGTATGGGAGTTCCACCAGACAAATATTCTGCTATAGCACTTATTAAGTTGGAACTTTTTGGAGAAAGAAGCTGAGCAAGTATTAACACATGTGATGGGTCTGATAAGTCTGCATTATATACAGCACGGGCTGCGTCTATTGCATCTTGCAATCCTACTAATTGATTAAGGTTATTAGCATTAGTGTATGTTGGAAGTGAATCATAACTCCATATTGTAGGAGGGTAATCACGAGGGTATTCTCCTTGAGAATTTCCGTAAAAGTCAACAAAACGTAGTGCACCATTAGTAATACTGTTAATTTTATTATAAGTAACTGTTCCAGTACCTTCATTTAAATAATATGAACCTACTAAATTATTTGTTGGAGTTTGGATTAATGTATACATATTATTAACTATATCTGTTTGGCTTCTAATTGTAGACCATAATCGCATATTTGAATTACCTCCTGGAAGCTGTAATTCATAGTGATTAAAATTATCATAATTTAAAATACACCCCAAAAGCATAGGATAACTATCATTGCGTAAGTTAATAGTAAATCCTTCAGGGTTTACTAAAACTCCATCTAAATAGACAAATGACCCATTTGTAACACCAAAATTAATTGTAACTGCTATATGATGCCATTCGCCAAGTTGCATTCGTGTATAACCTCCTACAAAAGTTTGATCGTCAGTACCATATCCAACTTTATGATTGGTTAATCTCATATAACCACTATCAATACCTACTCTAAATGCTTTCCATTTTTCAAATAATACCCCAGTCCCTTGATATTTATGCCATATTTCTAGTGTTATTGTATTCATTCCACTAAATATATTGCTGGGGAATTGAACAAATGTAAACCCTGATTTATATTGGCTAAGATTCAAACAAGAGTTTTGGTTTATTCGTCTTGTATTACCATTATCATCAATATATGATGAATTCAAGTTATTGCTTGCATCATTATATGCTTGGATAGCATTCTGTAAATTTGTAGAAGCGTCACTTAAATATGCAGATCTAAGGTTATTAATATCTCCAATACTGTTATTACTAATTTCAGCATAAATTTGTTGGAATAACGCTTCTTCCTTGTGGGCCAAGTCATCTAGAGCACTATTGTATATAGGTAGTGAATTTATATAGTTTGTACTAGCGTCTAATACTGCTTGATGTGCAAGAGCGTATGATGCATCGGCAATTTGTAAATTCATACTTGCATCATTCATACTTGCGTCTGTTACATACAATGTTGACAAAGTATTATATGATGAATCAGCGGTTTGTCTATTTATATTTGCAGCTGCATAAGCATTACTAGCATCTATTACTGATTGATTTGCAGAACTAGAAGCCGCTAGTGCTCCATTTAGATTGTTCAATGTAACAGATAACTCAGCAGCTACAGTAGCATTATTTAGTGCTACTTCTGCATTACTCATATCAAGTACAATACTGTTGTATTTGTTAACTGCCTCACTATATTCATTATTTGCGTGTATTAAATTAGCTCTTAAGTCACTCAATATTTCATCTGCAAGATCAACTGTAACATCACTTAATTCTCTATTTGTTTGGTAATTATTTAAAGCTAATTCTGCAGAATTCTTTGCATCAAGTGAATTAGCAAGATTTTGCGAAGCTATATTCAATTCAGAAAGTTTTTGCGCTGCAATTTGTTCATCCGATAGTAATTGATTTCTAGATTGTTGTGATTTAGAAACAGAATATTTCAAATCAATAATATCACCAAAGTTATATGGAGATTCCCACATAGTGTCATCACTTAAAAACGCATTATCTTTTTTATAAATGTGAATCGGTTGTGTGAATGATGAACTAACGTTATTAAAATTTTCAGAATTTTTGAAAACGCCATAAAATTTTATGTAAGTGTCATCATTAGTATCACTTGTTAAAGTGTATTGTAAATATGCGAATCCATTGTATACAGATGATCTTGCTAAAATTTCATCTTGTAAAATGTAATCTAGATAAGGTCCAACAACAGTAACTTTATGTATTTCAACTGTTCCTTCTGTTACATTATTACCACTTACAGAGTCAAGTACTTGATAATACAAATCAAGCAATGATCCACTTTTGTATGTATCACTTAATTCACTAGTGAATGTTATAGTTACATCTTTACGATTTCTAGAAATGTCAACGCTTGTAGATGTTACATCATAATTTTCAGATCTAATTATAGCGTATATATTGTTATCTCCGTAATTAATTGAAGAATAATTGAATCTATAATATCCGTTATTAGAACTAATAGGTGTTAAAGAAGTAATAGAAATTGATCTATAAAAGGTAACAGAATCACCATTAGAAAGATTGTTAAGATACAATGTGAAAGTATCATTATCATTAGAACTGTATGTTAATGTATTAGTTAATACATTTATTTCTTTACCTACATTTACTTGAAAAATAGTAGGTAGACCTGAGTAATTATTGTCTGTAAAATAAACAACCACTTCGTTAATGCCTTTATTCAATGTTGTGGTATCAATATTAAATGAGTAATAACTACCAGAAAGACTAGCTTGTTGAACTGATCCATTATTAACGATATAGGATACGGATGCAGTTGTTATTAAATCACTATGTTTATATAAAATTTGAGCATTAACTGGTATAATATCTAAATAGTTACTATTATACATATTTTCATCTACTACAATTCTACAATTGTTAGATTTATTTATAATCAAATCATTTGAATCATCTGAGTAAGATCCCAATAAATTTTTATTAGACAATTCTGAATATAGTTTAAATGAACCAACATAAAATGCATTTTGTAAGTATTGTGATAAATCATCAATTTTATATTTATATGTATATTGTGAGATTTGTTTAAATTTACTGTCGTTATAATCAAGTATCTTGGTAAATTGTTCTGAAGTTTTATCATCAGTAAATACTATACTAATTGTACCATTGTTAATAGGATAATTATTTGTAATACTAAATGTGAGCTCTAATTTGTCTCTGTAAAGGGCATAATGTGTACTCATATTTACATTTAATTGTATTTGTTTCTTTGTAACAGTAAAATAATATGTAATCTCATTTGTTTTATTTAAATTATTTGAATCATTACTGTCTCTAGCATATATCTTAAAATAATAATTACCTACTTCTATACTATTATCTCTATTAGTAGATCCAGATAGCAATTGATCAAGTCTAGAAAGTACAATAGTTTGGTCTATAGTAGATGTGGAAAAATTATATGTTGATGTTTGGTTATATTCTGTTCCATTAATACCATAAGTTTTAACGACAAATTGGTTGTAAGGAAGTACAGATAAACTACCTGAATGAACTGTAATACTAGCTGATACTGAATCGCTATAATTAAAAGTAAAATTATCGGAAAGCCCTGATATAGTTAAATAAGGCTTAATATTTAGTGATAATGGACTAAATTCCTTTGCAACTACAGGATAATCTAAATTTCTATCATTAGTGTTTGTGACAGGAGTAAAAAGTGCTTTTAAAGCATAGCCTCCATCTTTATATGGTAAAACATTACCAGATAATGTGAATTTGTAACTACTTGAAGAATTTGTTAAATATACTGTAGGAGTTGATATTTTATTAGCAGGATCATAATTATCGTGATATAATTCTACTAAACATTTACGTTTATTGTTAGGAATATTACTATCAAATGCAAATTTTGCGTAAACATCAAAAGTAACATCAGATTTGTATAATATAGTTTTTGTAACAGTAGAGTTATTCAAACTATCATAATATAAGTTTCCTGTACCAAAAACATTTGCTTCATACATATTTAATAGTGAGGAAGGACTGCTAGTAATTGTATTATAATAATTAGTACTTGTTGGTGTGAAAATTACTTTTACATAATATGTGTTACTATTGTTTGTAGGTACTGTAATTGTCTTTGCATCAAATCTAGCTATAACATTATTATCAATAGTATTTGAAGTAATACTAACAGGAGTTATAGGTATTAAATTAACAAAATTACTATTATCTACTGAATATTTATAACTTAATGATCCATTTATTTTTTGACTTATATGAGTTACAATTTTAAATGGTTCATCATAATTTATAACTCCATTAAATCTGACAGTTGCACTATTATTTTCATAATATATACTTGAATTATCTACATTATCACTATTAGGAGTACTATGATTTACATCAAGTCCACCATATAAAACTGATATATCTGTAATCTCTATGTCTATTGAATGTTTATTAATGGTAAAGTGTTGATTTGTATTATTATCTATTATTGCAGCATTATATTTATCATTATTGTTTTCAAAATAGTTAAAATCAAAAACAGCTGTAATACCATCCTGTGTGTATATTATTTCTGGAGAATTACCAAATGGTGCAAAGTTTACGATTGTTCCTGATGCAGAAAAATGATCATAACCCTCCAACCCTTGATCAAAAACTATGTAAACACTTGAAATATCTACACCATATTGAGTTGTAGAAACAGTCATATCTTGATAAATATCATTTGAATTTGAATCGATTGTTTTCTTACGCAAAACAACCGTTCCATTAATATCTCTAGTTTGTGAATTATATGATGGTTGTTGAATAGGGTACTTAGATTGTACTTTTACATTAATATTAACATTAGATTCATAATCTACTGATGTAGTAGTATTGCCTAAAGGATCTTTAATTACAAAAGATATTACAGGAGTTGTTTTAATAACTGAAAATGATACAATATTTGACGAATATGTTTCTTGAAATTTATCACACACAAATTTAGCAACCGCAGTGTAACCCGTATTTGGAAGAATATCTTCAGCCTTAGGATTTATACGAATAATTGAAGTGTTATTTGAATTAACGCCACTAGAATAACCATCTATGTTACCAATATATTGGTTATCTTTATACAAGTAAACTACTATCTTGCCGTGTTGAATTTTATAGTATGGAGTAGTATTTGTATTAAATGAAACATCAAATTCAATTACATCTTCTTGGAAATAATAGACTGTATCATTAGTTAAATCTGAGTTTTTAATTGCAAATGTAAAATCAGCAATATTATAGTCCACGCGCATTATATAATTACCAGATAGGTAGGTATATTTATTCGTTGGATTAAAACTATCTGAATCAAAAACACTGTCTTTAAAATTATTACCACCATTATATTTCAAATAAACAATTGCAGGCTCATTTTTATATATAATAGAATTTACATCAACCAAATTGGATGTTGTAAAGTAACCATTAGATAAAACATTGGTTGTTAAAATTGTCACATATGAATATTGATTATTATTCCAAATCTTACATATGAGATCTATAGTACCCTTATTAACTGCTTTGTTATCTAATGTTTTAATATATCCAGAAATTTGTAAGGTATCCTGTATTTGTATATACACTGTGCGCACAGCATCATTAATTTGATTTGCACTTAAATTATAATCTGTTGTGTTTCCGTCAACAACAACTGTTTTAACTAATTTACCTAAAGAGTCAGTAGTATATGTAATATTCGCAAGATTATCATTGAATATTAATTCAGAAAGGTATATATTTGTTTGGTAAACATCAATGGTAAATTCATTATTGTCTGAATTTACATAGTATGTGTTGTCTCCATAGAAAGGAGTTGATGATACAAATTTAACATATAGATTGTAAGTAGTTGGGTCTTGAGGACAATCAAATCCAATTGCATCGCACTTAAAGTTTAGTTCCGTCAATACACTATCACCGTAATTTGAAAATGATACACTTGATAATCTTTGATCATTACCTTCATTTGGATCAACACACCAAACCTCCATCTTTCCTACACATCCAGTTGGTGCAATAAAAGTTATAATTCCAGAAAAGTCTTCTCCATATAAAACTACGTCATTGAGAATAGGAAATGTCGTTAAATTAACCTCTCTAATACTAGTAGGAACTACTGTAATATTCAATATATTTGTGGTAAATTTTTGCAAATTAGGATCATCTGGAGTGATTTCATATTTAAAAGTATAATTACCTCTAGTAATTGGTATACTACTGGGTTTAAATGTTGTTATTTGTTGTGTTGTTTCATAATTAATTTGTAAAGTTTTATTCAAACTATTATTTATTAAATTTCCACTTTCATCATAAATAGTTACTTTTAAATTTCCACTTATTGGTAAAATACTTCCGTCTTTATTAACTAACCCAAATGTTGCAAGGACATTGTAGGTATCATTAAAATAAAAAGTATCATTTGTTATTAAAACGTTAGATGAATTAGTAAAAGTTAAAGAATCAAATGATGGCTTAGAATGATTTTGAGTAAACTCAATTTGTTCTGAAGGGTATACAATTATATATTTGTCTGTATCATAGTTGTGTAAATTTAGTGATATATCACAAAATACGTTTAATATGTTGTATTTATTTGTATTTGATTCTACCATATTTAATACATCTGTAAGTACTATTCCATTTTCATCTATACCTAAATTATCTACACTCAATACAACGTTCGAACCAGATAATATTTTTAAACTAGCGGTAGTTCCTTCTATAATATTAGATAAATTGGAAATTTTAATTTTAAAATTATTTGTGTAACTCAATATTGCATTATGATCAAAAATTTGAGAATTATCAACATTAATTACTTGAACAACAGGATTAATAGACTCTTCAACAAATTTTAAACTTACATTATATTGAGATGAAGAGTTATAGACATTTTCATAATCTGGTGTAAAAACCAATGCTAAGTTGTATACCCGTGAAACTTCTGACGTAAAAGAAATACTAAAAGAATTATTATTATCTACTCTAACTGAACTTATAACATTATTATTATTGCTTGGATCAACTAGATAAACTGTACCTGATAACGATTCTAAATAAGATGAGTTTACATTTCCATTTACATAAATGGTATCATTAATTATACAATTATTATTATCAATAACGACATTTTCAAAGAACAAATCAGTTTTTTTTAATGTTAAATTTACCATACTCTGTATATTTTCTGTGTATATGTATGGTGAGTTAGCATTCCATTCAAAAAAAGCGTTTACAATATCACTACCCATATAAATTGATAACTCTGTACTTCCTAATAAATCTATCATTTTAACTCCAGACAAAGTATAGTTTGTTGTATTTGTTGTAAAATTATTCTTTTTAGCTGATGTTATTTCTGAACTATTATTATTATATAATTTCAATGTACCGTTATCATTTTTACCTGAATATCCAGTTAAAGTTAAATTGAATGAAACATCTTCATATAAATCATATGATAAACTTTGAGTAGAATTAGACAAAACAGGTGTAATTAAATCAATATTCAATTGCACAGATGTGTTTGAATATTTTGAACTATCAAAAATATCATTGGTCTTTAAATTTGTATAAACTGTAATAGGGTTATTAGAAGAATTTAGTGAATAATCCTTAGGTACAAATGATTGAATAAAGTTATTTGAACCATTTTGAGTTGATTTATTGAATCTATTTGTTCCTAAAAAAGAATAATCTATTGATACAGGTAAATCACTTATAGATAAAGCAGATCCTCCAGTGTTATCATATACAGCAGATGTTATTGTGAAACTATTATAGACCGTTGCGTGAGATGGGGAAATACTAGATACAACATTTACTCCAGTATATACAAATGATTGTAATTGGTCATTATTACTATGAATCTCTTTATTATATAATACGGGTATACCTGATGATCCTAAAAATGAAGCACTAATTGTAAAATTACTACTAGAATATCTTAATAAATTAAGTGTCTTAGGAGAAAAAGAGGCAATGTAATGTGGATTTCCAGAACTGCTATAGGCAGAATTTATTGTTGAGTTATCTGCTTGAGAAACCACAAAGTCTAAACTTCCTGGTAATGTTGAACTATTATAGTAATTATTAGATGAATCAACTATTGTAGCACTTATATTATTTGAAGATGTGTAAGAAGGAGTTCTATTGATTAATTCAGAAATCTTAATAATAGGTTTTTCTGTATAAAATACATAATCTGGCGATATATCAGGGGTTTCAATAATATCACTTTGGGTAGGAACAAATGATAAATTAATCTTATATTCTGTATCCGGATAAATTTGATTACTACTTGGTAAAAAAGATATATTTTGTATGTTTGTTACATTAGTATTAATATATGCTGTTGTGTTGTTTGGATTCACCACTTTAAATGTTGATATACCTGCTACATTAACTCTGGTACCAGTACGAAAATCTTCTATATAAAACCCATCTAATGATGCATATCTCAAGGTTGAATAACTGGAACTTAATTTTGCTGTATCATATAAAACACGAATTTTTTGCTTCTTTATTGTGAAGTTAACTACATTACTATTTCCTGAGTTATAATGGTATGTAAAAGGATAATTACTTGAAGTTGTAGAATTAAAAACGTTGTTGGTACTATCAAAAGGATCATAAGAGACAATTGCACTGTAGTTACCAGGCAAGAATCTACTTTTATCAGATTCAGGTATTACAAATGAAGCTATATTATTAACTAAACTAGTAGAATATACAGCTACTTCTGTGTTATTAGAGTCTTTAATGATTAATTTAACATCTTGACCATCAAGATTATCATTGTTCACATTTGTAGGGTTTAAATTACAACTGAAATTTAATAAATTTGACATACTATAATAATTATCGGTATTTGGAAGTGTTAAATATAAATTGGGATCATTCCATAGAATCGTTTTTAAATCAATAAATAATACACTATTGTCAGTAGATAATCCAGTAATTAGAGATCCGTTTGTAGTACTGTTACCTTGTTCATCTAATCCATAATCTCGTACTTTTCTCATAACTATTTCAACTTTATCACCAACTTGCAATGTAGGTATTGTATAGGTATTAAACGCTAATGAACCACTAGTGTAAACAACTATATCGTTTAGTATAATAACAGCTTCGTATGGATTTAGACTAGCATTTCCGGCGGTTGAGTTTGTGGATGTTAATAAAAAATTAATAGTATGGTTCGTTTGAGTATGATTACAGTAATATGTTAAAGAATTTTGACCTACTTTAGATTGTTGGTCATAATATTGTATATTTATTTCACTACTGTAGTTTTGAGATACTAATGACACAAGTTTAGAAAAAGGGAATGGTAATGATGAAATATTTATGACATCTCTATCGTTAATATAAATATTATTGTCTAAATAATACTCACTATTAGACTGTGTGTGAGTATTTATCATTTGTACATTAACATTTCGTGGTTGATTTTCAACATTAAACCAAAATTTTTGTGTAACTGATCCTATAATTGAAATAGCATTACTATATGTCCAATAATGACTGCTATTTTGCATACTTGTATACATAACACTACTAACATCAAAGCAAGAAACAGCATAATTTTGTTTTACTATGTTATTTGTTTCAGATGAATCCATTATACCAAGTGGTAAGGTATTCGGAGATGTAAATACAGGCATCCGATTCTTTAAAGTATTAGTACCGTAATAACCTGAATTAAAAAAATTACCAGAATAGTCAATCAAGGTCATTTATAAATATATCAAATATAAAAAAATATTAAAATTTTTAAAAGCCTAAACATTTATATTTTAAAAAAATAGTAAAATTAATATATTATTTTATATTGAAAAGGAGGTAAACTATTTTGACATAAAGTTTATAAAATAAACTAAACTATTTTATAAACTAATCCCATTTTATAAACTAACACATTTTATAAATTATACGAACCTATAGTATAATAATAATTGATAACATTTTGTAAAATTCCATTTTAATAGAGTACCATCATAATCGGTAGAACCTTCAAAACTCCAATTATAATCACTATTCATTTTATCCTTCCATTTTAAATCTGAAATCCTATGAAAGCTCATTCCATCATATCCCATATCCTTTTTTTCACACGTAATGGTTGCACAAAAGTGTTGTTTAGATATATCTCTAACAACTGAGCTATCAATTTTATATTTGCTTTCATTTATTGTAAACGATAAAGGTTTTTTATTAAATTTTGATGCTTTTTCATCATATACTTCTAAAACTATAATATGTGGTAAATGTGTCATTTTTTTCATTGATTCACTAACTTTATCCTTCCAATTATTATCTGCGTCTCTTATAAATAACAAAACAATAGAACTATTGTTTAAATAATTAATTATACTCATATAATACAACAAAGGGTTTCCTGCCGCATCTACGTCAACAATATATGGATATTTTTCTTTGTAAGAAGATGGTATGCTTTTATATAATTGATGTATAATATTATTAGTATTTAATTCATATGCAAATTTATTACCTGTTAAACAAGCATCTATGCCAAAATTCAATAGAGCAAAAGCGTTTTTAAGTTTATCTGGTATAATGGTACCATTTTGCTGTTTCCCTTCTATCATTAGTTGTCTTAAAAAATGAAAGAATTTACGACCTTTATCGCTAACAAAAAATGTAACAAACATAGCATTAAACCAGCAATTTGACTGTACTTGTAAAGGAGGTACAATTTTTGTTATATCTATATGTTTATCAGCAGATAAGTTTCTTAAAAGATATTTTTTTGCTTGTGGTGTATTATAATTAAAACAGTTTTTACCAAATATATTACCTGGGATACCAATTTGCAACGGTTCTTTTAAAGAATATGCTTGACTAATATTGCAATCTAATATTTCTTTTCTTGGTATGGATTTTAACGTAACTAAATCTTTATTAATTGTAGGAGAATAAGAGGACATTTTACGTATTCGGTTAATATCATTACTAATTTTCCTTATTTGTAATGGTGTATTATTTGGTATTATATGATGTATATTTTTCAATGTTTTATTACGTTTTCTCTCTTTTTTACGATTTTTACTTTTATATTTTTTTGTTTTAATCTTCATATAAATAAATAATATTTTTATTTATTATAAATGGGTGCAGGGATTTTACCGACTTCAATTCATAATGGTAAACTCTATTTTTTATTTGGTAAAGAAAACCAGTATGAAGACTCGGCTAGAGGGTTTTCAGATTTTGGAGGTGGAACAGACAATAATGAAACTTATTTGGAAACAGCAATAAGAGAAGGTGGTGAAGAACTTACTGGTTTTTTAGGAAGTGATAATGATTTAAAAAAAATGTTTAAAAAAAACGGAACTTATACAATTGATTATGATTCAAAATCTCATCACAAAATATATCGTATGCATATATTTTATTTTGATTATGATGAGAAATTGCCTTTTTATTATAATAATAATAAAAAATTTTTACAAAAACGTTTAGATCCTAAGGTAATAAAAGAATCAAAAATATTTGAAAAAGCAGAAATACGATGGGTTTGTGTTGACGATATTATTAAAATGCGACCTCAATTTAGATCGTATTTTCAAAATATAGTTGATATGATTTATGATGAAAAGGATAGTATAAAAAAATTCATTAACTCTTGCTTGAAAAAAAGAACTAAAAATAAAACACTAAAACGTAGATAGGCAAATATTATTCTTTCATTTATTTTAATTTAATAAAAAAAATGAAAGCTTAATGATATGTATACTATATAACAAATACATATAGTCAACCTAGTATAAACTACAATGTCGTCGCTCATTTATAATACTATTTTTGAAATTATATCAGCAACTTCTTCGTTGGTTGTATTAATATCAATGATATATTTTGCGAAAAACATTACAAACTCAATTGAAATAAAAATGGTCAACCTAAAGATAGAGAATTTAGACTTGGAAGTTAGAAATAAAAATCTAACAAATAAATTAAACACATATAAAGATGAATATGAATCCAGAGAGAAAACAATAAATAAATTATTAGAAGAAAAATTAAAATTGGAAATGAATATTGCTAAATGTCAACTGTACACTGATTATGTATGTAGTTTAGAAAAGGAAAACCAAGAGATGCTTTTAAAACTACAAACTTATGAAAACAAATTTCAAAAAGAAAGGGATTTGAGATTGAAGGAAGATAGAAGAAGAAAGAATATATTATTGCAAGAATCGTTTCCAATATTAAGTTATGATGAATATTGATAATTTACAAATTAAATTAATTACTTTATTGTTTAAGTATAAATTTATAATATATTAAAATGCAATTTAGAGAAACGACTATTTTTTTTTTCCAAAAGTTTTTTCAGAAATTAAAAATGGACATTTTTGGAATGTCCAATTTTCAAAAAGGGCGATTCAGTCCCTGAAAAACGTGATTTTACTGCATAATTGAAAATTAGCGTAAGGTCGCAAAAAAAATAATTTCAATTTTGTTACGATAAATTTTAATTTTCATGAATAAAACAATTTAGAAATAATTTCTTCAATGATAATAAATGATAACAAATGATAAAAAAATCCGCCGTTTTCCGCCGTTTTTTTTCCATTGTGTTTTATGTGATGTTAAATGTAGCAAGAAAAGTCACTATGAAGAACACCTACTCACAGCAAAACACCAAAAAAACCGGAAAATGGTAACAAATGATAACAAAACGGCGGATCCGCCGTTTTCCGCCAACGACACCTATTTATGCTCTTGTGGACGCACATATAAGTTTGCTTCTGGACTTTCTCGTCACAAAAAAAAATGTTCTGCAAATAATAATGAAAACAATAGTAACAGTATTGGTATAAATAAGGATTTTGTAATGATGCTTATGAAGGAAAATACAGAACAGTTTAAAGATATTATTATGGAAGTTTGCAAGAATAATACCAACCTATCTAACAATAATTTGAATAATTATACAAATAATGTAAATATACAAAATAAAACATTTAATCTTAATTTATTTTTAAATGAACAATGTAAAGATGCAGTAAATTTAACTGATTTTGTAGATTCAATAAAGTTAGAATTATCTGATCTGGAGAATGTTGGAAAACTTGGGTTTGTGAATGGAATTACAAATATTATATTGAAAAATTTAAAACAATTGGATATTCATAAAAGGCCGGTTCATTGTAGTGATTCAAAAAGAGAAGTTATGTATGTAAAGGATAAAGACAAATGGGAAAAAGAAAATGAAGAAAAAAAGAAATTGAAAACGGCTATAAAATCTATTGCTAATAAAAATTCACAAATGTTACCAGAATTTAGAGCTAAATATCCTGATTGCAGTAAAAGCGTATCAACTAAATCAGACCAATATAACAAATTAATCATTGAAGCATATGGTGGATCTGGAAATGAAGACTCTGATAATGAAAATAAAATAATTAAAAACATAGCAAAAGAGGTGCTAATTAATAAGGATTGTATAAATTGTTAAAAAAAATTGAAATTAAATCTAATAATTAATATTTATTAGATTTAATTGATAATGGAATTTAATTCGCAAACAGAACAACTTAATTCGCAAATGGAAAACATATGTTTTATTGAGATTTTTAGTAAAATTTATGTTATATCTAAAACTCATATTAACGAGAATTGGAAAAAAACATTTCAAGAAAAATTAGATGCTATTTGGAATACCATTAAAAATGAACCATTAGAACAAATAGGTAATTATTGGGAATTATTAGGTGATATTATTAATGATAATTTAAGTGAAAAATGGTATGAAAATGATTGTGAGCAAAGCATATTATTATATTATATGGATTATAATTATGATTTTGTAAATCAGAAACCTAGGTTAGTAAATAATAAACATATTACTGAAAAATATGAATCATTTATAAATTATAAGTCGGAAGAATACGAGTATTTATATGAAGAAGAAACAGAAGAAGAAAGAAGAGAAGAAAGAAGAGAAATTGAAATTGAAAGAGCCAGATGCAGATCTAATTCTTAATTTAGTTTATGTTAAATAATATATTTTATCAAGTAATAAATAAATCCAATAAAAAGTAAAATACTAAAAAAATATGAAGCATACAACAAACAAAAATTTATAGCAAGACTTTTTTCTACATTTTCGTTATAATTTGTTTTAGGTAACAATGGTTCTTCAATATTATTTTCAATATCGCTGTTAGATTCTGTATTTTGATTTAACAAAAAAAAATTATGATTCATTTAATTGATTAGATATATTACAAAAATCCTATATTGTTTTCATAAGATTAATATAAGTATAATATAAATGAGAATTACACATACAATGATTGTAATGTTTATAGGAAGTTTTCTTATTCAATATTTTTTAATGAGTCCTATAATGGTTAACAGTAGAATTGACATAACAAATAATTTGGGTAAGGTTTACATATCAGTATTTATGTCTTTATTGATGATATTTTTGGAAGTTATGATGCACGATCATCAATATAAAGTTTTTAGCACAAATACATATATAATTTTAGTAGGTTTATTATCTTTATTTGTTTATTTATATAGGAACCAAATTGCTATAAAAGATAAACAATATTTGGAGGGGATGATAGAGCATCATTCAATGGGTATTTTAACTAGCAATGAAATATTAAAGAAAACAGATAATTACGATGTTGCTAGATTAGCTAAAAATATTATTCAAAAACAAGAATATGAAATAAAGGATATGAGAGAAATATTGAAAAAACTATAGAAATGGATTATCCGTGAAAGAATAAATAGATCCATCAAATAATTGTTTTACAAAGAAAAAGGAGATTTGATCTTGAATACCACATTCTTGTATATGTTCATACCAAGTATTGTTTATTTGTTGTATTTTTGGATGTTTCATATTTCTGATTAATAATCCACACGCACAATGATTTGGTGTTGTATGACTTAATCCCTTGGATATTTGATTGTTAATATAATTCATATATTTCTCATTTTCTACTTGATATCTCCATTGCTTCATAGATTCATTATATTCATCCCAAATATAACCCTTAAGAAACCAATGTTCTCTCAATAACAAAGCATAATTTTTTTCTATAAAATATTTTTGGATAAAATCTTCAACAAATGTTTCGTTTAATTTATCTAATTTACTATCTAAAAAACAAAGGTATGTATAATCTTTAAGCTCTGTATATTCGTGAGGTAATGTTTTAATATGTTTTCCAGCCATACAACTTTCAATTAAATCATCATTTGTAACTATATTAACAAAAATACCAATCCAGTTTGTGGATTTTAATGCTTCAAATATTGTTGTATTATTTGTATAATAGTAACAATTATATTTTAATGATGGAATATCTGGAATTCTAAACGCCTGATTATTATTAGATCCGTAAAAGTATGTATAAAAGGCCAAGTTCATTTTATAACATTATGAGTATTAATTTAAATCATTAAAATAATTATTTATAATTTATAATAATTATTGGCTTCGTCAAATTCTATATTGACTTTTGGAGGTGAAGACCATTCTGTATAGGCCATTGCTTTGGTTGTTGGTCGTTCAAGTGCGAGTAGCTCTGTTAGCGCTATCATTCTTCTCTCTAATGGTAACATTTTAGAAGGTAATTTTCGCGATAATTGTTTCCATCTCCACTCAAATTGTAATGCTGCTGGCCAATTAGGGAAGCCAGAAACGTGACACACCCTAATCCAGGTTTCACCCTTGTCTACTTTTGATCCAGTTGCGTGAGCACCACCCTTTATTTCCTTATTATGTTTTCTAAGGCGATTATCTAGATCTACAGTTGCACCCACATAAGTTGAACCATCGCTGCATAAAAGAAGATATACATAAGAAGCCATATAATATCTAATAATACTTATATTTATTAGATATTATTTTAGATATTATTTACATGTATAATATATGACTACACTATTACAATATAATGACACAATCAATTGTGAAAAAAATAATTTAACAGATAATTATTTTAGTATTAAAAACACAGATGTTAATCCTACAGCGAATATTAATTCTATTAATACGCTTCAAACATTAGCAATCGCAGATACTTTTCACGATTTAGCTAAACCTAGAAATGGATATGATGAGAAAAGATTTGAAAATAAAGTTGTAAATTATTTACTTTGTAATCAAAATGTTGAATTAGATAATGACAAATATAAACAAATGAAGGTTTATACCAAGTTTTTATTTGGAGAAGAAATGTCTATTGATACAAAATATGAGCCCAAAGTTACACAAATATTTGAAAAAAAATATAATTTGCAGCCTGCTTCAGTATCAATTACTTATGATGATGTTTTAAAAGGTGGTAAAGATGTTTTAGACAAAATAACACTATCAAATGGTTCTATAAATCTAATTGTACCATCTAATTTTAGTTGTTTTGATGAATACGCCTCCAGTTTTAGTGATTCCTTAAGAGAGAAAAATTTTAAAATAATATCTGATTTTATAAAAAAATTTTTGTATTCAGAAAAATTAGGCGATGTAACAACTGAATTGCAAGGTGAATCCAATAAAGTGCATTTTTTATTTGATGCAGGTACAAATATGATAGGTACAATTTTTCAAGTAAAAGGGTCTGGAGGTATTAGATTCAATGCAATGGCTTGTAGTGCAGATTCTGCATCAACATCAGATGGATTATTAGATCCTGATTTTCCAAATGAATATGAAGATGATAGAGAAGTGAATATATCATCTAATTATTTTACTTGTGATAAAATTAAATGTGTTTTTAAGGTTAATGATGGTAGAAAATTTGGTGAAGATGGTATTAGTTGTTTTTCAGTTAATTTTACAGGTAAAGAAAAGGCGGCAATTACTGAAAATGAGTTTAATTCTACTGCAAGTTATTATTTTGGGCAAATGAAAGATACACAAGCATTAACTGATTATAATGGACCTTGTGGAACTGCTGGCGCAGGAGTCCCATATATTGGTCAAATCTTTAAAGCTTTGGATGATTGTCAAACATTATTAGAAAGAGGGACACAAAATATAAGCGCAGAATTGAATAAATTTAAAAGTGAGAATAGTAGAGGACGTATACCTATTGCAGATGCACGAATTTTAAATTTGTTTAATAAACCTTATACCTCAGAAGATATGTTATTACTTAACAAATTTGTTGTAGATTACAAAAGGACGGGTGATTATGAACAAATATTGACTATTTTAAGAAAAATAAATAAAACAGGAAGTAATGTAGGTAACTATACGTTTGCAACTGTAGATTTATTAGCGTCATTGTTTGCACGAATGCATAAAATTCCTGCTATTTTACAGATACCAGGAACTGGACGTATAGTTTTATACAGGTCAGATTATTTTAAAGGGTCTGCTGAAGACCAGGAGAATTATTTGTATGATCAAAAAGTCAAAAAATTGGATACTTTTAAATTAGAAATGAAACCAAGAATAGCATTAATTACAAGATTTTTAAATACAAAATATGATAACTTAATACAATTACGTGATGATTTGCAGAATATATTATTGCCTAAAATTGCTGCAAATGATTATATATCCCAAATAAACATATTCTCTATTATTTACAAATTAAATGTAGTCGTGAGATTGATTAATGAATCTTTTAATGATATGAAATCACAAATTTCTCAAAATGGGGGAGAAGATAATGAGGATATATCTGAAACTAAATCTAAAAAAAGAAGTTTTATTGAAGATGATGAAGGTCCTCATTATTGGTCAGATCCAGATAACCTATCTACAAAAAAACCTAAATTCACTTCACCCGGAGATATGTATTTTGATAAAAAAGATTCATCCCCGGAAATTATTTCTAATATACATAAATTATATAATACAATAGTAGATGAATCAAATATAAATGAATTATTAGAATTATCAAATTATTTGTTGGAAAATTCCATATTAAAAGCGATTGTTTATTTGGAAGAAAACATCCCTAATTTATTATCAGACACGCTGATTCCAATAAATGTATCAAACAATAGTTTTGTTGTATATCCATTAAATTTAGTTGTTACAAAAAATATCGTAAATGATCAACAGTCAAAAGCATTAAATGCGGATATTAGTAATTTAAAAAATTCAATTAGAAATATCAGTCCAACAGCTAGGCTAAGTGCAATACATAAATATATAGAAGCCGCAAATACTTACTACAGCAAATGTATACAATCTATAAACAAATTTATAAGTCAAGTAATACATATAGAAAATGTATATGATATTGATGGATTAATGGATGAAAATGGGCTACCTATATCAATTAATCAAGCAAACAAAGATTTGGTAATATCTAATTTAGAAAGTGAATTGCAAAAAGTAATTGAATCAATAAAAAAGGTTACGGGAACACTTTCGCAAAAAATACCTAATATAAAAGAAGTTATAGAGAATGTAACTACTGCATTTTCAGCTGTATCAACAAATTTACTTATAATGCAACCACCGGAGGATGATACAAAAATGAAAACAGGAGGAGGCTCTAAGCAAGATAACAACAAACGTCAAATATATTATACAGTTCAAACTATATTGTTGCATATATTTGATAAAAGTAATACATTTATGAGAGGATTAGTTCCTGAAGTTGATATTATACCTAATGAAAAATATGTCATTAATAATGATACAGATTTTTTGAAACTATTAAAAACAATTAGTTCATCTTATCGTTTATCTATAGATGAATTTATTAGAAATTTATACAATGATACAATGTATGAATTGGAAGAATTGGCTGGTACTTTTACACTAAGTGATATAGTTTCTGGAGAAAATGATGATGTAAAACTAGATTTGCAAACAATGTTAAAAGAATGTAAATTATCTTCTATAAATTTTATATTATATTTATTGTCTTACACATTGAATCCTGAAGAAAATGTTTACACATATAAATTTTTTGATATCTCTCCAACTGATGAAGCAAACCAAATTCCTATGCAGAATTTACCAGAATTAAAGGCTATTTATTATTCAGAATTAGATAAAGGATCAGATATATTGAGAGAAGCAATATCTTTGTCTTTATTTGGTTTATTAGAATACTTCTATTATTATACTCAAAGCAATACGAATAATATGAAAACATTTATAAATTATAGTTTAACAGATAATGATAGTCCAGAAGTATTAAAATTATTAAAATCTTACCAATCATCGCCTGAAATATATTTAAAATCAAATTTATATTCGCATATTAGATTTATAACAACTAGATTAGCAAATATAATAGGAATAAACACAAGCAAGTTTTATATTAGTGAAACAGGTGAAGCCCGCGGAGTAGGACAACCAAAAAGAATTGGTACAAATGGAAAAACATATAAGGTTGCAAAACAAAGAAAATCTTCTACAAAAAATAAAACAATTAAAATGAAAAATTAATATCACTCATTTCTCTCTATCTATCTTTTTGAAAAGAAAAATAATATTTGTTTTGAAGAATAGAATACTGAAAATGTTTTACTATGAAATTATTTTGTAAAATAATTTATTTGAAGTGTTAGAAAAGTTTTTTAATTTTATACAATTAATATGTAAAATTAAAAAAAATGAAATGAAATAATGATAGATTACTTATTCTAATTTATTATATAATTCTGTTAACAAAAATGGGAAACGTCCAACCACTTATTGCAGATATGAATAACAATGAAAAGTTGTATTACCTTTATAGCAAAGGTATTATTAACGACGAATTACTACAATTGTATCGTGATGGAACAATGAGTTTGAAAGATATAGAGAGTGTTGTTTTTGAATCAATAAATAAAAATGATACAAACATAAAAAATACACATAAAAATAATCATAAATAAATTTTACTTCTTTCTGCTGCTAACTCTTTTACCAGATTCCGGTGCGGTTTGTATAACAATATTAGTTTGTTGTATAGTTTCAGAAATCGGCGACACATTATCACTATCGCCACAAATATTGGTCTTACCCTTGCATCCTCTTTTGTGAGCTGACATCGCAGACTGATTTTTTGCTACATATTCACAAAATTCGCAAATATATTTGCTAGAAGAAAAAGCATACTTTGTAGATAGGAAGTGTTCTAGTGAAGGCAGTTGTAGATCTTCCAACTGTTTTACCATTTTAGATGAGAAATCCTTGACTGTTTTTATTTGTAATAATTTATGTGTTGCAAATAGTTGGTATTCTTTATTAATTTCATCTAATACTTCCTTATCAATGTTATATCCATCCCCATTAGTAACAATAACCTCATCTAATTTAATTTTAAAATTGTCAATAATATCAATTGCAATTTTAATTTTTTCTGCATCATTATTTACTTCGTGAACATACAAAAGTACATTACCATTATTTATATTAATTTCAAAATTTTCTTTGTTAGCAACTCCAAAATTTTGAGATAAGAACAATCCGCAACAATTTTGTGTTTCAACATCACGAATAAATTTTTTAACTTCTTCTTGAATAACATTTTTATTCCAATTCTTATTTTCAATCAAAATAGTTGGTTTATTTTTTCGCATTAACATAATATCTCCAGTTTCTTTTTGATCTCCAACAATTTCTATTTGTGCAGTTGAATAGAGAGACTGAAGTATATTAAATAATACATTTTCAGAGCATTTACCTTTTACAGAAGATATCTCCATTTTTTTCAACAATTCAGAAACATTGTTTTGTAACAAGGATTGAGATGTTTGACTTGTATTAGATAAATGTTTAATATCCTGAATATGTTGTTCAGTAGAAGTTTTAATTTCATTTATTCTAGAGTCTAATCTGTGTTCAGAAGAAGTAATAATAGAATTTAATATTTGCTGTGAATTTGACTGAGCACTTAAAAATTTATTGTCCAACGTGTTTATAAAATCTGTTAATGTTTGTTGATTAATTGTAGATTTCAATAGTTGATTTGTTTCGTCCGATATAGAAGAATGAAATACTTTTAGAATTTCTTGAAGTTGTTTCGTTAATTGTTCATTATTTTTTGGAACAACATCGTTTAACATTAACTGTGTTTTATCAAGTAAAATACTATTATGATCTTTAATTAATGGAGCTATTTTATCAACTGTATTATTCGTTAAAACCATCTTTACATCATCAATATATTCTCTCTTAAACTCAGAAAATTTTGCACTAAAATTCATAATTGTATCTGATTGAAGTTTTACAACATTTTCTGAAACAAAATTCATTTGGTTTTGCAATCCTTGTATTTGATTTAGCAGTTGTGTTGCAATATTACTGTTAAGAGAAGAATTCATATCCTGCATAAGATTTTGCATAATCGTTACAAATATTAAATTCATAGTTTCAAAATCAAGATTGGGATGGTTTTTATAAAAATCAAGAACCTCTTTTTTTTTACAAATTAATGAAACCGTTTCCATATTATATAAATATGTAAATAACTTTAAATCAAAATTTTGTCAATTAATTAAATCAAATTTTAAACTGATTCAAAAAATTAACAAAAAAGTAAATCAAATATTTTTACAGAGACATTTTAATTTAGTTTTTTAACAAAAAAGTAAACCAAATATTTTTG